>JAABUQ010003246.1_pt1 | contig 30305 bp, 30 predicted proteins | sample 5560001 | NCBI WGS metagenome assembly JAABUQ01 (sample SAMN10711888, study PRJNA513371) | rock metagenome | isolation source: Antarctica rocks | place: Antarctica: Victoria Land, Finger Mt nord | collected 2015-12-18 | reverse complement strand
CTCACTAAGGTCTTCTAGCATCTAGGGCTGTTCTGAAAATCATTCTACTTGTTTCTATATTCTCACAACTAACTTAGGATTTCTATAGGTGTTGTTTACCTTAACTAACAAAGCCTTGCGATCGCCGATCTTCAAGATGGCGATCGCGGCGACAGATTGATGGGAGGCGATATTAAAGTCGCTGTACATCAAACTACCAGTGTCAGAAAAGATGATGGTACGATTGGAAAAGCGAGAAGGGGACGAAGCATTGTCTGAGTTGAAAGCATTAGCTATAGCTTCTGGCGATACTGTCAGTACAATCCCAGATTTACCGTCACCTGTTAAATCGACTAAATCAACCGACCAATTTCCTAGCTGTTCTTGCATTTGCTCCAGGCTGGGAATAGAACCAAGGCGATTACGATCTGATTTTTGGAGTTCTCGCCATAGAACGGGTAAGATTACGGCAACTGTCTCAGGCTGCTGTTGACTCAACTCAGCGATAGTTGAGTGTGTGGGCTGCACCCATTGCAACGCTGATTCAGTTAACGCTAAGGGCAGCAAAGTAGAGCGGGTTGTGGTAATCGGTTCAGTAGCAGATGCAAGCAGCTCTAACGTGCCAGAGTGGAGTTGAACTGCTTTAACAGTAGCTGTGGTTGTTACCTGTTGTCCATCTGATAACCAGACAACGATTTGAATCTGGGGATTGGTATCTAAACCTAATTGATGCCAAAGTGAAGGCGCGATCTTTTTGCCATCGACTGATGTTGTTGGTATCTCTAGATCCGAAAAGGGTGCCCGTTGCCAGCCGTCACCAAGATTGAGTGTATCTACTTGTACCTGATACCAGTATTGATGTTCTAATTCCAGCGTGGCATCTTGGTTTGCCAGAAACCACTCAGAAGGGTTGACTTGAGCTAATGGTTTCGCAGTACCCAAAATCCGACTACTGTTATTTTGAGAAAGATTAGAGATAGTTGAGAAATTCCCATCTAGGCGTTGGAGTAATGGTTTAATATCAGCGATGGTAGCTGGGGTAATTTCAGGCTGTTGTTCCAACCAGGAAATAGCCTCCTTTTGTCCCTGCTGAGCGGCTACGATCAATGCCCCCCAAGCCTGCACTTCTGGTTGTGGGTTTACCCGCAAAGCCACTTCTACTCGGTGCCAAAGACGACCTGAATCTGTCTGTAAAAGTCTACCGATCTCTCGCGTATTTTCTGGTGATGCTTGAAACACTTGTAAACCCTTTGCCCAGCGACCATCAATTAGATCTGCCATTACTTGCTGACTGGGATTTGCCCAAGCTTGCTCAGCCTGAGCCTGGGTGCGCTTGGCACACAACTCAATTAGATCCATTTGAGCTTGAGCTGCTGTAGTCCAGTGTCGTTTTTGTTGCTGCTTGATGTATTGCAACCACTTCCAGGCAGGAGACCACAAACCACTTTGAGCAATTGCGATCGCATCTTGATAGTCAGGACTATTTAAAGCTGGTTCTGCTAAGGAAACTCGCTCTAATTGAATTGGGTTGAGAAAGAATTTTGCTGGCTTGACTTGGTAAACAGATAACTGCGGTTCCAGGTCAATTGTTTGATCGATGACTAACTCTGAAGGGCTGTTAGTATTTACCTTTTGCCATTGGGGTACTTGTCCTGTAGGACTGGTCCAAGGTAACATTAAGCTCAGGTGAGAGTGGTCGGGATTGTAGTGCAATACATAACCATAGGCGATCGCTTGCCCTCTTTGAACTGTTTGACCTTGTAGATAGAGCCACACGCCTTTGGGAGTATTGCCTTCAAACCGATGTAACTCTGTTACTGGTAGTGGTTGGTTGGAACCTCGGTAGCCAGATTCAGCATTGAGCAACGGAGCGATCGCAAATGATTCTTCTGGTCCTTGAATTGGAAGTTGGTCTACAAGTTGGTAATCTGGATCGACTTGAGATGAACCAATCCCTCTGACTATCTGGTAGACTCGCAGTTCAATAATTTGTTGTTCGCAATCAGTCTCACACTCAGGACTTGAGGATAGCACTGGCAGTATCAGAGACTTGGGCGGCGATGTGCCATCTGCTTCTAGTGGTACTGGAACGCCTGCAACCTTTCCTGCCTTGCTAAGTTGCTGACGGACTTGCGTCAAGGTTTGGGGCGGCTCTTGGTAGGTGGTTGGCAGTCGCATCCATTCTGGTAACATCTGATTCAGCCTGACAAGTGCATCTGGCTGGAAAATCGCCTCAAAGCTCAGCCAAAGTCCACCTGTAACTAAACTGGCACTACCTAGCAATAGAGCGATCGTTAATAAAGTAGTTGCTCGATGCTGCTTGGGTGGTGTTAATGATTCAGTTTTAGTACCTAAGCGATGCTTACTAGTTTGATGATGAACGCCAATCACAGATTTTTTAGCGTCGATGTCTGTCTGTAGACGTTTCGGTGTTGGTGTCATCTTTGCTCGCGCCTGTTCTCATTCCCCTGACAAAGAGCGTTGGCGGGATAGCAAAACCTGCTTTTTACGAACCAGCGCCGTTCTAAGTATATTCTCTTTTAATGGAATCAATGCCGATTAATGGTTGTAGAACCTCTTGTGGCACCAGTTCGTAAGCTTACCCCGCTCTAAGGAAACGGGGCTTTCGCCCTAGCCTGTGGCTCATTTAAAAAACAAGCTAGTACCGAGCGTTCGGGAAGGCTTACAAATGCTCCCCCTAGTAAAGAAATTACATTCGCTGCGTTGAAATCTGCGTCACCATGCCAAGAACAGTTACCGCAACGGAAGTAACAGCAATGTCTCTGCGTCCTAAATCCACGCCAATCACACTACTCGACTTCTGCGGTTCTGGCGCTTTGTCGGTCAGTTGAATATGTATATACAAACAGCCATCTTTGTGTTTGCACAGTTGAGCCGATGTTGGTTTACGTCCCTTTAGCTTACCTGCTTGGTAGTTAGCCAATACTACAGGAATATGCTCGCGACAACTCAACAGCGTCAAGCTGACCGTTTTGTCTTTTTCTCGAAAGTCAAAGATTCGGGCATCATAATCAGCCGAAGTCGGGCTAAATTTTTTAACAGCTTCACCTTTGACTTTAGCCGTCTTTCTGTTGGCTCCAACTCTGGCACAAACTCTAACTGCTTGGTTTACACTCAAGCCAAACTTGCTGCGAATGTCTTGATAAACAATGCTTTGAATAGTCGTCTTGCTGGTAATCCCAGGCTTGACTTGTTCGTTGGCATAGTTGCAAGCATCCGCAAACGCTCTCAGTAAGGCATCCATTTTGACGACTTGCTCAGGAGAAGGTTGAAGTTTACAAACAACAGTAAGAGTTTGTTCCATGCCAGTATTATATCACATGTGAATAAGGTGAGTAAATTCACCACGTCGTTTTTCCTCCCTGGTCTGAAGACGCAGGGCGCACCATTCTCCCGCTTTATTATGGTGAAAAGATTAAGTTGATTTCACTGCTAGAGTACTACATTGCTCAGTACAGCTAATTAATCATCGGAGGACGTAACGAATGGGATATGTCATTTCAACGGCAAACATGAAAGGTGGTGTGGGTAAAACGACTCTCAGTGTTAACTTAGCCACTTGTTTAGCTAAGGACTATGATAAGCGGACTCTGGTGATTGACTTAGATAGTCAAATTAGTGCCACCCTGAGCCTGATGCCGCCTGCTGACTTTTCTAAGCGTCGAAAAGGAAAACGGACATTAAGATACTTAATAGAACATGCTATTCAGCCAGCGCGTCAGTCAAAAATTAGTATAGAAGATATCATTTTGACCGACGTTTGTAATATCAAAAATCTTGATCTATTACCAGGAGATATTGAACTATATGATGAATACATTGTGTCTGAAATGTTACATAAACAAGCAATTGATTCAAGTCAATTTCAGTTTGAACAAGTTTGGAATCAGTTTGAGAGGCTGTTAGTTGGGCAAATCTTAGAACCAATCTTTCAAAAGTATGATTTTATAATCTTAGATTGTGCTCCTGGTTATAATCTGATGACCCGTAGTGCTTTAGTCGCCAGTGATTTCTACTTATTACCTGCTAAGCCAGAACCGTTGTCAATTATCGGTATTCAGCTATTAGAAAGGCGGATTGCCAAACTAAAAGAAAGCCATGATGCTGATGGTGCTCTTGAGGTAGAAATGCTAGGAATTGTCTTTACTATGTTAGGCAGTTTACTTACAGGAAGATATTCCAGGCAAGTGACGCAGCGAGTCATTCAGGATTTTGGCACAATCAAAACTTTCAAAACACAAATTCCCAATGATATTAATGTTTCTAAGGCAGTTGATAGTTTTATGCCAGTTGTTTTAACTAATCCCCAATCAGCAGGTGCTAAAGGCTTCACTCAGTTGACTGAGGAGTTTTTACAAAAGTTAAATGCTTTGTTAGAGCAAAAAAAGCTAAATAGTCTAAAATATCAACGCTAGAGATTATTACACGGGTCTGACTTGCGATCGCTTTCACTTTGCTTGCGGAATAGAGATTTTACAGTCTGTAGATACGTTCTAGAAAGCACAATCGAGCTATTTGGTATGAAATTAAAAAACTGTAATACTTTAACGAAGATTATCATCGGCGTGGGATGCTTGAGCAGCACTTTAGGCTTGATGATAACACCAGTGCGATCGCAGCAATATGGTCCTGCCACTTGCCGCCAAGGTTACGTTTGGCGAGAAGCGGTAGCAAACGATCTTGTCTGCGTGACTCCCAAAATTCGTACCCAAACTGCTTACGAAAATAGTCAGGCAGTTTATCGCCGAGTTGGCTCTGTTCAAATTGATAATGGCACAAACCTAATTCCTGCATCTAATTAAGCTGGTTCAAAGCCGACAGAAGCATCACCTTTTTGTTGGAGCTTCCGATCGGCTTGTTTGATGGCATTCTCATTAGAGCATTGACAGCAGCGTTATTTGTCTCTGGTTTCTGGCATAGCTAACCCCAGCCAAATCAATCCAATTGCAGCAACGGCTGAGAGAGTGAAGAAACCGACAGAAAAGCCTGCGGTTTTTACAAGAAAACCGATCGCCAAATTGCTTAGAGCCGCACCAATCCCAATCGTCGTGTAAATTACTCCCTGCGCTAAATTGAATCGTTCCGTTCCCTTCGTCAAGTCAGCAATCACTACCACAAGCAGCACAGCCAAGATGCCAGAAGCAATACCATTTGTGAGATAGTAATGCAAGCAGAGAGAAACACAAAGGGCATATTAGACTTACTACCTGTGAGTTCTTGCCCCAGTAAGGGTAGCAAAGCAGCGTTGGCAGCATAGAACAAGAATACTGACAAACCAAAGATTAATAATGGGCGTTCTTGTAGTAAATTCTTTACTGATGTAGGCAATTGTTTGTCATCGGCGCTTGATGCCTCAGAGCGAGCCACCTTGTTGTCAATATCTCGACACAGCAGCCACGCCAATAGTTGCTTGAGCGGCAATCACAGCAGGAAACGCTTGAACGTGAATGATGATCGGGTAGCTGAGCGCGATCGCTAACGATGCAGTCGCAATTAATAAACACTTGTGCCCAGATGCATCGACTAATGCACCAACACCTTTAGAGTCATTGCTGCTTTAAGCTAGGATGCGGGGTGGTGTTCTAGATCTAGTCTACCCACCCATCATCAGACCAGCCAGCACCAAGCGCCAGACTTGTGCGAAGTCAGTGTCAATGTTGGGATCGCTCCATTCTAAAGCATGAGCAGGATGATGAAACCGGATGGTGGCGTTGAGGACTGCTTTTGCCGCTGCATGGGCATTAGCCACCTTAAACTCCTTGCTGACAATGCCACTTTCAACGATCGCAGCAACTTGCCCCACCAGTTCACTCACATGAGCTTGAACCAAACCCCGCGCATCTTCTGCGATCGCCGCATAAGTAGCAAACATCTCTGGATCGTCCAGCACTTTTTGACGCTTCAGAGTCATCAGTTGCACAAACCATCTATGCAACCGTTCAGTAGCAGTGCCCTGCTCTTTTGCAATAGCCGCTAGTGGCATGGAAACTCGATGCAACCATCGCTCTGTAACTGCATCGCGCAGAGCAGCTTTACTGGGAAAATGGCGATAAATTGTACCGTGACTCACTTCCAAAAAACGAGCAACATCGACGACCGTTGCCTTAGCTGGACCATAACGCCGTAGAACTTCTTCCGCCGCGTCAAGAATCCGCTCTGGTGTCAATGCTGAATCATTCATCCTATTATCTTAGCTCTTCTCGCTATCTAGCATCGCCATTTGTCCTGCATCGTAGCGATCGCCAGCTACCGCATCCGGTGGCACTGCTGCTTCAATCCGAGCTAGCTCCTCCTTACTCAAGTGGAGATTTAATGCGCCCAACGATTCATTGAGGCGATCGCGTCGTCGCGCTCCAATCAACGGTATGATGTCATTACCCCGCGACAGCACCCAGGCAATTGCCAATTGGGAAACCGTTGCATTGTGTTCTTGAGCAATTTGGCGCAAAGCTTCTACCAGTAACAAGTTACGATCGAGATTCTCGCTGGAAAAGCGCGGCAAATGTCCCCGACCGTCCTGCGCCACAAGAGACCGTTCTTTGGACCAGTGACCGCTCAACAACCCCCGTGACAGCACACCATAAGCAGTGACAGCAATGCCCAACTCACGCACTGTTGGTAGGATCTGAGCCTCAATGCCCCGATCGAAGAGAGAGTATTCGATCTGAAGCCAGGCAATAGGATGAACGGCATGAGCGCGTCGAATTGTGTCTGCACCAGCTTCTGACAACCCAATATGACGAATATATCCAGCTTGCACCATTTCACTAATTGCCCCAACAGTCTCTTCAATCGGCACCGTTGGATCGACGCGAGCCGGCTGGTAGAGATCAATGTAATCAGTTCCCAACCGCTTCAGGGTATAGGCGAGGGAAGTTTTAACCGCCGCCGGACGACCATCAAAGCCAATAAAATTGCCATCGGGCGATCGCAGCGCCCCAAACTTAACGGCAATGAAAGCATTTTCCCGTCGCTGTCCAGCAAGTGCTTCATGCAGTAGCAGTTCATTGTGTCCCATGCCATAGAAATCGCCCGTATCCAGCAAGGTAATACCTGCCTCAAGAGCAGCATGAATCGTCGCTATACTTTCAGTGCGATCGGCGGGACCATAATAGTCCGACATTCCCATACAACCCAGCCCCAGTGCTGATACTGTTACTCCGGTTGCTCCTAAAGAACGCATCAACATAGCCACTTCTCCTTTGTTGGTATGGCACCATCTTAATTAAGAATTTGACATATTTCAATATCTGTCACTTAATATCTGTCATAAGTTCTAGCTCGTCTACTTAGCAGGCTGCTGGTACAGTGCGTCAAGTGGAATGGCTGGCACCAAAGATGCGATCGCCGCTTCAAGGCGCTGCCATCCTACAGAGGGAGTAAGAAAAAATTAAATTAAAGCTCTGTCTCAACTTTTGAGTACAGATTTACGAGATATGGAATCTTTAAAAGAGTGGTAAAATAGCCGAGAAGATAAAAATTATCTAATCTATAAAAAACTCAATGAACTCCTCAAGCCTAATTTCTTTAGACTAATCATGTACCAGTTTAGCTTCTGGATTCAGGAACATGTATACATAATTAGTCCGGTCCATCCTGGAAATTTGGTTAGACTTCATCTAGAAAGTGAGTTTATTTACAATCCTTAACTTCTATTCTGCCTCTAAGGTTGTTAGCTCCTCTATACTTCCAACCTTATCTATCTTGATGCAGATGCTACTGATACCATGAAAACGTAGTAATCTTTCAATTTCTAACCCAACCTCTTTAATATCGTAGGTCGGTGGAATGCTTATGACGTAAGGCTTACCTGGTGTTGCGGCTATCTGCGCTATACCAAATCCCTCTAAGTCTCTTAATTCCATTAATTCTTTTAAAACATCACTATCAAGCGGTCTAGCAAAGAAAAGTCGTAAGTAGTCACTACAGGCAACATGAAGCACAACACTATGTTTTGGCTGTAAATTGAACCTCATCTCTAACTCCCGGCTTTAACTGATTTTTATAAAGCCGTAGTCTACTTCCAGAAGCTCTGCTTAACTGTATTCTTTAGCACCAATGCAATAAAGTGCTGTTTGAGCATATAAGGGCGATAGGGTAGGAAGTGGGGTGTAGGGTGTGGCGAAACTGCTACACTTAGTCACTTTGAAAGTAAAGACCTGTACTGCTGTCTTCTCTCGACCCCCTACCCTATCCCCTACACCCCCCTGGTCACATATTACTGAGCATCTAGCAATTCGTAGAAGTCAGGAGAGATGTAGTCTTTCCGCAATGGCCAACCTACCCAGTCTTCTGGCATCATAATCCGCTTTAAATTTGGATGCCCTTCGTAGACAATGCCAAACATATCGAAAGACTCCCGCTCTTGCCAGTCTGCTGCCTTCCAAATCCAGTAAACTGAGGGTACTTTTGGTTCCTCTCGTGGTAAGAAGACCTTGAGGCGCACTTCTTCAGGGCGATCTGCATTATCACTCACTTTAATCAAGTGATATACACTAACTAAATCCTGCCCTGGTCCTGAATCGTAAGCACTTTGGCATTGCAGGTAATTAAACCCATAAGCATAGAGTGCTGTTGCTAGTGGGAGCAGGTAGTCGCGGTCAACCTTAATGATTTCAACACCATGATGATCTGCCGTTAATGATTCATGCTCAAAATCGTTTTCGGTTAACCAACGAGAAACCTTACCCACTTCTACTAGCTGTGTCGCTTCCGTGTTAGTTGACTCAGGTTTGTTCGATTCTTCAGCCACGACGAATCTCCTCTGTTGTCGCTTCTATCGCTGATGGTATTGGCATTCCCATTGCCTCGGCCAATTCTTTCGGTGCGGCTTGACGGCTGGGAGACTGCAAATACTTTCCAGTCAAGATCGGTTGCACCACTTTCATGTTGTGAGTGGTACTGTAGTAGCGATGTACTTGCTTAATCTGACCGCGCTCCTGAATTGACTCATTTGCTATTTTCTTGCGCAGCTTGATAATGGCATCAATAATCGCTTCTGGACGAGGTGGACATCCAGGCAAATAAACATCAACTGGAATTAGTTTATCAACGCCCCGAACGGCAGTAGGGGAATCAACGCTAAACATGCCACCAGTAATTGTGCAAGCTCCCATCGCAATCACGTACTTTGGTTCTGGCATCTGCTCGTAAAGACGTAGCAGGGCGGGTGCCATCTTCATTGTGATTGTCCCAGCAGTAATGATTAAGTCAGCTTGCCGGGGGCTAGAACGAGGAATCAGACCAAATCGGTCAAAGTCGAAGCGGGAACCAATAAGAGCCGCAAATTCGATAAAACAGCAAGCGGTTCCGAAAAGTAGGGGCCACAAGCTTGAAAGCCGCGACCAGTTATAAAGATCGTCAACTGTAGTTAAAATGACGTTCTCAGAGAGTTCTTGAGTAATTGAGGGACGCTCAATCGGGTTGCTAATCCGCTCTTTTTCCAGGTCCAAAGCAGCGCCTTGGGTTGTTTGGTTATTTATGACCATTCTAAGGCTCCTTTACGCCAAGCATAGACAAGGGCAATGACAAGAATTGCAATAAAAATCAAGGCTTCGACAAATGCCAGCAGTCCCAGGAGATGAAAGGCAACTGCCCAAGGATACAAAAACACCGTCTCGACATCAAAAATGACGAAGACAAGCGCGAACATATAGTAGCGAATGTTGAATTGAATCCAAGCTCCCCCAATCGGTTCCATACCAGATTCGTAGGTAGTGCGCCGCTCAGGACTGCGACCACTAGGACGTAGAAGTTTGGAAGCCGATAGAGCTAGGGCAGGCACCAAACTGCATACTAGGAAGAAACCTAAAAGATATTCGTAGCCGGTAAGAACAAACACAATGGATAACTACCGCATTTAGGGTAAATAACTTTGTTACTCTTTTTTACATTATAGAGTGACGTATTCTCAACAAGTTTGGTTACACATATCCGGTTTTTAGCTTGATGCACTCGTGTAAAATCGCAGGGCGAATTGCCAGAACAGGCGGGAAAAAAATAATAGTGCGATCGCTAACACTCCGGCACCGATTACCCAGTCTATGTGGGCACGACCAAGCAGCACTTCTGATGGAACTGTTGTAAGCGATGCTACAGGGATGATGAAGGTGAAGAAAAAACGGTAAGCCGTTGGATATGCTACTATCGGGTACCTTCCAGCTTCTAGTAGCCCCCTGAGTACCTCAGTAACATTATAGATTTTGACAAACCAGATGCTAGTTGCTCCCAGGATAAACCACAAACTGTACAGACTTGCCAAACCAAATAAAAGTGGAACTGCACTTAGAAGGTAATCGCTGGTTTCTAAACCCAGTCGTCTACCAGCATAGATAATTAGCACTCCTCCAAAAACTAAGTCGGGCATTCCCCAAGGTGAGATTGTATGAGTCGAAAGCCAAAACTGGCTACTAATAGGTTTTAACAGTACAAAATCTAGCGTCCCTTGCTGGACATGTCCGACAATGCGGTTAAGATTGGGGGCAAGGAAGGTGCTAGAAAAGCCTTGAAGCACAGTAAAAATTCCCAGGACTACTAAAGCTTGCTCCCAACTCCAGCCCTTGAAAGTGTAACCAGTCCGGTAAAACAAAAATAGCCCAAACACACTGCCTGCCAGATTTCCCAAGCTAGTCAATGTTGCCAAGACAAAGTTAACTCGGTACTCCATCTCAGCAGCGATCGCGGCGCTCCACAATAGCCCTAAAACTCCTAAATATCGCTTCACACTGCTTGACCCTTAAAGCGTATTTGGATCGATGCCTAGTTCTTGCAGTTTAGCTGCCAACCGCTCAGCTCGTTTTTGAGCCAATTCCCACTGCTGCTCTAGTTGCACATAGGTAGCAAACCTTTGTCCATCCGGGCGGTAAATTTCTAATCCGGCTGTCCCTAGCTCAAAACGCACACCCAACCTTGGACTTACCCAACCAGCAATCTCAACAATCTCATGCAGTTTCTCTTGAGAGCGCAGGTATCCACTCACTGCTGCCGCCTCCGGCTCATAGATGTAGCACTCCTCTACTCCATATTGCTCATAGAACCTGAGTTTGTTGAGCGTTTCGGTTAGGCGATTACCTGAAGAGAGAATCTCAAATACTACTTGGGGGGCAACATTATTCTCTTGCCACTGTTGGTAAGAACCGCGATCGCCTTTCGGTCTGCCAAACGCTACCATGACATCGGGGGCTTTACACAGTTTGTTATCCCCCTCAATTGGATACCACAACAGATCTCCGGCAACAAAAACATTGGGTTCATCTTTAAATAAAGCATCCAAACCGCCTTGAATGGTGACAATCCAACGGAACTGTTTGGTATTATCTGCCATTGGCTTGCCATCACTATCTGGGTAGATTACAGACTGTGGAGAAGTCAGTTGAATTTGTGCCGTCATTCACTGCCTCGATTATCAGGTAATGGTCATTATGGCTTCATCAAAGGTAGGGTTGCACCTATTTTTATTCTAATTCAACCAATGCCCTCCACTAAATGTCATGCCCCCATCCCAGAATACTGCTTCAGTCCCTGCCGCCACAGCCAGCGGTTCAAACCAAAAAACAGTGCCCCCCAACCAAGCATCACGAGAAACCCCTGCCCAACGTCAACTGGTAGCCCAATCAAGATAGACGCGGGGAAATTAATTAGATAGGGAAACGGAGTCCAAAGTACAACTTGCCGCACAGGTGCAGGAAACATTGCCAAGGGTGCAACCATGCCTGAAAGAAACAAGTAGAATAAAAACCAGAAGTTTTCAATTGCAGTAGCTCGCTCAGTCCAAAAGGCAAACATGGCAAAGGTGTACTGGATCAAAAAGCGCAGGGCAAAGGCAAGGATCAGCGCTAGTAAAAAGAGTAAAAGTTTCCCCAGTTCAGGTATCCAGAAAGCTTGCGGGTAGAGCGCGAAAAATAAACCCACAAGCAGGATGGCAAATGGCAAACGGGCAAGTCGTTCAGATAAATGTGATGCAACATGATGCCAGACAGGATCGAGTGGTTGTAGTAACCGAGGCGATAGCTTCCCTTCCACCACCTCTTTCTCAAACTCATAGATTACCCAGACGGTAGTAAACTGTCTGACGAGGAAAACCGTGAGAAAGTAGCGGATAAAGTCTACAGGTGTCAGTCCAAACTTTCCGCCTTGAGCTGCCTGCGTCCATACTCCCATCAGAATCAGCGGCAAGGTTCCAGACAAAGCCCACAAAAATAGTTCAGCTCGGTACTCTAGCATGTAGGCGTAGTAGGCAAAGAGTAAAACTCTAGCTTTTCTAATTGCTGTCATGAAACTACCCCCGCACGAAATACGCGACCAATCACTTCTTCCACTGGTGGCTCAGTTACAGTTAAATCAACCACATCTAACTCTGCTAGCATCTTTGTCACTGTACGAGTTAGCACGTCGCGCTGCACTAGGAAATGCACCAATTGACCTTCTAAATGTTTAATTTCACCATAGGACGACAGCTCAGCCTCGGTGTGAGGACGGGAGAGTTCTAACTGAACTTCACGGTAAGGAGCAAAGCGCTCTAGCAACCCCTCCAGACTGCCATCATAAATTAGCTGTCCCTGATGGATTAGCAGTACTCGTTGGCACAGAGCAGTAATGTCTGCCATGTAGTGGCTAGTTAATAAGATGGTTGCTCCGTATCGCTGGTTATACTCCCTTAAAAATTCGCGTACTCCCACTTGAGCGTTAACGTCGAGTCCGAGTGTCGGTTCATCTAAAAAGAGTACTTGGGGTTGGTGCAATAATGCTGCTAGCAGTTCCGCTTTCATCCGCTCACCTAATGAAAGTTTGCGAACAGGCTGAGTCAGCTTATCTTTAAGTGAAAGCATTTCGGTTAGTTCACCAACTCGTTGCCGATACTCTTTGTCAGAAAGCCCATAAATAGCAGCATTGATTTTGAGAGAGTCTAGCGCTGGTAAGTCCCAAATAAGTTGCTGTTTTTGCCCCATCACTAAGGTAATTTGCTGTAAAAATGTAGCTCGACGTTGGAAGGGAATTTGTCCAGCTACTCTTACCCGCCCAGCAGAGGGATGGATTAACCCTGTGAGCATTTTTAGTGTGGTGGTTTTACCTGCTCCGTTAGCACCTAAAAACCCAACGACTTCCCCAGGCTCAATTTGAAACGAAACTTGCTTAACCGCCTCCACTACTCGATAGTTACGGCGCACAAAATGAAGTAATGTTCCCTTAATGCCTGGTTCTTTGACCGCTACTGGATAAACTTTGCTTAGGTTTTCAGCCAAAATGATCGGCATAAGGTTAACTCTTATTCAGGCAGATATTCTTATTGTCCGGCATAAGCAGGAGCCGATTAGAATGGTTAAGCAGCAAGTATCTAAGAAATTTAAGTCCTTACTAATTTCTTCGGGTCATTTCTAAAGCTATGTAGTTGTTCGTCTGAAATAAAATACGCTGCTTCAATATGCTAACTGACCCTTATGCTTGGATAGAGCAATCGCTCGCCACGATTCATCAAGCTAATTGGTATCGCTCAGTCCAAACGATTGAAAGCCTTCCTGGTGCTACAGTTTGGCTGGAAGGGCAGGAGATGATTAACTTTGCTAGCAATGACTATCTAGGATTGGCGGGGGACGATCGCCTGATCAAAGCTGCTATTGCTGCAACTATTGAATTTGGCACTGGTAGTACTGGTTCTCGATTAATGAGCGGTCATCGGGAATTACACCGAGAGTTAGAAATAGCGATCGCTTCCCTCAAGCAAACTGAAGATGCCTTAGTGTTTAGTTCCGGATATCTGGCAAACTTAGGAGCGATCGCTGCTTTAGTTGGGAAGCGTGATTTAATTTTGTCAGATCGATACAATCACTCTTCTTTGAAAAATGGCGCAATCCTCAGTGGTGCCACTGTTGTTGAATACGCTCACAATGATATCGAAGCTTTAAAGCACCAGCTACAAGATCGCGATCGCTACCGCCGCTGTCTAATTTTGACTGATAGCGTTTTCAGTATGGATGGCGATTTATGTTTGTTACCAGAACTGTTAGATTTAGCAGAAAAGTTTAACTGTATGCTGCTGGTTGACGAAGCTCATGCTACTGGAGTTTTGGGAGAAACTGGGGCAGGGTGTGTAGAACACTTTGGTTGTACTGGAAACCAGCTAGTTCAAGTGGGCACTCTGAGCAAAGCTTTGGGCAGTTTAGGCGGGTATGTAGCTGGCTCAACTGCTCTAATTGATTTCTTACGCAATCGCGCTCCAAGTTGGATCTACACTACTGCTCTTTCACCGTCTGATACAGCAGCAGCACTAGCAGCAGTCAAAATAGTTATAGAAGAGCCGCAAAGGATGCGATCGCTCTGGCGTAATGTAAATAGCCTTAAACAACAAATTACTCAACATCTACCCCAACTCAAGCTACTACCTTCGCAATCCCCAATTATCTGCTTACAGATGGAAAGCGCAAGTGATGCTTTGAGCGCTGGACAACAGCTAAAAAGCTATGGTATTTTTGCTCCAGCGATTCGTCCTCCCACAGTTCCCACAAGTCGGATTCGATTTTCAGTTATGGCAACTCATCAATCAGCCCATCTTCAGCAATTAGTGGAAGCTCTACAACTGAGGCTAGGGGAGAAATCCTAGCCTGCACAAGCATCTAATCAGCTTTTAGTTTTTGCCGGAGCCACAGATGCTTTGTTGATCACTTTTTTGACACCTTTAATCTTTGGTGCCTCACTTACAATCTTGCTTAGATCTTTTTGATTCGCAACTGTTCCTGCCACCGTCACAACCCCATCTTTTGCTTGCACTGCTAGCTGACTATTAGGAATATTTGCCTCCAACTTGTCGCGGACTTCACTAGCTAAAGCGTTTCCAGTTTTGTCACCGCCGCCGACAGCATCACTGCGTTGCTCATTGGCTCGAATGTCGGAATTGAGCTGATTTCTACGGGTTTGATCTTGAGCGTCGTTTTTGCTGTCCTGCGTTGTTTGTGCGCTTGGCGTTTTAGGACTTTCGCTAGTATTGTTAGGTGCATCAGCACTTGTCTTAGCAGCTTGTTGACAACCAGCCGCTCCTACAATTAGAACGCTGCCGAGTAGAAAGGGAATAAGCTTTTTCATTTTTTTCTCTTACTTGAAAGTGTTTTAAAGGCTCGATGGACATTGGTACAGAACTCAATGACTTGTTGACACTAAATTTTGGGGTCGCGTTTGTCAACAATAATCACATTGGGTTCGCTACTAGTAGCAGTACCAGGGTGTTCAGTGCGAGTGGTATTGCTGTACTCGCTTCGAGTGTTATCAACATTTGGTGTATTGTAAATACCCCAATCCTGAATACCCCGATGGCTCAATACTGTCGCGGCATGACGAATCTCGTCTTCAGTGCCGTCTACTATGACTAAATAGCCACCGCGAGAAACCCGCTCGTTATAAACTGTTGCTTGTTCTTGAGGAATGCCTAAACCAACCAGGGCACCACCTAATCCACCAGCCGCAGCTCCGATTCCAGCGCCTGTAATTGTCGTTGCTAAAGCAGTTGCAGCAGCGCCACCAAGGATGACTGGACCAACTCCTGGAATTGCTAGAGTACCAAGACCAACTAACAAGCCGCCTAAGCCTCCCAATGCAGTTCCTGTGACAGCGCCAGCTTTAGCACCTTCATCAGCTTGGCTACCAGTGCGGTCGCGCATTTCGGCACCTGCAATATCCTTGCTATCTACATCTTTGGCGATTACAGAAACTCTGTCCATTGGATAGCCAGAAGCTCTCAGCTCAGTCAGGGCAGATTCTGCTTCTCGACGATTGGCGAAGATACCAACTGCACGTCTGTGGCCACCAATCGTGCTGGTTGCTATCGGGTTAGGAGTAGGAGCGGCATAGTCAACGGGCATGGCTGCAACGCCTGTATTAATACCCGTTGCCGTTACATTACTACCAGCAACACCGGATTGATCGTAAACGCCCCACTCTTGAATACCTTGGTGATGTAGAACCGCTTCCGCATGACGGATTTCATTCTCATCACCATCCACAATGACCAAGTACTCACCTCTAGACACTCGATCGCTGTAAACTCTAGCTCTTTCTTCTGGTATACCTAAACCAACTAAAGCACCGATTAGACCGCCAGCAACTGCTCCAATTACACCACCGGAAACGGCTGTTGCTATTGTCGTTGCGGCAGCACCTGCTAACATAACTGGACCGATACCTGGAATTGCTAAAGCACCAAGCCCGACTAACAAGCCAGTTAGTCCGCCGATTGTGCCACCAGTTGCAGCACCGATCCCAGCACCTTCGTCGGCTTTGTTACCAATGCGATCGCTCATGTTGGCACCGCCAAGCTCATCTTCACGATCTGCATCTTTGGCAACAACAGAGACTTTATCCATTGGAAAGCCAGCACTTCTCAATTCGTTTAGCGCCGATTCTGCCTCACGGCGACTAGGAAAAACACCGACTGCTCGCTTGTTTAGTCCCACAACCATTTTTCCGCCTCCTATTTATTAACAGCATAGTTAGCAAAAATACAGAAGTCGTTCTGCTTCTTGTGCCGTACTCACTTCAATTTGTTTTTTTTACCAAAAAAAATCATCGGTCTATAGATACAATTGTTGCTCTATCAACCGAGGGGTAGTGTTAGTTAAGAATTTAGAGTGGGTGACAAAGCGTGGGAATTGCGAATTATGAGTTCGGTTCTACGGCTGTTGTCAAGACACTAAAGCCTATAACCTTAGATGTAATTAGATTAGTCTGACTAGTGGTACTGGCTGCTAGCAGTCGAGGGGGTAGATATCAGTGCAAAAGTGGATTTTACCAACCATAAGTGAAGTTTTATACTTAGGTGAAAAAAGTACGGGGGAAAAATGTTACCCACTGGAAGAAGGGAAGCTGCATAATGAAGACAAGTTTCTCTCACCAGAAACGGGGAAACTGAAAAGTCACACTGATGCCCTGTTCATCCAAGCAGAGGGCAAATGGCGGGCTGCGATCGCTGCTTTGGAACAATTATTAATTCAATTTGACTCAAATTCACTTCCCTTGGCAGCACCAGGATTAGTATTCACAGGTCCAGCGCCAGTCCTAAGTCATCAGGCATTGTCGGAATTACCTACTTGGATCTTTAGACCAGAGCCGTTAAATCCTAGTGGGAAGCAGTTTCAATTGCCCCCAGCAGTAACGTCTAAAATTCAACCTTCATCCTGTGCAGCTACTAGCAGCAATACTAGCTCAATATTAACCTTGCTTCCTGCCGATCCACTTGCTGACGAACAATTTTGCCTAGTTCTGACAGCTAAATTTAGTCTAGTAATGGTATTGGGCAATGATATTACAGGCTCCCCAGCGTTTCTCTTTTCCTTCGATCCAGAGGTGGTTGAGCAGGCATGGCGATCGCTTCAAAGACGAATAGCAATCAGCGCTCCTCATCTTGTCAACCAGTTAGAACCTTTAGTCAAGCAATATTACCCAGTAGCACCTGATTATCGAACAGTTACAAAATTTACCTGTTTATTGCTTAAGCACTTACCGGAGGCTTCATCTTTTCCTGCAATTAGTGTTCGCCCAACGGGTACTAGAGAGTCTTATTCCTTGCCCATCACCATTAACTCTCCTCCACGTCCTGATATCGAATTGATTCAGGCATTCGCCCATGAAATCCGCACACCTCTAACAACCATTCGTACCCACACTCGTCTGTTGCTGAAGCGTCGCGAATTACCGCATGATATCAGTAATCGTTTAAAAATTATTGATCGCGAGTGTACTGAGCAAATCGACCGCATGGAGTTGCTTTTCCAAGCAGCAGAACTGCAATCAACGGCTAAGCATTCCAACACCCAACTAACGACGACATCACTATCTCAAGTCTTGCAACAGAGCATTCCTCGTTGGCAGTCATTAGCCAATCGGCGAAACCTAACTTTGGATGTAGCTCTACCCCAGTATCTGCCAACTGTAGTTAGCGATCCAATGATGCTAGATCGAGTTCTAACAGGCTTGATTGAAAAATTCACTCGTAGCTTACCACCAGGGAGTCATATTCAGGTACGAGTCATTCCGGCTGGAGACCAATTAAAGCTACAATTGTTACCTCAAGCTCAGCTTCCAGAAGGTGACGCACCGACAGAACCGTTTTTAGCCCCAACCAGAGGCAAGTCGATTGGTCCATTGCTGACCTTTGAACCCGAAACTGGTAATATTAGCCTTAACTTAGCGGCGACAAAGCATCTATTTCAAGCAATTGGGGGTAAACTTATCGTGCGGCAGCGACCCCACCAGGGTGAAGTATTAACTATTTTTCTGCCTTTGGATGTTACTAAGGTAGGACTTGACTTGAAGCCGCAATTGGCAACAGGACATTGAAGATAGAACCCTCACCCAGTTTGCTTTTAACTGAAATGGAGCCGCTACAGCGCAGCAGAAGCTGCTGAGCCATTGTTAAGCCTAACCCAGCACCACCAGAGTCTTCAATAATTGAAGAGCGGACGCGATAAAAGCGATCGAAAATTTTGGGAATTTCATTAGCTGCAATGCCGATACCAGTGTCACGGAATTCTAACTGGACATAATCGCCTTGAAGCCGAGAGCGCACCCACACTTGACCGCCGGGTGGGGTAAACTTAATACTATTGTGTAGCAAATTAATTACAATCTGCTTGAGCCAGGCACCAGTACATGAAACTGTCGGAAGATCCACTGGTACTGTGTAGGCTAGCATGATACCCTTTTCTTGAGCTAAGGGCTGATAGGTACTAACTACTCCTGGAACAATATCACTCAGGCGAATTGGTTGTAGTACTGCTTGCTCTGCCACCAGATCGAGCTGCACTAGTTCTAAAAAACCAGTAATCAAAGAGTTCTGCCGATCGCACTCGGTATTGAGCAGATGGAGATAGCGTTGGCGTTGGGGAGGTTTGATCAGTGGTGAATTCAGCAGGCTAAGCGCTGTTTTCATGTTAGTCAGGGGTGTGCGCAGTTCTTGACATAGATTGCTCAAAAATTCATCTTTGAGACGCAAGGTGTTAAGCAGTTCTTGGTTTTGTAGCTCTAAGGCAGTAGCAGCGCTCTTCGCGATCGCACTGCGCCAAATTTCTTCTTGATAGCGGATTTGTTTAGCTAAGAGTTGAGCTAGTAGTAATGGCTCCGGCACTGGCGGACAAAAGAAGGCAGAATCCCAATTGCTTAACAGCTCAACGTTAGGTAGATTTGACTCTGATGTTGTCAACTGAATTTGACTGGCAGCGATCGCACGTCTTAAGCCATCTAGTACTCGCTTGATTACCCGTGCCTCAAACGAGTAGATTACCTGTTGAGGCTTGTTTGAACTTGGGACGGCTTCTGTGACTACAATGGATGGCTTGGTTGCGGTTGGCTGAGCCAGAATCAAACTACAAAACTGGGGTGATAGAACTAGTAGGAAATACTCGCTGATGCTATTTGGTGATAGCTCAACTGCAACTATAGGAGAGGGAATATCGCTATGCTTCTTAGCATCATTATTGCTAGTTATACTGAGCAACTGTTGTGGCTTGGGACTACAAATGTAGATGACATGAGATACACCTACTTGTTGGTGGTAGCGCTGAATCTCTGACCAAATCTCACCAGGAGGAAGTTTGAGCCAAAGTGTGGCGGCAATCTGCTGCTCGATTAGCAAGTCAATCACAGACTTAACCACAGACAGCAGCGTGGTTGAACTGACTGTCAAGGTTTGAGGGGGTGGCTCGGTGCTATTAGCCAGTCGATAAAGGGAAAAATCAATAGAAGGCAAATTATTTCTGTTCCCGTAGCGCGTTTCTATTTCTGCCTGTGTTTTAGAGCTGCTCGTGCTTGCTCTCGGTCATCAAAATGGATTTTTTCCGTGCCGAAAATCTGGTAATCTTCATGCCCTTTACCAGCAATTAAAACCGCATCTCCTGGCTGGGCTTGCTCAATCGCCGTAAAAATAGCGTTAGCGCGGTCGCTAATTACTATTGGCTCAACCGTCGCTGGGATGCCTGAAATAATATCTTGCAAAATTCTTTCGGGATCTTCGGTGCGGGGATTATCAGATGTCACAACGACTAAATCTGCTAGCTGGGCAGCAATTTGACCCATTTGAGGGCGTTTAGTGCGATCGCGATCGCCTCCACATCCAAATACACAGATCATTCTACCTGGAATAAAAGGTCGTGCTGCTTGGAGCAAATTTTTTAAACTATCTGGTGTGTGGGCATAATCCACAATTACACTAATATCCGTATCCTCGACTCGCTCCATCCGTCCCGGCACCCCTGGAAATTGGGGTAACATTTCAGCAATTGACTCCAAATCAATTCCTAGATGTAAAACTGCACCCACTGCTCCCAGTAGATTTTCCAAGTTGTACTGACCTACTAAAGGCGATCGGAAGGCAATCTCACCTAAAGGTGTATGTAGTTTTCCTGAAACACCGGATGTCTCATAAATCAAGTCTTTCACGTATAAATCGGCTGTAGTATCGCGGACACTATAGCGCCATTGCTGACGATCCAGCCGCTCAATTAACCTTTGCCCGTAGGGATCGTCGGAGTTAATTACCGCCCGCCCTTTCAGATAATCAGGACTAAATAGCAGAGCTTTAGCGGCAAAGTACTCTTCCATGTTGCGGTGGAAGTCCAAATGATCTTGAGTTAAATTTGTAAACACTGCTACTTCAAACGAGCAACCTAGTACTCGCCCTTGTGCTAAGGCGTGAGAACTAACTTCCATCACTGCTGCTTGGCATCCAGATATCACAGCCGCAGCCAATTGCTGTTGTAGATCCACAGCAAAAGGTGTTGTATGGGCAGATGTTTGCTCAAAACCAGACCAGCGAGTGTAAAGAGTTCCCATCAGGGCTGTAGGCATCGCTTGGCCAAGGAGAAATTCAATTAGATGGGTAGTTGTAGTTTTACCATTCGTGCCAGTCACACCAATCAGATGCAACTTTTGGGCTGGATAGCCGTAGAAAGCAGTAGCTACTTGAGCGCAGGCTTGAGTCATATCAGTGGCAGGAATGACGCAGGCGGAAGTTTTACCAATTTTTTCAGCCGCTTGGGAGGAAATCAGAGCCGCGATAGCACCTGATTCGATCGCACTCTCCCAAAACTCCCCCCCATCCACTCGCGTTCCTGGCATCCCAACAAATAAATCTCCCGTTTTGCAGGCATGGGAGTTTGTTGCCAAGCCCTTCACCTCTAACTCCAGAGCTGGATGGTTTGGTAATTGAACAATGCTGCCTACAGTTGCCAATAACTCTTGCAATTTCATGTTAGTAACCTACCACACAAATTCCCGTTTATTCTGACGGCTTTGCTATATACTTCTGTAGCATTTGTTCCAATTGCTTGACGCTAGAACGGGGAGAAGGACGGGGTAGATGTTCTTCTTTGCCATTACCAGCCACTGAGTAAAGGACTGGAACTTCATACTGATACAATTGCAACCAATCTTCGCAAGTTGTAATGTCTCGAATCTCCAGTTCAAAGCTTGGGGATTGAATCTGTTCTAGCTTCTCTTGCAAACCTTCGCACAGATGGCAACCAGGTTTAATGTACAAAATTAGTCGCATTTTATCGCTCCCAACAGTTGGGGTGTAGGGTGTAGGGCTTCGACCATGAGGTAAAATTGAATGTATTGAACATTGTAGAATCAGTAGGAAGTCATTATGACTCATGGCACAGAATCTCCCAGCCGCATATCCACTTTTAATCTGGATGAGCTGAACCAGAGATTTGAAACTGCCCATCCAAGAGAGGTTCTGGCATGGTGTGTTGAACACATTCCAGCCGGACTGGTGCAAGCCAGCGCATTTAATGTCGATGATATGGTAATCACCGATATCCTCTACCGCGATCTGAAGCCCGCCACATCAGTGCCAGTGATGTTTCTTGACACTCTGCACCATTTTCCTCAAACTCTAGAACTAGTTGCCAAAACTAAGAACGAATATAACCTGGATCTCAAAGTTTATAAGATTCCGGAAGCAGATACTCGTGAAGCCTTTGCTGCTAAATATGGTGAAGCTTTTTGGGACAAGGATATCAGCCAATTTCACCACCTGACCAAAATCGAGCCGCTACGTCGGGGTTTGGCAGAACTAGAATCCGTAGCCTGGATCACAGGCAGACGGCGCGACCAAGCCAATACTCGTGTAGAAATGCCAGTGTTTGAACTAGATATTAAGCAACGTCTCAAAGTTAATCCCGTTGCAACTTGGACACGCAAAGAAGTTTGGGATTATGTCTTTGAACACAATGTTATCTATAATCCCTTGCACAACCAAGGCTATCCCAGTGTTGGCGATGAACCATTAACTACAGCAGTAGCCCCAGGTGAAGATGAACGCGCTGGTCGTTGGCGGGGCAGCGAAAAGACTGAATGTGGAATTCATATTTAGTTTATTTAATTAAAGGTACCCGATGCAATTAGACTGTGACATCAAAAGCATCTGGGTACAATTTCGCCTGTATATTTAAGATGAAAAATGCAACTCAGTCTCAATCTGTACAATACAAAATCGTCCACTCTTCCCAAGGTCGTTTACGGGTTCGGATTCCACGACTAACAATTGATTCTAGTTACAGTACTAGACTTAAGTCTTTAGTTGAGTCTCTAGATTTTGTGACTGAGGCTCGAATAAATTCAGCCGCTAGTTCCATAGTTATTAAATATAATGGAGTAGCTGCAACCGAAGTCTTACAAGAACAAATACTGGCGGTAATTGAGCAATCATCTGGTGTGGAGGATGACATTCCACAACTATTGAATAACTCACTTTTAGACTTAAATGATGAATCTAATTTAAATACGATTGCGCTCCAAAAAGAGGAGCAAAGTATGCTGGTTGAGCCAGTTGTCTCGGTTGCAATTTCAAGAAATGATGAACCTAGTGATGCGATCGCACCGTTTGAAGAAGATTTAGTTGCGATCGCCGAACCCAATGACATGCCTTTAAGTGAAAGAACTGCTCAAGAATGTTCGTTGTTGATTCGTGGCAATTACTCAGTCTCAGTTAAATTAGATTCTATTAAACCTTTGGTCAAAGAACCTTCTACTATCTAATTGGAAAAGGTTTAAGGAAAAGTTAATTCCTTCCCCTTCACCTTTTATCCAACTTCTGTCACAGACTAATTCTAAACTTTAGGTTCTTCACCTTCGATATACATCGGTGGCTCAATGGCAAAATTGTTGAGCAAACCAGCTTCATCAATGACATATCCATCTGTTGTTCTTAAACCTGTTCCCGCTTCTTGCTCTTCAAATGCTTCTAGTTGAGCCTCGGCTAGTTCTGGTTCTGCATTAGATGGAATTATAGCGTCTGGAGGATTAACCGCAGTTGTTTGCGCTGTTTGAACTCCGAAATGATTATCTCCTGGCGCACCTCTTCCGGGTTCTGCTTCTCTGGGATCGTCTTGCCGCACTTGGCTTGGATCTTTACTCATTTTGCTATATCCTCAGTTGGACTTTTTAATGGTTGGTGGTGTTTTAAAGCAATCTTTAATAGTTATATGGATTGCCTCAAGACTCAGTATCTAAACCTTTCTGAACATACCGCAGGTCGGCTGGTGCTTGTCTCTTTCGTGGGGATTAATTTGCTAGCATTACCAAGAAAGATTGGCAGTGAAAGTGACCTGAGGAAGCCTTAAACATCATTATTGGGGAACAACCCTCTCAAAACCATTCCAGCTCCTAGTGCCGCAGCCGCGATCGCACCCCACTTCACCGGCGGATTCATCGTCAGCCAGTCTGTGAAGGTTGGGATCGTCAAGTTGCCAAAATCTCCCTCGACTCGGTTATCCTCTAAAACAGGTTCAAACAGATTATTCGGTCCATCTTCAGACTTTGGCTCGTTGGTACGCTGCCCAGCAAAGGCAATCAGTAGCAACAAGGAATCTACTAACTCAGGTGAAACTCGCTGTACTAGATCGAGTATCCTGCCAACATCCCCCACAATAAAATCACGAGTTGGATGCTCAGCAACATACAGGATAGCATCGGCAACAATACTAGGTTGGTAATACGGGGGTACTCCAGTTGGCTTCACACCTAACTTAGTACGAGCATTATTGTAGAAGGGTGTATTGATTACAGATGGCAGTATACTCGTCACGCTGATCGGCCATCCCTCATGTTTTAGCTCAACTCGCAGAGCTTCCAAAAGCCCTTCAAGACCATGCTTGGATGCGGAATAAGGACTTTGCAGGGGTAACGCTCTTTTTCCTTCAACTGAGGAAACATGGATTAATGCACCGCGTCCTTCACGTTTAAGGTGAGGTAGTGCTGCCATTGCGCCGTATGCCTGTCCGTTCAGGTTAACATCAATGACTCGTTTAAACTCTTCAGGTGTGATTTGGTCAAAAGGAGCAAGAACTCCAGTAGCGGCGGCATGTACCCATGTATCCAGTCTGCCGTAAACAGCAACTGCTTTGTCAGCGATCGCTTTTACTTGCTCAAATTCACTGACATCTGCGACTATGGCTGTTGCTTCTCCACCTAACTGCTTAATTTCTGCTACTAGCGACAATAGTCCCGGTTCACTACGAGCCGCGACGACGACTTTAGCGCCTTTTTTGGCAAAACGGAGGGCTGTCTCGCGTCCAATGCCGCTGGAAGCCCCAACGACTGCGACAACCTGCTGATTTATGGGCTTCAGTTGCATTGCTACTCCTTAAAATAACTCTTGTAGATTCTTACCTTTGCAGATAAATTCAATTAGGCGTAAATGAGTTAGGCTCTATAAAAGTAACTCCATTAATTAATATGTAGATCGGATAGCTGGTGGCTACATCAGTCGTAAGGTTGACAGCGCCAACCAATGTCACCGCCCCAAGCAACCTTGCAACTTGCGACTTGTGACTTGTGACTTGTTGTTGACAGCCCGAAGCAAATCTTTCCTATCCCTGTTCCTAAAGAGTGCTATGTTCGACTTCAATGCCCTGTCTGACTTCTCTCGCGCCAACTGCATCAGTATTTGTGCGTTTCTGGTACCAGCAAATCTAGTTGCCACTTCCCTGACAATTGCTCTGACTGTATTACGTCGTCCGCGACTCCAGATATGGCAATCTGCTGGAGTTGCTAGTACCTTTGCGGTAGTCATGTTACTACATGTGTGGACTTGGTTCGCGATCGGGGTAGTGATGATTCCAACTTATGTACTTCTGTGGCTAGCAACCACCTGTCTGCTCACCAACTTAGGGGCAATTCTTCTACGTAAACGCTTGGCAAATGCCACGTATACATTTAATCTGGGTTCCTTTCAACTAATTCGTTTACCCAAAGGGACATCTTGATCTGGTTGAATCAACCTTACTTCTTCGTTGTCTAACACAACACCCAATACTAAAACTTCCGACATAAAATCAGCAATTTGTCGGGGTGGAAAGTTGACTACAGCTAGAATTAGCCTCTCCATCAAAATTTCTTTGCTGTAAAGCTTCGTAATTTGGGCGCTGGACTTTTTAATGCCAAGGCTACCAAAATCAATCCAGAGTTTGTAAGCTGGTTTGCGTGCCTTGGGAAAATCTTCAACTTGAACAATTTTGCCTACACGAATGTCTACTTTTTCAAAGTCGGCGTAAGTAATTTCCATTGTTCCCAAAAAAAAACTATCCTGTTTAGCTGTGTCTCAGGAAAAACTCATCTTGCTGTGTCTTAATATTGAGTTGGTTAGCAAGGCATTTTATGACTACTAATCTTGAAGTAGGCGAACAGTTTCCTGACTTTAAACTACCAAATCATCAGAAGCAACTAATACAGCTTTCTGGATTCACCCAACCTAGCTTATTAGATAAAAAGTTGGGCTTCCAAGATGGCTATCCACTAATTTTGGTATTCTACCGTGGCTTCTTTTGTCCGCGCGATCGCGAGCAGATGCGGCAGTTAGTGCAGTTCCAAAGTGAACTCGCAGTTAACTATTGCCAACTGGTGACAGTCAGCGTCGATCCACCTTTAATTCAAGCAGCTTTTCGTGCCGGATTGGGGGCAGAGTGGGCATTTTTGTCAGATGAACACCGAGAAGTTATTGAACAAATTAATATTTTAGATGAGACTGAGGGCGAGTATGCTTACCGCTCCCAGCCTTACACTTTTATTTTACGACCTGACCTGACAATCTATAAAATATACAACGGCTGGTTTTTTATTGGACGACCAACTCTGGAAGAATTGCGGCTAGATTTACGAGCAATTATGGAAACTCTATCTTATTATCGCTACGAGGCGTATAACAACCCACAAGTGCGTCAAATTCGGATTCCTCAGCAAGAATGGGCTAATGGTGTTCCAGTTTTAGCCGCAACGGGATTACCAGTGAAGCAGGGTGTGGTGCTGTCTTTCGATCTCAAGACTGGTAACGGTGCGATCGCGACCGACGCAGGTGAAGACATATTCTTCAACTTTACTGCCATTCCAGGTGAAGGTTATCGTACTCTTAAACCTAGAACCCCAGTAAAATTCGAGGTGATCGAAAGTAAGTCTGGGCTAATAGCTCGCAATATCCAGCCAATATGACAAACATATCAAGAGAAGAAGAAAGATTAGCAGAGGCTCACAATCGTCAAGCTCATTGGCGGCGTTGGGGACCATATCTTAGCGAACGGCAATGGGGAACTGTGCGAGAAGATTATAGCCCTGATGGTTCTGCTTGGGATTATTTCAGCCACGATCAAGCCCGCTCTCGTGCTTATCGCTGGGGAGAAGATGGAATTGGGGGAATTTCGGATAATCACCAACGACTTTGTTTCGCGATCGCGCTGTGGAATGGTGAAGATCCAATTTTGAAAGAAAGGTTTTTTGGTTTAACTAGTAATGAAGGCAATCATGGAGAAGATGTTAAGGAGTATTACTTCTATCTTGACAATACTCCCACACATTCGTACATGAAATGTCTCTATAAATATCCTCAAACAGCATTTCCCTATGACCAATTAGTCGCAGAAAATAAGCGTCGCGGTTATGGCGAACCAGAATTTGAATTACTTGATACTGGCGTGTTTGCCGAAGACCGCTACTTTGATGTTTTTATCGAGTATGCCAAAAATTCACCAGAAGATATTTTAGTTAAGATTAGTGTGACTAATCGGGGACCAGAAGAGAAAGTTATTCATCTATTGCCGACTCTCTGGTTTCATAACACTTGGACTTGGAGAGCGGGCGAGACTAAGCCCAATATTAAAAAACTTAAAGTTGAAGATGACCTCAGTATTTTAGAAGCTACTCATTCAATTTTAGGAGAGCGCTGGCTGTATTGTGATGGAAGTACAAAGTTATTATTCACAGACAATGAAACAAATAACCAAAGATTGTTTGGTGCGGACAATACCTCTGCCTATGTGAAAGATGGCATTAATGATTATATTGTTAACGGTCGAAAAGAGGCGGTAAATCCGGAACAGACTGGTACCAAAGCCGCAGCCCATTACTTATTAAATGTCGGTGCAGGTGAAACTAAATCTATCCAGTTACGACTAAGCGATCCCGACTTAGCTAAACCATTTGGTGCTGATTTTACCACTATATTTCAGGATCGCCAGCGCGAAGCTGATGAATTCTACGAACGCATCTGCGCTCCCACTTCAGACGACAAGCGGAATGTACAAAGACAGGCTTTTGCTGGGCTGCTGTGGAGCAAACAATTTTATTACTATGTAGTATATGATTGGCTGCAAGGCGATCCGGTTTGTCCGCAGCCACCAGAATCACGTCTAAATATTAGGAACTCGGAATGGATTCATCTATTTAATGATGACATTATCTCCATGCCGGATAAATGGGAATATCCCTGGTATGCGGCTTGGGATTTAGCTTTTCACGTTATTCCTCTAGCGATCGTCGATCCTGACTTTGCTAAACGGCAATTACAGCGATTGACGCGGGAATGGTATATGCATCCCAACGGCCAGTTACCAGCATACGAATGGAATTTCAGTGATGTCAATCCACCCGTTCATGCTTGGGCAACGCTGCGCGTTTATCACATTGAGCAAAAAATTTATGGTCGTACCGATCGCGGGTTTCTAGAGCGCGTCTTTCAGAAACTACTACTTAACTTTACCTGGTGGGTAAACCGGGAAGATGCAGAGGGAAAAAATATCTTTCAGGGAGGATTTCTCGGATTAGATAATATCGGCGTGTTCGATCGCAGTTCGGCACTGCCTACTGGTGGTTATATTAACCAGTCTGATGCTACTAGTTGGATGGGAATGTACTCTTTGAATATGCTAGCGATCGCTCTAGAACTAGCTAAAGAAAATTCGGCTTATGAAGATATTGCCAGCAAGTTTTTTGAACACTTCCTTTATATTGCTGATGCAATGAACCGAGTCGGCGAACGAGAAATATCGCTTTGGGATGCCACCGATAATTTCTACTATGACGTGCTACATTTCCCTGACAATAGCCAAGTTTCCTTGAGAGTACGTTCTTTAGTAGGGCTGATTCCCCTGTTAGCAGTTCAACCCTTGGAACCAGAGATTTTAGAGCAGTTTCCAGGTTTTAAACGGCGAATGGAATGGTTTGTTAACAATCGCCCCGATTTGAGACAGAACATTGCTTGTATGGAAACTGAAGGTACTGGTGCGACAAGATTATTAGCAATTTGCTTCAAACCGCCAGGAGGAAAGGAGGAGCAAAATAAACTGCGGCACATTCTACACAAGATGCTAGATGAAAATGAATTTCTTGGTCCTTATGGCATCCGTTCGGTTTCCAAGTTCCATGAGAAAGAACCATACATCTTTTATGTAGATAGTGAGCCGTACCAAGTAGATTATGAACCTGCGGAATCTACTACAGGTTTATTCGGTGGTAATTCTAACTGGCGCGGACCTATTTGGTTTCCAGTAAATTACTTAATTATCGAAGCACTGCAAAGATTTTATCGCTACTTAGGGGATGATTTCAAAGTTGAGTGCCCGACAGGTTCAGGCAAACTAATGAACCTCAAAGAAGTTGCCATAGATTTGTCACAAAGACTAACTGGGATTTTCCTCAAAGATGAATCAGGTAAAAGACCTGTATATGGCGGGATGGAAAAGTTCCAAACCGATCCTTACTGGCGCGATCTAATTTATTTCCACGAATATTTTCACGGCGACAATGGCGCAGGACTCGGTGCTAGTCATCAAACTGGTTGGACAGGTTTAGTTGCAGAATTGATTCAACAGTGCGCCGAGCATGAGGGAAAAGAGAAATAATGACTAGTTTAACTTTTGATTTAGAGCAGATGATCCTACTACCAGGGCAGAGCATTCTACTAAAAGATGTCACTTGGCAGGAGTTTGAAAACGCTATCTCTAAACATCGGGAAACAAGACTTGCCTTCGAGCGAGGGATGCTAGAAATTATGGCACCACTGCCAGAACATGAATATTTTAAAGAGGCGATTGGAGATTTAGTAAAAGACTTAGCTTTGGAACTAGGGATTAATTATGAAACACTAGGGTCAACGACATGGAAACGAGAAAAGTTTCTTAGTGGAGCCGAAGCTGATAATTGCTTCTACATTCAAAGTCTGCCCTTCCTCCGAGATAAACTAAATATCAACTTGGAAATAGATCCACCTCCAGATTTAGTCATCGAAATTGACATTACAAACAAATCTTTAGACAGACTACAGATTTTTGCTCGGTTGGGAGTTCCAGAAGTTTGGCGCTACGACCGTTTGCTACTGCGAATTTATCATCTAATTGATGGCTTGTATATTGAAATGGAAAACAGTTTGGCTTTCTCCAATTTCTCAATCAAATTAGTTCCTGATTTTATTCGGCAGAACTTGAGCCGCGATCGCCTATTACTCCGACGTGCTTTTAAGGACTGGGTAAGCAGTTTAGGATGAGGTGCAAGATCTCAATCTGGCTGTATGTGATGAATATTGCTGGACATACAAGCACATTGTTAAATGCCGTCGTCCAATTTTAGGAAAATCTCAGATTTGTGTTCCTTTGCCCATTCAATATCCCAATCGATAAATCCAAGGCTGCGATAAAGTTTGGCTGTAGCTTTGTTACCTCGCTGATAGCTCGTCGCGATCGCTTCAACATCGGGGTTTAGCTTTAAACGTCGTATCACTTCCAACATTGCCGCTCGTCCGTACCCCTGTCGCTGATATTTGCGGTCGATCATCAGGCGAAGGATAAAACCTGTGCCAGCCGTGACTTCATACATTGTGAAACCAACCATCGGCAATTGAGGCTTCTCGTAGCCCATAACTTTGGCATCATAGATTGCCAAGGGAAACAAATTCGAGTTAACCTTAGCTTCAGCCAATGATTTCACGTTCGATGCCACAAATCCCTTTTGGGATTCACCCACTTCTAAGCTGACACATTCATAGAAATTATCGAGTG
>JAABUQ010003245.1_pt1 | contig 30305 bp, 25 predicted proteins | sample 5560001 | NCBI WGS metagenome assembly JAABUQ01 (sample SAMN10711888, study PRJNA513371) | rock metagenome | isolation source: Antarctica rocks | place: Antarctica: Victoria Land, Finger Mt nord | collected 2015-12-18 | reverse complement strand
CACGTTGGCGTAACTTCATTTCTTGCCTCACTCTCGGGTTGTCTAGAGGTTAGTCTAGACTCACACGGTGGCTTTTCTTCGCCTGGCCTCTCTTGGTACCACTGTCCCGCTTTACGTTGGTAGCCGAACTTGGTTTAGCGAGACGACGCAGGCGATAAAGTGATTAATTCCAACTTAGACTATTGTAGCCAAAAACATTCAAAAAGGTTAGATAATGTATGTTTCTATAGTAGGAAAAAGTTAGATAAACACAGAGATCAGCTGCTGATAAGTTTGAAGACAACAGCTATTTAATCAAGTTTATGAGTTGCAGGACTGCCTCTATATAGGCTTTTCTAGCAAGATTTAAGATTGGAGCTAGAGTCAAATTTGGTCAAAGAAGGCTGGCAAGAAAATAGTGCTCAAGTTCAAAAAGAATGCTAACTTAGACATTGTTCTTGCACACAGAACTGATTCAGACGCGATTGTTAAGTGATCGCTCCCCAAGCAAGGAGCGATCACTTTATTTTTGGGTCTTCAGAATTTAGTATTGACAAGTAGATTTTTCCTGCTTGATCGGACTAATCCTCTCTGTGTTGATCCTAGTTGACTGACAAAACTAACAGATATACTTGTAGTTCCTCACAGTAAACTCCAGTTGAGACTTATTGTTGTCCTGTTTTCGGGATGCTTTGGCTGGTTCTGGGTCAGGAAAACCACTTAGACAAAGTGTCTGAACTAAATCCCAGCCGTTGGTTAGGGCTGACTTTACCCATTCCCAACCAATCCGCAGATAACTATTGCCACGGTTCCAGTGAGGGTCTACCCAACGGCGCTTTCCTTGAGCTACAACCTGGGTTCCCTGAGCCGTCAAATAAAGAGTGGCTACCGCCAGCACCAAGCACAAGCGCGACAGTGCCATTGCCGAACGGATTTCGGAACTCTCTAACTGAAAACCATTAGACTTATCATCAAGGAAGTTTTCTTCAATATCGAAGCGCAGACCATATTCCCGAAACGTCTGTAGGGTCGTCGGCTTGTTACTGACAATTGCCCACAACTCACCGCCCAAACCCTCTCGCCCCAAAGCTAAATATACTGGGCCATAGGGGTTCGTTTTAGTCAGCTTGACACCTTGTAGCAGCACCGCTTCCCCCAGTCCCAGATGAAAGTCTCTGATTTGGCAGAGAGCTTGAAGAGGACGGCACACCCAGAAATCCTGCTTGACCCGGATGCGATACTTCCAGCCCAACTGTTCGCAGTGTGCCATCAGGTCGGTATCGATGAACCCCCGGTCTGCTAGCAGGATGGCTTTGATGCCCTTCGGCAATATTCGAGCTACCCGATTGAGTAATTTTTTATACCTGTGAACAGCCACACTGCTGCTTTGATGCGCCAGAACACGCCAAGCTAATAGCACAGCGCGACCTCGGTAAATTACTGATGCCCGAATTATGCAGTATTCGTTCCACAACATGGTGGTATCCAGGCTGACGTACAGCACTGACTCCTCCCATCGACTCAGAGCCGCTTGAATTAGGGGGTTGTACAAGCGTTGTACGTTAATTCGGGGATTATGTAACCACCGACTGAAACGTCGTTGCTTACTCTGGGCGAACAAGGCGCGACTGTGCATGTAGGCTCCCCACTTGGTCAGACTAATCCAACCCGATTGAATTAGACCAATGACCATCCAGGTCAGTGTGTAAAGATGTCTGACATCAGCCCACTGTTCGGATTGACCTAGCAGTGTCACCAGTAACGAATACAGGCGGGCGGTTCCTTCCATCGCTTCAACTACCTCTATAGGGTCATCAGTCAGAGTAAAACATTTTAGTTTCGCTTAGAACCAAGGACTAGTCTGCCGAAGTGCGCCTTAAGTTCTGGCTAAATTTGTCTTTCTTCACTGGTCAAGACCTGTTATTTTCGGCAGAATGAGTTGATTGGGATTGAAGAGAGTAGGCGTGCTACACGGTGCCTATTTGGTAAAAAGGAGTAGCAGATGGAAATCAAAGACTCAGTGGTACTAGTGACAGGTGCAAACGGGGGCATTGGTCAACAGCTCGTTGAAGCCTTGCGAACCGCAGGAGCCGCCCGAATTTATGTCTGTGCCCGCAACTCTGAAAAAGTTGCCGCTATTGCTGTTCTCGACCCGGAACAGATTATTCCAGTTCAACTTGACGTGACGAATAGCCAATCTGTCAATGCGGCGGCGCAAGGCTGCCAAGATATCACGCTGTTAATTAACAATGCGGGGGTCTCACTGAATCAAGGTGTGATTGCTGCACCCAACCTCGACAGTGCAAGGGCTGAGATGGAGGTTAATTATTTTGGTATGTTGTCCATGTGCCGTGCGTTTGCACCGATTCTCAAAAAAAACGGTGGTGGGGCGATCGTCAACATGCTGTCACTTCTAGGGCGTGCCCATTTGCCGTTCAGTGGGTCATACAGTGTCTCAAAAGCAGCGGCTATATCGATGACGCATGGTGTGCGAGCTGAACTGGCATCCCAAGGCACCCTAGTGGTAGCCGTTATGCCAGGAACGGTTGACACCGAGATGGCGAAGGACTGGCCCGACCCAAAGGTTTCTCCCACTGAGGTAGCAAGAGCCGCGTTGCAAGCGGTGATTGATGAGGTTGAGGATGTTTATCCAGGGCAGCAGGCAAGCGAGACGGCAGCTCAATTGCTGACCGATCCTAAAGGAGTTGAAAAATATATGGCAACATTTCTCCCATTTTCTTCCTTGGCCGGAGTTCAGGTTTCAGAACGATTGTCGTCAAAAAGGTAAGTGGAGCAACACATGCAGACCAACAAAACCATTTCTCAGTGGTTTGTAGAATTCCAAGCGACGAACGACTCTTCGATAGCCGATCGGATTTTGTCCCCTGAACTCGTCGCCTACACCCCAATCAGCCCACCAGTCAAGGGGCGTGAGGCTTATAAGGCGTTTGTCGCTAGCTTCCATGCCGCTTTTCCCGATTTGATTGTGACCCTAGAAGACGAGTTCGCCACAGCTGATAGGGCTTTTGTCCGCTTTACGGCTATCGGCACCCATCGTGCCGAACTCATGGGCGTGGCTCCGACAGACAAGCAGTTGACTATCACGGAAACGCATATATTTCGCCTTCACGACGGCAAGATCGTCGAGGATTACGTGAGCGACAACACGCTTGATCTGGCGCAACTGATGGGTGCGCTTGCTCCTCACACCTAGGGCATCGCTCAAGTAGAAGAATTTGACAGATGGTCACGTTCGTGACCATCTGTCAAATTGTGTCTCCACTTACCCAGCCGCCTCATCCATAACCAGCTTTGGCATCCAAGAAATTAGATCCACTCCGCCTGGCGATTTCGTCAACCATAAATTCTTGACTGACGCTCTAGGGCTGTTCTCGCTGGTGACGCTACTGGTACACCATCTACAAAGTTCGCAAAAGCTCTCAATATGACAAGCAGCTTGGTATGGTAAGCCTTTACCAACATTTGTCGATGCAGTGGCTGTTGTTCGCCAGTATTTGTGGCCTTATACTTTTTCCATGTCGGAGTCACCGACTGAGGTGGCGAAAATCCCTCATGCTTTACTGGAACGCTTGACCGATCCCCTAGGCTACGCTGCCAGATATGGACAAAGTCGAGCTGAGAAGGTGCCTGTAAACTACTCAACACCGTTCATCCTTGATTGGCTATGGCTTGTAGTGAATCGCTTTGTCTGTGCCTGTCCAGTTCTTTTGGAAGATATGAAAGTCATATACGAGGGTAGTAATGTCGCATCTTACACTTACACCCAAGTGGATGGACTTCTGAGCGCGAATAACATCAGTTCACACCGACAAGTGTTCCCATCCAATACGGGAAGATGGCAGATGCTTTTGGCTGTAACCTCTATGAAATCGCGCTCTTGGGGAATTAGCAAACTGACCATCCGAGTTTTGTCAGTCAACCAGGTGTTGATCTGCCGCCACCAGTCCTTTGTATTCCAATGGCAAAACTAAATCATCTGTTTTTTTGTAAATACGCCAATTCCCATATTCTTTCAATACACACTCGTTTGCGCCCTATCCTTGCCGCCACACAGAGCTTTTGAACGATTTGTCAGCATCATCCTTATCTGTTACAATAGCCGTTCTAAGTGGTGCTACAAGGCATCAGTCCGATGATTTGGCGACGAATTCTGGTTCATAGCGACAGCACCATTGCCGATTTGCACTACACACTCCAGATTGCAATGGGATGGACTGATTCCCATCTGCATCGTTTTGTCATTCACGCGCCTGCAGTACGGAATTGCTCAAGTAGGCGGGATCTGGTTTAGTGACGACCCGAAACAAGTGAAACTGTCTGACTTAGGGTTGCGTGTACGGGAGCGCTTTGTGTACCAGTATGATTTCGGGGACAACTGGCAACACCTGCTGCGTGTGGAAGCGATTCTGACTCCGGAGACAAACCGTAGCTATCCTAATTGCATTGGTGGGAAGCGCTCAGCACCACCTGAAGATTGTGGTGGAGCTTGGACCTTCCTGGTCCAAAGACAGCAGTATTCGGTGGGATATGTAGCACAACGCTTGTCGGAAATTGTGCTTGAAGACGCGCTCGATGAGTCCAAAGAGGAACTTCGCACACTCTACAATTGAGTCAGCATCTCAGGCTCAATTCCCCTTAAGCCTGCCTGGACAATACGTTGAACTTATGTTTGTTTAGTAGGCAACAGTCATGCGGTGATGGACATACTGTGGCGTTTCAACTTCATTCATGAAGGCAATTGCATAGTCTTCGGCTGAAATCCGACTTTCACCCTGCTCATTTGTAAGCAAATGGTCAGCACCAACCTGGAACTTACCAGTCCGCTCACCAGGGGCGATCTCAGCCGCCGGACTGACAAACGTCCAGTCAAGGTCAGAAGCTTTATAAAGGTTGTAAGCCTGGCGATGGGCAAGGGCAAGTGGACGATACGCCTCTAGCAGGTTGGGGCTATCCACAAGCTGTACACCAGGCGTAACTTCAAGGACACCCGCACCACCCACTACAATCAGTCGATGAACTCCAGCACTGGATAAGCCATTAATCAGAGAATGAGCTGTCTCTACAATTACGTCTACAGAGGAACCACCAGAACCAATCGCACTGAGTACAGCATCACAACCTTTAACCACGTCTGCAACACTAGTGGGATCGAGAACATTACCAGCAACAACAGTCAACTTTTCATGAGCAAGGGAAAAACGTGATGGATCGCGGGTAATTGCAGTCAATGCGTGTCCTCGTGATAATGCTTCATTAAGAATTCGGCTGCCAATCATGCCCGTTGGGCCAAACATAGCAAGTTTCATCTAGTTTCTCCTTTTCTAAGCAAATTCCTTGGGAGGGGTAAGCGTTGCCCAACGCTCAGCAATTCTGCCACCAACCATTCGCCAAAGCACAAAGCCTTTAAACTCAATCTTTTCTCCGGTGGCAGAGTCTGTTCCCCGCCATATGTTTCGTACCATCACCAAGTCATTCTCAGCAATGATGTTTTCTACCGTCACATGTAAATCAGGGTACTTTACGTACATACCCTGCATCATTTGTTTGGCGATCTCGGGACCAGTGGCTGGACCAGATGGCGTATCATGATCGAAGAAATCTGGCGTGAAGTTCTGCAAAGCAATCGCGGAATTTTTGCGGTTAACGAATTCCTCGAAATGATGGCGGATGAAAGTCTTGTTCTGTTCTGTATTCTGTTGCGTGGTCATGCCAGTATCCTATAAGTTGTTCAGCTTGAAACGACTCCTGCTCTGGACAAGCGCAGACAATCAGCGCTTTCATGGCTGGTCACCTTACCAGAGAAGGGCTATTGGTCCACCGAACTTGCGCATCTCGGCGAAAAACTTGCCTTGTGGACCTCTCTCGGGAAGAGTTGCTAGGTACACGGCAGTCTCGGCTCCCTCATCCGCTGTGAATGGGGCATCTGGACCACCTATATCCGTCTTCATCCACCCAGGAGAGTAGGCGTTTATCAGTACGTTTGTTCCAAGTAGTTCCTTGGCAAGAAGGCCAGTCAAGCCATTGAGCCCCACCTTGGAGAGTCGATAAGAGGGGGACAGAGGGTAGTAGTCACTGGCAAGCGAGGTCAGCGAAGCCATTTCAGTTGAAACATTCACGATTCGACCGTAATTTTGCTCTTTCATCAGTGGAATCAGTGCCTGAGAGATCCTCGCGACGCCCAGAACGTTGTTTGTAAATGTAGAGAGTATTGTCTCTATCTGAGCTGTCAGGATGCTTGATTCGGTCTGTTCTTTGGGGTTGACACCTGCATTGTTCACGAGAATGTCTGCTTTGCCATGGGTTTGACGTAGCCAGGTTGTGAATTGCTGGACGCTGTGGTCGCTAGCGACGTCGAGCGTTTGGTAGTCAGCCTTAACTCCTTCTTTCGCCAGACGGTCTTGCGCCGTCAGACCTTGCTGTTCGTTGCGACCAGTCACGACTACCCGAATTCCCTCGGTCTGTCCAAGCTTACGGGCGATCGCGTACCCCAGACCTTTGCTACTGCCTGTCACAACCGCTATCTTTTGTGAAGTAGTCATGTTATTCATCCAAGTTTATCTACGACTTTAAAAATCTATCCGCGCAACACTTACTAGATTGATCAAATCGATAATGAAATCAATCGATTTAATCCTGTTCATAAGCGCGGTGTAAAAGTTGCCCACCGCTCGGCAATTTCGCCATCCGCCAGCCGACAAAGTACAAAGCCTTTACTTGGCTGGTTCGGGAGCGACAGTTTCGCCGTAGGGCTGATCATGGTTTAAGAAATCCGGTGCGAAGTTTTGGAGTGCGATCAAAGGAATTCTTCCAGTTGATGAATTCTTGGAAATAATTGCGAATAAAAGCTTTGTTCTGTTTGGTGTTTTGTTGGTTGGTTATAGTTTTCACTCTTAGTACGACCTTTAATCAACAAGCTTAGCAACGCTGGCTTGATTAAGCAAATCGATATTTGGTATACTTTCTATTGATGAAATCAATAAAACTAGCCTCAGTTGATTTAAACCTTCTCGTTACGTTTGAAGCGCTGCTTTTGGAGCGCAGTGTCACTAGTGCTGCACGACAACTCAATCTTGGTCAACCTGCCATGAGCGCTGCCCTGAGACGCCTAAGATCGTTGTTTGGGGATGAGCTGTTCGTCCGCATTGGCAAGGAGATGCGACCAACCTCAAAAGCGATGGAACTCGCGCCAGGTATCCTAGCCGCGCTCCGACAAATACGGCAAACTGTTGAAGCAAGTAGGACATTCGATCCTACTTCAGCGCAGCAAAGCTTTGCTCTAAGCAGTTCAGACTACACCAGCTTTGTGGTGGTTCCACCTCTGCTTGAGTTCTGCCGCCGAGCTGCATCCGGTCTTGATTTCAGAATGGTTGAGTTTGAAAAGGACAGTGTCGGCGAACTCTTGGAACAGGGAGAGAGCGACATGGCACTAGGAGTCTTCCCCGACCCACCCCGGCAAACGCAATGCGAGCCTCTGTTTGAAGAACGGTTCGTTGGCATTGTTCGCAAAGGTCACCCTGCTCTTGACAACGGTTCAATGAACCTGGAGGCATTTGCCGTGTTGCCGCAGGCGTTGATGACAACCCGTCGCGATGCCACAGGTCAGCTCGACAAGGTGTTAGCACGCCATAACTTAAAGCGCCGCATAGCCCTGACAATCCCGCACATGCTCGTTCTCCCGTTTGTCATCTCATCTAGTGATCTGGTCTCATCGGTACCTCGCCGTATGGCGTTACGTTTCGCCAGCATCGGTAGTTTGGAAATCTTCGAACTCCCTATCGAGACTGAACCATGGACCGTGTCGATGATGTGGAGCCTACTGGTTGACAAGGATTACGCTAATAGTTGGCTGCGCGAGGCCATCAAAACTGCCTGCCATCAGATTTAGTTAACACATCTGCCGCACTTCGAGCACTGCCGCCTCGTATTCCCCTTGATCAGCGGCATTAGAAAGCAGGAACTCGGCCGTTCGCTCAGGTTTGTAAATCTCCACCGGAAAGGCAACCGCTGGCCGGATAAGGATACCGTCCTCTCGCTCCTCGGCAATCACGAGCGTCCCTACTCTCTCTTAGAAGATGGCATTGAGGATTTCGCGCACATCTACTGTACTTGGGCGACCACCCACTTTGGTGGGAGGGATTAGAGATTCGATGAGCAGACAGTAGCCTGACGACTCCTAAACTTTTTTCTAGGTTTTCGCTCTCTCTGTTCTATGAGATAGTTAAATTGCTTAGATAGCTAGGGGATATTGCCGAGTACGGCGGGCGCGGAGACTCTAAAGCAAAGCAACAGGGCGATTCTAGTCCAAGGGAGCTAAGGATGCAGATTGAAGGTGTAGTGGCATTTGTGACAGGTGCTAATCGGGGAATTGGCAAGCAGTTCGTTGAGGAATTACAAAGGGCAGGGGCAGCACGAATTTATGCTTGTGCGCGTGACACTAGAGCCCTTACTGAAGTGGCTTCTACTGACCCAGAACGGATCGTTCCAATCCAACTCGATACCACCAACGAAAAGTTAGTTAATGATGTTGCAGCGCATTGTCAAGATGTAACTCTGTTGATCAACAATGCTGGTGTATTGCATAGTCAAGGGCTGATTGCTGCACCAGACCTCACCAGCGCTAGAGCTGAGATGGAGGTGAATTACTTCGGTGCCTTGTTAATGTGCCGCGCTTTTGCACCCGTCTTAAAGGTCAATGGTGGCGGAGCCATCATCAATGTGCTGTCAATCTTGGCTCGAATAAATTATCCTCCAGAAGGCTCGTACAGCGCCTCGAAAGCAGCAGCACTGTCACTAACTCAGGGAGTGCGAGCTGAATTAGCACCGCAGGGGACTCAAGTTATTGCTGTGATGCCAGGAAGAGTTGACACCGATATGACTAAGAACGAGACAGTGGCGAAGGTATCCCCATCAGCAGTGGTGGCGGCAGCCTTACAGGCAGTCCTTGATGGAGTTGAGGAAGTCTATCCTGATGATGAGTCAAGGGGTTTGGCGGAACAACTGGCTAAAGATCCCAAGGCAGTAGAAAAACAGATAGCTAGAATGCTGCCGACTCCTTCCTAAGCCACCCGGCTCACTTAAGGAATTCTCAAGGGACCTGCGTCTGCCTACAGCCCTGAAGTTAATAGACCGTGTAAGACGACACACATTCGTTCATCTAGAACTAGATTTGGTAGTGCTCTAGAAGTAATGATGCTAGGATAGCAAACCAACTCGTATTGATTCTTCCTGCGAATGTCTGTCCCTTATCCTTCTAAAAACAATGGTATGGTAAGGATAGTTTATCGGTTCTAGTGGGGAGCAGCCACTAGAGATGACATCAAGTTGAACGGCAAGTAGAAACACCGTTAATCCTGATGTCAGCCGGGGAAAGTCTGGTGAAAATCCGACGCTGTCCCGCAACTGTGATGAAAACGCGCTGTCGTTTCTGAGTCAGGATGCCCGCCGATGTTAACGTTACACTCCTAATCTGCGAGGTACAGATATGATTTCAGTGTTTGCTTTTAATTTCAGTCAGCGACGATGTCGCCTAACCTGTAAGCAGTTGCGAAGATTCGCTATCCGACTACACGAATTGCAAAAATGAGCTGGAACGAAATTAAGTAGTTTCAGTCACAGACAATCTTTCTAGACATTGGCGTTCTGTAATTACCGACAGTGTGGGACCTGAATCAGGTCTGCTTGGAATTTCCAGAAATCCAGCCTTGAGTTTGATTGTCTTATGAACTAAAAGTTTCGCTCCACGAAATTCGTCAATGGATACCGCTTGGTTTCTAATAAATTTTCTCTGGGCAGATTGTCTAAAGATTGAACCATGAAGCATCAACACGTCATATTTGTCTGCACGAGTTGTGCAGGTAACCATCAGAAGAAGCAGCATTGCCAAAGCGGTGGTGAGCGCCTGCTGGAGCAATTGCAGACCCTGCATCAAAATTGGTCGTTGCAAGCAGAGTTCTCGATTCAATCGGTTCAATGCATGGGGGTTTGCGATCATGATTGCGTGATCGCCCTGGTGTCTCCTAGCAAACGCACCTATCTGTTTGGAAATTTGCCTGTAGACGGTGAGCGTTTAGAATCGACGGCAACTGCCGTAGTCGACTGTGCCAGTCAATACCACGCCAAATCAGATGGTTCTCTCTCCTACTCTGAGCGTCCTGAGTTACTTAAAACGAGAGTATTAGCACGGATTCCTCCCATGCCAGCAATGGGTCAGGCATTGCAGGAGACTGCTGAATCGACTTAGTGAGAAATTCCTCGGCGATGTGGAAAATCTACTGTTTGTTACAGATATGTCAGACCGCAACTACTCAGCCTGATGAAGCTTTTTCATCAAAAGAGCTTCCACTTCACCTTCAGGATCAGTAAGGTCGAAGGGATAGGGCTGATATGCGGCATTCGGATCACGACGAGTCATAAGTACTTCTAGAGCTGCCCGGAAGGCTTCGCCATCATTTCGATGTTCTGAGAGATACCGCTTCAGTTCAGTATTCGTCATTTGGTGCAGGTTCTGCATTGTACCACAAAGTCCCAATTTCCGTCTTCTTTTATTATGAGCGCGATTTCATCCGCTACTCCAGCCTGAATGTATAGCGTTTTTAAATTTTGGTCATAGCGAAAAACCTGAATTGGTCTATACAGATTGGAGAACAACTGACAAAGAAATTTGACATCCTCTACCCCTAACCGTAAAGCGGTATAGAGGTGGATTCCCCAGAAAGGTGATCGAACAATGATAACTGCACGTATGCAACAACACACTCTCCCCTTCCAGTTTGGTTCCCAGGCTCCCCACCCAACGGCGGCGATATTTCCTTATTTGTATCCCCTGTTAAATCAGGAGCCAGTTGCGTGGACGGGTTTCCCGACTTGAGCAAACTGGCGTAGGTGGGCATGACTTTCGGGCTGACCACCCGTAGAGAAACAATTCCAAGCTTTTCGACTGCACGTTGGGCAATCACTACAGCAGCATCAACATCTGCATCCTCATGATGACCGCAGTTCTCGTTCTCACAAACAAATTTTTCCCCGTCACGATTGGTGGGACTAATAAAGTGACATTTAGAGCATTCCTGACTAGAATGATGCGCGGGAACGTCTACAACCCAGTTACCAAGTTTATTGGCTTGATGTTCGGTTTTAAGGCGCAAACTGTACCAAGCAGCATCAGAGATTGCTTTGTTCAGACCTGCTTTAGCTGTTTGTCCATTCCTAACAAACTTTCCGGTTCCAGGATCAATCTTAGGTTTGCACCGCGCCTGCATCCCCGAGACATTGAGAGATTCAAAACCGATAACATCAGCACTATTCGCAATCCGTCTAGCCAACTTCCACTGAAAGTCAGTACGAACTCTACGGATCTTTTGATGCAGTCGCGCCATACCCTGACGCATTTTAGCTCGGTTCTCAGACCCCTTCTTTTTACGCGACAATCGACGTTGACGGATCTCAAGACGACGCTGAAACCGTTTACCGATTAGTGGATTCGGTTCAACAGTGCCATCCGCCATTGCCGCAATTTTCTTAATGCCCCGGTCAACGCCGTTAACGGATTGCAACTCATCAATCGTTTTCAATTGTCTTTCGGGAACAGTTTCATCTCGCAACAAAATGCTGACGTACCACCCATCGGGTTCACGGATTACGGTAACAGTGCGAATCTCCCACGATTTAGGGATGTTTCTAGACTTGAAGAATCGTATATCTCCCAATGTTGGGAAAATAATGTGATGCCCTTTCACCTTGACCGTTCCGGGCTTGAATTCAAACGAGTTAAAATCTTTACGACTTTTGAATCGAGGGAATCCAGACTTATTCTGAAAGAAGCGATTGAACGCAGTGTCCAGGTGCCTCAATGCTTGCTGCAAAACATCGACATTTACCGACTTATACCAGGGTCTAGCCTTCCTCAGCGTTTTGAGTCCAGAGGATTGCATCTCATAAGCAGACCGTCTGGGGTTGAACGGCTGATCTCTTTTCCCTCTCCGCAAGCTAGGCTTGTCTTCTTTCCAGGGTTCACCGTTGGATGCAGAGCGGACAACCGAACATGTCAACGGGCAAGCTTCAGCTTTGGATTGCAACGAACAAAAATCACCCTGGATAAACCCTTGACTGTAGCTGTCAATCCGGTCGGCAAGATTGTAATTGACCATACCGCGTAGCATTCCCAACCAAGAAATCATTGTTTCGTCTTGGCTGACACTCTCGATCAGCTTAAAGCGGTAAGCGGTCTGCATTGGTTCACTGTACTATGCTATCAATATGATAGCATAGTAAGAATAGAAGTACCACCATGAAACAAGTTTTGCTCCGAGTTTCTGAGCGTGAGTTGGAACATTTGAAGCAATACTGCGAATTGACTCAGAGAACTCAAAATGATGTCCTACGCGAACTAATCAGGAAATTGTCAGTCTCAGGGGTATTGAACCCCATCGACTGACCTTCTATCCTCCATATGACCAAGCGTAAAGCACTATGGTCGCAGTACCCCGGAGGCAGGAAAATGGCTGTGTTAGATTGTTTTTGAGTAGGCAAGTTGAAAGTCCTACAATAGCCCCTGAATTGCCTTTTCTATATCCTCTGGTTTGGTCATTGAGGAATAGCGTTCAACAACATTGCCACTGCGATCAACTAGAAATTTAGTAAAGTTCCATTTGACGGCTTTAGTGCCCAGAATACCCGGTGCTGCTTTCGTCAAATATTTGTAAAGTGGATGCGCGTCTTTACCATTCACGTCAATCTTTTGGAACAGCGGAAAAGAAACACCAAAACGAGCTTCACAAAACGATTGAATTTCGGTTGTGTCACCCGGCTCCTGTTTGCCAAACTGATTGCAGGGAAAACCTAATACAACTAGTCCCTGGCTGGCATACTTTTCATATAATGCCTGAAGCCCCTGATACTGTGGCGTGAAGCCACACTGACTGGCAGTATTCACAATTAGCAGCACTTTGTCCCGATAGGTGCTCAGCTCGACGGGTTTGCCATCAATACTTGTAGCGGAAAAGTCATAGATGGATTGGGACGTTTGAACTGTCATAGCGATAGATGCTGATTAAATATATGCTTTCTTCATTATGACTTTACCACTGCCAATTGGGTGACGGTCGCTAGAGCCCGCCATCCCAGAAACTTGCCAACTGGCTCTGCTCGTTGAATTGCAATACGGGTAAACTCTCCACCCACGGCTTCATGCCATTGAAATAGTGTGCGTTCACCCTCCATCGTTACAACATTGGCGACCAAACGTCCGCCTGGTTTCAATGCTGTCCAACACACATCCAATAGTCCTTCTGAGGTCACACCTCCGCCAATGAAAATCGCATCGGGTTGAGGCAAGTCTTTAAGTATCATCGGTGCGATTCCCTCCACAATTTGCAGGTTGGGCGTACCGAGGGCAGCAGCATTGTCTGCAATGTAGCGCCTTCTTAACTTCTCGATCGCGATCGCTCGACAGCGAGGATGGCTCCGCATCCACTCAATGCTGATAGAACCGCAACCTGCACCTACATCCCACAGTAGCTCTCCAGGCATAGGAGCAAGCGCCGACAAGGTAATCGCCCGGACTTCACGTTTGGTAAGTTGTCCATCGTGATGGTAGGCACTGTCTGGGAGTCCTGGTAGTCGCGGTAAAGAGATGACGCCAGGAGCAGCGATGCATTCAATGGCGATCGCATTTAGATCTGCCAGTTCTTTTGCAGTCCAAGATGCTGCCGTACCTTCCACGAGCCGCTCATGAGCGCCGCCCATGCGTTCCAACACCGTAATTCGGCTATCACTAAATCCTCGCTGAACCAGCATTTCAGCTACGATTGCGGGGGTGTGCTTCCCTTCGCTCAGAATCAGCAGTCGTGCGCCAGGATATAGGTAAGCGTGGAGCAGAGTGGGTGGGCGGCTACATAAGCTCAACGTTTCTGTCGCAGTCAATGACCACCCCAGTCGGGCACAGGCAAGGCTGAAAGCTGAGGGTGCCGGGATAATAGTCATCTCAGCAATGGGAATATGGTGTGTCAGGGTAACCCCGATGCCATAGCACATCGGATCGCCACTTGCCAAGACGCAAACAGACTGACCGCGATGACGGATAATTTCATCTACTGACGTGCTAATTGGGGATGCCCAAGCGAGTTTTTGCCGCGGATCATTGGTGGAAAGCATGGCAAGATGGCGATCGCCCCCCACTAAGATTTCAGCGCGCTCAACTAGGGATCTGGCAATTGGACTTAAACCTAACAGTCCATCTTCGCCAATGCCTACAATCGAAAGCCATTTTGAATTCATATTCTGTTTCAAAAAGCCCTAAGTACCATATAGCACTTTTATCAGATAGGACTGCTATAGATTTTTAAAAAAAAACGCTTCTTTTCACCTGATCTTTAATATAAAATACGCGTTATGAAAATACTCAGGTTGAGAGAAGATGATAAAAAAATAAGGGGTTTCTTAACTCTATGACTAAGCTCATTTTAGCTGTTTATAAACTAATAAAATAATCCTACTTCTTGCTTTCCGGTCATTAGCTGAAAGAGTTATTAGATAATATTAATTAATAAAGGTAAAGCGTTTATGTTTTTTGTGACCTTCTCATGATAGGTTGGTTTAACTTGGAGTTGGGAAAGTCCGGTGAGATTCCGGTACTGTGCCGCAGCTGTAATGGGATATCTCAAGTCAGAATGCCACCTCCACGTGTGTCTAGAGGACACATCACATCGTCTATTCCTTGCGTTGCATGGGGAAGGAGTTGCTCACTTGCTGTCCGAAATTGCTACCTGTCCTGGCTTATTTTATCCCACAACCGCTCAAGACGGAGTATTGTCTCGCATTCGAGTACAGGGTGGAATTCTCACTACCCAGCAGTGTGAGGCAGTCGCCGCTCTTGCCGATCAGTTTGGGGGTGGCTACGTTCAAATCACGAATCGGGCAAACGTGCAAATCCGCGAGATTCAGACTGGCATCGCGACAGATGCGCTGACTCGCTTGCAAAAACTGGGATTAGCCTCACCCGTTGCCGAGGTTGACCCAATTCGCAACATTATGAGCAGTCCTACAGCGGGCATTGATCGTCAAGCATTACTAGACTCTCGCCCACTGGTGAGTGGCTGGAACCATTATCTTACAACTCGTCTTGATCTCGCTGTGCTATCGCCGAAGTTCAGCGTTTGTTTTGATGGGGGTGAAGCAGTATCGGTGCGCGATCGCCCCAATGATATCGGTTTGGTTGCCGTAAAGGTTGATGGGCTAAATGTTTACTTCCGTTTACATCTTAGTGTGGGTGAACGAGGAGACGCACCGCGTGATGTGGGTGTGCTAGTGAAACCGGAAGAGAGCTTACTGGTGTTGGCAGCTTTGGCAGAAGTGTACCGTGATTACACAATTCAGCAGAGCGGTGATTCTGTCAAGACGGATTCTCCGACAAAGTCCCTGCCTGAACGATGCGCGAATCGCCCTGTCAACCGTCGGAAACCTCGCCTCAGAGAACTTTTGCAGGATTTGGGGGTTGAAGCCTATCTCCAGGCTGTAGAGGGTCTGCTCCCTTTTCCTTGGCGACGATGTCAGACCACGCATGATGCTTTACCTCTGGCTTCGTATAGGCATTTGGGCGTTCATCCTCAACGGCAGTCAGGCGTTTCTTATATTGGTGTTGTGCTTCCCCTCGGTCGGCTAGATACACCACAACTGCGGGGATTGGCAGCACTGGCAGCACTGCACGGCAGCGGCATGCTCCGGTTAACGCCCTGGCAGAATCTACTCATTACTGACATTCCGAACCAACGGGTTGCTGAGGTGCAGCAGGCGATTGAACACCTAGGGCTGCATGGGTCAGCGACCCATCCTTGCAGTGCAATCGTCGCCTGTTCCGGTAAAACGGGTTGTCTCGCGTCTGCCACCGACACTAAAGGTCATGCCCTTACCCTTGCTGCCCATTTAGAGCGACGTATCACCCTTGATCGCCCCGTCAATATCCACTTCAGTGGATGTGAGAAATCCTGCGCTCAGCATCACTCCAGCGACATTGCGCTGCTCGGTGTTGCCATAAAGGGTACAGAAGCGTATCACGTTTACGTGGGGAATGACGGCTCAACATTTGGTCGAGAACTCTATCGAGAATGCTCCTTTGAACAATTACCTAACTTAATTGAACACATGCTAAGTATTTACCAAGATAAACGACTTGCCTATGAAACCTTTGGAGAATTTACGAATCGATACGCAATTGATGAGCTAAAGAAATTGTTTGATCGACGCATTGATTAACGCAGAAACACGGACAAATATAGCAGCTTTTAATAATTAATGAAATCAATCTGTAGTGCAGGCTTCTAGCCTGTGCGGACAAGATGCCTGTTTCACAACTCAAATCGGACTGCTATAAAAATCACTAATAACTGACAACTAACAGCTGACAAATGATTAAATACATTCGTGATGGTAATGAAATTTACCGCCACTCCTTTGCCATCATCCGGTCAGAAACAAATCTGGCAATGCTACCTCCCGATCTAGAAGCCGTGGCAGTGAGGCTGATTCATTCCTGCGGCATGACTGATATTGTGACAGATTTAGCATACTCACCCACCGTAGCCCGCTCAGGCAGGACTGCCCTGACAAATGGAGCACCGATTCTATGTGATTCGCGTATGGTCGCAGACGGTATTACGCGACGGAGATTACCTGCTGACAACTCAGTGATTTGTACACTAAACGAGCCAGAAGTTCCAGCGATCGCCCGAAAAATTCAGAACACACGCTCGGCAGCGGCGTTGGAGCTATGGCGATCGCACTTGGAAGGCGCGGTGGTGGTGATCGGTAATGCCCCGACTGCGTTGTTTCGATTGCTAGAAATGCTGGATGAGGGTGTACTCAAACCTGCCCTGATTTTGGGATTTCCGGTTGGGTTCGTAGGGGCAGCAGAGTCAAAAGCAGCATTGGCAGAAAATAGCCGGGGCGTACCATTCCTGACCATCCACGGTCGACGGGGGGGAAGTGCAATGGCGGCGGCAGCAGTGAATGCGCTCTCCACGGAGGAAGAATAATGTTAACCACAGGCGGTCGTCTCTATGGGATTGGAGTAGGTCCAGGTGATCCAGAACTGTTGACCCTAAAAGGATTGCGGTTGTTGAGGTCTGCAGCCGTTGTTGCCTATCAGTCGGCAGATGAGCGAGACAGTGTAGCACGGGCGATTGTTGCATCCTATCTCACTGGGCAGCAAGCTGAGGTGTGCTTCCACTTTCCCCGAGCCCACGAGCCCCAGGCAGCACAGGCATTGTATGACCAAGCGATCGCCCCAATTGCCGAACATCTATTTGCTGGACGAGATGTAGCGGTGTTATGTGAAGGTGATCCATTGTTCTATGGCTCATTCATGTATGTATTCACTCGCTTATCTGATCGGTTTGCAACTGAAGTGGTGCCGGGTGTGTCTTCACCGATGGCATGTGCATCAGCGCTGGGAGTTCCTTTAAGTTATCGCAATGATATTTTTAGTGTTCTTTCAGCAACGTTGCCAGCAGATAATTTAGCAACACAGTTACTTAATGCTGATGCAGTGGCAATTATTAAGCTGCGACGACATTTTGAGAAGGTGCGAGCGGTGTTGCAACAGTTGGGCATGATTCCTCGCGCCCAATATATTGAACGGGCAACAATGGCAGATCAACGAATTGTGCCGATTGAACAGGTCGATCCAGATGATGTGCCGTATTTTTCGATGATTTTGGTGCCAAGTAAGGTTCATTTATGACGAAGATGGCTCCTGCTGTAGTAGTGTTGGGTCAGAACAGTGTGCCAGTGGCACGACAATTCATGAGTGTGTTGCCAGGAGCAGCGCTCTACGGGTTATCCGGTCGCACGACTGATGTAGATGTTTACTTCAGCCATTTTGGTGAAACGCTGCGTGAGTTATTTGGTCAAGGCACCCCAATAATTGGGATGTGTGCTGCCGGGATTCTGATTCGGACGCTGGCTCCCCTGCTCTCGGATAAGCGGGCAGAACCGCCAGTATTGGCGATCGCGGAAGATGGCAGCGCCGTTGTCCCACTCTTGGGTGGACTCAATGGCGCGAACGAACTGGCAAGACAGATTGCCGCTACTCTCAATGTTAACCCTGCAATTACGACCACAGGCGACCTGCGATTCCGCACAGCGCTCCTGTCTCCACAGGCAGGATATCATTTAGCCAATTCTGACGATCACGCCAAGACTTTCCTTGCCGATTTACTCGCAGGGGCAGCGGTGAAACTAGACGGAATTGCCCCCTGGTTGAGCAATAGCCAGCTCCCTATTGCCGATGATGCCCGATTGACTATCCAAGTCACAGAACGCGCCGTGGCAGCAACACCCAGTCGTCTTGTCTATCACCCAGCTACAGTTGCGATCGCACTAGCGTTGCATAGCGATATCGCAATCAGCGGTACAGCTGGAATAGACCCTAAAGAACTTGTGACGTTAATCCAGCAGCAGCTTGCAGATGCAGACCTGGCTCCCGCATCGGTGGTAGGGATTTTCGCAATGACAGCCGTTGCTGCCAATCCTGGAATTCAGGCACTTGCCCAAGCATTTGACGTTCCCGCTCGCTTCTTCACGCCAACCCAACTCAAGACAGCATCGCCACACCAAAACCTCAATCACACTAGTCCCGCTGAAGCAATTGCTCGCTTAGCAATCGGCTCATCTGGAAAACTGCTTGTCCCCTTCACTTCCCCACTCCTCGACATCACCTTGGCGATCGCTCCCTATCCCATCGACCCGAACAAAATCGGACAACCTCAAGGGCGGCTCTCTATCATCGGCACGGGACCAGGTTCCGCGCAGTGGATGTCACCAGAAGTCAAAGAAATCCTCCGGTCAGCAACCGATCTAGTGGGTTATAAAACCTATCTGGATTTAGTCGGTTCTCTGGGCGATGGCAAGCAACGGTATGAGTCCGACAATCGCGAAGAATTAGCAAGGGCACGGATGGCACTCGATCTTGCCGTAGTTGGGCGAGCGGTCGTTGTGGTGTCCTCTGGCGATCCAGGAATTTACGCAATGGCGGCAGCCGTGTTTGAAGTGATTGAGCGCGAGGCTAAGCCGGAATGGCAGAGCATTGATATTCATGTGGCACCGGGGATTTCAGCCATGCAGGCAGCGGCGGCGGCAGTTGGTGCCCCATTGGGACATGATTTCTGCACGATTTCCCTTTCGGATATCTTGAAACCTTGGTCAGTGATTGAGCAGCGCCTTGCTGCTGCTGCCCAGGCTGACTTTGTGATTGCCTTCTACAATCCGGTGTCGAAACAACGCACCTGGCAACTGGCAGAAGCTAAAGAGATTTTATTGAGGTGGCGATCGCCCGAGACGCCCGTTGTCCTGGCACGCAATCTCGGTCGAGCTGGACAGATAGTTCAGGTAGTTACCCTTGAGCAGTTAACGCCGGAACAGGCGGATATGCGAACGATAATTCTCGTTGGCTCTAGCAAAACCCGAACAATTCAGCGGGGTGATGGTGTTTGGGTGTACACGTCACGCAAATATGATGCAGCCGACCTGTAAAGTTTTCCGTGATGGACACGTTCGTCAGTTTAACACACGTGGGAATTTTATCAAACCGAGCAGGTTTGGATTTTGCGATGATGTCAGAATAGAATCACTCAGCATTCAGGCTGTGTGAACTCGAAGCGATATCTGGAGAACACGATGCCCCAATTCCCTGGCATGAATCCTTATTTAGAGGGCTACCTCTTTCAAGACCTGCACAGTGCATTGGCAAGTCGAATTCGAGCCATCCTGACCCCACTGCTCCGACCTCGCTATGCTGCTCGATTGGAGATACCCGTCATTCAGGATACGAGCCTGAGCGAGGATTTAGGGATTGTTTATCCAGATGTTGAGGTGGTGAAAACTCCAGTCACTTCCGCGTTACAACCTCAACAGTCGGCGGTTTTCACCCCCGCTACGCTGACCTTGCCACCGCCGATGAAGATTCGGATTCCAAGCGTTGAGGTGCGAGAAGTGAAAACCAATCGCTTGGTCACATGCATTGCAATTCTCTCTTATGCCAACAAGCGTCAACCTGGGTTTGATCAGTACCTCCAGAAGCGCAATCGGTTGATCCAAGCCGGAGTCCATTTAGTAGAAGTTGATTTAATTCGGCGTGGCAGTCGTCCCATTTCGGATGCCCAGATTCCCCAGTTGCATTACCGCATCACAGTAACCCGTGCAAACGACCGATTAGAGGTCTGGACTCTGCAACTGCAAGACTCGCTGCCAACCGTTCCCGTTCCTTTACTGCCACTTGATCCTAAGGTTCCACTCAACCTATCGCAAGCGATTCATCAGGTGTATGAAGAAGCCGATTATGATTTAACGATCGATTACAGTCGCGACCCCCTGTCACCAGCGCTGTCGGATACGGATCAGCAATGGTTGAAAAGGATCATTACCTGATGTGGATGAGCCAATGGGGTAAGATGCATAGACGAAGCGGGGCTAAGGTAGCATCCTGGCTCGATTAGTGGAAGAACACAACAATTAACCAGTTGTATATCCGTAATGGAGCGAAATAGCGATGAGTCTTGATCAGGTAAAAAACTCAGCGATTGCCAATTGTGATCTGTCTGGTTGGCAATTCTGGATTGACCGTGGCGGTACGTTTACCGACATTGTGGCGCAACGCCCAGATGGCAATATCGTCGTTCACAAACTATTGTCTGAAAATTCAGAACGCTACAAAGACGCTGCAATTCAGGGCATCCGAGAGATTTTAGAAATTCCACCAGATGCACCCATTCCGACAGAAAAAATTGCGGCGGTCAAGATGGGAACAACGGTGGCAACGAATGCACTGTTAGAGCGTAAGGGGGATCGTACCCTTCTGCTGATAACTAAAGGGTTTCGAGATGCCCTACGGATTGGCTATCAAAACCGTCCAAACATTTTTGCTCGTCACATTGTGCTTCCCGAAATGCTGTATGAGCGGGTAATTGAGGTCGAAGAACGCTACAGCGCTCAGGGAGAAGAATTAATTCCAGTTCAGATTAACGAAGCCCTGATTCAATCACTCCAATCAGCATACGATCAGGGCATTCGGGCATGTGCGATCGCGTTTATGCACGGCTACCGTTACCCTAGCCATGAACAAAAAATTGCGGCGAAAGCGAATGATATCGGTTTCACCCAAGTCTCAGTTTCCCACAAAGTCAGTCCGCTAATGAAGCTTGTTAGTCGAGGCGATACCACGGTTGTGGATGCTTACCTATCTCCGATTCTCCGGCGGTATGTTGAGCAGGTCGCAGCAGAACTAGGAAAAGATGAGAGCAGAACAGAAAATGCAAAGCAACCCCATTCATCTTTCATTCCTCATCCTTCATCCCTCCGTTTGATGTTCATGCAGTCCAACGGTGGATTGATTGAAGCTGACCGATTTCAAGGCAAAGACAGCATTCTATCGGGACCCGCAGGCGGAATTGTCGGAGCCGTAAAGACGAGCACGATGGCAGGTTTTGATCAAATCATCGGATTTGATATGGGCGGGACATCTACTGATGTTTCACACTTTAACGGGGAATATGAGCGCACTTTTGAAACTGAAGTTGCTGGAGTGCGGCTACGTGCACCGATGATGTTAATTTATACGGTAGCAGCGGGAGGTGGGTCAATTCTCACCTTCGACGGCTACCGTTACCGAGTCGGTCCTGAGTCGGCAGGTGCAGCTCCGGGTCCAGCTTGCTACCGTCGGGGTGGTCCGTTAACAGTTACCGACTGCAATGTGATGGTCGGCAAACTTCAAGCCGCATTCTTTCCTTCTGTGTTTGGCACCGAGGGGAACTTGCTGCTAGACACTGAGATTGTGCAGCAAAAGTTTGCTCAATTGGCAGCAGAAATTTCTGAAAAGACCGGAATTCAGCGCCTACCGGAACAAGTAGCCGAGGGATTTTTAGTGATCGCGATCAACAAAATGGCTGCCGCGATTAAGAAAATCTCCATTCAGCGAGGCTATGATGTTACGGAATATACACTGTGCTGCTTTGGCGGCGCAGGTGGACAACATGCCTGTCTGATTGCTGAAGCATTGGGCATGACTCGAATTTTCATTCATCCCTATGCTGGAGTGCTCTCTGCTTATGGGATTGGCTTGGCGGATGTGCGAACGCTCAAAGAAAAGGCGGTAGAAGTTCAATTAACGAATGACGTAGTGCCCACGTTAGATCAAATGCTTAGCGCACTCTCCGCAGAAGGGCACACTGAAATGAGGCAACAGGGCATTGTTCAGTCTCAGATTCACGTTCTTCTCAAAGTCCATCTACGCTATGCAGGCACAGATTCTGCATTAGTCGTAGATTTTGGCAATCCGGAAACCTTACCCGACGATTCTCGCGATCACTGCGCCGTTCTACGAGAACGCTTCGAGCAAGCCTACCATCAGCGGTATGGCTTCACGATGCCCGATAAAGCACTTATCGTGGAAGCGGTTTCGGTGGAAGTGGTTGGACAGAACAGCGATCTGAAAGAACCGCCGCTTGCATCCAGCAGAACAGCACCGCTTAAACCGAGCGCCACCATTGCGATTTACACCAAAGGCAATTGGCACGATACACCCGTTTATCAACGCCATGATTTGAAACCCGGCGATCGCATCACTGGACCTGCCTTGATCATTGAACCTACAGGAACAAACGTGCTTGAGCCGGGATGGTGTGCAGAATTAACTCAACAAAATCATCTGATTTTGAGAAAGGATGATAGCGCCAGGGCAAAGGATGAAGTAGAGTCAAATACATTTCTTATTCCTCCTCCCTCCTCTACCCCTGATCCCGTGCTCTTGGAGATCTTCAATAATCTGGTACGGGCGATCGCAGAGGAAATGGGCATTACGCTGCAAAACACTAGTTACTCGGTCAACATCAAAGAACGGCTTGATTTCTCCTGCGCCATTTTTGATCAGTACGGACAACTCGTTGCCAATGCACCGCATATTCCAGTCCATTTGGGTTCGATGAGCGAAAGCGTGGGCAGTTTAATTCAAGCCAAAGGCAAGAAGAATCTGAAACCCGGAGATGCTTATGTGTCTAACAATCCCTATAACGGGGGGACGCATTTGCCAGATTTGACCGTTATTACTCCGGTTTTTGTCCCTGACTCTACCGTGCCGCTGTTCTATGTTGCTTCACGGGGACACCATGCCGACATTGGCGGTATTACACCCGGTTCAATGCCACCCTACAGCACCACGATCAACCAAGAAGGCATCTTGCTAGATAATGTACAAATTATTGACCAGGGACGTTTCCAAGAAGCAAAGTTACTGGAATTGTTGACCGCAGGTGATTATCCAGTCCGCAATCCTGTCCAAAATTTAGCCGACTTCCAGGCACAGATTGCCGCCAATGAGCGAGGCGTGCAGGAACTCCACCGCATGGTTGAGCATTACGGACTCGCAACCGTGCAAGCCTACATGCAGCACGTTCAAGATAATGCAGAAGAATCGGTGCGACGGGTGATGAATGTGCTTAAAGATGGCAGCTTTACGTATCCAATGGATGATGGCAGCGAGATTTGCGTCAAGATTATGATCGATCATCACAACCGTTCTGCTCGCGTTGATTTCACGGGCACTTCACCGCAGCAATCGACCAATTTGAATGCACCATTGGCAATTTGCAAAGCGGTTGTGCTTTATGTGTTTCGGACACTGGTTGAGGATGATATTCCGCTTAATGCAGGTTGCCTCAAGCCATTAGAGATCATAATCCCAGAAGGCTGTCTGCTCAATCCGCGCTATCCCGCTGCTGTTGTCGCAGGCAATGTGGAAACGTCGCAAGCGATCGCCAATGCGTTATATGGCGCGCTGGGCATAATGGCAGCGTCTCAAGGCACGATGAATAATTTCACCTTTGGCAACGAGCAACACCAGTATTACGAAACGATCTGTGGCGGTTCTGGGGCTGGCGCAGATTTTGACGGAACTGACGCGGTTCAGACGCATATGACGAACTCGCGGCTGACTGATCCGGAGGTGCTGGAGTGGCGGTTTCCAGTTTTAGTCGAAGAGTTTGCGATCCGTCCCAACAGTGGCGGCAATGGAAAACATCGGGGCGGCAATGGGGTAATTCGCCGGATTCAATTCCAGGAAGCGATGACAGCGGCGATTTTGTCGGGTCATCGAGTGATTCCACCGTTTGGGTTAGCAGGTGGCGAATCAGGAGCGATCGGACGCAATTCAGTCGTGCGTCGTGATGGGGCAATCGAACCCCTCGCCAGCAAAGCAGAAGTTCAAATGCATCCGGGTGATGTCTTCGTAATTGAAACGCCTGGAGGCGGCGGATCTGGGTCGATCACCAGCTCACAAGAGCCATGAATTTGACTGGATCAAAGAGTGATTCTTTATTCACGTCAACGTGTCGCAAAATCACAGCACCTTTAGGAGAGAGAGTTATTGGGGTGGCGATCGCCCGCGACGCCCGTTGTCCTAGCAAGCAATCTCGGTCGAGCTGGACAGATTCAGGTAGTTACCCTTGAGCACACGTTCATGCCTGACGATTTTTTGCTATTAAAGTTAATGTAAAGTTCATACAAATTTAGGATTGTAGATGCTTAGAAATCCTTTGGTGGAACAACCTCGTTCTCAGTCAGCTCAAGTGATTCCCTTGCGGGGTGAGGCTTCACTGCTCGACTGGTTAGAAACCAGCGGTCGCATGGTAGCGCGTGCTGGTAGCGAAGAACCTGGATATCTTGTGGATGCGGAAGATCCAGAAATCTCAGGGTTGATAGATGGGGAGGACGTTGCTGATGATTTCGACGTTCTAGGCGATGATGAAGAGTTGGATTTAGAGGCGTAGGATTCAGCAGGTGGTGATCCGCTTGTCTTTGGTCTGCCACCTGTAACTACAAGCACTTTATGAATACTTTGTGAAATAGGCAGGTGGGGGAGTTGGAGGAATTGTTAAATGGGTGTGTATAAACGGCGAAATGTCATTAGTCTAGCTGAACAGAAAGCATACTGGCAAAAGCAGCTATGCGGTGAGTTGCCGGTGTTAGAAGTCCCCTTAAATTATCTGCGATCTCAGGTTCAGTCATTTGTTAGAGCGAAAGAAGCTATTAAGCTTGATGAGCAGTGCTTAGTAGAACTCCAGAAGTTTTGTACGCGTGAGAATGTCACGCTATTTATTACGCTACTTACTACATTTAAAGTTCTTCTATTGCGTTATACGGGGCAGGAAGATATCATTGTTGGTTCTATGTCCGTTGATAGTATGCGGAAGGTAGAGGAATCAGGTGGGGAAGAGTTCGCCAACCTAGTAGCGTTGCGGACAAATCTAACAAGTCCTCTAAATGCTAAAGAGCTTATAATGCGTGTTGCTAGAACAGTTGCAGGTGCTGTAGAGAATCGAGATTACCCGTTTGAAGCGCTTGTTGAAGATGTTAGCAGCGAGGAGTATTTAACCAGAGCACCAATTTTTCAAGTGATGTTGATACTGTGCAACGTACCGTGCTGTATCTCAGAAACGCCGATTTCAAAAGTGGAACTTGCGAAAATTGAGGAACGAAGTGTCAGGTGCGATGTGGTGGTTCTGGCTTTTGAGGAAGGGGGGGTCTTAAATCTAAGTTGTGAATACAATGCTGAGTTGTTTGAGCCAGCCTTGATCAGGCGAATGCTGAGGCATTTTCAGACCTTACTCAGTAGCATTGTTGCTAATCCAGACCGATGTATTTCGACCTTACCACTCCTGACCAAAGCTGAACGGCATCAGCTACTGGTGGAGTGGAACGATACCAAGGCAGAGTATCCTCAGTCCAAGTGTGTTCATCAGTTATTTGAAGCTCAAGTAGAACGAACACCAGATGCGGTGGCCGTTGTGTTTGAAGAACAGCAACTCACCTACCGGGAGTTGAACACCAAGGCAAATCAATTGGCGCACTATCTACAAGCCTCAGGTGTAGGGCCAGAAGTTCTAGTGGGAATCTGCACGGAGCGCTCTTTAGAGATGATAGTTGGACTGCTTGGCATCCTTAAAGCTGGTGGGGCTTATGTGCCACTGGACCCGACCTATCCCTTTGAAAGTCTATCTTTCATCCTAGAGGATGTCCAGCCACCAGTGCTGTTAACCCAAAAGCGGTTGTTAGAGGAAATACCTTCCCAGTGGGATGCACAAGTGATTTGTCTGGACTCAGATTGGGAAGCCATTGCTCAGGAAAGTGTTGAGAACCCGGTCAGTAAGCTGACGGTCGAAAACCTGGTTTATGTGATCTACACATCTGGTTCTACAGGGATGCCTAAAGGAGTTATGATTGCACATCAGGGGCTGTGCAACCGTGAACCAGAGTTCCGACTCTACCATGTGCGACCAGACAACCGCGTTCTCCAATTCGCCTCCTTGAGCTTTGACACTTCAGTATCTGAGGTCTTCATGGCTCTGCTAGCAGGAGCAGCGCTCTGCCTAGAGCAGGACTCCTTGCTACTTGGACCAGCTTTGATTAATGTGTTACGTAACAAAGGGATCACGACAGTGACACTCCCACCGTCGGTGCTGGCGACCCTACCTGCCGAGGAGTTTCCTGCATTGCAGACGCTCATTGCCGCAGGAGAGGCGTGTACCGCCAACCTTGTGGCAACCTGGGGACCGGGTCGTCGGTTCTTGAACGCCTACGGGCCAACTGAGGCAACCGTCTGTGCCACCGTCGCTGAATGCGTTGACGACAACCATAAGCCTCCCATCGGTCGCCCCGTTCCCAACAAGCAGGTATATCTGCTAGATCAGCACTTTCAACTTGTTCCCATAGGTGTGCCAGGTGAGCTGTACATTGGCGGTGTTGGTCTGGCCCGTGGTTATCTTAACCGACCCGAGCTGACTGCTGAAAAGTTCATTCCCAACCCCTTCAGTCAAAAACCGGGAGCACGGCTGTACAAAACTGGGGATCTAGCCTGCTACCTACCGGACGGCAAAATCGAATTCCTCGGCCGCATTGACCACCAAGTGAAGCTCCGTGGCTTTCGCATCGAACTTGGAGAAATTGAGGCAGTACTAGTCCAACACACTGGGGTGCGAGAGACTGTAGTTATAACTCGCGACTATGCACCTGGCGACCAGCGCTTAGTGGCCTACGTCATTCCGCACCAACAAGTCCCCACTACCAGCGAACTGCGCCGCTTCCTGAAGCAGAAGTTGCCTGACTACATGATCCCCTCCGCCTTCCTACTCCTAGACGCCCTGCCCCTGACGCCCAATGGCAAAGTGGACCGTCGCGCTCTTCCCGTACCCGACCAAGCGCGCCCCGAGCAGGAAGGAGCCTTCATAGCCCCGCAGGATACACTGGAACACCAATTGACGAAGATTTGGGAACAGGTTTTGGGCATTCAGCCCATCGGAGTCACAGACAACTTCTTTGAACTGGGAGGGAACTCGCTACTAGCCGTGCGCCTGTTTGCTCAAATCCAGGAAGTCTTCGGTAAAGCGCTTCCCCTGGCTACCTTATTTCAAGCTCCGACGAGCAAGCAACTGACCAACATTCTCCGCTCTGAGGGATTCTCAGCGCCTATACAATCGCTAGTGCCGCTAAAGTTAGGTGGCAAGAAACCGCCTCTTTTCTGTATTAGAGGCATTTTGCACTATCATGATTTGGCACGTCATCTCCCTCCTGATCAACCAGTGTACGGGGTATACTTACAAGATGAAGTTGAACTACTACTAGCGGGTAGACTAGAGAAACAACTTTCTGTATTAACTAGTGTTGCTGAGTTAGCAACTCAGTACCTTAAAGAAATACAAACGCTTCACCCTGTAGGACCTTATTTTCTCGCTGGCGAATCCTTCGGAGGCTTAGTAGCTTTCGAGATGGCGCAACAGCTCCACGTGCAAGGTGAGAAAGTAGCTATGTTGGCCTTGTTTGACACTCAAGCTCCGGGGGCTGTGAAAAAACTGCTGTGGCGTGAGCGGGTTTGTCTTCATTTGGGCAACCTTTTCCGAGAAGGCTTTACCTATGCTCTAAAGAAGGCGAAGTTTAATATTGACGAAAGCCAGGATAGACTTGTTAGTACCATCAGTAAGATTCATCGGAAGTTTAACCAATCGCTTGGACTACCTTGGATTGGCTACCTGCAAGAAGTCGCCCAACCTGATATCCGTGACCAGGTTGTGGCCCAGGCCCGCGCAAATTACCTCCCACGTCCCTACCTAGGTAAAGTGATTTTATTCCGAGCTCTTGAGCGAGACAAATTTGACCCATATTACACTGACCCTCAACTGGGATGGGGTGAACTGCCGATTGGAGAATTGGCGGTACACCATGTTCCGGGCGCTCACCTTACTATGCTCCGAGAGCCCCATGTCCGGGTTTTGGCTGAAAGGTTGACAGATTGTTTGGACAAAGCACAGGCGAACATGTAGGTAGGAGTAGTATGAAGCTGAAGGAGTGATTGAGTCGCAAAATTCTGTCAATTACCCTTCGTTAGAGCCTCCTGCAGTTTTGCTTCATCTGCTTTCGATAAGGAGGTTCTCAGGACTTTACCCTCAAATTGGCTGAGTTCTTCTAGCACCTTATCTGGTGTGCTCTGCCGCACTAGCACAAAGATGGCAGATGTGCCCGGTTCTAGAGCGTTGCCGATTTCTTTAATAAAATTATCGTCAATGCCAATATCAGTAGCGGCTCCTGAAAGGGCACCAGCCGCAGCACCAGCAGCCCAACCGAGTAGAGGGTTAAGGAAGATGAAACCGAGGAGCAGTCCCCATAAGCCCCCATCTAATGCACCTGAAGTTACAAGATCTTGAGATTGCTTAATCTTAACTTTGCCTTTCTGGTTTCTGACGACGACAGCTGCGTCTTCTAAGTCAATCAGGTGCTCCCGTTGCAATTTAGCTAGGTCGAGAAGCACTTCGTCCGCCCTAAACTCATCTTTGAATCCAACAGCAATTAGATCACTCATGATTTCTTATTTATTTGATAAGTGAATTTTCTCAAACTTAACTCAGTCATGGCACTCTCGTCAAAGGCTAAGTATGCGGCATCAGCTACCGCTTTACTAAGGGTTTATAAACTGTTTTTAAACGTCGATAGAAAATCTGCTTTTTTCTCTTTCATTATTTGCTAACTGGATCAGGAGATAGGCAAGACTTGAACCCGTAGGGATTGAGTAGACAAAACAACGTTGTATTGCTTGCCAGAGTACGTGCCAACGGTTAAAAGTGAGAGAATTAAAGCGAGTTATTCTCTCAAGCCATGCGAAAACCCCAGCCCGACACAGTTGATCTGACAAAAGCCGATACACTGCTGCAAATTTTCCCACAACCGCCAATATGTACCAGTGACGGTGCTGATTGGGATGGGATTTTCTTGGTGCATAATCGGCAGCCTGCCTGGGAGATGCCAACCAATCGACTTGTTCAAACCATTCTCAGCATCAATATTGGTTCCAGTATGAAGGTTGAACGGATCATTGATGGACGGTTGCAGCGAGAGCAGTTTCTCAATGGCAATGTGGCAATTTATCCGGCTGATGTGGACTACCGTCTCCGTTGGGAGCGAGATGCAGAGTTTTTGCTGCTGGGGATTGAGCCGGTTTTGCTAAATCTTGCAGCAGATGGAATGGATTTAGAAACAGCGGAACTGATGCCAATTTTAGCGATGCAAGATCCGCTAATTCAAGGAATGGCGCTGGCACTAAAAGTTGAACTGGAATCGCCTCAGATGAGCGGCAAACTCTATGCCGATGCGATCGCCCAAACTCTTGCCCTCCACTTACTGCGAAACTACAGCAACCACCGACCGACAATTCAATTGCCGACAGACGGAATGCCTAAGCACAAATTGCATCAGGCGACCGATTACATTAATGATCATTTGGAACAGGAGTTAAGTTTGAGCAATCTGGCGGCAGTCGTGCAGATGAGTCCGTTTCATTTTGCGCGGTTGTTTAAGCAATCGACGGGTCTCGCACCGCACCAGTTCGTAATTCGTTGCCGCGTTGAGCGAGCCAAGGAACTCCTGCTACAAGGCAAGTTGGGGATTGCAGATATTGCGGTTGAAGTGGGATTTGCCAATCAGAGCCACCTGAATCGACACTTTAAGCGCATCGTCGGGGTCACCCCTGGCGCTGTTTTAGATCATCGCAAGAACGTACAAACCCCCGCAAGAACGTAGCAGAATTGCTCTTCGTAACTGCTCTATCTTACTGGAAGAAACCAACCAGTCGAGGTAGATAACGATGAAAGCAATTCAAGTTCATCAATTTGGCACCCCAGATGTACTTACCGTTGCCGAACTTCCCGATCCGACACCCGCAGCGGGACAGGTGGTGATTCGTGCCCACGCCGCTGGAGTGAGTCCGCTGGATACCTATG
>JAABUQ010003244.1_pt1 | contig 30319 bp, 22 predicted proteins | sample 5560001 | NCBI WGS metagenome assembly JAABUQ01 (sample SAMN10711888, study PRJNA513371) | rock metagenome | isolation source: Antarctica rocks | place: Antarctica: Victoria Land, Finger Mt nord | collected 2015-12-18 | reverse complement strand
GTGGCGCGAAGGGGTCAAGGTGGCTCATAATGGGGGCAGGCAGGGTGATCATTGGAACCTCTTTTCTCATGAGTGGTCCCTTTGATTATCCCGCCTTCCCCTCCTCCAATTGGCCAAAGTCTAGCTTTAATGATACGTTAAATGAGAACCCACACACCTCTCTGCTACACTTAATATGAAGGGGATGAACCTCGTGAGCCACACCATCGACCTATCTGACGAAACCTATCAGGCGTTGCACGCGGTCGCGCGCGCCCACGACGTGTCGATCGCGGAGCTCGTCCAGGGGTGGGTTGCCACGCTCGCCGCTTCCGGTGGACCGGATGCCGTAGAACGTGACCCGCTCGCGCCGTTCCTGGGCACTTTCGAGGCGACCGTGCCCGATCTTACGCGCCGGCACGACGACTACCTCGCCGACGAGGCAATAGATCGTCATGCGGCTTCCTAAGACGTGATGCCGACCGTCGCGGCTGGACTGTTTGTCGATACATCCGGCTGGGCCGAACCCCTCCTGCAGACTTCGCCGGATCGCGTGCGCATGAGCGCCGTCTATCGACAGGTTATTGACGCCGGACGGCCGCTAATCACCACGAACTATGTCCTCACTGAACTGGTGGCGCTCCTCACCACGCGGACACGCGCGTCGCGCCCCCATCTGCTCGCCACTATAGCGGCGATTAAGCGCCTGCCCGCACTACGTCTAGTACATGTGGACCCTGATCTTGACGCCGCGGCGTGGGAGTTACTGGAGGCCAGGCCAGATAAGAGTTGGTCGCTCGTCGATGCGGCAAGTTTCGTCGTGATGCGACGTCTGGATCTCTGGGAAGCCTTTACGACAGATCACCACTTTGATCAAGCAGGATTTCGCCGCGTTCCGGGAGATACACTCTGACTGAGAGAGGATTGCAGCTGGGGAGCAGCATTCACAATAGATGACGCCGCCGAAGACGCGTCGCTATCGCACGCTACACTACTATGAGAGTATGAGAGACGCACGATGTGATGTGAGGAATGTATGCAAGACAATACAGCCTGGCGCGTAGGCGTGTACTGGGACGAGTTGGCGGCGCGGCCGGATCAGTTGCGGCGCGTCGCCGAGGCCACCGGCGCGGAGCCTGTGATCTGTCAGGAGGGCACGGCGCCGCCGGACGTCGAGGTTTTGGTCGGCGGGGACTTACCGGACACCGTGCCGCGCGAGACGCCACACCTGCGCCTGGTACAACTAAGCAGCGCCGGGGCCAATCAACTGGAGAACCACCCGCTGTGGCGCGGCGACGTGCCCATCGCTACCGCCTCGGGCGTGCATGGCGTGCAGATCCCCGAGCATGTCCTTATGTTGCTGCTGGCGCTGCGCCGCCACCTGCCGCGATACATCGCGGCCCAGCGCGCGCATGTGTGGCGGCACGACGCCGTCGAGGACGACGGCGCCTCTATCGCGCCGGGCGAACTCTACGGGCTGACGCTCGGCCTTGTGGGCTACGGGCACATCGGGCGCGGCGTGGCGCACCTCGCGCGGGCCTTCGGCCTGCGCGTGCTCGCTACGTCGCACTCAGCCACGGAGGAGCGTCCGCTGGACATCCCCGGCGTGCGGCCGTTCGAGGACCCGCCGGCCGTGCCCGCGCCGTCGCTCGAGCCGGATCTGACCCTCCCGCTGGCGCGGCTCGACGACCTGCTCGCCGCGTCCGACGCCGTGGTCATCTGCGCCCCGCTCACTCCTGAAACGGAGGGGTTGTTCGACGAGGCGCGCTTGGGCCGTATGAAGCCCGGAGCGCTCCTCGTCAACATCGCCCGTGGTAAGATCGTAGTAGAGGATGCGTTGGCGCGGGCGCTCACGACCGGACGCCTGGGGGGCGCCGGCCTTGACGTCACCGCCGAGGAGCCCCTCGCGCCGGACAGCTCGCTGTGGGACCTGCCGAACGTGATCGTGACGCCCCATATCAGCGGCCACAGCGACCGCTACGTGGAGCGCGCCGTCAACATCCTGTTGGCCAACATCGACCGCCTGCGTCGCGGCGAACCGCCGGTGACGGCGGTGGACCGTGACCGGGGATATTGAGCCTGCGACCATGCGGATTGGTCTCTCGGGCTTCGCCCGACAGCCCAACCGGACAGTCGCAGGCCTATTTGGAGAAGATATGACCCTGCTTGACACATCTGAGCGGACGTTCCCGCGCCACCGGCTGGCTAATGGGCTGCAGATCGTGGCCCAGCCTATGCCCGGCGTGGAGTCCGTCGCGCTCGGCTTTACGATCGGCGCCGGCGCGCGCGACGAGCGGCCCGAGGAGGCCGGCGTGTCGCACTTCGTGGAGTCGCTCGGCTTCCAGGGCACGGCCACGCGGGACGTGCAGCAGCTGACCGAGGCCTTCGAGGATATAGGGGCGACGCCCGGCTCGGGGGCCGACACTGAGTTCTCGTCCTACGCGGTCAGCGTGCTGGGGCGCAACCTCGCGCCCGCGCTGGAACTCCTGACCGACGTTGTGCTGCATCCGGGCTTCGCCGAGGACGAGGTCCCTAAGGCGCGCGACCGCATCCTGCAGGAGATCGCGCAGATCGAGGACGAGCCGATGCGTAAGGTGCTCGACCTGCTGCGCCGCGAGTATTTCAAGGGCCACCCGCTCGGCAACGAGGTGACGGGGACGGCCGAGACCGTGTCGGCGCTCGCGCGCGCGGACCTGCGAAGCTACTGGCGCCGGCAGTACACGGCGGGGAATACGATCCTCTCCGTAGCCGGCAAAGTGGACTTCGACCAATTTACGCGGCAGGTCGAGGAGTTGTGCGCGGACTGGGCGGCCGGAGAGGGGGCTCCGATGCCGCCCGTGCCCGCGCCTAAGCGCCACGCCGTGGTGCTGCACAAAGAGAGCACGCAGCAGCACATCGGCATCGGCTTCCCGGGCGTGCCGGTCGTCAGCGACGACTACTACGCCATGGCCCTGATGATCGCGACCCTCGGCGGCTCGATGAACTCGCGCCTGTTCCTGGAGGTACGCGAGAAGCGTTCGCTGGCCTACGGCATCGGGGCCTACTACACGCCCCTTAAAGAGGCCGGGTTCGTGCGCGTCTACTGCGGTACGACGCCCGAGAAGGCGCACCAGAGCGTCGAGGTGATCCTGGACGAGTTGGCCAAGCTCGAGCAGGGTGGGGTGACCGAAGACGAACTACGCCGCGCCAAGACGCTGCTCAAGAGCAACGTGATCATGCGCAGCGAGAGCACGGGCGCGCGGCGGCGCGCCATCGCCACAAGCTGGTGGTACGAGGGCCGCATCCGCACGCTGGACGAGATCAGGGACGCCATCGACGCGGTGACGACGGAAGGGATTAAGCGCCTGGCCGGCTCCTTGGGCATGACGACCGATGTCGTGCTCACCGCTATCGGGCCGCGCAGCGAGGAGGAGTTGACCGGTGGACGCATCTAGTCGAGAGTCGAAAGTCGAGAGTCGGAAGTTGGGGCCGATGATGCGGCGCGCGCCGATCGTAGGGCCGAATGGGGCGACGGCGGTGGAGGAAGTGACGGGCGGCGGGGCGCGGCAGGGGCGGTTCTATACCCATACGCTGCCCAATGGGCTGCAGCTGCTGGGGCAGTATATGCCCGAGGTGCAGTCGGCCTCGGCTACCTTCTACGTCAACACGGGCGCGCGCGACGAGGACGCGGCGATCATGGGCGTGTCACACTTCCTCGAGCACATGATGTTCAAGGGCACGGCGCGCCGCTCGTTCGAGGATGTCAACCGTGAGTTCGAGGAGATGGGCGCCGAGAACAACGCCGGCACCTGGCTCGAGTTCACCTACTACTGGGCCAAGGTGCTCAGCGCCGAGTTGCCCAACTTGATCGACCTGCTGGCCGACATGATGCGCCCCAAGCTCGACCCCAAGGACTTCGCGGACGAGCGCCATGTGATCCTGGAGGAGATCGCCCGCTACGAGGACATCCCCAACTCGATCCTGTTCGACCACCTGCTGGGGACCTATTTCGCCGGTCACCCGCTCAGCCATCGTACCCTGGGCACGACCGAGACCATCACCAACATGCAGGTTGAGCAGATGGAGGAGTACTGGGGACGGCGCTACCAGGCCAACAACATCCTTTTCGCCGTCGCCGGCAACTTCGAGTGGGACCGGGTGTGCGCGCAGGTCGAGGAACTGTGCGGCGGGTGGGGGACCGGCGAGGCCGGCCGCGCCACGCGGGATGTGGCGCCGCCGCCAAGCTTCAAGGCCTTTACCAAGGGCGACATGCAGCAAGAGATGATCGCCATCGGTCTGCGCGGAGTGCCGCAGAACGATCCGGCCCGCTACACCGCCGACGTGCTGGCCACTATCCTAGGCGACAGCACAGGGTCACGCCTCTTCTGGGGCGTGCGCGAGGCGGGATTGGCCGAGGGCGTCGGGGCGCAATATCTGGCGCTCGACGGCAGCGGCCTAATCATCGTCTTCGCCACCACCGAGCCGGGCAAGGCGGCACCGACGCTCGAGGCGGTGCGGCGCGAGGTGCGGCGATTGCAGGAGGGCGGCGTGACGGAGGAAGAGTTGCGCCGCGCCAAGACCAAGTTGGCCACGCGCGTGGTAATGGAGGGCGAAAGCACCAATCGCCGCATGCTCAGCCTGGTCGACTCATGGCTCTCGCTTGGCCGGCTGGAAACGCTGGAGGAGGTCGAGCAGGCCATCGAGAGCGTGTCGGCGGGGGACTGCCGCGACCTGCTCGACCGGCTGCCGCTGGACGAGCACGAGGTCGGCGTGGCGCTCGGCCCGCTGGCCGAGGGCGCGCTGGCGTAGCCCTCACCCCCGTGATTGTAAGCAGAGCCTGGCCCTAAAGGGACCATGGCAGACCCTCATGCCCCTGCGGGGCGCCATCGCTGATGAAAATAGCGGTGCGCTGGGCGGCCCGGAGGGTGTTCTTACATACCAGTGCCCCCCGCGGCGCGCCGCGACCAACCGCGTTGAAAATGGGACGACGCGGCGACCGGCAGAGGCGCTATTTTCAGACGAGGGACCGGACCTTAAAAGGTCTGCGCGGAGCGGATGGTACGTCCTCTATCACGCCCGATCGCGAGCGCTCCAGACCCTTCAGGGTCACGTCCCTGCCATGGTCTCTTTAGGGCCAGACCCATGGCGCGCCCCCTCTCCCGCGCACGGGAGAGGCGCGCTGGGTCGTCGGCCGCAGCCGAGGGACCAGTTAGCCATGGGGTGGGGGGTGAGGGCGCCCTGCTGTCGCCCGAACCGTTACAATAAAGACAATGGACATGGAAAAGCTGATAACTGACTGCTGATAGCTGACATGCTGATTAAAACCAATGCGCCCGAGGAAACGAGCCAGGTAGGCCGCTACCTGGGCGCGGCGTGCCGCGGGGGTGAGACCATCCTGCTGGAAGGGGACCTCGGCGCCGGCAAGACGACCTTCACGCAAGGCCTGGCGGCGGGCCTGGACGTGGACGGGCCGGTGGTCAGTCCGACCTTTATTGTTTTGCGCGAATATGAGGGGCGGCTGCCGCTGTACCACTTCGACTTTTATCGCCTGGAGGGCTCGGGGCGGGCCGTGGACCTGGAGTTCGACGACTATCTGTCCGCCGGCGGCGTCTGCGTGATCGAATGGCCCTCCAGCGCTCCCGAACTTGTGCCGGACGATTACCTGCTCGTGACCATACGCGCGGCGGGGCCGGCGGCGCGCGAACTGGTGTTCGCGGCGTCCGACGCGCGGCACCAGGCGCTGATCGACGCCCTGTCCGCGGCGCTGGCGGCCACCACAACCACGGCCGCGACCACGGTGCCATGATCGTCCTGGCCATCGACTCTTCGGCCGACCAGGTCTCCGTCGCCGTCTTGCGCGACCGTGCGCCGCTGGCCGCGCGCGCCTATACATCGGCGCGCCCGCGCAGCGAGACCGTGTTAGGGGTCGTCGAGGGTGTGCTGGCGGACGCGGAGGTGGCGCTCGATCTGGTCGACCTATTTGCCGTGGCCAGCGGCCCCGGCTCGTTCAACGGCATCCGGGGTGGCATCGCCACGGCCGAGGGGCTGGCGTTCGCGCTCGACCGGCCGGTCGTGGGCATCCCCACGCTCGACGCCATCGCCTACGCGCATATCGGTCGCGCGCCCATCCTCCTGGCCGTGCTGCCGACCGGGCGCGGCGATTACTACGCGGCGTCCTACGAGGGGGACGCGGAGAGGTGGCGCCGGCGCGACGAGTACGTTGTCGGGCCGCTGGCGGAGGCTCTGGACGGACTCCCCGCCGGCGCGCTTGTGTGTGGGAGCGTATCGCCGGGCGAGGAGCCGTTGCTCGAGCGCACGGGACTACGCCGCGCGCCCTTGTTCGCCGAGTTGCCGCGCGCGCTGTCGCTCGGCGCGCTGGCGACGGCGCAGGCCGCCGAAGGGCGCGTCGACCGCGCGGCGCCTGTGCGGCCACTCTATCTGCGCCGTCCCGGTATCACGCAACCCACGCGGCCCGCCGCCGTCGCCCTGCGCGCGGCCCGCGTGGAGGTGGAGCGGACGCCCGAACCGGTGCTGCCTGCCCGGTTTGGCGGCGGGGCGTGAGCGGAATGCGCCACCCCAGGGAGTACGACGAGCGTGCACGATCAGAGTATAACGATCGTATGGGTGTACGTGTCGACCGCATGAAGATGGCGGATGTGCCCGAGGTCATGGCCATCGAGCGGGATTCTTTCTCCGCGCCGTGGCCGTCCAGCGCCTACCGGCGCGAATTGACCGAGAACCGCAACGCGCACTACTTGGTGCTGCGCCTCACCGGCGAGCCTGAACAGGTGCCCGTCGCGCCGTCCCCCGCGGCGCCCGAACGTCGCGGCTTCCTCAGCGCGCTGCTGCCGCGCGTGTTGCTGGGTCACAGCCCTTTCGGGCCGCACCAGATCACCATGGCCGGCTACGCGGGGCTCTGGCTGGTGCTGGACGAGGCGCACATCACCACGATCGCCTCGCGCCCGCAGTACCGCGGCCGCGGCTACGGCGAGTTGTTGCTGGCCAGCCTTGTCGAGATCGCGCTGGACATCAACGCGCGCTGGCTCACGCTCGAGGTGCGTGTCTCCAACGAACCGGCCCAGGCGCTCTACCGCAAGTACGGCTTCCATGTTGAGGGCACGCGCAAGCGCTACTACAGTGACAACAACGAGGACGCGCTGATCATGTGGACCGATGAACTGCAGGCGGAGCCGTTCATGACGCGCTACCAGGCGCTCAAGGACGCGTTGCTGACCCGTCTGATCGACGCGGGCGCACTGAACGAACAAGATTTGCCGCGTTGAGCTTGAGGGATAAATTCATGGGTACAGTAAACGTGTTGGGTATCGACACGTCGTGTGACGACACTGCCGTGGCCGTCGTCGCGGACGGGCGACACATTCGTTCGTCGGTCGTGCTCTCGCAGCAGAGTCTGCATGCCGAGCACGGCGGTGTCGTGCCGGAGGTGGCGAGCCGCCGGCACCTGGAGGCGATCCGCCCGGCGGTGACGCGGGCGCTAGATGAAGCCGGGGCGCGGCTCGAGGACATCGGGCTGGTCGCGGCGACGGTGGGGCCGGGGTTGGCCGGTTCGTTGATGGTCGGCTATAACCTCGGGCGCGCCCTCGCGCTGGGTCGCGGGCTGCCGTTCGCGCCCGTCAACCATATGGAGGGGCATATCTATTCGACCTGGCTTATCCCACCATCGGTAAAGCAGGCGGCCCATAGTGGGAGCGCGGGCGTCCCACCCGTTTCCGCGCCCGCGACAGCTGAAACGGGCAGGACGCCCGCGCTCCCGGACACGGCTCCGATTGGTGAGCCGCCGCAGCCAGCCCTGCCGCTGCTGGTGCTGATCGTGTCGGGCGGCCACACCGAGCTCGTGCTGATGAGCGAGCACGGCGTCTACCAGCGCCTGGGCGGCACGCTCGACGACGCCGCCGGCGAGGCTTTCGACAAAGTCGGACGTCTGCTCGGACTGCCGTATCCGGGCGGCCCATCCGTGCAGCGCGCCGCGGCGGCCCTCCCCGCGGGGACGGCGCCGGCGGCGCTGCCGCGCGCCTGGCTGCGCGGGACGTACGACTTCTCGTTCAGCGGTCTCAAGACAGCCGTACTGCACCTGACGCGCGACGCGGGCGAGCGGCTCGACGAGCGGCGGGTCGACGCCATCGCCGCGGGCTTTCAGGACAGCGTGGCCGATGTCCTGGCGCGCAAGACCGCCGCCGCGGCCGCCGAGTACGACGTGCGCGGCGTCGCGCTCTGCGGGGGCGTCGCGGCCAACAGCGCCGTGCGCGAGCGCCTGCGCGCCGCGCTGCCGGCGGGACTCCCGCTGCATGTGCCGCCGCCCGCCCTGTGTACCGACAACGGCGCTATGATCGCCGCCGCCGGCTACTATCGGCGCGGCGAGGCCGTACCGCCCGCCGCGAGTGGACAGATACAGCCGAACCTGGCGCTACCCGTATAGTCACCTTCTGGCATGTTTACAACTCGATGAGGCGACGGTCGTTCGATCGCCGTAGCAGCAATACAGCGGCGGCTATCAGCAGGACGCCGCCCGCGAGGACGGCGACGAGCGCGGGTCGTGCGCGCAGGCGCCTTAGTGCGGCGGCGCCGGACGAGCCCAGTGACTCAGACGCGCTCCGTTGGCGCGAACCGCCCGCGAAGGGGCTGGCCGTCGCGGTGTCGTCCGTCGCGTCCTCATGCGCGGGGCCGGTGTGCGTAATGAGCCAGACGACCGGGTCGCCCGAGCTTGCCGTCGTCAGGTTCGCGTCGGCGAGCAGACCGTGGTCGGACGGCGCCGACAGCCGCGCCGTGTTGAAGGCGGGGCGCAGTTGCTCGGGGTGCGGCTCCGTCGCGGCGTCCAGGACCGGGTAATCGGAGGCGGTGGGGTCGAACTGGAGCAACCGCAGGTCGGCCAGGAAGCCGGACGAGGTGTGCTCGAGCCTGTAGTGAGTGTCCGTCTGCTCGCCGATGGTCCAGCCGCGCGCCGGCAAGCCCTCGCGCCAGCGGCCTAGCTGCTCGTCGTCGACGAGGCCGCTCGGCAGTTCCAGGGTCGCCGCCACCGCCTCCACCAATTCTTTGTCCGTCGCGTACTCCCGATCGTTGAACACATAGGTACTCATGGAGAGTCCTCTTTCATGGGTGCTACAAGGGGCCACGCGCTACAATCCAGGCGCGTTTCGTCGGATCTGTCGCGCGTAGACAGCCGCGGGGGATATTTAACGCATGCCCCGTGCCACCCCGTTCAGCGCGTGCGCCGCCAGAGGATGAGCGGACCGTCCTCGTCCATGCGGCGGCCGGCCCGCGCGAAAAGGCTCTTCTCAAGCACGCGGATGGATGCCTGATTGTCTTCGAGACACTCCGCGGTCACGCGCGTGACGCCCGGCTGCCGCAGCGCCCACTCGACCAGGGCGCGGGCCATCTCGGTCGCGTAGCCACGGTTGTGGTACGACAGGTTAACGCCGTAGCCGAGTTCGACGGCGCCCGTCTTGTCCGGCAGGCCCTTGAAGCCCATCTGGCCCACGGCCACGAACTCCGCGCGGTCGATCATGGTCCCGCCCCAATCCTCCTGCTCTGGCCACAACTCGCGCTGCATGATCCACAGCGGCAAGACATCCAGGGCGTCGCCAGGCCACTCGGGTGGGAAATGCACGCGCGGTGTTTCGCGGATTTGCCGGCCGTGCTGGTAGACGGAGATGGGTGTGTCGGCCACGAAGTCGTCGCGCTCGAGGCGCGTCTTCAACACCTCGAGCGGCGTCGTGGACAGGATCAGCCGCGGCGTTTCGAGCGTGAACAGGGGCGCCGTCGCGTCGTCCTGTCCCACCGGGTTAGGGACCCCAGGCCGGGCGGTAGCCGGCGTCGGCCGTCTGCGCCTGAGTGATGGGGATGGGCTTCCCGAACGTCAGCGTCGCGCCGTGGCGTATGACGGGGCGGATAACGAGCGTGAAGTCCCCGCCTGAGGAGGTGAGATAGCCCAGGTAGTCGCCCTTGGGCGACCAGAAAGGCTGCGTGACGTAGGGCGCGCCGCGCGCGACCGTCTGGGCGTGATAGTAGTCGGCCACGGCGCCGGGCCGGTGGAAGCGCATGACCTTGATGGCGCTGCTCTTGGTGTTCTGGTGGTCCTCTACAAAGGCAATGTAGCGGCCGTCGGGCGACCATGCCGGCAGTTCGGCCAGAACTTTATGAGGGGTAAGGCTGGTTATGTCGGCGTCGGTCGGCGCCGTGCCGGTCACGGCTAGTCCAGCCTGGATAATTCCCTCCGGATTCGGCAGGTCGGGTCCGTAGTAGTAGTGCGCGTAGACGAAGACGGCGGGATCGCGCGGCCGCCACACGGGGCTATCGTCCCCGCCCGTTCCAAACGATGGAATAGTCAGCCGCACGGCGTCCGTGATCGTGCCGGTCACGCCTTGCTCGTAGATCGAGCCATCGGCATTGTCCAGCCCCACGCCGTCTGGACAGTAGCCGGGCCGGTTCGTGACGTAGACGAGGTGCTGGCCGTCGGGGAGGAACGACGGCTTCGTGGCCCACCACTCGTACCGCGGCTGGAAGCCCGGAGGCGTCTGGCAGCCCGGCTGCTGCAGAGCGGGGGGCGGCGACTCGTTCGTTTCCGTTACCCAGGTAGGCGCCGCGCCGATTGGTATGACCGCGCCTGTCGCCGCGTCATATCCCAGGGGCGTGACGTAGATATCCGAGAAGTTGCGCTTCAACTTGACCCAGGCCAGCTGTGAGCCGTCTGTCGAGAACGTGGGAGCAACCGTCGTGCCGTCGCCGGTGAACTTTTTCCTGGGATGGCGGCCGGTCACGAAGTAGAGGTTGTGGTCGGGCGCGGTGAAGAAGATGTGGCCGGGCGCCAGCGGTAGCTGCGCCACTTCCGCACTTGGCTGGATAACCTGCCGGGGCGGGATCGGCTGGTGGCCGCGTCCGGGGAGCGGCGTCCTATCCGGCCCTACTGGAGTGGCCGGACCCACGGTTGGCGGGACCTGCGGTTGGTAGACGACGCCATTACCCCGCTCACCCGGCTCAGTAAGGGCAGCCGCGGTCGCGGGCGTGGGTGGCGCCGCCGACTGCGAGAGGCCCACCAGCGCGACCCCCACAGCAAGCAGGAGCGCGAGCAGTGAACGTAGCGCGAACCCCACTGTCATGGCGTCGCCCCTGGGACCCGTGCGCAGTAGTTGTTTGGCATCTGAGATACCTTCTGTACCTGGCCTCCGAACAGCTGCTGGATCGCGGGGTTGATCGCGTCCCAGTTGGGCGCCAACGCGCTTTCGTACATGGGATAGTGGCCGGTTTCACGCTCGACATCGGGATCGCTGTCGGAGGTCGTTTGGCCGTACGAGTACGGCGGCGAGAGCGTCAGGCGGATCGGCTTGTCGTGCTTGAGTTCCTGGAACAGCTTCAGGTAGCGCGTCGCGGTCTCGAAGTCGATCGAGGAATCGGTCCTCACGTTGTTCGAGAAGTCGTGCAGCAATTGCGGCAGCAGTTGGATGAGGGCGGCGCTATCCTGCCCCTCGAAGCTGCGGCGCAGTTGGTCGATAAGGATCTGCTGGCGGTCTGAACGCCCGAAGTCGCCTTGTACGTCGCCGTGGCGTGAGCGCACGAAGTGCAGCGCCGCGTCGCCGTCGAGGTGCTGCGGTCCCGGCGGGATGTAGACGCGGCGGTACGTGTAGGCGTTGCCGTTGGGATCAAGGTCGTCGGGATAGCTGTTGTCCATGACCGGGTGTGTCACGTCGAGGGTGGCGCCGTGTAGCGTGTCGATGACGTTCCTGAAGCCGCTCAGGCCGACCCAGACCCAGTTGTCGATCGGGATGCCGAAATCGGTCTCGACGGTGCAGGCGGAGGAATCGAAGTTGAGCTTCGGGCTGGGCTTCGAGGCGACATCCATCTTAGCCCAGCCTACCGTGCCATCGGGGCCGATATTGTACTTGTACCCTGGGATATGTACCCACAGATCGCGCGAGATCGAGAGCAGTGTAATGGTGTGTCGCACGTTGTCGAGCGAGAGCACGATTACGACCTGCGTGAGTGGGTTCGAGTAGCCGGCGAACTTCTGGTCGTTGTCGCTACCCAAAATAAGGATGTTGGTGCGCCCCTTGGGAACTTTCGTCGAACGGATGTGCTGCACCTCGGCGGCGAGTTGGCGCGGGGTTAGCGTTGGCACGGCCGTGCCTTTGGCCACGGGGACTTTGCCCGTGATCGTCGCATGGGCGCGCGTCGCCCGTGCCGTCGGAGGGGCCGAGGCGCTCGGCGGGGTAGGCGGCCGTGTGGCGCTGGGCATGGGCGTCGACGACGCCTGAGTAGCGACGGTGGCGGCCGGCGTAGCCGGCGTCCTGGTGTGGACAGTAGGGCTCACCGATGGCGTGGTCGGGGCCGCCGCGCGGTCTTTGGACGTGGCGCCGCTGAGAAAACCGCTGACGGCGCCGTAGTAGGGCGCGGCCGCCGCGCCTGCGGAGCCCGCGTAGAACAGCACGACGCCGAGGACCAGCAGGGAAGGAATGAGTTTTCGCATCACAATTCTCGCGCGCGGTGTGGGGGTGTCTGAATGTCGGGACGTTCCTACCGATGCTAACGGAGCGGCTGCTAAGGGTCAAGCTTGCGCCCCACGTATTCAGGTGTCTCGCGGATGTCCTGGCCCGAAGGGGGCGCCCCGGCTTGGCTCTTGTCGTTTCGTCCGGCGCCGCTGATACCTGAGAGAGGTCGCGGACGGGCTCGCAGTCGTGTCGCGCGTCCCGAGACAGTTCGCCCCACTATGACGGGCGACGACGCCATTCTTCCGCGTAGACCCCCGTAGAGTAGACCCCCGTAGAAAGGACAGCCCACCATGATCAGCCGCCTCCGCGCGTCCTGGCGACGGCGCTTGTGGATCGCGACCGCGACGTGCGCCCTGTTGATAGCCCCCACCCTCGGCCCCGGCGTGGCGCGGCGGCAGGCCCTCGTGTCGCTCGCCCACGCCGCCGGCGCGACCTACTACGTCGCGCCGGACGGCGACGACGCCAATCCGTGCAGCCACGACGCCCCCTGCGCCACCTTCCTGCGCGCCACGGACCTCACCGCGCCGGGGGACACCGTGCGCGTCGCGAGCGGGACCTACGGGCCGCAGGTCGTGACCGCCAACGGGGCCGCTACGGCCCCGATCATGGTGACCGCTGATGGGCCCGTGACCTTGATCCGGCCCCTGCCGTTGACGGATGCTATCCAGGGCAACGCCCTGCTCGCCGTCCTCAACAGTTCACACGTCACGGTGGACGGATTTACCGCCATTGGAGCCAAGGAACAGCCGGGCTATAACCCCGCCGACCAGCCGTACGGCGGCGAGGTCGTGGCGTTCAACCACACCGCCGGCGCCGCCGGCCAGGGCTTGGTCTTCTCCAACCTCACCGTGATGCACGCGAACAACAACTGCATCAAGATGCAGGACCAGCAGCCGGACGCACGGGTCCTGAGTAGCACCCTGGTCGACTGCGGCTCGACCTACGTCGGCTACACCAACGCCTTCCCCGCCGCCGGCGGCCTGGTACACACCCCCAACCTCGATCACGGGATCTACGATTCCGGCCCAGGGCTCTACGCCTCCAACAATCACATCGTTTCCGCCGCCGGGGTAGGCATCACGACCTACGCGTCCGATCAGGACGACGTTGGCCGCGCGACGGTCGTCGGCAACGTCATCAGCGGCACGATCGCCAACGCCGGGATCAACCTCGGGGGGGCGCCGGTCACCGTGACCAACAACGTCGTCGTCAACGCCGCGTTGGGCGGCATCCTCGTCTACGACCGGGACCCCTATCATTCCGGCGCGCCCAACCTGATCGCCAACAACGTCGTGATCGGGTGCGGGCGCCCGTTCAACGGCAGCGGCTTCATGTTCACCGATCCCGGCCACGGCCATCCGCTCTCCGCGGCCGAGGACGACATCAGGGTCCTGAACAACACGTTCTACGAGAACGCCTCTTACCCCATCATGCACAGCAACGGGATCGGCTCGGTGGCCAACGAGCGCCTCATCGTCGAGAACAACATCATCTACCGGCCTGATACCAACTGGGCCGTGGGGCAGTTCGTCCCATATCCAGGCACGATCTTCGACCACAACGACTACGTCGGCGTCAGCGCGCGGCTGTATGAGGGCGCGGCCGGGCTCGACGACACGATGTTCGCGCACTCCCTCATGGCCGATCCGCTCTTTGTGGACCCATCGGCCGCTTCTCTGCCCGACTTGCGCCTGCGCGGCGACAGTCCCATGATCGGGGCCGGAGCCGACGCCGGCCGGCCCTACACCGGCCCCGCGCCCGACCTAGGCGCGCTGCCCTACGCCAACGCGCCCGCGGCGCCGTCCGCGACGGCGACTACTGGCCTCGCCCCAGCGGAGACCGCGTCGCCCGTACCCTCGACGACCCCCGACGCGAGCGCGACCGCGCCGGCCTTCCCGACGGGCACACCCATACCCACGGACACCCTGCGGGCCATCGCGCCCAGCACGCGCGCCCCAACCGCCACGCCGCCGGCCACGGTGACCAGTATCCTTGCGCCGGCCGCTACCTCCCGATCCAGCACGACGACAACCCCTACGCCAACCGTCATGCCGGCATCCACGGTCGTGGCAACGGTGACGGCGACGAGCACGAGTACATCGACGGCGACGAGCACGAGTACATCGACGGCGACCGCCACGGCTACGTTCGCGCCTTCCGCGACGGCGCCGCATGCGCCGGTCTACAGCCCGGTCGCCAGCGCTACAGGCGTCGCGACCGCGCCGGCTCGCTCCATGAGCACGCCTACGTCCAGACCAATATCGCCCGCGACGGAGACGAGCACGCCCCCGACGATGAGGGGCACGGCGACCGCGACCGTGACGCGTGCGCCGGCGACCGCGACGGCGCCGCGCGGGACTCCAACGGCGGCCCGCGCGACGGCGACGGGCGCCGCCGTGAGCCGCGTCACGCCGACGCCGACGGCCCCGACCTTGCCTCCTCCGACCCCGACGCGGCAGGCCGCCATTCCGCCGGCGTCTACCCCTACACGGGCCGCGCTGGCGACGGCGACGGCGACGGCCGGACATCGACGGTGGCGCGCCACCGCGTCTCCTAGGCGCTAACCGCCAACCGTTGGCCCCACGTCACGGCGTGCCTCGATGTAGTGTACTCCTTCCCCTCTGTCAACCCGGCAGGTCAGGGTCGGCCACTAGGATGCCTGGATGACGGGGGATGCCTGCTCTGGAGGCCGCGGGGGTCGCGGGTGGGCGGCGATAGCAGCTGCCCACGGTCCCCGGACATGGCGCGCTAGCGGATCATTGGACCGCGATCAGCATGATCTGATCACACCTCGCAATCTATCGCCCCCGGAGGTACTTTACACACATACCCCACGCCTTTGAGCAAATGATTATAGGCCCCGGTGTTGAACTTTACTATCTCGACCAGGCGGCCGAGGTCGAACAACGGGCCGCGCGTAACGGATTGTAATTTGCTGTAGTAGAGAGCCAGGTTTCGATTTCGAATCACGTTCTTCCCGCTCCGCAGTGTGTCTAGATATCCCACGGGGACAGCGCGCATGAAGTGCCCGATGCGCCATCCCGGCTGCGCGGGTAAACGTGCCAGGAGCGGGTCGGCCAACGCGAAAGCATCGACGATATGGACGTGTGGCCCCGCCTCGAAGCCGAAAAAGCCGATACCATAGCCCATGACGACCCGCTGATGAGATTGTCTCACCTGTACTCCCAACGCGCCCCAGGGCCAGTTTGGCCATAGCCCGCTGCGTTGGAAGTTGAGGATGCCAGTCCCACTAACGCCCATATCATTAACACCAATCCCATTAAAATAGTAAGCACGCTCATCAGCGACGCCTCTGATGTCGACGACCGTGTTATCCTTGTTGACGGTGTACCAGGACGAGTTGGGCACGAGCACCGCGGCGACTACAATCACCGTAAGGGCCGGCAGCCAATTCCACCCGAGCGATAGGGGGGCAAGGGAGACAGAGCGCGCGAGCAGGATAACCGCGATCAAATAGGGCTCTGTCAGGAAGCGTCCCGCCATGAAGTCGCCGCCGATTTTGACTGTGTAGAACAGATATAGCGCCATCCCGATGACGAAAGGCAGGCTTTTCCACTCCTTCTGCAGCAGGATTACGGTGATGCTGCCGGCGATGATGAGGAAGAGGATCGGGTCGAAGTTGAATGAACTGATGAAGTAGCCAACGCCTTGCTTGAGCAATTGGCCGTTGCCGGCCCCCGTATTCAGCTTCGCATAGGCCGTGTTGGGGAAGGGGAAGCCGTAATACCACAGCGAGAATATTTCCCAGCACAGGAAAGGCGAGAAGCCGAGCACGATGGCCTTCACGCTGCTCCACCCCGGAACCTTGTAAAAGGCATAGAGCAAGGCGGGCGCGTAGAGCAGCAGCGAATCCACGCGATTCAGGGCCGCCAGGCCGGCGATCAGCGCGAGCCGGAACAGGTGGCGTTTTTGCACCCGGCCGCGGTAGAATACTAGCACGAAGGCCACGATGAGTAGGTGGCTCAATGGGTTCTCCAGGCCCGAGGTCGAGAAATTGACGAAGGATTTCGACGCCGCCAGCGTCAGTATCCCCAGTGCCCCCAGAAGCAGGGAGCGCGCGACGTAGAACGCGAAAAGGCCTGCGGCGAGGAGCGAGGCGGTGATGGATAGGAGGAGGCTGGAGAAATATATTTCATGCGACACGGCGTAGATCGGCGAGATCAAGAACATCCAGAGCGGGTGCGTATACGCCTGAACCCGCTCGTCGGGATTCCACGTCAGCCCGTAGCCATGGACGAAGTTGTCCACGACCCTGAAGGTGATGTAGGCGTCATCGCTCATCCAGGCGTTTTTCAGGACGATGAATAGGAAGAAGACCAGCGAGAAACCGATGATAGTTTTCCCGTTCCCGTTTTCTCCGGGCGCTGTTGTCGTCCTACCTTCTACCCGTCGATCCGGGCCCACCCCGGCCGCCGCCATGGGGGGCTCATCGGCAACCGCCAGAGCCCCCGCCGTCGGCTCGTCGGCTTTCTCTCGTGTGACCGTCGTGCCGAGTTGGTGCAGTATGGACACAGGGCCGAACCCTGCCCATCCGATGGGCGCCAGCCTGCGCACGGCGTAGGGCACGAGAGCGCACGCGACGATCAGCGGGACAAAAATGACCATGGAGTCGAGGTTTCACCTTCATCGTCGGTCCATGCACGGTAGCACAATCCCTCTGTGCTGGTAGCCCGAGATGCCGATGGTCACGCCCGTCGAGGGGCGGGCGGCATCGGCATACGTCCTTAGATGACCATACCAAGCTGGCTTTACCTTGTCAACGACGGACCTGGGTCACTGGGTCACCGGCCCATCACCTGTTCAACGGCGAACTGTTACCCGCACTACCCGCGCCGCATGTGAGATTGTGAGCGACGTTAAAACGGCAGGTACCAGTGGGAGAACGTCACCGTGATGTAGGCCATCAGGGGCAGGGACAGGCCCAGGATCAAGGTGTGGACCCACTCGCGGCGGCCCCACGAGGCCAGCAGCATGTAGCACGGCACGAGCATGAGCACGTAGCGCAGCATGCTCGTGCTGGCCAGCGTGGCCGTGCTGACCGGGATCAAGAAAGTCAGCAGCACGAACACCCCATGGGCGGGCCGCATCTTCACTAGCACGGCGACCACGAGCGGCGCGAAGGCCAGCATGATCAGCAGGTCCAGCAGCACGGCGCCGTTGATCTGCCCGGCCCAGACGTGGGACCCGACGTGCAGTTCGTGGTACCAGCGCACCAGCATCGCGCGCGGATGTATGAGCCAGAAACGGGACAGGCCCCAGGCGTCGCCGCCATGCACGAACGCCAGGGGGTCGCCCACCGTGCGGGCCAGGTAGGCCATAAAGGCGAGTAGCCCGGCCGGCACGACGGCCGCCGCCGCCAGGCTGGGCCGAAGGGTGGGCAGGCTCGTCGCGACCAGCGCGCGTTGCGCGCGCAGGTGGGCGCGCAGGGCCGCCGGTGTCCAGCCCGGTGGCTTCCAGCGCACACCCGCCTGGTGCAGCCCCTCCAGCGCGACGACCAGGGCTAGAAACACTCCCGTGTTGCGCGTCGCCGCGCCCAGCGCCCCCGCCAGGGCCGCCCGTGCCCACTGGCGGTGGCGCGCGTGGTAGAACGTGGCCGTGACCAGCAGCACGAAGAGGCTCTCCGTGTACATGGCCGAGAGGAAGACGGCGGCGGGGGCGGCGGCGACGTAGAGCACGGCGCGCGCGGCTGCCGGGCGGTCGAATTCGTCGCGCGCCAGGGCGTAGACGTAGCCGAGGGCGGCCAGCAGGGCCACGTTCGAGATCAGCGCGCCGGCCACGAACACGTTGCCGATCAGCGCGGAGAGCGCCTTGACCAGCAGCGGATAGAGCGGGAAGAAGACGGTCGACGGGATGCGCTGATCGTAGTAGTGGACGGCGGCATGATAGCCGTGCGTGACGATCCAGTAGTACCACTCGCTGTCGAAGCGCATCAGCCCCGTCAGCACCGCATTGTCCGGCGTGACCCGGTACAGCCGTCCGTGGAAGTAGCCCACGTCGCGCTGGACGGGGATCGTGCCCAGCGACACGAAGATCAGGAAGAATACGACCAGGCGCGTCAGCGCGTAGGCGCCCACGACAGCGCGGGCCGCCTCCCTGTCGATGGAAAGGCCTAACGCTAACGCCGCCGCGCCGGCGCGATGGGGACGCGTCCGCAGGGAGGGGGGCGGGTGGGGCTGAGCAGGGTCCAGCGTCGTCACGATGGCAGCGTTACCCATCCGTCTGGCCGTTCACGCGACAAGTCGTCGCTTCGAGCATACTAAATTGAGGGCGGGACTGCTAGGCCTGAACAAAATCGCAACATACATATATCGAGGCTCGCACTCGTGATATAGACGTATGCGCGTCGCGCGCGGCTGTGTATCATATGTGGCTGGCGAGATAGCCCTACCCGCGCGGCGCGGGGACGTCCGCCGGGAGGAAGATGAAGGGTGTCCGTGTTCAGAACCATCGGGTGGCGCGGGCGAGAGGCAGTGACGGCCCGTCCCGCCCTCGTGGTGTGGGGCGCCGGCGCCGCGGTTATCCTCGGCAGCACTCTGACCCTGGGACTGTGGGCGAGCCGCCGGACGGCGCTCTACGAGGCGCTCGTCCTCGTCTTGTTCTCCCTGTGGCTGTGGCAGGTCCTGCCCCGGCTCTCCGCCGTGTTCTGGCCGCGCCGCGCGGCCCCGGCCGTGGCCCTGCTGCTCACGGGCGGCTACATGGCCGCCGACTTCCTGCTGGCGCGCCACGCCATCACGCACGCGGTCAGGATCAAGGGCGACTTCGGCATCTTTATTCAGGGGCTGTGGTGGTCGCGGCACGGGCTGCCCTTGTTCAACACGCTGGAGGGGACGAGCCACCTCGGCGTGCATTCCTCGTTCCTGCTGCTGACCCTTGTCCCGCTCTACGCCTTGTGGCCCTCGCCGCTGCTGCTGGCGCTGGTCCAGGCCGTGACGCTGGGGCTGGGCGGCCTGGTCTTCTACCGCATCGCGCGGCGCTACCTCGACCCCGTGGCCAGCCTCTGTCTATTGCTGGTCTTCTTGCTGTACCCGGCCTACCAGTACGACTTCGGCGACTTCTACGAGTCGTCGCTGGCACCGCCGCTCATCGCGCTGACCCTCGATAGCGCGCTGCGCCGGCGCTACGGCGCCTACGCCGTGTATGCCGTCCTGCTGGCGAGCGTCAAGGAAACGTTCCCGCTGATGCTCGCGCTGTTCGGGCTCTACCTGCTGCTGGCGGGCCGGAGACGGCCCGGCGTCGCGACCATCGCCTTGGCGGGTCTCTGGTTTTACGCCGCGGAGGCCCTGATCATCCCCCTGTTTCGGCGCTCCTACGCCGTGTTTCCCACTGTGTTCACGCCCACGGCGTTCTTCGGACAGTTCGGGCAGTCGCCGGCCGCGATCCTGCGCGACATCATCGTCGAGCCCGGGGTGACGGCCGCGACGGTCCTGCAGCCGGGCAAGCCCGCCTACCTGCTCGCGCTGGCCGCCCCCTATCTGGTCGCCGGCTTTGCCGGCTCGCTGCTGTGGGTCGTCGCCCTCCCCGAACTGGCGATCAGCCTGTTGAGCGAGAGCAGCGCGCGGCCGCGCGTCCCGTTGCTGATCGGGAGCCGCTTCGCCATGGTCATCGCCGTTTCTCTGGCGCTGTCTAGCGTCCTCACGTTGCGCAGGTTGAGCGGCGCGGCGGACGGCGATGGGCGGCGGCTGCAACGGCTGCTGGCCTCGGCCATGCTGTTCTCGACGGCGAGCCTCGTGCCGTACTGGCTGACGTCCGCGTCACTCACTCCGGTCGCGGACGCGGCGGAGGTGCGCGCCGTGGCGGCGCGCGTGGGCGGCGCGGCGGCCGTCGCGGTCCCCTACAACATAGTAGCGCCGTTCGCGCGGCGCGCCGTCGTGCTCGACACCGACAACGACCCGGCCGGCGTGATCCAGGCGTGCGCGCGCTACGTCGTGCTGCGCCACGATCGGCGGCCGCGGCAGGTCTTCGACGCGATCTTCTCCGCCGGCTTCCGGCTTGTCTGGACTAGCCGCGAGTTCGAGCTATGGCAAGCAACCACGACGCCATCCTGTACGCCCCGCGTGAAGCCATGGGGCGTATGATACCGCGACAGGCTCTGTCCGGGCAGGTCGTCGCCCCGGCGCCGCCGCGCGGAACGTATACCTTCGGATCGGAGGGGCCGCGATGAAACGTACTCTCCGCCGTGCTCTGGAGTACGTTGATAAGCCGCATGCCCTGACCCTGGCGCTCGGCGCCGGCCTCGCGCTACGACTACTAACACTCTTCTTGTTCGCGCGGACCCCTCTCATCAGCGACGCGCGCGCGTACCACCTAGTGGCCCTCCAATTTCTGCATGGCGCACGCTTCGCGCCCATCTGGCCGCCCGGCCTCCCGTACTACCTGGCGTTGGTCTATAGGATAGGCGGGCCGTCCGAGTTCGCCGGCCGCGCCTCGATGCTCCTGTTCTACGTGGCATCATCGCTGCTGCTCTACTTGCTCGTCAAAAAGTATGCGTCGCGGCGTGGGGCAGTGGTCGCCGTCTTCGTCTTCGCGCTGTACCCCAACTACATCTATCAGTCGATCACGCCGTATACCGAGTTGCCTGTCGCCACGGGTCTGCTGTGTATCGTGCTACTCACCATCCTGGTGAGCAAACGGACTACATGGCCGCGTCTTGCGGCACTGGGCCTTGTCCTCGGCGCCGTGACGTTGACGAGGCCCAGCAGCATTCTCCTACTCGCCTGGATACCGCTCTATCTCGGCGTGCGGACGAGGCGCGTCCGCAATGCAGTGATCCCGATTGTCGTGTCACTGCTCGTCATCGCCAGTTGGTTAGGACAGGCGTATGAGATGAACGGGCAATTTGTCCCCATAAATTATGCTAACAGCGCTAACTTTTTCTACGGCAATAATCCATATACGCCACTGTACAAGACATGGTGGTTTGGCTCGCATAGCACTGTGCGAGAGGGTGTCCCGCGGGCGTATATCGACCTGACAAAGCGCATAAAACGGTACCCGCGCGACGCTCAGGATCGTCTCTACCGGCAACTCGCCCTCGACGACATCCGGTCCAGGCCCGATCTGTTCCTCGTCCGCACGCTCAATCGCATCCGCTCTTACTTTGCGTTCGACACCTTCTTCGGGTCGGAGGTCGCGCAGGGCTACTCCATTAGTCGGAGTCTGGGCCTGGCTCTTATCGCTGTAGACGCCCTGTTCTACCTGTCTATCATGGTCCTCGCTATCTATTTCCTGTTCCGCGTGCGGCGTTCAGTGGCTGCGACGGGCGACACTGCCCTGATTCTCGGCACGATACTCGTCTACGCTATCCCTTATTGGTTGTCGTTTTCTCATCCGACATACCACTTTCCCGGCGTACCGCTCTTTGGCGTATTCGCGGCCCGCGCGGTCGAACAACTGCCGGTAGCGCGAGGTACGGAGCGGATGGCGCCGCCCAAGTTGGCCGCGAACACGCGCATCATGGTAATCACCCTTGCCCTATTCGCGTATATACAGGCCGAGTGGGTGGTCGTAATGTTCTTGAGACACGCGTGACGGGGGCGACGTGTGGCGCGCGCTGTTGCTATACTGAACTGATTTCGCGCCATCCCACGACACGTTGAGGTGTAGCTAGTGCGTCGCTCGTTCCGTTTCGCCCTCGTCGCCGCGGCCCTCTTGATCGTGACCGAGGCGCTCACGCTCGTGCTGGCCGCCCCGACCGTGGCCGTGGGCGAGCCTCCCGTGCTGTCGTACCCCGTGCGCGGCTGGCAGGCGGGGCCGATCACCACGCGCATCAATACGCCGGTGGGCGGCTCTCGCCTGATCCAGTCGTACACCTCGACGGCCACGGGAGACCGCGCGTCCGTGGAAACACGCTGCTGGTCCGAGCCGAAAGACTTCCTGAAGTGGACGGGCCGGCTGGCCTACGAGGGCGCCGGCTACGAGCAGGTGGGCGGCCGCGCCGTCGATCGCCTCCCTACGCCGGCGGGGGCGCTCGTCAGCGACGTCTTGATGCGCGACCCCAACGGGCGCGTGGTGATCCTCTACGGCTATATCGACCACTGGGGCGTCCACGCCGAGACTCTCGCGCTGTGGCCGCAGGCCATCGCCGACCTGGTGGCGCGGCGCGCCGGCCCCTACTGCGGGCTCGCCGTGGCCGTCCCGGTGACGGTCACGGGGGGGCAGCGACGGGCCATCGACGACGCGCGGGACCTCGCGCGGGCGTTCCTGGCGCGCCTCGACCGCTTCGTGCGAGGCTGACGGCCGCCCGTGCTTGTGAAAAGCCGGGTACGTCCTACGAGGACCATAGGGCTATGCGCGGTGAGGCACGAGCTTGAACACGGCGATGGAGCCGTTCCAATACACCGGTACCAGATCGACGGTGGGCGACGATAACCGATCCGTCCCCGGTTGGTCGTAGTACGCCAGCGCCTTGGAGAAGACGGCGAAGGTGAAGCCCTGTCGCCAGAGTTGCTCCGGCGTCAGGCGCACGAACGGCAGATACGTCGTGGAAACGTCGGGACGGTCGAGCGGCGGTACCGTATAGGGGTCGGCCAGCAGGCGCGCGCCGGGCGGCAGATGCTTGTCCAGCCAGGAGCGCGTGACCAGTTGGGGCGACGGCGCCAGCATCGCGCGCGTCTGGTCGAGGCTTCTCCCGCCCAGCGAGGTCAGGATGATCGCCGTCAGGAGGCACGATGCCGCCAGACCCAGCGGCCGTAACGACCGTGCTATGCGCGCCAGTGTGTAGGCGCCGGCGACCGAGATAAGGGGTAGGATGACCAGCAGGTTGCGATCGAAATGGGCTTTCTGGACGCCCAGAAACAGGTAGTAGACCGCGATGGCGGCCAGCAGGACCAGGTCCGCGGGGCGTCGTTCTTTCCAGATCAGGACGGCCAGCCCGACGACGGCGAGGGGGAACAGCAGCAGTCCTTCATGCCCGATGAGGTATCCCCCGTTCCAGAGTATGCTGGGCGTCGGGTCGTCCCCGCCGTAGACGGCATAGACCTTGATCTGATAAGCCGCCCCGCGCACGAAAGCGACCGTGTTGACGAGGGCGGGCGGCGTCACCGCCAGGAAGACGAGCAGCGCGACCGCGCACAACCGCACGCACCGAAGGGGCCAGGATTGCCTGTACCCGCGCCGCTCCAGGTAGGCCGCGTACAGCGGAGCGATGAGGATCAGAACCGCGTTGTACTTGATCGAGGCCCCCAGCGACGCCGCGACGGTCGCGAGGACCAGGTTGGCCGACTCGCCGTCTAACAAGCGGTCGCGCCAGGAGCGCCGCCCGGGGGCGGGGGCGATAGGCGCTCGATCGGCGTGTGGCTCCTGCACGTAGCGCAGCACCCACCACGTGGTGGCCAGCGTGAAGAAGCTGGTCGGCGCGTTCGGCAGGAAGAAATGCGATTGGTACGCGTGCAGTGGCGATAGGGCCAGGAAAGCCGCCGCGAGGAGCCCTGTCCAGACGCCCTCCAGGCGCCGGCCCACGAGAAAGGCCAGCCACACGGCGGCCACTCCTATTAGGACAAAGATCAGCCGCCCGTAGACATGCATGAGCGGATCGGTCGTCGTCGCCGTCCAGCTCTGGTAGCCAATGATAATGGGTGTCGGCGGCAGTCCCAGGACGGCGCGAACCGCCATGTACGGGAGGAGCCACAGCGCCTCGATATAGTCGAGCAGAGGGCCGTAGACGTAGAATTGTGGGTCGAGTGAATGGGCGCTCAGCATGTGGTTGGTGCTCTGCATCAGCCGTACCTCGTCGATGTCGAGCACGAAAGGGTAGTCGTAGGTGACGCCCAGCACGCGTATAGCCAGCGCGATTAATAAGATCCCCATCAGCGCGACTACCACCAACGTCGATGGGGCCAGACGTAGCCGCGCGTAGGCGTCGCGAACGCTTTGGCGTGTTATCCCGCGTTGTCGTGAGGTCCCCGGTCGAGTGATGAGGGGGGAGGATACTTGCTCTCGTGAGCGCACGCTTACGAACTCCTCCCACTCGGGGATGGCTTTGCATTGTCCTCATTAATATTACAACGTGACGTTGACCTGCAATGTTACAACGTGACGTTGACCTGCGACTGCCTCCCCAGAGGGCCCCCCGAGGCAGCGCGGGCACTGCGGCTCCGGGGACGGGCGAGACGCCCGCGCTCCTCCCGACCGCGGTCGGCGTCTGCTGCCATGCGACCGCAGTCGCAGGCTGATCCTAACGTTGTAGTATTAAGTATAGGTGCTATAAGACTATGTTCCACGCGCCGCGCCGCGCGCGCAGACGACCGCCACATGCTCCAGCGGGTTATCCGCCGACGGGAACCGCTCCACCAGCGCCCAGCCGGCCGGCCGGCGCTCCAGCAGGCCGTACGCCGCCGGCGCTACGCGGAATCCGTCGTCCGTTAACTGATCGAGCTCGGGTTCGTTTACGATGATACACCCTTGACGCGCGTCCAGCAGGGAGCGTAGCGCGCGGTCATCCAGCGCCCCCCTATTGAGCATGCCCTCCGTGCGATAACGCAGAACGTACGCCAGTTCGTCGTAGGTGAACTGATCGGTGTAGATCGGGCCGGGCAACCTCCCGACCATGGGGGCGAGGCGGCGCGCGTTGTCCACGCGGTTCGGCAAGGACAGCGCCGAGAACAATAACCCCGACCCCGCGAACACGCCGGCGAGCAGGGCCATCCAGATATGGCGGCCGGCTATGCCGGCGCGGGACCCCACGAGCCCGGCTCGTCGCCGCCAGACTACCCAGGCGACGAGGGCGAGCAAGAGCGCGCCGCCGGAGATGGCGAGCGCGTCGACGAGGCGCGCGCCGTGCATGTGCCACCAGCGCGCCCTCGTCGCGTCCAGCCGCGTGACGCGGGCGAGCAGGTTGAGCAACGAGGCGGAGTCCCAGCCCGCTACACGCATCACGTTCCGGCGGACCGTCTTGTCTTCGCCACGGGGTAGGTCTCATAGAGCGCGCGCGCGACGAGCAGGATCGCGGGGTAGGCCAGGCCATGCAGGATATACGGCTCTACTTGCAGCAAGGGGATGAGCGGGCGCAGGGAGATGACGGCGAAAGCGAAGAAAACGAATCCTCCCAGCAGCCAGGTCGCCAGCAGACGGTCTTCCGCGCGGAGCGGCCGTCCGCGCATCATCAGGACGGCCCACAGTGTCAGCATGCCGTAGAAGAACGTTTGCGGATAGCCCGGATTGAGCAGCGCGACCAGCCATTGCAGCGCGTAGGGGGCGAGCCCTGTGCCCCGCATCAGGTCCGAATGGGTGTGCAGCGCGACGAAGCGGAAGAGCGGATCGCCGGTGAGGCGCCAGTAGATGAGCCCTTCGACTACGACCGCGCACAACGGGACCGCCGCGACCAGCAACAGTCTCCATGGCTTGTCTCGCGCCCGGTCGCTCCAGATGGCCAACAGGCAGATCGCGGCGAAGACAGCCTGCCCTTCGTAGGTCAGGTAGCTGACCGCCATCGCCAGCCCCGCGCCGGCCGCCAGTCTCAAGCGGGCGCGCCGTGTCCGGGGTCTCCGGCTACGGTAGGCGAGGAGGATAGCCAGCGACGCGTAGAAGACACTGGGCAGGACCGAGTAGGCGACCGTGGCATAGTGGATGTCCTGGGGAAAGCAGGCCAGCAGCAGCGCCGCGATGAGCCCGACGCGCTCGCTGTAGAGCGTCTTGCCGAGGGTGTAGATGAGCGGCAGCGACAGGAGCGACAGGCAGAGCGGGTAGAGCGCGACGCTCCAGTCATGCAGCCCGAACACACGGATGGCGAGCGCGAGGGGGGCGATGATACCTATGCGCACGTCCCACTCGTTGGGCCGAGGGAGGTAGTCCCCTCGCGCGAGCCGGTATCCGTCGTCGATGTAGGTCAGGTCGTCTTTGCCCACGAATCCCTGAAAATAGACGATGCGCAGGAGTAGGCCGAGCAGCGTGACTCCGATGAGGATACCGGCTGTCCCGCGCCGTCCCATGGGAGGTTCCTGTAACGCACGTACCATGGTGTTGCTACTCTCCCGACGGCCACGCTCGCCGCGCCGAAGGCGCGACCCGATCCAGCGGCGGTAATGGTAGCGCCGGCCGTGGTACAGTCAATGGGGCTGCCGCCGCGCGGGGCGGCGCCGCTACACTATACTATCCTCTCTATTCCCGCGCAATTGGCGGGTTCGATCGTACTGTGCGGTGTCGTGCTCTTATGCGTCCTGTGGCTGGCCGCGCACTCCCCGCGAGTGAGTCATGCGGCCAGGCGGGCCAGTAGGCGCGCGAGGAGCAGCCGCGCGCGGTAGCGCCGGACCTGCGCGGGACCGTAGTGGCGCAGCCACTCCTCGGCCGGCAGGAAACGGCGGGCCAGGATCAGTGCCTTGGGCCACACGTCCCCGCTCAGGAGGAGATGGACCAGCATGCGGCCGGGCGGGTCGTAGGCGTCGAAGACCGCCGGCGGCAATTGGTGGGCCTGCTGCAAGGTCTCGAGCGCGGGGATCAGGTCGACGTCGAGCGAGAGGATGCGCCGTCGCGGCCACATGCCCTCGTGCAGCCGCCGTCGCAACACGCCCGGCCGCAACGCCGCGCGCGCCCGCGGCGGGGCGATGGGGCCGAACAGGGCTTCCGCGTAGCTAATCCCGTAGTAGGCCGCCGCCTTGACGCCCGCTCGCTCCGCCTGCCGCGCCACCTCGTCCCACGGTATCAGCGCGCCCTCCGCGCGCAACAGCAGCCAGAGGTCGTAGAACCAGAGCAGCCGCGTGTAGGCGTGCCGCTGCAGGTGCGTGGTCACATGCAGGAAGGTGTCTCCGGGTGACAGCATAGGTATGGGTACGGCCAGTCCTGCTATCCCGGCCGTCCTGGCCCGCCGCCATACCGCGCGGTCGGCGGGGCGCCGCAGCCCGCTGCCGAGGTAGTCGGCATGTAGTTCGACGAGGAGGCCGTCGCGCGCGCGGTAGTATTGGCGGTCCTCGGGGCTCTGACGTGGGCTCAACAAGGGACGGCGCACATGCGCCGCCTCCAGCAACTGGTAGCCCATGCGAACCAGCGTGTTCTCGGCGCGCGGCCAGTCCGCCGGGTCGATCAGCAGGTCGAGGTCCGAGCGCGGGCGTGACGCGAGGGCCGGGTAGAGCCGGGCGAGGGTGACGCCCTTGAGCACGATGACCGGCACGCCCCGCGTGGCGAGCGTGGCGAGGATCTCGGCGAGCGCGGCGTCCAGCCGCACGGTCAACCCGACCTGATGGCGGCGCTGTCGCTTCAGTTCGGCCAGCACCGCGGTTGGGACATGTCCGGCCGCGACGGCGCCGCTCCTTTGCAGCGCCTCCAGCGTTAGCGACACGACCCGGTGCAGCCCTGCCTCCGCGACGACACGCGGCCAGTCGATCTCCGGGTGGGCGCAGAGGCCGCGCACGGTGTCCGGCGCGCGCAGGCAGGCCAGCAGAATCGTCGCGGGTGACGGCGCGCCGCCTGGGGCGCTAGAGCCCGGACGTAGTCCGTCCACGATCATCCTCGCTATCCGTCCCGGTCCCGGGTTCTTGTCGCGGATCTAGCCGCGGAATACGCGCCGGCTGGGGGGTGGGCTTCGCCAGCAACGCGGCCATGAAGCCCGCGCCGTAGCCCAGGTGCAACGTCCAGAAGGTTGCGAGCAGGCCGGGCAGGTAGCGCCAGCCCGCGCCGGCCGCGACGACAAGGCCGGCGGCAAGTGAGGCGAGGCCATAGCCTCCCCAGGCCGCGAGGGCCAGTAAGCGCATTGCTCTCACGCCCCAACGCCCTCTCTCGGCACGCGGGAGAGGGGAAGCGCCCGTCATGTTCTTGCCTGACAGGTAGCCTGCTGCTCCGCGCGCATGGCAGGGACCGGACCTTAAAAGGTCTGCTTGAGCATTGAGCCCCGGCAGACCCTTTAGAGGCCGGTCCCTGCCATGGTCCTTCAGGGCCAGGCCGGCGGCCTCGAGCGCGGCGGTCCCGGCCAGGCCCGCGACGAGCGCCGCGGGCGCCAGGTGGCGCGGGCGGCGCGCGTGGGGATGGCGGCGCAGCACGCGCACTTTCCAGTAGCCGTACTGGTAGTATTGCCGCCACAGCGCGCGCAGCGAGCCGCGGTTGTGGTAGGTGGAGCGGATGCGCGGGTCGAGCCAGATGCGCCCGCCGGCCGCCACGATGCGGTCGTTGAGTTCGTCGTCCTGGTTGCGCACGAGCGACTCGTCGAACAGGCCCACCCGCTCGAAGATGGCGCGCCGGAAACAACCCAGGTAGACCGTATCGACCGCGCCGCCGCGCTCGTCGTAGTGGAAGCGCGCGTCGCCGACGCCGAAGCGTGAGGTCGTGGCCAGGGCGACGCACCCCCCCACGTAGCCGTGGCCGCGCGGGCGCATCAGGCCGCCCACGTTGTCGGCGCCGGTCTCGGTGAGCGCCTCGACGCAGCGCCTCAGGTAGTCCGGCGCGATGACCGTATGGCCGTCCACGCGCGCGATGACCGCGCCGCGGGCGGCGCGGATGCCGATGTTGAGCGCGGCGGGGGTGACGAGGCGCGGGTTGTCTAGCAGGCGTACCCTCCCCGCTTTGTCGGCCGCGGCAAGCTCCGCCACGAGGGCGCGCGTGCGGTCCCGCGAGCGCCCGTCGACCACCAAGACCTCCATGCGCCCCGCGGGATACTCCTGCCGCAGCACGGCCTCCAGGCAGGCGGCGATCGTCCCCTGCTCATCACGCGTCGGGATGACCACGCTCACGAAGGGTACGTCTTCTCCCTCACTGGAAGAGCCCGCGACTGACGTCACATGGCAAACCGTGGGCGCTGACACACCCAAACCGTCAACAGCCACGCCAGGCGTGTCAGCCTTTTGAGGTCCATTACCAGCATACACACGCGACTTTAGTCGCCGTCGTTTGCCATGCGACTTTAGTCGCAGGCCACCTGGTCGGGTCCGGAGCGTGAGGGCCGCGTCGATCACGCCCGCGAGCCCCTCGACGCGGCGCTCCAGCGTGAACTGGGTGGCGACGCGCGCGCGGGCCGCCTCGCCCAGCGCCGTCCGCCGAGCCATGGCCTGGGTGATAGCCGCGGCCAGGTCGTCGGGCTCCGCGGACACGGCGTAGACGCCGGCGTCGCCGACGACCTCGGGCAGGGCGCCCGCGCGCGTGACGACCGGCGCGCGGCCGGCGCTCATAGCCTCGGCCAGCGCGACCCCGAAGCCCTCGTGGGCCGAGGCCTGCACGTAGATCGCCGCCCCGCGGAGCAGGGAGGCGAGTTCGTCGTCGGAGAGGCGCCCTGTAAAGGTCACGTTCGGCGGCGCGACGCGGCGCAGGTCGTCGATCGCGTCGTCGAGCCAGGCGCCGACGAGCACGAAGTGGAGGTCCGGTAGTAACGTCGCCGCCCGCGTGAAAGGCTCCAGCCCTTTGCGCCGCAGGTTGGCGCGATCCACGTTGCCCACCGTGAGCACTATCCCCGGCTCCCTGTCCTCACCCTCTTCCATGGGTAGGGAGGGGGGAAGGGGCGCGAGATCGATCGCGGCTTCCGGGAGGAGGAAGGTGGGCGGTGAAGGGTCGTCGTCCTGCCCGACAGAGGCGACACCGTGGTAGACGACCGCGATCTTCTCTCGGGGCGCGCCGGCCTCGCGCACGGCTTCGTCGCGGCTGAAGAGGGAGTTGGCGATCAGCCGGGTGGCCAGCCGCATCGTCGCGCGGGCCACGTACTTCTTCACACCGCCGCGCTGGTGGCCGTAGCCGATCTCGGGCATGTTGGCCGTGTCGTAACCGCCGACCACCACGATCACAGGGCGCCGCAGCAGACGCCCCAGCAGGGCCGGAGGCAGGCTGTGCGCGCTGGCGAACCAGCAGAACACGAGGTCGGTCGCGCGTACCGCTCGCCAGAGCCGCCGCGGGGAGGTCCAGCGGCCGTCGATCGCCAGTTCCTCGACGTC
>JAABUQ010003243.1_pt1 | contig 30319 bp, 29 predicted proteins | sample 5560001 | NCBI WGS metagenome assembly JAABUQ01 (sample SAMN10711888, study PRJNA513371) | rock metagenome | isolation source: Antarctica rocks | place: Antarctica: Victoria Land, Finger Mt nord | collected 2015-12-18 | reverse complement strand
GGACACGAACAGGAAGCTTAGTACGTCCGCTCCTATCCGGCGCACCCGGTCGGCGGCGGGCGGCAGGATGTGGGACAGCGCGTCGATGGCGACGTGGCCGCGCCGGGCCTGTATCCACGACGCCGCGACGAAGGTGGCGCCGATCAGCAGGAAGGTGCTCAGCTCGTCCTGCCAGTCGCTGGCGATGCTGAAGAAGTAGCGGCCGGCGACCTCCCACGTCAGCACCAGCCCGGCGGCGGCGATGGCGAGGGAAGACAGCACGGCCATAACGGCGTTGATCCCGTCCAGCCGGGCCTGCACCACGCCCAGCACGCCCCGGCGCGGGACATCGGCCTCCGGGATCGCGCCCGCGGCGGCGTCGATTCCATGGCTGCTCATGCGCTGGCTCTCACGCCGTCATGCCACGGCTTGCGCGAGCTTCAACAGGCTGGCGCAGGCAGGGCTGCGGGCGGCGAAGTCGGTCCAGGCGGTGCCCTCGGCGAGCGCCTTCCACTTGGCGATGGCGGCCGGGTCCATGTCGCGCACCGTCACGCCGGCCTTGGTGAACACGCGCGCCAGGTCGTCGTCGTCGGCGCGGGCGGCCTGCAGGCCGAACGGCTCCATCTCGGCGCCGACCTCGTCGATGGCCTTCTGGTGCGCTGGGGGCAGGCTGTCGTAGATTTGCTTGGAGATCAGCAGCGGCTCCAGCATGAACCAGAAGCTGCCGGTGCGCCCGGTGGTGACGGCCTTGCTGATCTCCTCCAGCCGGAAGCTGATCAGGCTGGTGCTGCTGGTGACGGCCGCATCGAGCGAGCCCGTCTGCATCGCGGCGTAGATCTCGTTGCTGGGCACCGAGCTGATGATGCCGCCGGCCGCCTTCAGCATCAGGTCCATCTCACGCGACCCGCCGCGGACCTTCAGGCCCTTCGCGTCGTCCGGCTGCACCACCGGCGTGCTGCGGCAGGCGGTGCCGCCGGCCTGCCAGACCCAGGTGACGATGCGGACGCCGCGCTTGTCCAGCACGTTCGACAGTTCCTGGCCGACGGGCTGGTTTTTCCAGGCCAGGCCCTGCTCGTAGCTCGTGACCAGGCAGGGCATCAGGCCGACGTTGACCTCCGGCACCTCGCCGCCGGCGTAGGCCAGGGGATACAGTGTCATGTCCAGCGCGCCCCGGCGCATCGAGGAGAACTGGGCGACGGTCTTCATCAGGGAGGAGCCGGGGTAGATCTCGAAGTCCAGCTCGCCGTTGGTGCGCTTCTGCACCTCGGCGGCGAAGCGGCGCACCAGGCGGTCGCGGAAGTCGCCCTGGTCGATGGTGCCGCCGGGGAACTGGTGGCTGATCTTCAGCGTGCGGGTGGCGGCGCGGGCGGGCTGGGACAGCAGGGCTGGCGTGGCCAGCAACGCCCCGAGGGTGATGCGGCGGGTGATGGCCATGTTGCTTGCCACGGGCGTGCCTCCTGAAACCCGCTTCTACAACGGTTGGTTGACCGAATACGCTGGGCAGGCCGGGCTTGCAAGCCGAGGCCCTGGCGGCCGACAATCTCCTGCGCCGCGTGCGGCACCTCTTGGAGGCTAAACGATGGCCCGCGACGCTACTGCCTTCAGGCTCGTTCAGGCCGGCGCGCTGGTGGGCTGCCTGATGCTGCCGGGGCCGGCTTGGGCGCAGGGCGCTGCACAGCAGGATGACCCAGAGACCGCGGCGTGCCATGGGAGGGCCTCGACACTGGACATCGTGGACTGCCTTGGACGGCTTTCGGCGCGGTGGGACGCGCGGCTCAACGCCGCCTACCAGGCTGCGGTCAGGGCGGCCGGCGGTGGCGCAGAACCGTCCCTGCGCGCTGCGGAACGGGCCTGGCTGGAGTACCGGCGGCAGCGCTGCGCCTACGTGTCCGCCGTGCCCGGGACGATTGCCCAGGTGATCGGAGCCGACTGCATGCTGCGGATGACGAAGGCGCGCGCGGAGGAGCTGGCTGCGGACCTGAGAGGATTGGGCGAACCTGGGTAGGCCGGGGCCGCGCCATGACGGCCCGCGAATACCCTGCCCGCCCCCTGGTCGGCATCGGCGTCGTCCTGATGCGTCCCGGCGCCGTCCTGCTGGTCCGCCGCGGCAAGCCTCCCGCAGCCGGCGCCTGGAGCATCCCCGGCGGCGCGCAGAAGCTGGGCGAGACCGCCGAGGCCGGCGCCCGGCGCGAGCTGCTGGAGGAGACCGGGCTGCACGCCGGGCGGCTGCTCCTGGCCGCGCATGTGGACAGCATCACCCGCGACGCCGGCGGCGGCGTGCAGTTCCACTATACCATCCTGGACTTTGCCGCCCGCTGGACCGGCGGGTCGCCGCAGGCCGGGGGCGACGTGACGGCGGCTGAATTCGCACCGTTGGACGGCTTGGCGGCCTATGACCTGTGGAGCGAGGCGCACCGCGTCATCGCACTGTCCCGCCGGCTGCTGGCGATTTAACCCAGAGGCAGGTTGTTCGTCACTCGCCGCAGGCCGTTCAGGTGCAGCCGGGTGTCGAGCGTTACGTCAGCCATGGTTAACTGGTGGCTTGTCGCATGGCTGCCGGCTCCATCGTGACCGCCGATGGCGCCAGCCTGACGATGCGGCTCTCAAGGGGTGGTTGAGGCCCTATGCCGCCACCTGGTTCCGCAGCGTGCCGATGCCGTCGATTACGACCTCCACCACGGCGCCGGGGCGGAGTGGCAGCACGCCGACCGAGGTGCCGCAGGCGATCAGGTCGCCGGGCTGCAGCGTCATCTCCTGGGACAGCAGGCTGACGATCCGGGCCGGGGGCAGGATCATGTCGGCGACGGGGTAGTTCTGCCGCTCCCGGCCGTTCAGCAGGGTGCGGACGCGCAGGCCCATGGGGTCCAGCCCGGTGACGACACAGGGGCCGCAGGGGCCGAAGCTGTCGCAACCCTTGGCACGCGCCCATTGCGGGAAGGACGGGTCGGCATGCAGCAGGTCCAGGGCGGTCACGTCGTTGATGCAGGTGTAGCCGAAGATCGCCGCGGCGGCCTCCGCTTCCGTTGCATGGCGGCAGGGGTGGCCGATGACGATGCCCAGCTCGCCCTCGTACACCACCTTCCCTGCGTAGCCCGGCGGCGGCTGGATCGTGCCGCCTGGCGCGAGGAGGCTGGACGTGGCTTTCAGGAAGTAGAGCGGCTCCGTGGGGATCGCCGTGCCTAGCTTTGCCGCTAGCTCGTGGAAGTTGTTCCATAGGCCGATGAACTTGCCGGGCTGGACCGGCGGCAGCAGGGTGACCTCACCCAGGGGGAGCGTGCGCCCGGTCGGGACCGGGGCGAATGGGGTGCCGGTGTGGACGTGGATGGCCGCCGCGGCGGTGTCGGGATGGCAGGGGTCGGGGGCTAGGGGGTCCAGCAGGCCGAACCCCTCTTCGCCGTCATGCTCGAACCGGACCCAAGCCGCCATTGCCGTTCTCCTCGTGGCAGGCGGACCGCCTGCGCCGGCTTCCCACCTGGAAGACGGCTCCGTAGGATAGTGGAAGGCCCGCGCCGTCAAGCGGCGGCCTGGGGACCGTCGCCAAAGCTCGAACCAAGGAGCGCACATGGGCACAACCACCCTGCCCTAGCCTTGCCGCCGCGGCTTGCGGTCGCTGGCGCCGATGTTCGTGGACCTGTTCGAGCGCTACATGCCCGATCCGTTCGTGCTGGCGATCGGGCGGACGGCGATGACCGCGGTGCTGGGGCTGCTGATCGCGCCGCATGGTAGCCCGACGGTGATCGTCTTGGAGCGGTACACGGGCTTCTTCGCAATCCTGGCCTTTGCGTTTCAGATGATCCTGATTCTGGCGACCGGCCATGCGCTGGCGTATGGCCCGGTGATCGCGGCCGGGTTGCGGCGGCTGGTGTCGCTGGCGCGGACGCCCCACCAGGCGGTGGTGCTGATGTTCCTGGTGGCCGCGGCGGCGTCACTGGTGAACTTGGGGTTCGGGCTGGTGGTCGGGGCGATCCTGGCGCGGGAGGTGGCGCGGCAGTTGCAGGTCGATTTCGGCTGGCTGGTTGCGGCGGGCTATTCCGGGTTTGCGGTGTGGGCCAGCGGGCTGTCCAGCTCCATCGCGCTGACGCAAGCGGCGCATGGCAACGCGCTCAATATCGTGGAGACGCTGACCGGCGGGATGCTGCCGCTGTCGGACACGGTGTTCGCCCGGTTCAACTGGGTGCCGACGCTGCTGGTCGTGGTGCTGATGCCGGTGGTGTTCATCGCCATCCGCCCGGCGGACGGCGATGTGGCGGCCTTTACGCCGGAGGCCGAGGCGCCGGACGTCCCGCCGGACCGGCCTGGCACCTTGGCGGGGCGGATGGACCGGTCGCCGGTCGGCAGCCTGTTCCTGCTGGCGGCCGGGCTGGCGGTGATGGGGGTGCTGTGGGCGCGGGGGGCGTTCAACTTCGACGTGAACATGATCATTCTGATGTTCCTGATCGGCGGCATCGCGCTGCACGGCAGCCCTACGGCGTATGGCGTGGGGATGCGGAATGCGGCGAAGCAGACGGGGGGCATGATGCTGCAGTACCCGTTCTATGGCGGGATCATGGGGATCATGTCGGGCACCGGGCTGGCGGACGTGATCTCGAAGGGCTTCGTGGCAGTGTCCTCGGCGCATACGCTGCCGTTCTGGAGTTATGTCTGCTCGCTGTTCATCACGTTCTTCGTGCCGAGCGGGGGCGGGCACCGGGCGGTGCAGGGGCCGTTCGTGATGCCGGCGGCGGCGGAGCTGCATGCCTCGATGGCGGGGTCCACGATGGCGGCGGCGATAGGGGAGCAGGTGGCGAACATGCTGCAGCCGTTCTGGGCGCTGCCGGTGGTGGCGATGGCGGGGATCGGGATACAGCGGGTGATGGGGTACACGGTGGTGACGTTCGTGGTGTTGGGGGTGATTTACGGGGCGGCGTTGCTGCTGATGGTTTAGGTTGAAGCTTTGAACAGTCCGTCCTACTTCGCGCCAAACTGCATCAGGTGGGCTTGGGCTTTACGAGAAACGCCGTCTGGCCGTCCAACCTTTCGCCGCTCCAAGCGATTGAACCGACGACGGATTTTACGTTCGCCGGAAGTTTGTTGATCGTCAAGACTAACCACTCTTCTAGATAAATGGACGGTGTCGGAGCTTAATTTAAAGCTCCACGAGCTGAAGCTGTTCAACTAAAATGCCGTCAAGGATGACATCGATTTGCGTGATGCTGAGACAGTCCAGCAACTTGAAGCCACCGACAGAGTTGATCTCTCGCATAAACCTACGGAATGTCTCGCGTTCAAATAGTGATTGCTTTCCAGCGAACGACACCACCAACCTAGTCAGGATTGCTCCAAAGAGCTCGGAAGATTGAGCACTTGTCGGACGCTCGACTATGTTGGCACGTACATCGCTCTTAAAAAGCAGAGCTTGCAATCCGTTCTCAAGTTCTATAGTGGCAACTCTGGCGCAGAGGTGTGCCATCCACCATAGTCGTGAGGCGGCGTTATCTCGTTCTATCTGCCGCTTATCGCGTGCAAAGAAGTGCGTCTGAATGTGCACAACAGCCTCATCGTCATCCAACGGAATGGGCCACCGCTGGCGGGTGTAGTCGAGAAGGTTGGTACGAGTTAGATATGACCACAGCCGCTCATCACGAGCTTCATATGGGCTGACAGCTAGCATCGCCGTGTAGAGAATACTACTGTTCTGCGGTTCGAAATGATCAAGTCCCTTTGACGGATGAAGATTATTGAAGGCTCCCTCATTAATGTCTATGCCATGCTCGAACCAGTGAGCTCCGTCAACAGCCAGATGGGCAAAGATTCCAGTGCGACAAGAAGGTAAGTTCTGCCGTATTTGAGCCCGCAACTCCTCCAAAGCTGCAAACCGGAGAAAACGCACCCTCATCATTCACCAGTCTCTTTCAGGCAGTATGTTTCAACCAACGAGAATGGGTATTTCATTAATCTTTGCGCAACGATGGCTTCGTCAAGCATTGTAAGGTCTAAATTCATGTCTTGACATTTCTGACGAATGATAAATGCCCAGCGACGAGTGTCATGCTCGCTATCTGGTTGCTTAAGATAACTTAGGCATTGCATAACTGCCTCAAAATAGATTGAGTTCAAAAGCACTGCCTTATTACGAGCGACACCTCGGGCTGCATCTATAAGCTCCTTAAGAACTGGGCTTACCTGTATGAATACTTTCTCATTTGCCGGATCTATCCGCCACTCATGATCCGTGAGATTTTCGTTCGCAACCAGAACAAAGGCCGAACTAATCGGTTTGAATGCCTCTCTATCGACATAAATGGCCCTTGGCTCTTCGAGCGCAAGAACCGAACCTTCGGCGAATTTGAATGGTCCTTTGCCGAACTCCTCATTGATCCACTCACAAGCAAAGCCCTCGATGTCCGAAGTGGCTACAACGTAGGGATATATAATTACTTCGCCTCTGAGGGTGCCGCTTGCAAATGTCTGATCAAAGTCCAGCAAGCTACTGAAGACCGCCTTCCGAAAATACGTATCGCGGCAGGCAAAAACTACAGCGTAGCTGGCTTTTCCTTCTGTCACCAAGCTTGTGATTTCAGGAACGCTTAGTGCAAATTTAATCTCAGCCCTCAAGCTGGTGTCACCAGGCATATGTTCGAACGTGACAGTGGCTTGTATGTCGCCATCCATGTAGTCATTGACATTCGGCCTAAGCACTGGATAAGGGAATGCACGTAGCAGGTCAAACTGCACTTGCGACCACCCTAATTGTTCCTTTAAACTCGAAGTTAAGTTCCACCTCAATCACGACCCGCTCCCCCGCGGTGATATTGATCCCCCTGATCCGCCCATCTACAACCGAACCAAGGTCTGTACCTTTCACCTCAAGTAGATGGTTTGTGTCAGCGCCAGAGTCCTGAAGCTCGACGTTGACAGTACCTGTCATACCCGGCGTAAATGCCACTCGCCGGCGGGTGGAACCAATTAGTATCGCACGTACATCACGCAAGGCAACTCCGTTAGCGGTAATCCTCTTACCCCGGTCCGCGAGTTTTTGATCGCTCCCAGAGTTTCCGTCGTGTTTACTCGCTCCGTCTTTACTTACAGAGCCAGCATCCTTCTTTGTGGTACCTGCACCCTCTTTCTTTGCCTTATCTCCGTCGTCCCCTTCATCCTCATCAAACTCGTCACCATCGGCCGGTATCGAGGACATTTCCGAGCTTTGCTTCCCCATAGGCCGAGTCTTCAACTTCACGGGACGTTGCCGGATGATGATTGTTCCGCCAGGGTTCTCGTCTTTCTGCTTCCAGGTTCCAACCTCCTCGTCATCTCCAAAGAAGTCCGCCATTTCATCGAGGCTAGTGACCTCCGTGACGGGATCTTTCGCATGACGCTCCAACATGTCGCGCACCCAACTGGTGATCTCCTGGAGTGCTACCCTGCCGCTATGACGCTTGTCGGGGGGCAGTCGGTCAGGCTCGAAGTCATCATGACGAGGTGGCTCCATCGACCGAAGGAGGCTTAGACCTTTCTTACTACGACATTCGAGAACAGCGACAAACTCTTTATATGAACCGAACCGTTTTAGCCTAGCCAGCTCATCGGTGATGAGCATGCCATTACGCAGAACGGCAACTTTTTTAGGAAGATCTTCGGCAACGAGCAGCTTGAGTCGGCATTTGCCCAGGTGAAGGTTCTCAGTCTCCTCAGTCTTGACTTCGACCTTGTCCACGGTCGCCTTCAAGTAGCTCCGGACATTCAGGAATTTTTCAGGCTCGCGTTTCTGCTCAGAGATTGAGCCGCGGATCTCCTCGTCGGCAAGAATTGAGTGTAATGTTTCACGGTTGACAGAGGGTCCATTATGGATCTCAACCTCAAGAAGCCCTTCTTGGAGAGCTCCAAAGAAGTTCTCGGCTATATTTGCAGCGAATGCATTCTGCCAGTTCCTCTTCCCAGAAAACCCTAAGATGCTCAAAGTTGTGCCGGCTTGACCGATCAGGACCCCACCCATATCGCGCCGCAGCCACTTAGGTAGCTCCTCAACAGTCTCGACTGGCATACAGTTTTTTCGTTCGCCCCAAAACCCAGTGCCTCGCCTTGTCGCTCCCTTGCTGTCCAAATGGGACATCAGAATCGATTTCCCTTGGACGTAATGGTGAGAGCCGCCGATCTCATCGTTCCAAACCGTAGACACAAAAATCGTCCTCAAGTCAGAGACCGTGAAGGGTGCAAGCTTCCCAATTCCATACGAGCCCCCCGCAGTGCCTGATTTCTTGCTTTGCCCCGTTGCCTTCATCATAGCATAAAAGGGCTTGCCGTTGATACATGGCCCAACTACACACACTAGTGTTATAGTCGGAGATTTGAAGTACATTGATGTTTTTAGCCGCAACCACCCTAACGGCATTTTCGAAGAAGGCCTGAGACTTTTCGCTTTCCTCGGCGGCTCCAGCCAAGCAAGAGGTCAAAGCCTTCCTTAATTCCTCTATTCCTGGAACTGAAGCAGTCGGCACTGAAAGAAGATCAATTTTGATTTGTGCAGGTGGGGTTATCATAGCGTCTATAGTATTCTGTGGCACCTCGCGACCGAGATGTTCGAATGGGCTCCCGGTGAAGTGCTCCATCCCTCCTTCAATGAAGCCATCCCACTGACCCGAAGTGTCACGGGGAAACTCAAAGCCGATGTCGGACGGCATGCTATCGCAACTCCTGCTCGATTTTTGAAAGAACACTTGTGGCCAGTAACTCCGCCACGGGGACTGCGACCGCGTTGCCGACTTGCGTGTATCGCCGCGCACGAGGCACCTGGTCAGGAAACTTGAAGTTCTCGGGAAATCCTTGCAGGCGCAAGCATTCATGCTCAGTGAGTTTGCGCAGGCCCGCACCATTCATAATGAAGGGAACATTATGGCCGCCTAGCCCCATATTGGCAGTCAACGTGGGGCAGATACCAGGCTCCTTTGCTCTGACTTGATACTTACGTAACTGATAAACGCAATCACGGTCACTAACTGCACTAGAGATCATCCCAAAATAGCGATTCTCCTTCGGCAAGTAATAATCGCCATCGACGTGCGCGTCAAAGTCAATATAGGCTCTTAGGTTCTTCGCCCCTTGATGCCTTTCCTCAGGAAAGGTAAATCGCCCGCTTCGGAAATGTGTCATGGAGAACGCGACCATGAACAGCCGCGCGCGCTGTTGAGGAAGCCGGGTAAGGTCGAAGGCACTAAGCTCGCGGCTATTTTCAGGACGAAACCAATACCCAGCCTTCTGAATAGCCTTTTGCAATTCGAGGAACCACACGCCCCCCTCACCGTGTCTCAAGAAGGGCGCATTCTCCAAGACGATCACGGCGGGCTACCGATCCTTGAACTCCTCTACGATCCGAATGATCTCGAAGAAGAGTCGGCCCCGCGGGTCCTCAAAGCCCCGTCTTTCGCCAGCCTGCGAGAAGCTCTGACAAGGGAAGCCTGCGTGTAAGACATCGACAGGCTCGAGGTCGTCGGACCTGACTACTATCTCAGTGACGCTCTTCTCGAGCACGCGAACGTCGGGAAAGTTGTGTCTGTAGGTCTGTGCGGCAGATGAGTCGAGCTCGACCGCCCATGAGGAGGGCAGCCCGACCGTCTCGAACCCAGCACAGAAACCACCGATGCCCGCAAACAAGGCCCCACATTTCATCAATCTGACCGCAATCCAGTGCTACTAGGGGAGGTTGGGAGATACTGCTATGGCACATCATGCAGGGGGGCGCAGCAGGTAACATCATTGGTTGTGGGACGATCTTGTCAGAGCACATCGCACGACCAGGATGCAAGTGGTGGTCTGCCGGTCCCGCAGTAGTGCCAGGTGCTTGTGCCTTGGCGCTGGCTCCTACCCGGTCCTATCCGTCCAGCGCCGAGGTTGGAGTCGTTCGGCAAGTCCTTCCGGCACCTGGAAGTTTCCGCTCCTCGCGCCCCCCGGTGAGCCTAGGAAAGCGATGAGCCGCCTCGCCACAGCTAGGATGTCACGAAGCTCGCACTCCCAGATGACCAAGACTTCCCAGTGGAGCGCCGCCAAGCCTTCAAGGGTGCGGATGTCTCGCGCGACATTAGCCTCAAGCTTCGGATACCAGTAGTCTTGCCTTGTCTTTGGTTTAACGGCAGCACGGCACGTTGGATCAGGATGCTGGTGCCAGAAGCAGCCATGCACCATCACTACTTTGTTGCGACCTGGAAGAACGAGGTCCGGCCGCCCAGGCAGGTCGCGGCGATGAAGTCGGAAGCGGTAACCGAGTGCGTGGGCGATGCGGCGAACCAGGATCTCCGGCCGCGTGTCTTTGCTCCTGATAGCTGACATTGTGCGGCGACGTACTTCAGGTACGTCAACAAAGGCGTTTCGTGACCTCAAAACCTGCTCCAGACACCATCGTAGTGCCTTTGCTGCTTCATCAGAGGGTGGAACTCGTCATCTGGGTAAGACAGACTATCTACCATAATAATATCCTAAGTATATTTTCCTAATCCCACCCGCGCCGCCGTCGCCAGCACATCCGCCCGCTCGTTCATCGCATTCCCCGAGTGCCCCCGCACCCACTGCCAATCGATCTCATGCGCCTTCGCCGCATCCAGCACCCGCCGCCACAGGTCCATGTTGGCCACCGGGTCACCCGCCGCATTGCGCCAGTTGCGCCGCACCCACCCGGTCTGCCAGCGCGTCACGCCGTTGCGGAGGTACTCGCTGTCGGTGTGCAGCACCACCCGGCAGGGCCGCGTCAACGCCTCCAGGGCGGCGGCGGCGGCGGTCAGCTCCATGCGGTTGTTGGTCGTGGCGGGCTCCGCCCCTGTCAGCTCCCGCTCGTGCGCGCCGAAGCGCAGGATGGCGGCCCAGCCGCCGGGGCCGGGGTTGGGCTTGCAACCGCCATCCGTCCAGATTTCAATGACTTCAGAGTCCGTAGGCATGGGCATCCCGGGCCGAAAGGTGGAACCGCAGCCGGCGCAGGTACTCCACCGGGTCCTTGCGCGTGACCAGCGCCCCCGGCGGCGTGTTCAGCCAGTCGTACAGCCGGGTCAGCAGGAAGCGTAGCGCCGCTCCCTGGCACAGCACCGGCAGGGCGGCGCGCTCGTCGTCCGACAGGGGCCGGACCGCGGCGTAGGCGGCCAGCAAGGCACGGGCGCGGGTGACGTTGAACGAGAAATCCGGCTCGAAGCACCAGGCGTTCAGGCATACCGCGAGGTCGTACGCCAACAGGTCCGTCGCGGCGAAGTAGAAGTCGATGATCCCCGACAGCCGGCCGTCCAGGAAGAACACGTTGTCCGGGAACAGGTCGGCGTGGATGTGCCCGCGCGGTAGGCCGGAAGGCCAAGCCGCAGTGATCCCCGCCAACGCCCCGGCCAGTTCCGCCGTGAGGCCCGGCTGCACCTCGTCGGCCCGGGCCACGCTGCGGGCCAGCAGCGGCGCCCAGCTTGCAGGCCCTAGGGTATTGGCGCGGGTGGGGATGTAGCCGGCGCCGGCCAGGTGCAGCCGGGCCAGGGCGGCCCCCAGCGGCGCGCAGTGCTCCGGCCGCACCCGGCGCGGCCAGACACCGGGCAGGAAAGTGGTGATGCACGCCGGCCGCCCGGCCAGGCGACGCAAGCTCGCGCCGTCCCGGCCGTGCACCGGCTGCGGACAGGTGATGCCCTGGACGGCCAGGTGCTCCATCAGCCCAAGGAACCAGGGCAGCTCCACGGGATCGACCCGCTTCTCATATAGCGTCAGGATGAAGTCGCCGGCGGTGGTGCGGAGCTGGAAGTTGCTGTTCTCCACCCCCTCGGCGATGCCGCGGAAGGCGACGGCGGTGCCCAGGTCGTAGTCATTCAGGAATGCGGCCAGGGCCTCGTCCGACACCTCGGTGTAAACAGCCATTACGCGGCGGCTTGGCCCGGCAAACCTAGCAGAGCGGCGCCGGCAGCTTGAACACCACGTCCTCCTGCGTCACCTGCCGCTCCTCGATCTGCAGCGCGTAGCGGGCGGCCAGCTGGCCCAGCAGCTCCTGCACCAGGCTCTCGGGCGCTGACGCACCGGCCGTCACGCCCAGCCGCCGCACGCCCTCCAGCGCCGACCAGTCAAGCTGGTCCGCCTTCGGCAGCAGGATTGCCCGGCGCGCGCCGGCCCGCTCCGCCACCTCGCGCAGGCGCTGCGAATTGCTGCTGTTGGGGCTGCCGATCACCAGCACCAGGTCGCAATTCGGCGCGATGGCCTTCACCGCCGCCTGGCGGTTGGTGGTGGCGTAGCAGATGTCCTCCCGCTTCGGCCCCTCGATGTCGGGGAAGCGGCGGCGCAGGGTGGCGACGATCTCGGCGGTGTCGTCCACCGAGAGCGTGGTCTGGGTGATGAATGCCAGGCGGTCGGGCGTGGCCGGCATGACGGTGCCGGCGTCCGCGGTGTCCTGCACCAGGGTCACGCTGCCCGGCGGCAACTGGCCCATGGTGCCCACGACCTCCGGGTGCCCGGCATGGCCGATCATCAGGATGTGGCGCTGGCCGGGGCCGCCGTCGGCGAAGTGGCGCTCGGCCTCCCGGTGCACCTTGCTGACCAGGGGGCAGGTGGCGTCCAGGTAGATCAGGTGACGGCGCTCGGCCTCCGCGGGGACGGACTTCGGCACGCCATGGGCGCTGAACACCACGTGGGCGTCGGAGGGAACCTCGTCCAGCTCCTTCACGAACACCGCGCCCTGCGCCTCGAGCGCCTCCACCACGGTGCGGTTGTGGACGATCTCGTGCCGCACGTAAACCGGGGTGCCGTAGCGGCGCAACGCCTCCTCCACGACGCGGATCGCCCGGTCCACCCCGGCGCAGAAGCCGCGGGGGCCGGCGAGCACGACCTGCAGGCCCGGCAGGGGCAGGGGGGTAGGGTCAAGGAGGGCTTCGGTGTGGGGCATGGCGTCCGGCTTGCAGGCGCGCGCACTATGCCGACGCGCCGTTGCCGCTACAACTAGTGTCGCGCCCGGTCCGGCGCGACCCCCGGCCCCGCCGGCACTGCGTGGAGTTTTGTATGGCTGCCCTGTCCACCCCGACCCTACGTCTTGCATCAGCTCCTCTCCGCGGAGCGGCAGCCTGGGCCAGCGCCGCCGGGCTCCTGCTGCTGGCAGGGTGCGCCGACACGACCGGCCAGTTCGCCCCGTCCTGCCCCAGCGTCGCCATCCTGCGGGATGCCGCGGACCTCACGCGCTACCGTGGTGCCGGGCGGGACCTGACGGATGCAGTGCTGGACGGGCGCATCACCGGCGTCAACGGGTCCTGCAAGCGGGACGGGGCGGACACGGTCGTCACCACCGTGCAGGTCGGCATCGATCTGACCCGCGGCCCGGCCGCGCCGGGGCGGGAGGCGACGGTGGGCTACTTCGTCGCCGTGCTGGACGGCGAGCGCATCCTGGACAAGCAGGTGTTCCAGTTGCGCGCCGTGTTCCCGGCCAACACCGACCGCCTGCGCCTGAGCGGCGACGACGTGGAGCTGCGGCTGCCGGTCACGCCCAAGAAGACCGCAGCCGCCTATCGCATTCAGGTCGGCTTCCAGCTTTTGCCTGTCGAGCTGGAGGTCAACCGCAAGCGAGGCCAGCGATAGGTGGTGCGCGTCACCTATATCAGCCATCCCGAGGTGGTGATCGACCCGGCGGTGCCGGTGCCGCGCTGGCACCTGTCGGATGCCGGCCTGCACCGGATGCGCGCGTTCGCCGGGGTGCTGCCGCGGCCGGATGCCGTTTGGGCCAGCACGGAATGCAAGGCCATCGAGGCGGCCGGGGTGCTGGCGGCGCGGCACGGCCTGCCGGTGCGGGTGCATCCGGGGCTGGACGAGAACGACCGAAGTGCGACGGGCTATCTGCCGCCGGAACGGTTCCAGGCCGCGGCGGATGCGTTCTTCGCGCACCCGGCGGCGTCGTTCCTGGGCTGGGAGCGGGCGGTGGACGCGCAGGCGCGGGTGGTTGCGGCATGGGCGGAGATGTTGGGAGAGGAGGGTGATATCGCCCTTGTTGGGCATGGGGGCACCGGCACGCTCCTGATTTGTCATCTGACCGAAGCGCCAATCAGCCGGACGCATGACGCACCGGGCCAGAGCTGCTTTTGGATGTGGGATCGGAGGGCAGGTCGGCTGCTCAGCAAGTGGCGGCTGTTGGAGACGTTTGGCGATTTTCATGCACGTTGATGTGTGCATTCTGCATGCGCATGATGCGAGGTGATCCAGGAGAGAGTTTCATGCGCCATGCAGCCCATATACAGACCGCCCCCGCGCCGGCCGACAAACGTAACCCTGCCAGAGGCCCTGTTGGCAAATGCTCGAAGCCTCGAGATCAACGTATCCCAAGCCTGTGAGCAGGGGGTTGCTGCGGCGGTGGCGGACGCCAAAGCGCAGCGTCGGCTTCGGGAGAACCATGAGGCCATGGAGGCGTGGAACGGATACGTCGAGCAGTATGGCGTGCCGTTTGCCGAATTCAGCCAAGTCTAATGGCTCGCCTTGATGTCTATGCCAGACCAAGCCGGGACCGCCGTGGATATGTGCTCGACGTGCAAGTCGGGCCGCTTGCCGGCCTGGCCACCCGCACTTTCGTGCTGCTGCTGCCGGAGCAGGATCTACCAAAGCCCATCCGGGACCTGAACCCCATTTTCGCCGTCCGTGGCGAGCGGCACGTCATGGTTACGCAAACTATCGCAACCATTCCGACCAGAGACCTTGGGCAGGCAGTTGCTTCCCTGGACACCGACCATGACAAAGTCACGCGTGCCCTCGACGTCTTACTCCTGGGCTACTGACGACCTCGCCGCCTTTGACGGCGCAGAGGATCAGATCACCCCCTCTGGCCGCAACGCACATGCCGCTGCGGCCTCGCCCTCCTCCACTTGCAGCGTCGCGTGGTCCAGGCCGAAGCGGTCGTGCAGCATCGCGCAGGCTAAGGGCACCAGCGCGGGGTTGGGACGGTCCAGCACCAGGTGCGCCGTCAGCGCCGAGCGGGTCGTGCTGATGCCCCAGATGTGCAGGTCGTGGACCTCTGTCACGCCGGGCAGCGCTGCCAGGGCAGCCTGCACTGCCAGGCAGTCTATGCCCGGCGGCACCGCATCCATCGCCAGGTCCACGCTCTGCCGCAGCAGGCCCCAGGTGCCCCAGGTGATGACGGCGACGATGGCCAGGCTGGTCAGCGGGTCCACCCACTGCCAGCCCGTCAGCAGGATCAGCCCACCCGCCACTACGACGCCCAGGGATACCGCGGCGTCGGCCGCCAGGTGCAGGAAGGCGCCGCGCACGTTCAGGTCCCCCTTGCGCCCGCGCATGAACAGCAGCGCCGTGCCGCCGTTCACCACGATGCCGGCAGCGGCCACCCACATCACCGCGCCGGCCGCTATCGGAGTGGGGGTGCCGAACCGTTGCAGCGCCTCGATGGCGATGGCGCCGCAGCCGAGCAGCAGGACCACCGCGTTGCCCAGCGCCGCCAGGATGCTGCTGCGGCCCCATCCCCAGGTCCGCTGCTGCGTCGGCGCGCGCCGGGTCAGCGTGGCCGCACCCCAGGCGATCAGCAGCCCCAGCACATCGCCAAAATTGTGCACGGCATCCGCGAGCAGGGCGACGGAGTGCGCGGCCAGGCCATAGAACACCTGCAACGCCACGAAGCCCGCATTCACCACGGCGCCGATGGCGAACGCGCGGCCGAACGTCGCCGGCGCGTGGCTGTGCCCGGCATGGCCGCCATGGTCGTGATGCCCGTGATCGTGCCGATGATGGTCGTGCTGCATTCGAAGGCTCCGTTGACCCTGCTACCCTAGCGGAAGTCCACCCAACCGGCACGATGCCGGCGGAGGGCTGAAGCGGCTGGTTCAGGCCGCCCCCGAGAGGTGCGTGCAGACCAGTGCTGCCGACATGGGAGGCGTCCTCCCTTGCGTCCGCCCTGTGCTGCGGCGATGTTGTTGCGATGCAAACATCCTGCTGCCACCGCCACACCACGGACCACGACGCATGAGCGTACACGCCGCCCTGTTGCACCGCACCAGCTACCGCTACGACCACGCGGTGAAGCTCGGCCCGCAGACCATACGCCTGCGCCCGGCGCCGCAGACCCGTACGCCCATCCTGTCCTACTCCCTGACGGTGAAGCCCGAGCCGCACTTCATCAATTGGCAGCAGGACCCGCAGGGCAACTTCCTGGCCCGCGTGGTGTTTCCCGAGCGGGTGACGCACTTCGACGTGACGGTGGACCTGGTTGCCGACATGGCCACCATCAACCCGTTCGGGTTCTTCCTGGAGCCGGAGGCCGAGGAATGGCCTTTTACTTATGACGCCGTGCTCGAGGAGGAGCTGACACCCTTCCGCCGCCGCGAGGCCGTCGGCCCGTTGCTGCAGAAGCTGCTGGACGAGTTGCCGCGGGAGCCGCGCCGCACCATCGACATGCTGGTGGACCTGAACCGCCGGGTGCAGGAGCGCGTAGGCTACATCGTCCGCATGGAGCCGGGCGTTTGGGACCCCGAATATACCTTGCAGCAGGCGCAGGGGTCCTGCCGGGACAGCGCCTGGCTGCTGGTCCATGCGCTGCGTCACCTGGGGTATGCGGCGCGGTTCGTGTCGGGCTACTTGATCCAGTTGGCGCCGGACGTGAAGCCGCTGACGGGTCCGCAAGGCCCCACGTCGGACTTCACCGACCTGCACGCCTGGGCCGAGGCCTTCCTGCCCGGCGCCGGCTGGATCGGCCTGGACGCCACGTCGGGCCTGATGGCGGGCGAGGGCCACATCCCGCTCGCCGCCAGCCCGGAGCCGATGTCCGCCGCGCCGATCTCCGGCCTGATGGAGCCGGCGGAGACGCAGTTCGACGTCGAGATGGCTGTGGTCCGCGTGAACGAGACGCCGCGGGTGACGATGCCCTACACGGATGCGCAGTGGCAGGCGATCCTGGCCGCGGGCGCCGAGGTGGACCAGGCGCTGGAGGCGGGGGACCTGCGCCTGACCATGGGCGGGGAGCCGACCTTCGTGTCCGTCAGCGACGCCGAGGGCGCGGAGTGGACCGTGGACGCCCTGGGGCCGACCAAGCGGCGCGAGGCCGGGCGGCTGATGGGGCACCTGCTGCCGCTTTGGGGGCCGGGCGCCGTGGTGCAGTATGGCGCGGGCAAGCATTATCCCGGCGAGCAGACTCCCCGCTGGGCGATCAATGCCACTTGGCGGCCCGATGGAGAGTCCGTCTGGTCCGACCCGGCGCTGCTGGCCGATCCCGATACCGCCAAGGGCGAGGCCGACGCGGACACGGCGCACCGGTTCGCCTTGGCCCTGGCTGGCCGGCTGCACGTCGATCCCGCCGCCGTGCTGCACGCCTACGAGGACCAGCCATACTTCCTGATGCGCGAGGCCCGGATGCCGGCCAACGTGGTCGCGGAGGCCGCGCAGTCGCGCGACCCGCAGGAGCGCGCCCGCCTCATCCGGGTGTTCAGCCAGGGTTTGGACCAGCCGGTTGGCAGCGTGCTGCCGCTGCGCCGGGGGGGGCGCAAGGGCGCCAGGCACTGGCAGACCGAGAAATGGGAGATGCGCGAGGGCAAGCTGTTCCTGGTGCCCGGCGATGGATCCGCCGGGGTGCGGCTGCCGTTGGCAAGCCTGCCCTGGGTCGATCCCACGGAGATCGAGGACGAGCCGGAACCCGATCCTCTGGAGAAGCAGGGACCGCTGCCCAACCGTGCGGCGATGCTGGCCGCCACGGGGGAGGGCCGCCCCAACCGCGGCATCCGCACGGCGATGACGGTGCAGGCGCGTGGCGGGCTGCTGTATCTCTATCTGCCGCCGCTGCCGGCCGCGGAGGACTGGCTGGCCCTGGTCGCCGCCATTGAAGCCACGGCGGACGAACTGCGGCAGCCCGTGGTGCTGGAGGGCTACAAGCCGTCGTATGACCGGCGCCTGCTGGGGTTCTCCGTCACCCCTGACCCTGGCGTGATCGAGGTCAACATCCACCCGGCGCGCACCTGGAACGAGCTGGTGGGCCGGACCGAGCAGCTTTATGACGAGGCGCGGAAGGTCGGCCTGACGGCGGAGAAGTTCATGCTGGACGGCCGCCACATCGGCACCGGCGGCGGCAACCACGTCGTGATGGGCGCGATGACGCCGGAGGACAGCCCGTTCCTGCGCCGGCCCGACCTGCTGAAGTCGCTGCTGGGGTTTTGGCATAACCATCCCAGCGCGTCCTACCTGTTCAGCGGCCTGTTCATCGGCCCGATGAGCCAGCACCCCCGCATCGACGAGGCCCGGCAGGACGCGGTGCGCGAGCTGGAGATCGCCTTCCGCGGCATGACGCCGAAGCACGAGCCGCCGCCGTGGCAGGTGGACCGGATGCTGCGCAACATCCTGACCGACATGACCGGCAACACCCACCGCACCGAGTTCTGCATCGACAAGCTGTTCTCCCCGGACAGCTCGTCGGGCCGGCTGGGGCTGGTGGAGTTCCGCGCCTTTGAGATGCCGCCGCATGCCCGCATGTCCTGCGCGCAGATGCTGCTGATGCGCGCCGCTGTCGCCGCGTTCTGGCGGACGCCGTATGAGCGTCGGCTGGTGCGGTGGGGCACCCGGGTGCACGACGACTTCTTGCTGCCGCACTTCGTCTGGCAAGACTTGCTGGATGCGGTGGAGGAGCTTTCTTCCTATGGCACGAAGCTGGACGCGGAGTGGTTCCGCCCGCACTTCGAGTTCCGCTTCCCGGTGATGGGCGAGGTGGCGGTGCACGGCGCGACGGTCGAGCTGCGGCACGCGCTGGAACCGTGGCACGCCCTGGGGGAGACGGCCGGGGTGGGTGGGACCGTGCGCTATGTCGATAGCTCGGTGGAGCGGGTGCAGACGCGGGTGACGGGCTGGGAGCCGGAGCGGTTCGTGCTGGCCTGCAACGGCGTGGCGGTGCCGCTGGGGCCGACGGGGGTGGAGGGCGAGTTCGTCGCCGGGGTGCGGTTCAAGGCTTGGGAGCCGTACGGGGCGCTGCACCCGACGATCGGCGCGCAGGTGCCGCTGGTGTTCGACGTGTACGACCGCTGGAGCGGGCGCTCGCTGGGCGGCATGACGCACCATGTCGCGCACCCCGGCGGACTCGCGTACGGCAGCTTTCCGGTGAACGCCAACGAGGCCGAAGCCCGGCGGCGCTCGCGGTTCGAGGCCATCGGCCACACGCCTGGGCCTATGCCGGAGCCGCCGGTGAGCGTGTCCCCCGAGCATCCGCGCACCCTGGACCTGCGCGCGGCGGTTTGACCGTCGAGACCATGACGCTGGGCGGCACGGCGCCGGGGACCGTGCAGACGTTGCAGGTCCACCGCTTCGGCACCCCCGGCGGCCGGCCCAAGGTTTATGTGCAGGCGGCGCTCCACGCGGACGAAGTGCCGGGGATGCTGGTGGCGCAGCACCTGATCGGGCTTATGCGGGCGCACGACGCCGCCGGGCGCATCCGGGGGGAGGTCGTTGTGGCGCCGCTGGCCAACCCGATCGGCGTGCAGCAGCGGGTGGCAGGCACCCTGCTGGGGCGGTTCAACTTAACGGATGGCGTGAACTTCAACCGCGGCTACCCGGACCTCGCGGATGCCGCTGCCGATGCGGTGGCCGGCTGCTTGGAGGCTGACCCGGCCGCAAACGCCGCGCTGGTCCGGACGGCCTTGCTGGACGCCAACGCGGCAGTGTCGGCAGCGACCCCGGCGGATCACCTGAAACGCGCCCTGCTCGGGCTGGCGCTGGATGCCGACCTGGTGCTGGACCTGCATTGCGAGAACGAGGGCGTTGTCCACCTCTACACCCTGACGCCGCTGGCGGACCGATGCCGCCCGCTCGCCGCACTGCTGGGGGCGCAGGCGCTGCTGCTGGCCGACTTGTCCGGCGGCAATCCGTTCGATGAGGCGTGCAGCCGGCCTTGGTTGGAGGTGCGGCGGCGCTTCCCGGCCCACCCTATCCCGCTTGGCTGCTGTGCCGTCACGGTGGAGCTGCGCGGGGAGGCCGACGTATCCGATGCCCTGGCCGCCGCCGATGCCGGGGCGTTGGTGGATGCGATGACCCTGTCCGGCGCCATCGACGCCCCGGTTCCTGCCCTTCCCGCAATCAGGTGCCGGCCGACCAACCTGGCCGATGTCGAGCTGCTGGTTGCCCCGGTTCCGGGCGTCCTGCTGCTGCACCTGGAACCGGGCGCGAGCGTAGAACCTGGCGACTTGGTTGCGGAGGTCGTCGATCCCCTTACGGGATCGCGCACTGCGTTGCACGCGCGCTACGCGGGGGTGCTGTTCGCGCAGGAGAGCGTGCGCTTCGTCGCTGCAGGCCGGGCCGTGGCCAAGATCGCCGGCACCGAGGCTGGGCGGTCTGGGGCGTTGCTGGGGGCGTGACAGCCTTGGTAGCGGGACGCCGGGCCTCAACCCCGCCCGGCCGGCTCCGGTAGCCGCGGCGCTGCGGCAGGAATTGGGGCCTGCCGCTTCGCCAGGGCGGGTTTAGGGCAACTCCTGCGCCACCACGTCGAACTTCGCCAGCCAGTTCGGCCCGAAGCTCGTCACCAGCGCCACGTCCGTTGCGTCCCGCCCGCGCGCCATCAGCACCCGGCCGATGCGGGGCATGTTATGCCGGGCGTCGCAGGTGTACCAGCGCGGACCCTCGGGACCGTCTAGGAACACCTCGAACCATCCGGAAAAGTCCATCGGCGCATCGACCGGCGGGATGCCTATGTCGCCCATGTAGCCCGTGCAATATCGCGCCGGGATGTTCATGCACCGGCACAGCGTCAGCGCCAGGTGGGCGAAATCCCGGCACACGCCCCGGCGCTCGTCATAGGCGTTGCGCGCCGTCTTGTCCGGGCGGGCATACTCGTAGCCGAAGGTGATGCGGTCGAAGGTGAAGTCGCAGATCGCCTTCACCCGCGCCCATCCGGGATCGACCCCGCCGAACAGCGACCAGGCGGTGTCCCGCAACAGGTCGGTGTCGCAGTAGCGGCTGCCCAGCAGGTACACCAGCGTCGCGGATGGCAGCTCATCGACCGGCATCTGCTTCGCCTCCGGCACCACCAAGTCCGGCAACCCACTGTCCTGCACATCGAACAGGCAGGACATCGTCAGCGGACCCGCTGGCGCCACGATGCGGTGGCAGACGTTGCCGAAGTCGTCGGCGTAGCGCCGCACCTCGATCCCGGGGTCGAACGTGATGACGTGCGGCGTCAGCAGGTCCGCGTCGCGCGACGGATGCAGGCTGAGCATCAACACCATCGGCACCGGCTGTGGACAGTCGTAGGAGATGGTGAAGCCATTCTGAATTCGGATCATGGGGCGTCCCTTAAATTGTTGCGGGCGCGAATGTCAAAACGGGGGTGCTATGCAGTCAGCGCTTGGCGCTCGCGCTGCCCGGCCTCGTCCAGCGTCACGCGGATGGCGACCTCCATGCCCAGGCAGTCCGCCGCCGAGCCGGACCAGCTTCCCGACAGGGGTACCGCCTGCTTGGCGTCGCGCACGGCGGCGACGCGGATCAGGTCGCGGCTGCCGACGATGCCGTTGGTGGGGTCGAACTCCACCCAACCGGCGCCGGGCAGGTACACCTGCACCCAGGCATGGGTGTTGCCGCCGCCGCGGATCTCGGCGGCACCGGGCCGGTCGCGGCTGGGGACGTAGATGTATCCGGTGATGAACCGCGCCGCGAGGCCGAGGCAGCGGGCGGCCTCCATCATCAGCACCGCGAAGTCGCGGCAAGTGCCGGTGCCCAGGTGCAGCGTGGTGGCCGGCGGCTGTATCCCCGGCTCGTGGCGGGCGCGGTAGGTGAACTGCCGGCGGATGCGCGCCGTCAGGGCCGTCAGCGTCAGCAGCGTGTCCGTCGGCTGGCCGGCCTGCAGGAAGGAGCGCACCCAGGCGTCGAGCCGGTGCGAGGTGTCGGGGTAGCCCCGCTCCACGCAGCGCGCCAGGTCCGGCAAGTCGTCGGAGTCGTAGCTGAACGGGTAGGTGCGGGCGTTGTCGTCCAGCCCGGTCGCGATCAGGGCGAGGTCCTGGACGTCGTGCTCCACGCGCAAGGTGCTGGTGAACGTCAGCTCCGGCGCGCGACCGGAGAAGCGGGCAATGGCGACGTTGTTGCCGAACGGGTCGTGCAGCCAGCGCAGCCCGGACGGCTGGGGGGTGATCTCCAGCAGCGCCTCCAGCACATGCTGGTCGTGGCTGTCGCGCGGACGCAGCATCATCCGGTGCTCCCCGAAGGCGACGGGCTTGCGGTAGCGATAGGTGGTGCGGTGATGGACGGTTAGGACCGGCACGGCGCATCCTGATCGGGGCCGGTAGGCAGGGTGTTCATTGGGGCAGGCTACCATCCCAGGGTATACGCCGGGTAAACCGGCCGGTTAGCTCACGCAAGGCATGTGCCAGGGATATGACACCTATGTTACCCCATCCCTTGCGGCCCGGCATTCGACAGCCGACGTAATGTCGTGCTTGCTGCGCTGCACAAAAGTCGCTACGCAGGCTGTAGCGGAAGGCAACGTTGCCACGCAATCTGAGCACGGTCCGCGTCGCGCTCCTCCCATACCTGGCGCCAGGAGGCGCCCCACGAATGACCACTGCCACCCCGACGTTTGCCGAACTCAACCTGGCCGAGCCGCTGCTGCGCGCCCTGGCCGATGAGGGCTATACCACCCCCACCCCCATCCAGGCTGGCGCCATCCCGCATTTGCTGCAGGGCCGCGACCTGCTGGGCTTGGCGCAGACCGGCACGGGGAAGACGGCCGCCTTCGCCCTGCCCATCCTGCACCGCCTGGCCGCCAACCGCGTGCAGCCCAAGCCCAAGGGCGCCCGCGTGCTGGTGCTGGCGCCGACGCGCGAGCTGGCGTCGCAGATCGACGAGAGCTTTGCCACCTATGCCAAGCACATGCGCCTGACCCACACCGTCATCTTCGGCGGCGTCGGGCAGGGCCGCCAGGTGGACGCCATGCGCCGCGGCGTCGATATGCTGGTGGCCGCGCCGGGCCGCCTGCTGGACCTGATGGGCCAGGGCCATGTCGAGCTGTCGGGGACCGAGGTCCTGGTGCTCGACGAGGCCGACCGGATGCTCGACATGGGGTTCGTGCGCGACATCAAGCGCATTGTCGCCACCCTGCCGCGCGACCGGCAGACCCTGCTGTTCAGCGCCACCATGCCGGGCAGCATTGCCGAACTCGTGGGCACCATGCTGCGCAACCCCGTCCGTGTGGAGGTTGCCCCGCCCAGCACCACTGTGGACCGCGTGCGCCAGATGGTGATGTTCGTGAACGAGGCCGATAAGAAGGCCGCCATTGGCACCTTGGTGAAGTCGCCCAGCGTGGGGCGGGCTATCGTGTTCACGCTGATGAAGCATGAGGCGAACAAGGTTGCGGAGTACCTGACCGCGAACGGCATCGTCGCCGAGGCCATCCATGGCAACAAGTCGCAGGGTGCCCGCGAGCGTGCGCTGGCCGGCTTCCGCTCCGGCGCGGTGAAGGTGCTGGTGGCGACCGACATCGCCGCCCGCGGCATCGACGTGGACGATGTGAGCCATGTGTTCAACTACGACCTGCCGAACGTGGCGGAGACCTACGTCCACCGCATCGGCCGCACCGCGCGGGCGGGGCGCGAGGGCTGGGCGATCAGCCTGTGCGACGCCGAGCAGCGGCAGTGGCTGCGCGACGTGGAGAAGGAGATCGGCCAGCCGGTGCCGGTGTTCCGCGACCACCCGCTGCACAGCGAGGCCGCCAGCCTGTCCACGATGAAGCCGCCCGTGCTGGGCGGCGGCGGTGGGCGCGGGCGGAGCTTCGGCGGCGGTGGCGGCCGGAGCCAGGGGCGGCCGAGCCAGGGCGGCCGGCAGTCGGGGCCGCGCCGGGCGGCTTGAACGGGGACGGCCGCGGCCTGTAGGACAGGCTGCGGCTACCTCACACGCGCCCTCCGTTCGAAGGCGATGCCGGCCCTCGGCGCTGTGCCTTCCAGTTCCGCAAAGGCCATGAACAGATGGTAGAAGGAGCTGGTCGGCACCCCCTTTGATGTCGCCCCCCCCGCGGCGTCAAGCTGGTCGATCCAGGCGCCCTCGGGATAGCCGGTCAGGAAGCGTGTGCCGATATTGCGGACGACAGGCGCAACCAAATCTGCCCCGCCGCTGTTGCGCCGCGCCATTACGATGTGCGCTTTCAACGCCTCAGTCTGCGGCCATAGACGGGTCGTACGCAGCCGGGCCGCACCGTCCCGGCCTGCAACGTCCCAGACCAGAGCGCTGACGGGGTCCGTCCCATGCCGGCGCGCGAAGTCATATAGGCGGCCGACGCTGGCTGTGGCGTCCGTGCCGGTCAGGCGCTCGTACTGGTCCAGCAGCCAGACCCACTCGTAATGGTGGCCAGGCTCGACGTGGCTGCCGACTTCGCCCGGCGCCGGCGCCCACTCGTCGGTGAAGAACTCGCCCAGCGTGCCGGTCGCGGGGTCGAACAGGTGGCGATGGAACAGGGACGCCAGCCCGTGCGCCTGCTCGGCGTAGAACCCGTCGCCCGTGGTCTCCAGCAGCGCCAGCGTCGCCTCCAGCAGGTGCATGTGCGGGTTCTGCTGCCTTGGCCCGGCTTCGTGCGGCAGCACGTTGCGCAGCCCGGCCGGCGGGTGCGCCATGTGGGCGACGATCCAGTCCAGGGTGCGCCGCGCACGCGCCAGCGGCTCCGCCTCCCCGGTCAGGCGCGCGTGCCACGCCAGGGCGAACAGCACGAATGCCTGGTCATACAGGTCGGCCGCAGGGTCCAGCACGGTGCCGTCCGGGGCCAGGCGGCGTGCCCAGCCGCCGCCGTCGCGCTCGCCGTGCCGGGTGATGAAGCGGTAGATGCCGCCCGCCAGCGCCGCCCCAGGCTGCCAGCCGAGCAGGGCGGCGTGGGAGAAGGCGTAAAGCTGCCGCGCCTGCACCCGCATCCGCGTCCAGGGCAGGCCAGCGGGGGTGCCGTCCAGCCGCATCGCCTCCTGCGCGGCGCCGGTCGCCTGGTCCATGCCGGGCCCGCCCCAGAATGGCAGGGCATGGCCGAACATCCAGGTGCGGAATGCGGCCTGCGCGGTGGCGGTGTCGCGGACCTTCGCAAAGCCGGAGATGCCAATAGAAGGGTCTTGCTCCATCAGCACAGGATCGTCCGGGCCCGGATTACCCAGGACTGCCCAGCCGACGCAGAGAAGGCTTCATAGGAGGAAGGGTTCGGCATCCGCGGCTCTCTGCAAGGCCCTGAGTCCGCCACCTCTAGGCCGGGGATGCCCAGCTTGGCAAACCTCCGTCAGTGCGCCGGCCGGCCTCGCCCGACGATGGCGGCCGGGTCGATGAAGCGCAGCGCCACCACCAGCCAGAACAGCGTCACGCCCATGTAAACCACCGCCATCGCATCCACCGACTGGCCGGCCCGGATGCCCGGCGCGAACGCGGCATAATACAGCGCCACCACCAGCGTCTGGCTGTCCGGCCCCGCGGTGAGGAACGTCAGCTCGAACATGCCGATGGTCCGCACCAGCACCAGCAAGGACGCCGCCAGGATGCCCGGCGCCAGCATCGGCACCAGGACGTGGCGGAACAGGCTGGGGGTGCGCGCGCCGAACACCCGGGCGGCGGCCTCCAGCCTGGGGTCGAGCTGCTCGATGAACGGTGTCATCGTGAGGATGACGAACGGCACCGAGGGCACCAGGTTGGCCAGGATCACGCCCCAGATGGTGCCGCCCAGGCCCACGCGGTACAGCACCGTCGCCAGCGGGATGCCGTAGGTGATGCTGGGCACGATCAGCGGCAGCAGGAACAGCAGGGTCACGAGGCGCTTGCCGGGGAAGCTGCTGCGCGCCAGGGCGTAGGCGGCAGGCACGCCCACCACGGCGGAGATGAGCACGACGGCGAACACCACCTCCATCGTGGTCAGCAGCACGTCGGGCAGCGCGAACTCCTCCCAGGCGCCGAGGTACCACCGGGTGGTCAGCGCATCCGGCAGCCAGGTGCCGAACCAGCGCGTGGCCAGCGAGTTGACCCCGACCTCGGCGATCAGCCCGGCGATGTTCAGCAGCACGAAGCCCATCACCACCCAGACCACCGTGCCCCAGGCACGGCCGCGCAGCCGGGGGGCGGTCAGGGCGCCGCTCATCCCTTGCCGCCCCCGGCCGGGCCGCGGTAGGCCAGCCCGCGCAAGCCCAGCACGGCGCCGACCACCGCCAACTGCACCAGCCCCATCACCAGCGCGATGGTGCTGCCGAGCGGCGCGTCGAACTGCTCGAACGCTGCCTCGTAGGCCGCGATGGAGATGACGTAGGTCTGCCCTGAGGGCGCGCCGACCAGGACGGCGGAGGGGAACACCGCGAACGCCTGGACGAAGCATAGCGCCGCGGTCATCGCCAGTCCCGGGGCCAGCAGCGGAAGGGCGATGTAGCGGAACTGCGCGCCGGGGCGTGCGCCGAGGGTGGCGGCGGCACGGGACAGCGCCGGGTCGATGCCGGTGGCGAAGGACAGCAGCAGAAGGAAGGCGAAGGGGAAGCCGACGATCACCAGGGACATCAGCACGCCCCAGTAGTTGTGCACCAGGCGCACCGGCGCCGCAGTCAGGTGCAGCGACAGCAGCATCCGGTTGAACCAGCCCTGCGGCCCCAGGTAGGACAGCAGCCCGTCCGCCACCAGCACCGTCCCCAGGGTGATCGGCACCACCAGGATGGTCGTCACCAGCCGCTGGTGCCGCCACGGCGTCCGCAGGCGGTAGGCGACCGGCAGCGCCAGGCCGACATTGATCAGCGTGGCCGGGATCGCGATGCCGAGCGTCGTCAGGATGGTGCCGGCCAGGCGCGGGGTGCCGAAGAAGTGGCGGTAGTTCTCCCAGGCGTCGCCGTGCAGGGGCTGGAACGACAGGAACGCACCGTAGGCGGCGGGATACAGGAACAGCAGCACGACTAGGAGCACTGCCGGCGCCAGGAGGAGCGGGGCGACGCCAAGCTGTGCCGGGCCGTCCCGGGCGGTCAGGGTTGCGGCGGGCATGCCTGCTACTCGGCCGCGAGCGCGGCGGGATGCACAGCCGCGCCGGCGCCGAATGCCAGCACCCGGGCGGGCGGCAGCACCAGGCGCAGCGTCTCGCCGGGCTGGACTGGCTGCGTGACGGCCACATGCAGCAGGCCGAATGGCGTGGCCACATCGGCAAGGTAACCCGCGCCGCAGTACTCGGCCTGCACCACGCAGCCGTCGATGCCGTTCGGGCCGGCGCCGACTTGGACCTCGTTGGGACGGATGGCGGCGCTGACCGGCCCGTCCGGCGCCCCGGATTGAAGCGTGCCCAGGATGGAGGCGCCGCCGCGTTGCAGCCGCACCGTGCGCTCCCCTACGGGCACCGCGCCGTCGAAGTGCAGGATGTTGCGGTAGCCCATGAAGCGCGCGACATCCAGGCTGGCCGGGCGGGCATACAGCTCCTGCGGCGTGCCGACCTGCAGCACGATCCCGTCCTGCATGACGACGATGCGGTCGGCGAGCGCCATTGCCTCCTCTTGGTCGTGCGTGACGTAGATCGTGCTGCGGCGGTCCTCCTGGTGGATGCGGCGGATCTCGTGGCGCATCTCCAGCCGCAGCTTGGCGTCTAGGTTGCTCAGCGGCTCGTCCATCAGCACCAGCGGCGGGTTCACGGCTACGGCGCGGGCGATGGCCACGCGCTGCTGTTGGCCGCCCGAGAGCTGGCCCGGCAGCTTGGCGCCATGCGCGCCCAGCTGCACCAGCTCCAGTGCGCGGTCCACCTCGATGCGGATGGCGGCCTTGGGCATGCCGCGCATCACCAGGCCGAAGCCGATGTTCTTGCGGACGGTCATGTGCGGGAACAGGGCGTAGTTCTGGAACACCATGCCGAAGCCGCGGCCCTCTGGCGGCAGGGTGTCGATGCGGCGGTCGTCGAGGCGGATTTCCCCCGAGGTCAGCGGCAGCAGGCCGGCGATGCAGTTGAGCGCCGTTGACTTGCCGCAGCCGGAGGGGCCGAGGAGGGCGACGAACTCGCCGCGCTTGACGGTCAGGGTCAGGCTGTCGAGGGCGACATGGGTGTGGAAGCGCCGGGTGATCCGGTCGATGTGCAGCGCCTCGAAGCTGTCTGATTGCGCCATGGCACGGTTCCCCTCCCGCACCTTCGAGCGGGTGCGGCGTTGCCGGGCATGTCAGGCTACGAGGGCGGATTTGTCAATTAAATTGACATGCCTGCTCGCTGAACGCTCTTCTGGAGGCAGCAGGAGGCTCATGGCGTCTGCCGGCGGTCCATCACCCGCCGACGGGCCTGGGTGATGTGGAACTGCATCGCCAGCCCCGCCGCCTCTGCGTCCCCGGCGCGGATGGCGTGCAGGATATGCGCGTGCTCCTGCAGCACCGCCTGGCTGCGGGTGCCGGACCCGGTGCGCGTGAGACCGAGCGCCATGCCCATGAAGCCCAGCACCGCCGCATGCAGGCCATGCAGAAGAGCCGGGAAGAACTCGTTGCCGGTCGTCTCGGCGATGCTCCGGTGGAAGGCGAAATCCTCCTTGGGCGTCATGTTCCCGGCGAAGGCGTCATGCGCGGCGGCGATGCGGGCCAAGCCGTCCGCCGTCCGCCGTTCCGCTGCCAGACATGCGGCGGCGGCCTCCAGCGGCAGCCGCGCCTCGATGCAGCGCATGAGCGCCGCAACGTCCCCAGCGCTGGCGAACTGCCCCAGCCGTTCCGCCGGCCGGGCCAGGACGTAGGTCCCGGCACCCTGCCGCGCCCGCAGCAGGCCGTCGGCGCGCAGCCGCATCAGCGCCTCCCGCACCACGGGGCGGGACACGCCGAACCGGGCGGACAGCTCCTTTTCCGGTGGCAGGCGGCTGCCTTCCGGCAGGCGGCCGGACAGCACCTGGTCGAGGATCTGGCCATATAGCTGGTCGCCCAGCCGCTGCCGCCGTCCCGGCACCAACACCAGCGAAGCATCCGGCACCAGCGAAGCATCTGGCATCAGCGAAGCATCTGGCACGAGCGAGGCGTCCGGCATGGCGCCGGCTACTTGCTGCCGGCCTTGGCGCCCACCTGCTCGTCCCAGCGATGGAACGCCTGCACCATCGGCTCGGCGTCCAGGGGCGTCTCGTTGGGCGTATCGGCGATCAGCTTGTCATAGAACGGGCGGCCGAACTCCCGCAGCGTGTCCTGGCTTTCCTGCGGCGCCAGGGTGGGGGGCACGCCGCGCACGGCCGGGCCGGGGTAGAAGTAGCCGGCGTCGTAGGTGAACGCCTGCGCCTCCTGGCCGAGCAGGTAGGTCATCAGGTCCAGCAGCACGGCCTGCCGGTCCGCGGCCAGGCCCTTGGGCAGCGCCATGTAGTGCGCGTCGTTGATGAAGTGGAAGCCCTTGAGCGTGCCGACCATCGCCGCCTTCGGCACGGTGCCCAAGGCGCGCGGGTTGATGTCCCATCCGGTGATGGTGACGGTCATGTCGCGGCTGCCCTCGCCGAACTCCTTCATCGTGGCGCCGGTGCCGCTGGGGTAGTACTCGATGTTCTCCCCCAGGGCTTGCAGGTAGGCCCACGTCTTGTCCCAGCCGCCCAAGGGGTCGCGCGGGTTGCTGTCGCCCAGGATGTACGGCAGGCCCATCAGGAAGGCGCGGCCCGGGCCGGAGTTGGCCGGGCGGGCATAGATGAAGCGGTTGGGATGGGCGCGGGTCCAGGCCAGCAGTTCCTCCGCCGTGGTGGGCGGCTGCGCCACGCGGTCCGGCAGGTATTCCAGCAGGGGGCCGGCGGGGCTGTAGGCGTTGATGACCGCCTGGCCCTGCGCCAGCCCCTGCATCGCCAGCGCGCCCGGCAACAAGGTGGTCTGCAGGTCCGGCAGCTTGGCCATGTGCGGCGCCAGGCCCTCCCACACGCCCTGCTGCAAACCGGCGGCCAGGGCGTCGGTGCCGGTCAGCACCATGTCGATGTCCACCCGCCCCGCCGCCTGCTGCGCCCGCAGCTTGCCCGGCAGTTCCGGCGCGGGGGCGGAGCTGTACACGATGCGGCCGACCAGCTTGGGGTTGCGCTTGCGGTAGGCCTCGAACGCCGGGCGGGTCAGGGCCAGGTTGCCCGCCACGTCCACGATGCTGAGCGTCAATGGTGAGGCCGGGGGTGGAACCGGGCTTGCCACCTGCGCCCGGCCCGGCCGCGTCGCCGCCGCCAGGCCGACCATGCCGGCCACCACTCCACGCCGCGTCCTCAGTGCCGCCATGCGCCGCCCCCCTGTGACAGCGACCGCGGTTGGTTCCGGGCCGCCTGTTCCGGGCCACCCTCCAACATGTCAGGTCAGTTGACAAGTTTTGACGCGCCACGACCTCTGCGCTCGGCAATCCCCTCTAGGCCTCGTAGGATCCCAGGGCTGTTCAACGCTGCTGGACGTGCTGCACTGAGGCCGCCCTGCTACATACAAGGGGCGAAGTAGGCGTCTGATCGCAAGGGGGGTTCCCGAGCCGGGCAATGTCTGACTTCTACGGTGGCAA
>JAABUQ010003242.1_pt1 | contig 30342 bp, 23 predicted proteins | sample 5560001 | NCBI WGS metagenome assembly JAABUQ01 (sample SAMN10711888, study PRJNA513371) | rock metagenome | isolation source: Antarctica rocks | place: Antarctica: Victoria Land, Finger Mt nord | collected 2015-12-18 | reverse complement strand
CTGGTGACCGCGACGCTGCTGACGCTGCTGGTGCTGCCGGCGCTGTATCCCATGGTAATGGATGCGAAGACGCCATCCTGGGACGGAATCAAGGGCTGGTTCGGCAAGGCGCCGCAGAAGGCGCCGGAAAAGCAGGCGGCGGAGTGATGCCGGCTGGGGTTAGCCCGGCCAATGACAGCCGACGGCAGCAACGGATGCTGGAGAGCGCACTCAAGGGGCGGAATGCCTCAACACCGGTGACGCTCATCCCGGGTCTCCGCCTGCTGCTTCGCCGTCGCGCCCCGCTCCGCACGGTCCCGTCAAGTCCGGCGAAGCGGCGCGTCAAGAAATGTCATTCCGGTAGCGGTCGGGCCCCGCCAGGGGCATAACGCCCGGCCATGTCCTACTCGTTGAACCAGCACCTCGTGATCTTCGCCACGGACGTATTCCGCTTATGCGTTTGGCTTGCGCTGCTCAGCGCCGTGTTCGTGACGCTGGAGCGGCTGTTCGCCCTGCGCCCGTCGCGGATACTCCGGCCCGGCGTTGCGGTCGACCTAGGCTACTACTTCCTGTCGAGCCTGCTGCCCGGCGCGCTGCTGGCGGCGCCGTTGGGTGTGCTGGCCGGGGCCGCGCACGCCGCCCTGCCCAGCACCTGGCACGCGCAGGTGGCCGCCCTGCCGCTGTGGGCGCACATGGGGGCAACTTTCCTGGTGATGCAGATCGGCGCCTACTGGGGCCACCGCTGGAGCCACGAGCTGCCCTGGCTCTGGCGCTTCCACGCCATACATCACAGCGCCGAGCATATGGACTGGCTGGTCAACACCCGAGCCCATCCCGTGGACATGGTATTCGAGCGGATATGCAGCCTGGTGCCGCTCTCAATACTGGGCCTGGCCGGGCCGGGTAGCGGCGGAGCCGCCGCCAACTTGGCGCCCGCCCTCGTGGTCGTGGTCGGCACGGTCTGGGGCTTTTTCATCCATGCCAACCTCCGCTGGCGCCTTGGCCCGCTGTAGTGGCTGATTGCCACCCCGGCCTTCCACCACTGGCACCATACCAATGACACCGAGAACCGGGACCGTAACTATGCCGCCATGTTGCCGGTCCTGGACCGGGTGTTCGGCACCCTGCACCTGCCGCGCCACTGGCCCGAGGTTTACGGCGTGGACGTGCCGGTCGGCGGCACGCTGGTGCAGCAGATCGTCGGTCCGCTGTCGCCGGACCGTCCGGCGCGGCAGAACGCTGCCGGCCAGGCCTAAGGCCAGGCGGTCCGGCTCTGCGTCACCCCGGCCTTCTGCCCTTTGCACGACAGCGGGATGGAGGGACCAGTTGGAAAAGATTTTTGCCATGCGGCGGCTTGGCCGCACTGAGGCTGCCGTGCACCTGTATCGCCGGCCCGGGCCGTCAGGCCAGGCGGCGCAGCGGCCCGCCGAGGCCCGCCAACACTCCGACAAGAGTTCCTTGGGGCTGCCATGGCCCCGTGCCGGCTGCATGGCCCGCTCGCCTGAGCCGATGCAGGGTTGCGGCGCGGGCCGGGTTCCGCTTTAGCCTCGCCGATGCTTGCTCCTCCCCCTGACCTTTCCTTGCTGAGCCGAGTCGTCCTGGCCAGCGCCCGCCGCCCGTGGCGCGTGCTGCTGCTGGGGCTGCTGCTGGCTGCAAGCTGCGCCTGGCTGGCTGCGGCCCGGCTGCAGGTCACGACCGACGTGGACGGCCTGTTCGCCGCGACGCTGCCATGGAAGCAGCGGGAAGCCGAGCTGAAGCACCTGTTCCCGCAGTTCAACGACCTGCTGGTGGCGGTGGTGGACGCCGATGCGCCGGAGATGGCGGACGCCACCGCCAACGGGCTGGCTGCCGCCCTGCAAGGCGCTCCCGCGCATTTCCGCACCGTGCGCCGCCCGGACGTGTCGCCGTTCTTTGCCCAGGAGGGCTTCCTGCTGCTGGACCGCCCGGTGCTGCAATCCCTGCTGGACCAGACCATAGACGCCCAACCCTTCCTGGGGCAGCTCGTCGCCGACCCCAGCGCCCGCGGCCTGTTCGCGGCGCTGTCGCTGGTGGCGCGCGGTGTTGAGCAAGGGGTGAGCCTGCAGGCATTCGAGGCGCCCTTGCGCGGCTTCCATGCCGCCCTGTCCGCCGCAGCCGCCGGACACCCGGAGCCGCTGTCCTGGCAGCGGCTGCTGTCCGGCAAGGTGTCGGAGCTGGGTGGACCCTACCGCTTCGTCCTGGCGCAGCCGGTGCTGGACTACGGGGCGCTGCAGCCCGGCGCCGCAGCGACGACGGCCCTGCGCGCCGCAGCGGCAAAGCAGGAATTCGTCGCCGCCGGGCAGGCACGGGTGCGGGTGACAGGCTCGGTCGCATTGGCGGACGAGGAGTTCGCTACCGTGGCACAGGGCGCCGTGGCCGGCCTGGTGGGCAGCACGGTCCTCGTCGTGGTCTGGCTGGCGTTCGCAGTCAGGTCCTGGCGGCTGATCGTGCCCATCGTGCTGACGCTGTTCCTCGGGCTGCTGCTGACGACGGGGTTCGCCACGCTGACGTCCAACCCGCTGAACCTGATCTCGGTGGCCTTCGCCATCCTGTTCGTCGGCATCGCGGTGGATTTCGCCATCCAGTTCTGCGTACGGTTCCGGGAGGTGCAGCTCCATGCCGCGAACCTGAACGGCGCGCTCGCCGGCACCGCGCAGCGGGCAGGCAGGCAGATCCTGGTCGCGGCGACGGCGACCGCTGCGGGGTTCCTCGCCTTCGTGCCGACGGACTTCACCGGGGTTGCCGAGCTGGGGCTGATCGCCGGCGGCGGGATGCTGATCGCGTTTGCCTGCACCTTGCTGTTTCTGCCGGCGGCGCTGACGCTGTTCCGGCCGCAGGCGTCTGCCGCCGAGGTCGGCTTCACGGGCCTGCGCCCGCTGGACCGTGCCCTGGAGCGCCGCCGCTGGCCCATCCTGGCCGCGTTTGCCGTGCTGGCGGGACTCGGCGCGGCCGTCCTGCCGCGCCTGCAATTTAACAGCGACCCGCTGAGCACCAAGGACCCTAACACCCAGGCGATGCGGACCCTGGCCGACCTTGCCTCCAACCCGCTGACCAATCCCTACACCATAGACATCTTGGCGCCGGACGCGGCAGCGGCCGACGCGGTGGCCGCCCGGGTGACGTCGCTGCCGCTGGTGGGACAGGTGATCACGCTCAGCAGCTTCGTGCCGAAGGAGCAGCCGGAGAAGCTGGCGTTGATCGCCGACGCCGCCGGGCTGCTGGGGCCGACGCTGGCGCCGCGCAGCCCGGCCGCGCCCGTCAGCCCGGCCGACATCCGCCTGGCTGCCCGCGGTGCGCTGTCCCAGATGGACCGCGCCCTGCCGCGCCTGCCGCCGAACCATCCGCTGGCGGAGGTCGCCGGCGACCTGCGGGCGATAGCCACCGCGCCGGATGCGACGGTGATGGCGGCCAACGCGGCGCTGACCCGCTTCCTGCCGGACCAGATCGGCCGGCTGCGCTTGGCGCTGTCCGCGTCCCCGGTCACCCTGGCGAGCATTCCGCCGGAGATCGCGCGGGACTGGCGCCTGCCAGACGGCCGGGTCCGCGTCCAGGTCGCGGGGCGGCCGGAGTCGGCCGGCAACGAGGGGCTGCGCGCCTTTGCCGGGCAGGTGCAGGCGGCGGTGCCGGAGGCCGGGGGATCGGCCATCACCATCGCCGCCACCGCGCGCACGATCATCGACGCCTTCGAGCGTGCCGCGGCAGGCGCCTTGGTGGCGATCACCCTGATCCTGTTCGCGGCGCTGCGGCGCCTGCGGGACGTGCTGCTGGTGCTGGCGCCGTTGCTGCTTTCAGGGCTGCTGACGGTGCTGCTTGCAGTGCTGCTGCCGCTGGAACTGAACTTCGCCAACATCATCGCCCTGCCGCTGCTGCTGGGGGTAGGGGTGTCGTTCAACATCTATTTCGTGATGAACTGGCGGGACGGACTGCGGGGACACCTGGCGTCGCCGACGGCGCGGGCGGTGATGTTCTCGGCGCTGACGACGGCGACGGCGTTCGGGTCGCTGGCGCTGTCGCGGCATCCCGGGACCGCCAGCATGGGGACGCTGCTGCTGCTCAGCCTAGGCTGCACCTTGCTGGCAAGCCTGGTGTTCGTGCCGGCGCTGCTTGCCACGATGGCGCCGCAAACCCGCGTAATGCCGCCGCAATCTGTTTGTTAAGTAACTTGCTGTTGGATGCCTCACGAAGGGGCCAGGTAGACATCATGGCGTTTGTGCGGACTGGGTTGATCATCGTGGGGCTGGTGCTGGGCTGGAGCGCGGTGCGGGCGCATCCCGTAGGGCTGACAGACTTGGTCCCGACCGCTCAACCGGCGCCATAACCGGTCAGCACCGCACCGGCGCTTGCCAGCGCGGCACGCACCATGGGGTCGCACAGGGCGGCCAGTTCCGCCTCGTGTTCGTAGTCCGGCATCAGCCGGGTCAGCCGGGCATCGCGGTGCGTGGCAGGATGGAAGTAAATCTCCGACAACCCGGCGGGCAAACAGGGCGCCAGAGCGGCCAACCGGACGGAAGTCATGTGGCCGCTCCAGGCGATGCCGAAGGCGTGGTCGTTGGTTTGCAGCCCGGCGCGGCGGGCCTGACGGCGCAGCAGCCGGGTCCAGCCATAAAGCGCACGGGCGCTAATACCCTGTGGAACGCCAAGCGCGGCCATGACCGCGGGCGGTTCTGCGGGGACGCGGATGGCGGGCAGGCCGAACTCCCGCCCAACCTCGATCATCATGCGGCCGACCGTGGGATGCAGGTGCATGTGCTTGTGTGCGTTGGCATGGTCTAGGCGCAGGCCAGCGGCGGCGAATGCGGCATACTGCGCCCGGATTTCGTGGCGGAGCTGGAGGCGGATTGCGGGACGGGCGAAATAATTTAGGCCCAGGCGGAACTGGTCGGACGAAAACTGGCCGGAGGCGTTCACCAGGCCGGGTACCGCGGATGGATCGGTGGCCGGGCCTTCGATGACGACCAAATGCAGCCCGACCCGCAGCCCTGGCATTGCCCGAGCCCGGCGTACGGCGTCCCCTGCGGCGGGGCCAGCAACCATCAGGCTCGCTGTGGACAGCAGGCCCTCGCTATGGGCCTGCTCGACAGCTTCGTTGACACCCAACGATAGGCCGAAGTCGTCTGCGGACAGGATGACTCGGCGAAGGGAGGACAAGGGCTACTGCCTGCTTCTCCCTCTCCCTCCGGGAGAGGGTCGGGGTGAGGGGGTCTTGGCTGCGGAGCAGAGGGCCTACCATGCCGAAACGTCGCAGTCCCATGATCGGCAAGCGCGGCGCTTGCCCGCCCCCTCACCCCAACCCTCTCCCGGACGGAGAGGGAGCAGGGCAGCGCCGCCCTGGAAAATTAGGCCGCCGTATTGCGTTCGCGCAGGAACTGGAAGAACTCCACACCCTCGCGCAGGCGGCGCTTCATCATCTGCGGGCTGCGGACCATCTCACCGACGATGGAGGCGATCTTCGGCGCACGGAAGTAGAAGCGCTTGTAAAACGCCTCCACGCTGTCGAAAATCTCCGTGTGGCTCAGGATGCCGGGGTAATGCAGCGGGGCGATCTGCACCCCGCGCTCGTCAATCAACTCGGCGTTCGCCGCATCCAGCCAGCCGTTCTGCACGGCCTGGTCATATAGGTAGGTGCCGGGATACGGCGCGGCCAGCGACACCTGCATCGTATGTGGGTTCAGTTCCACGGCATACTTGATCGTCTGCTCGATGGTCTCCTTCGTCTCGCCGGGCAGGCCGAGGATGAAGGTACCGTGTATCTTGATGCCAAGCTCGTGGCAGTCCTTGGTGAACTTGCGGGCCACGTCCACCAGCAAGCCCTTCTTGATGTTGTGCAGGATCTGCTGGTTGCCGCTCTCGTAGCCGACCAGCAGCAGGCGCAGGCCATTGGCCTTCAGGACTTCGAGCGTCTTGCGCGGCACATTTGCCTTGGCGTTGCAGGACCAGGTGACGCCGAGCTTGCCCAACTCCTTCGCGATGGCCTCAGCCCGCGGCAGGTTGTCGGTGAAGGTGTCGTCGTCGAAGAAGAATTCGCGCACCTGCGGGAAGTCCCGCATGGCCTGTTTGATCTCGGCGGCCACGTGTTCCGGGCTGCGGACGCGGTAGCGGTGCCCGCCTACGGTCTGCGGCCACAGGCAGAAGGTGCAGCGGCTCTTGCATCCCCGTCCGGTGTAGATGCTGAGATACGGGTGCAGCAGATACCCGATGAAGTAGTCCTCGATCCGTAGGTCGCGCTTATAGACGTCGCTGACGAAAGGCAGCTTGTCCATGTCCTCCAGGATTTCACGGTCCCGGTTGTGCACGACCTCACCCCGGCGGTCCCGGTAGCTGATGCCGTCCACGTCCGCAAAGTCCCGGCCCTCCGCCACTTCAAGGCAGGTGAAGTCGAACTCGTTGCGGGCGACGAAATCAATCACCGGCGCCGCGGCCAGGCTCTCCGCAGGCTGCACGGCGACCTTGGCGCCGACGAAGCCGATCTTGAGTGCAGGGTTCGCATCCTTCAGTGCCTGCGCCACCTTCACGTCGCTCGCGAACGACGGCGTGCTGGTGTGGATCACGCACAGCTCGTGCTGCTTGGCGGCGGCCAGCACCGGCTCCATCCCCAAGCGGGCGGGCGGCGCGTCAATCAGCTTGCTGCCGGGCACGAGGGCGGCGGGCTGCGCCAGCCAGGTGGGATACCAGAACGACTTGATCTCCCGCTTTGCCTGGTAACGCGACCCTGCGCCGCCGTCGAACCCGCCGAACGAGGGTGGCTGCAGGAACAGGGTCTTCATCATCGCGGGGTCATCCCTTTGTGGGAGAAAGGCTAGGGTGGAGGCCAGGCCGGGACAGGCTCGTACGCGGTGCCAAGACCGGGCGCGTGGCGCGGAGGGTTTGGCCACGCCATGCCACTTGGTCCGTCCAGTAGCTGGCCAGGATCACCGAAACGGAAAACAGGTCGCGTAACGGCAGAAGCCAGATCGGCAGCCCCGGTGCAAGGCCCAACTGCCGTTCGACCCCCGACGCCGAGGCGCCGCGCACGGCCCAGGCCGATGCAAACACCAGCCAGGTCCAGGCGTCGCCGCCAGACAGCCCCACCAGCAGCGCAGACCAGAACAGCGGGAACTGCACGGCGGATAGGGCGAACTCGACCGGCACCAGCGACTGGATCGTGCGCGCCCAGCGCAGCTCATGCTGGAACAAGGCGGGCATCCGGGTTTCCGGCACGGTGGTCGCCGGAACGGTGCTAGCAAGCGCAATGCCCAGGCCGCGCGCGCGCACTAGCCGGCCCAGCACTGCGTCATCCGCCAGGTGGTCGGACAAGGCGGCCAAACCGCCAATCCGGTCCAGCGTGTCACGACGCAGGGCCATGGTGGCGCCCATGCAGTCCTGCCGCCCCATCGCCCGGGCCAGCAGCGCGCCGGGAAGGAAGGCGTGGTTGATCCCGGAGGAGCCCAGCCGGCCCGTCAGGCTGTCCCCGGACGGCAGCCCGGCATACAGCGTCGTCACCAGCCCAATGCCCGGCGCGGCTAGGCTGCGCACCAGGCTGTCGAGGTAATCGGGCGCGGCGTGGATGTCGCTATCCGCGATCACCAACACGTCGTGCTTGGCCTCCGGCACCATGTTGATGAGGTTGGCGACCTTGCGGTTGGCGCCGTGCGGCGTCGGGTCCACGACCACCGCCATGTCCACGCCCGGGAAGCGTGCGCGTAGCCGGCGCAGCACCCGCAACGCCGGGTCGGCAGCGTCCTGCACGCCGAACACGAGCTGGAACTCCGGGTAATCCTGCTCGCAATAGCTGGCCAGGGCATCTTCCAGCATCGGCTCATCGCCGTGCAGGGGCTTCAGCACCGTCACGGGCGGACGGATGGAAGGTGCCGCAGACGTCTGGCGGCTGAACCGGCGCACAGCCAGCCAGCCCGCGGCGGATTGGGCCGCGCCGGCCAAAGTAAGGCCGGCTAGGACGGCGGATGCAGGATCTATCAAGCGGTGCTCCGGATCAGCAGGCGGGCATCAAGACAGGGTTCCGCCGGAAAGGTCGGCGATCTTGCGCTTCAGGCTCGCGATCAGCGCGCCGGCGTCTCCGGCACTCAGCAACGAGCGGAAGTCCGACCGCTGCACCGCGACCTGGCTGATGGTGGCATTGAGGTAAACGTCCACCGCCTTCCATCCCGAGGGCCCGCGGCGCATCACGTAGTCAATCCGCGTCGGCGCTCCGCCGGCTGGTACGATCTGCGTCGCCACCACCTGGTCGGCGCCGATGCTACGGTTGTCCGGCAGCACCTCCAACTTCTCGCCGCCGAAGCTATCGAAATTGGCAACGTAGGAGACGACAGTGTAGCGGCGGAACACGTCCAGCAACTGCGACTGCTGCGCTGGCGGCAGCCCGGCCCAGCGCGGCCCCACCACGGCCTGCAAGGTCGCAGCAAGGTCAAAGGCACGGTCCACAACGGGGGACAGCGCCGCGAATCGCTGCGGGAACGGTGCGGCCTTGCCGGAGTGCATCGCCTGGATCAGCCCGGCGTTCAGCGCCGCGACCGGCGCCGCCGCATCAGGATCGGCAGCCCGCGCCGCCACGGGAGCCAGCAGCGCCGCAAGCAGGGCGGCACGGCGGGACAGACGCATCAGGTCAACCAGCATCCGCTTAGCCCCTTACATCAACGTGCTGGCATTGCGAGTTGCTTGCGGCGCGGCAGTCCAGGGGCGGGCAAGGCTGGTGCTGGCCATCGCTGGATTGCCGCGCCGCTGCGTTGCTCGCAACGACGGCCGAGTCGCTGGAAGAGGCATACAGTGTCATCATCCCGCGTCAGCCCCGCGCCCCACGTTCTGCTGACCCAACGCATTTATGACGGTGGCCACGATGTCTTTCGCCCCCAGCTTCGCCTCGACGATCTGCGCTGCAGGGGTGTTGTGGTCTATGAAGTAGTCCGGCAGCGTCATGCTGCGGACCTTCACGCCGCCGTCCAGCAGGCCGCGCATCGCCAGGTGCTGCAGCACCTGCGCGCCGAAGCCGCCGATGCTGCCTTCTTCCACGATCACCAAGACGGCGTGGTGCCGGGCCAACTGCTCGACCATTGCAGTGTCGAACGGCTTGGCGAAGCGAGCATCGGCCACGGTGGTGGACAAGCCGCGCGCTTGCAGCTCGTCAGCGGCGCGAAGGCTGTCGGCGAGCCGGGTGCCGAGGCTGAGGATGGCGACCGACGAGCCTTCCCGAAGGATGCGGCCGCGTCCGATAGACAGTGGCGTGCCGCGCACGGGCAGCGTCAGCCCGGTGCTCTCGCCGCGCGGATAACGGATGGCGCTGGGCTGGTCATCTATGATCGCCGAGGTGGCAACCATGTCCATCAGCTCGACCTCGTCGGAGGGCGCCATCAGCACGATGCCGGGCAGGCAGCCGAGGTAGGCGAGGTCGAAGCTGCCAGCATGGGTCGCGCCGTCCGCACCGACCAGGCCCGCCCGGTCTATGCCGAAGCGGACGGGAAGGTGCTGCAGCACCACGTCATGCACGACCTGGTCGTAGGCGCGCTGCAGGAATGTGCTGTAGATGGCGCAATAGGGTTTCATCCCCTCCGTGGCCATGCCGGCGGCGAAGGTCACGGCGTGCTGCTCGGCGATGCCCACGTCGAAGGTGCGGTCGGGGAAGCGCTTGGCGAAGCGGTCCAGCCCAGTGCCGCTCGGCATGGCGGCGGTGATGGCGACGATGCGGGAATCGGCCTCGGCCTCGGCGATCAGCGCATCGGCGAAGACCCGGGTATACTGTGGCGGGCCGGGCGGCGCCTTGGCCTGCTCGCCGGTGATGACGTTGAACTTGCTGACACCGTGATACTTGTCCGGCGACGCCTCCGCCGGGGCGTAGCCGTGGCCCTTCTTGGTGATGACGTGCAGCAGGATCGGCCCGGCCTCCTCCGCCTCGCGCAGGTTGCGCAGCACCGGCAGCAGGTGGTCCAGGTTGTGGCCGTCAATCGGGCCGACGTAGTAGAAGCCCATCTCCTCGAACAGCGTGCCGCCGGTCAGGATGCCGCGGGCATATTCCTCCGCCCGCCGCGCGGTGCGCTCCAGCCCGCGGGGAAAGTGCTTGGCCATGCGGGCGGCAAGGTCGCGCAGGTTCAGGAAGGACCGGCTGCTTATCAGCCGCGACAGGTAGGCGCTCATGGCACCGACCGGGGGTGCGATGCTCATGTCGTTGTCGTTCAGGATCACCAGCATGCGGCCCCGGCGGGCGCCGGCGTTGTTCATGGCCTCGTAGGCCATGCCCGCGCTCATGGCGCCGTCGCCGATCACCGCGACGACGTGGCGGTCCTCTTCCCCCAGCAGGTCGTGCGCCACGGCCATGCCCAGCCCGGCGGAAATGCTGGTACTGCTATGCGCCGCGCCGAAGGGATCGTATTCGCTTTCGCTGCGCCGGGTGAAGCCTGACAGCCCGCCGGGCTGGCGCAGGGTGCGTATCCGGTCCCGCCGGCCCGTAAGAATCTTATGCGGATAGGCCTGGTGGCCAACGTCCCACAGCAGGCGGTCGCGCGGGGTATCGAACACGGCATGCAGGGCGACGGTTAATTCCACGACGCCCAGCGATGCGCCCAGGTGCCCGCCGGTGGTGCTGACGACGTCCACCGTCTCCGCCCGAAGCTCGTCGGCGATCTGGCGAAGCTGCTCGGCCGAGAAGTTGCGCAGGTCGGCCGGTGTTTGGACACGGTCGAGCATCGGGGTGGCGGGACGGCCTGGGAGCTGGATGCTCGCGTTCATGGGTCTGGTCTGCTCCCTTCGCATGGCAGGCCGGGTGAAATCCGGCCCATGCGGCGTCTAAGTTACTACACCGGTCACGTCAGGCAGCGCCGGCTTTTTCATGGCGCGGTGCCCATTCCGGCGGCAAGAACCACGTAAGCCTGAAGGAGGGCAACACCGGCCAATGACATCGGCATGACACAGTTGCATGAGTATCCCAACCCGTCCGTTAACACCTCAATGCGCCCGGCTGTCCCACGTTACAGCCGGTCACACTACCCAACGTGGGGAGCCTATGCCATACCGCGGTGCTCGGCCCGGCTATATGTTGCATCTATGCCACAGTCATGGGCGATAGGGCACACATGGGCACCGCAAACGCATAGATGCGATAGGCTGGCCGTTGCTGCCCCAGGCGCCTGCGGCTGGTGCGGCACGGGCAGGTCGTGGAGGTAGAGTGGATGATGCGTGTCGTCTTGGCCCAACCCAGGGGTTTCTGCGCCGGCGTGGAGCGGGCGATTGAGATCGTGGAACGGGCATTGGCCAAGTTCGGCCCGCCGATCTATGTCCGGCACGAGATCGTCCATAACCGCCATGTCGTCGAGGATTTGCGCACCCGCGGCGCAGTATTCGTGGACGAGCTGGACGAGATACCGCCCGGCGCCATGACGGTGTTCAGCGCGCACGGCGTCGCCAAGCGTGTCGAGGAGTTGGCCCGGGAGCGTCGCCTGCCGGTGATTGATGCGACCTGTCCTCTCGTGGCCAAGGTCCACCAGGAAGGCCGCCGTTACGCCGCCCAAGATCGCGAAATTGTGCTCGTGGGGCATGCCGGCCACGCCGAGGTTGAGGGGACGATCGGCCAGATCCCCGGCCCGGTCCACTTGGTGCAGACCGTTGACGACGTGGCCACCCTGCAGGTCGGCACCCCCGACCGGCTGGCCTACGTGACGCAGACGACCCTATCCGTGGATGACACCCGGGGCATTATCAGCGCGCTGAAGAGCCGCTTCCCCGCCATTGTCGGGCCGGACGTGCGCGACATTTGCTACGCGACGCAGAACCGGCAGCAGGCGGTTCACGACCTGGCGAAGCAGGTGGACGTGATCCTGGTCGTCGGCTCCCGCAACAGCAGCAACAGCAACCGGCTGCGGGAGATCGGGCAGGAGCTGGGGAAGCCGAGTTATCTAATTGATGACGCGAGCGCATTGCAGCCGGAGTGGTTCCTGGGCGTAGAGTCCGTGGGCCTGACCGCCGGCGCCAGCGCGCCCGAAATGCTGGTCCAAGGCGTGCTGGACGGGCTCCGGCGCATGCGTGACCTGCACGTGTCCACGTTGCCGGGCGTCGCCGAAGACGTGAAGTTCAAGTTTCCGGCCGAGCTGAGCTAGGCCGAGGGAGCCAACATATGTCCGTTCCAATGAGGCAAGTGGCGCGCGTGGGCGCCTACGTGGTCAAGCAGCACATGCTGGGCCGCAAGCGGTATCCGCTGGTGCTGATGCTGGAGCCGCTGTTCCGCTGCAACTTGGCGTGCTCCGGCTGCGGCAAGATTGACTATCCCGCACCGATCCTGAACCAGCGGCTGTCCGTCGCTGACGCCCTGGCAGCCGCCGACGAGTGCGGCGCCCCCGTCGTCAGCATCGCCGGCGGCGAGCCGCTGCTGCACAAGGAGATGCCGGAGATCGTCCGCGGCCTGCTGGCGCGGAAGAAGTTCATCTATCTCTGCACCAACGCGCTGCTGCTTGAGAAGAAGATGGACGACTATACGCCGCATCCGGACTTCTCCTGGGACGTGCACCTGGACGGCGACCGGGAGATGCACGACCGGGCAGTAAGCCAGGAAGGGACCTATGACCGCGCCGTCGCCGCCATCAAGGAGGCGAAGCGCCGGGGCTTCCGCGTCAGCATCAACTGCACCCTGTTCGACGGAGCGCAGGCGGAGCGGGTGGGCAAGTTCTTCGACGACGTGATGGCGATGGGCGTGGACGGGATCATGACCTCGCCAGGCTACGCCTACGAGCGGGCGCCGGACCAGACGCACTTCCTGTCGCGGCAGAAGACCAAGCAATTGTTCCGGGACATCCTGACCTATGGCAAGGGCCGGGGCTGGAAGTTCACCCAGTCGCCGCTGTTCATGAGCTTCCTTGCAGGCAATGAGAACTATACCTGCACCCCCTGGGGCAAGCCGACGCGCAACGTGTTTGGCTGGCAGCGGCCCTGCTACCTGCTCGGCGAGGGCTATACCAAGACCTACAAGGAGCTGATGGACAGCACCGACTGGGACAAGTACGGCACCGGCAATTACGAGAAGTGCGCGGATTGCATGGTCCACTCGGGCTATGAGAGCACGGCCGTCATGGATGCGGTGAAGTCGCCGGTGAAGACGATGATGACGGCGCTGCGCGGGCCGAAGCTGACAGGGGCGATGGCGCCGGAGATTGATTTGTCCAAGCAGCGTCCGGCGGATTACGTGTTCAGCCGCCACGTCCAGGACAAGATGGCGGAGCTGAAGCACGCCAAGCCCGGCAAGCCGCAGGTGGCCGACGCTGCGGACTGAGGGTTAGGATGCTATGACCCGGGGACACGAACGCCGACCCGAGAGCAAGCATAAGTTTCAATACTGATCCCTATGTCTTGATATCGAGGCTTAGAGGCCGCATAGTCCGGGAGTAAAACGGGCAGAGCCGGTTTATGGCCAGAGCAACTCATCAAAGCGTGCAGCGATATCCGCTGACCGCAATTCTCGGGACGGATACTGGGGTCCGGTTGTTAAGGGAGTTAGCGCTGCATGGCGGCCAGTTGGCCGCCCCCGACCTGGTCCGCCGTACTGGTCTGGCCAAGGCAAGCGTCGCAAGAGGCCTGGATACGCTGGAGCGGGCTTGCATCGTCAGGGCGGTCGGAACGGGCCGGAGTGTGCTGTATAGCCTGCGTCCGGAACATCCCCTGCGCCCGGCGTTGTCCGTGGTGTTTGAAGCGGAGAAAGCGCGGTTCGAGGCGATGCTTGCCGGCGCTACAGATGCAGCCAAGTCGGCAGGGCCAGGGCTGGTGGCATTATGGCTGTTCGGCAGCGTGGCACGGGGCGAGGACCGGGATGGCAGCGACCTCGACCTGGCGCTGGTGGCCGAGCCAGGGAGCACGTCAAGGCTTGCTGATGCGTTCCGTGATAAGGTGGCGGCGGTTGCCGGGCAGGCAGGCTTCAGCCCTTCAGTGGTGACGCTGGGCACCGGTGACGTGGTGAGGCTGTCAGCCGAACGCGATCCGTGGTGGCTTCATCTTATCCGCGACGCAATTTCGCTCATTGGCGAGCGCCCCGAAGATTTGGCGGCACGGCTCACGCGCGTCGGTGCGGATTTGATTGAGGGATGACCAGAAAGGGTGCGGCGCGGGTTGCAGACGCCACCTTCGGAGACGGACGCCTGAAGATGGCGCGGGCATATCTCAAGGCAGCCCGAAGCGAGGTGCTGCTGGCGGACCCGGGAGACATCGCCAACCCAGCCATGTCACAGATCATCAACGCCGCAATCGCATTCACGGACGCGCTTACTGCTGTCTATGCGGGGAGGGTGAACCAACAGGATCACGCTGCCGCCTTGAGGACGTTGCGCGACCCACTTGGCAATCGTCTCACAACCGCACAGGAAACCAACCTGCGCCGGATTTTAGCCGAGAAGGACGAAGTCCAGTATGGAATGCGTCCCCGGAGCAAGGCTGATGCCGAGGCTCTTCTGACCCGCCTTGAGGAGTTCGCCTCTTGGGCAGAGGTCGAAATGATACGCCCAAAATGAGGCCCGAGGGCCAGCCCAGTTGGCCTAAGCCCTTCTGTCACACAACTGACGTTTGAACCCCCGCCCCCATGCGCGCTGTCCTGCCGCCACCCCCAGCGCAGGACACGTCAATGGACCCGCTCGCCCCGCCAGTAAACTTCCACAGCCTGTCCCTCCGTGACCTGCTGGACGCACGGGACACCTATCACTGGCACCTGATGAACAAGGCCAACGTGGTCGGCACCGCGGTCGGCGCCTACCTGATCCGGGACGACAACAGCCCGGCGGGGCGCCAAGCGCCGCGCACCTTCGCCAACTCCGGCGTCAAGGACATCTCCTGGCCCTGTGTGCTGGTGCTGGTGCGGGACTGGGTGGCGGCGTCGGGCTTCGGCGGCGCAGGTGGACGATACCAAGCGCAGGACATGGTGCCGCGCACGCTGTTCATGCCTGATGGCCGCATGGTGCCCGTCTGCGTCGTGCAGGTCACCCCGTTGGAGGCCGGCCCCGCCGCAGGCGCGATGTCGCCAGCCCCCGCCCGCTGGCCCGGCAGCCTCGTCGGCGGCGGTTTCCCGCTGGTGGTCGAGGCACAGGGCGAGCAGCGCCGGGCCAGCGTGGGCTGCCTGGTGACGGACGGGCACACCGTTTATGCCCTGACCAACCGCCACGTTTGCGGCCCGGCCGGCACGGCGGTGTCGGTGGAGGGACGGGACGGCGTCCGCGTCATCGGCAGGGCGTCCGGCCTGCAACAGGGACGGCTGCCGTTCACCGACGTGTATCCGGAGTTCCCGGGCCGCCGCGCCTTCGCCACCCTCGACATCGGACTGGTCGAGCTGGACGACCTGGGCGGCTGGACCAGCCAGGTTTATGGCTTGGACGCACCGGCAGGTCCGATCGCGGACCTGAATGAGGGCAATCTGGGCTTGCAGATCGTGGACCATCCCGTGGTGGCCTACGGCGCGGGGTCTGGGCTGCTGCGGGGGCGGATCAAGGCGCTGTTCTACCGGCACCGCTCGCTCGGCGGACACGACTATGTGGCAGACCTGCTGATTGCGCCGGAGCCGGGCGGTCCCATGACCGGGCCGGGCGACAGCGGCGCGGTGTGGCACCTGCCGGTGTCGCCAGCGGCCGGCAGCGCGCCGGTGCTGCGTCCCGTGGCTGTCGAGTGGGGCGGCCAGGCGCTGGCCGGCGCGGACGGGGGACGGCTCAACTTCGCGCTGGCGACCAACCTGGCCAAGGCGTGCGACCTGCTCGGCGTGGACCTGATGCTGGAGCACAATACTGGCGCCACCCCGTTCTGGGGCCAGGTCGGCCACTACAGCATCGCGACATCGGCCATAGACGCCGTCCGTGACCCGGCACTGGCCGCGCTGCTGGGGGCCAACCGGGAGCGCATCAGCTTCCGCCCCGACGAACTCAGCGCCGAGCAGATACGCGCCCGCCTGGCCCAGGGCGGCTTCGTGGAGCTGGCCGACGTCCCGGACCTGGTCTGGAAGCGCCTGCCCGGCAACACGCCCGGGGGCCGGGACGTCGCCACCAACACCGGGCCGGAGCACCCCAACCACTATGCCGACATAGACCAGCCCGGCGCGGACGGCCGCACGCTGCGCGACCTGTGCCTGGCCGACAAGTCGCAGGTGTCGGCCGCGGCCTGGCAGGCGTTTTACGACGGCATCGGCGCCAAGGACGCGCGTGCCCGCGGGCTGCTGCCGCTGCGGGTATGGCAGTTTTTCGACGCCGTGGTGGCGGAGCTGCGGGCCGGGCAGTTCGCGCGGGCGGTGTGCGGCATGGGGCTGGTGTCGCACTATGTCGGCGATGCCTGCCAGCCGCTGCACGGCTCGGTGCTGTCGGACGGCTACCGCGACCGGCCGACCCCGGGCGGCAAGGGATGGGCGGGGCGGGGCGTCCACTCGACGTTCGAGGACCGGATGGTGGACCGGTTCTCCGCCCCGCTGCTGGCCGGCATCGGCCCGGCGGCCAAGGCCGGGGCAGGGGGCGCGGTGCCGCCGATCCAGAACGGCCAGGACGCCGCCTTTGCGGTGCTGAGCCTGATGGACTTCTCCGCCCGGACCCTGCCGCCGGCCGAGCTGTGCGACCGCTACATCGCGCTGGGCGGCGGCACGTCGCAGCCGGTGGTGCAAGGGCTGTGGGATAGCTTCGGGGGGCGGACGGCGACCTTGATGGGGGCGGGGGCGAACACCCTGGCCGCGGTGTGGGACGCGATGGCCGCCGTGGCGGGAGCGGCGCTGCCGGGCGCGCAGGTGTTTACGGAGGCGGAGCTGGCCGCCATCTACCAGGACCCGGAGTTCGTGCCGTCCCGGACGCTGGATGCTATCGGGCCGTTGCTGTCGGCGCCCGATGCGCCTGCCCCAGGTTCGGCAACGGTCCGCAAGCCGGCTGCCGCACGAGGCAAGGCACGGTCAAGCCCGGACCGGTAAGTGGAGCAGCGCGGCGCTCCCTGAGTAGTATGCATGGCATCACCAGATCCTGGATCGTCACGCCGCAAACGCTTCGCGGTGACGGCCAAACCTCAGTGCCGGAAGTGCCGCACCCCCGTCAGCATCATCGCCACCCCCGCCGCGTCCGCCGCCGCGACCACCTCGGCGTCCCGCATGGAGCCGCCGGGCTGGATGACGGCCGTGGCGCCGGCCGCCACCGCAGCCTGCAAGCCGTCCGCGAATGGGAAGAAGGCGTCCGACGCCACCACCGACCCCTCCGTCAGCGGCGCCGGCAGTCCGGCGGCGCGGGCGGCCTCGGCGCCCTTCCAGGCGGCGATGCGGGCGCTGTCCACACGGCTCATCTGCCCGGCGCCGATGCCCGTGGTGGCGCCGCCGTGGGCATAGACGATGGCGTTGGACTTTACGTGCTTGCACACCCGGAAGGCGAACATCAGGTCCGCCAGCTCCGCCGGGGTGGGCGAGCGCCGGGTCACGCAGTGCAGGTCGGCGGGCGTCAGGCGGCGGGCGTCCCGCGATTGCGCCAGGAAGCCGCCGGCCACGCTGCGCACGACCGTGCCCGGCGCCGCCGGGTCCGGCATCCCGCCCGCCAGCAGCAGGCGCAGGTTCTTCTTGCGCGCCAGGACCGCCCGGGCGTCATCGTCCGCGTCGGGTGCGATGATGACCTCGGTGAAGATCGCTGCGATCCGCTCGGCGGTGGCACCGTCCAGGGTGCGGTTCAGCGCCACGATGCCGCCGAAGGCGCTGACGGGGTCGCAGCGCAACGCCAGGTCCCAAGCCTCGGCTGGCGTGGCAGCAACGGCGACGCCGCAGGGGTTGGCGTGCTTGACGATGACGACCGCCGGATCGTCGAACTCGGCCGCGGCTTCATAAGCGGCGTCGGTGTCGTTCAGGTTGTTGTAGGACAACTCCTTGCCCTGGACCTGGGCGGCGGTGGCGATGCCGGGGCGGCGGTCACTGTTGACGTAGAAGGCCGCCTGCTGGTGCGGGTTCTCGCCGTAGCGCAGGGTTTGGCGCCGCGTGCCGGACAGAGTCATGCGCGGCGGCAGGGCCGCATCCCGCGCGAACCAGGCGGCGATGGCGGCGTCGTAGGCGGCGGTGCGGGCATAAGCCTCGCCAGCCAGGCGCAGGCGCAGGGCTGGGGTGGTGCCGCCCTTGGCCAATTCGGCCAGCAGGTCCGGATACTGCGCCGGTTCAGTCAGGACCGCCACGCCGTCGTAGTTCTTGGCGGCGCCGCGGATCAGGGCAGGGCCGCCGATGTCTATGTTCTCCACGCACTCGTCATGCGGGGCGCCCCCGGCGACGGTGGCCTCGAAGGGGTAGAGGTTCACGCAGACCAGGTCTATCGGCGCGATGCCGTGCCGGTCCATCTGGTCCAGGTGCTCCGGCAAGTCGCGGCGGCCGAGGATGCCGCCGTGGATTTGCGGCACCAGGGTCTTCACGCGGCCGTCCAGGATTTCGGGGAAGCCGGTGTGGTCCGCGACTTCCCGCACTGGAATTTCGGCGTCGCGCAGGGCCCGGGCGCTGCCGCCGGTGGACAGGATCTCGGCGCCGTGCGCGGCAAGGGCCTGGGCCAGCGGGATCAACCCGGTCTTGTCGGACACCGAGATCAGGGCGCGGCGGATCGGAAGATGGGTCATGCCTGCCCGCATAGCGCCGTGGGGGCCGGGGTCCAAGGGGTTTTGACAAAGGAACGCTGTCCTCTCCCTCTCCCTCCGGGAAAGGGTTGGGGTGAGGGGGTCCTGGGGCACCGTTTTTGCCGGCGCATGGCCTGGCGCCGTCAACACGCACAATCCCCCGCTCCGCAGCCAAGACCCCCTCACCCCGGCCCTCTCCCGCAGGGAGAGGGAGCAGCAAGGCTCCTACTGCGACCGGCGGCCGAACGAGATCACGTAGGACCGCACCCGCGCGTCAATCAGCGGATCATCCGACACCTCGATGCCGGGCTGCAGGTGGTTGGGCAGGAAGCGCAGGTCCTTCTGCGCCTTGGTTTGGTCCGCCATGGTGCTGGTCAGCGTCAAAATGCCTAGGTTGACCATCCGGCGATCTGTGGGCCAGGGCTGGGTCGGGTCCTTGGTTTGGTCGCCGGGGTTGGCGAGCTGCGCCATGACGCGGAACTCCACCTTCTCCTTCTTCAGCCGCTCCGGCAGCTCGGTCCGCAGGAAGTCGGGCGGCATCTTGGCGGCGGCGTCCTTGTCCAGGTGCTCGGCGCCGGCGGCAGGCTGGAACTGGAAGCGGAAGGGCTGGCGCTCGCCTTTGGCGTTCACGAAGATGAAGGCGTCCACGCCGTTGTAGGTTTCCCGCGCGAAGCTGGTAGGCGTACGGACGTCGGCGCCGGCCTTGGCGGCGGCGGGGTGGGTGGCGATGAACTGCTCGATCTTGGTGGGATGCGTCGCGTCGGGTCCGCTTTCGGACGCGGCTTGCAGCAGTTGCACGAACTCCTCCCCGGTGGCGACGGGGAAGTAGGGCAGGGAGTTCAACACCACGTCCACGTAGGTAGCGCCCTCTGGCCTGAAGCGGATCGCCATGCCGTGCGGGTTGGCGGCATCGGCGCCGTCCGCCAGGTCCGGCAGGCCCGTCGCGTCGGAGAAGCGGACCGTGACCGGCACCGGCTTGCCGGCGAAGATGGCGGCGCTGCTCAGCCCGGCGGCCTCGGGCGTTGGGGTGAAGCTGCCCTCCACCACCGTGCCCTCGGCATGGTTGGCGCGCAGGCCGGGGTGGTGGCCCCACAGCTTGTTCATCACGTCAACGGTCTGGACAGCGGTGCTGGCCGGGGCGGCTGGAGCCTGCGCCAACGCGGGCGCTCCCAGGGCGAGGGTGGCGGCAACGACGGCGGCAGTGCGCAGGGGGGGCATCGGATGCTCCGGACGGGGTTGTCCGCCGGATATACGGCAGAAGGCCCGGTCGGGAAATCCCGCTACAACCCCAGTAGGTCCAGCGTCCGGGCCAGCACTGCGTCTTCATCATACAGCATCACGGCACGGGCGCGTCCGGCGGCGCCCATGCGGGCGCGCAACGCCGGGTCGGTGGCCAGGCGGCGCAGGGCGGCGGCGAGGGGCGGCACCTGCATGGGCGGGATTAGCAGGCCGGTCTCGCCGTCCACCACCTGCTCGCGCGGGCCGCGTATGTCCATGGCGACGACGGGAAGCGCGGTCAGCATCGCCTCGATGACCGACATGGGCAGGCCCTCGAAGTGGCTCGGCAGGGCGAAGATGTCGGCCGCCGCCAGCACGGCGGGGACGTCGTCGCGGTAGCCCAGCAGGCGCACCGTGCCCGGCGGCGCCTGCCCGAACAGGTCGGAAGGGTCTGGGCCGTGGTCGCTGGACAGGCGGTTGCCGACGACCCACAGCTCGGCGCCGGGCAGGTCCCGCATGGCGGCCAGCAGCTCCAAGTGGCCCTTGTGGCGCACCAGGCGGGAGACGATCACTACGACAACCCGGTCATCCGGCACGCCCAGGGCGGCGCGGATGCGGGCGCGGGCCGCGGGGTCCGGGCGGAAGCGGGCGGGACTGCGGCCGTTGCCGACCGGGGTGGCCCGGCGGGCAATGTGAAGACGGCGGGCATCCGCGGCCTCCTCCGTCGAGACCGTCAAGTAGGTGTCGGTCATCCGTCCGCCGAGCCACTCGACGACGAGGCCAAGCGCGCGGCGGGGCCAAGGGCCGGGCTGATTGAACAGGAATCCGTGGCAGGTATAGGCGACCCGCGGCACCCCCGTGAGGCGCGCGGCCAGGCGGGCGATGAAGCCGCTGATCGGCATATGGGCATGCAGCAGGTCCGGACGCTCCGCCCGCAGCAGCCTCACCATCGCGCGCAGCGCCCGCCACTGCACCAGCGGCGATAAGCTGCGCGCCATTGGCACGGCGGCGACACGCAATCCGGCGGCCCGGGCATCGTCCAGCAGCGGGCCATCCGCCGAGACGCCGAGCACATCGTGGCCTCGTGCCTGGGCGGCGAGCATCAGCGGCAGCAGGAAGTGCCGCAGCGAGAAGTCCACGTTGGTGACCTGCACCACCTTCATGCCTTCTCCCTCTCCCTCCGGGAAAGGATTGGGGTGAGGGGGTTTTCGGGCCTGCACTTTCCAACGTCGGGCTGAGTGCCAGCGGCCCGGTCCGTTCCCCGCTCCGCAGCCAAGACCCCCTCACCCCGGCCCTCTCCCGGAGGGAGAGGGAGCAGTGTCATCCTATTTCCACCACCACGCGCCCGCGGACCTGCCCGGCGATGATCCGCGCGCCGGCGTCCTGCACCTCTTCCAGCGGGATCGTCGCCGTCATCCCATCCAGCTTGTCCACGTCCAGCTCCTTCGCCAGCCGTCCCCAGGCCACCACCCGGCGCGCCCGGGGCACCGTCACGCTGTTTACGCCCAGCAGCGCCACGCCGCGCAGGATGAAGGGCGCCACCGACGCCGGCAGGTCCATGCCGCCTGCCAGGCCGCACGCCGCGATGGCGCCATCCGGGCGCGTCATGGACAGCAGGTTGGCGAGCGTCGCCGATCCCACGCTGTCCACCCCTGCCGCCCAGCGCTCCTTCGCCAGCGGGCGCGGCGTCCCGCCCAGGGTGGCGCGGTCCACGACCTCCGCGGCGCCGAGGTCGCGCAGGTAGCTTTCCTCTGCCATTCGCCCGGTGCTGGCGATCACGTGCCAGCCCGCGGCGGCCAGCAACGCCACCGCGACGGAGCCGACGCCGCCGGCGGCCCCGGTGACGACCGCCGGGCCGTGGGGGGGGCGCAGGCCATGATGCTCCAACGCCATCAGACACAGCATGGCGGTGTAGCCGGCGGTGCCGATGGCCATCGCGCGGGCGGGGGTCAGGCCGTCCGGCAGCGGGATCAGCCACCCCGCCGGCACCCGGCTGCGCTCGGCATAGGCGCCCAGGTGGGTTTCGCCAGTGCCCCAGCCATTCAGCAGCACCTGGTCGCCGGGCTTGTATTCGGGGTTGTCCGAGGACTCGACCACGCCGGCGAAGTCTATGCCGGGGATCATCGGGAAGCGGCGCACCACGGGCGACTTGCCGGTCAGCGCCAGGCCATCCTTGTAGTTCAGGCAGGAGTGGGAGATGCGGACGGTGACGTCGCCCTCCATCAGCTCGGCCTCCGGGAAGTCGCGCAGGGTCGCGGATTGGCCGCCCTCGGTCTTGTCGATCACCAGTGCCCGCATCAGTGCTTCTCTCCCGTTGTGCCCGGGGTTGTGCACGCCCGGGCAACATGGCGGCAAGCCCCGCTTGCCCCGGCGGCATGGAGCCGCAACCTTAGACGGATGCAATACTTCCCCGTCTTCCTATCGCTGACCGGCCGCCGCGTGCTCGTGATCGGCGAGGGCGAAGCTGCCGAGCGCAAGGCCGGCGCCCTCCGCCGAGCCGGCGGGCTGGTCGCAACTGCCCCGCGCTTCGGCGCCGGTGACACCGGTCTGCTGGACGACTGCGCCCTGGTGATCGGCGCAGACGCGCCCGATGACGAACTCGCGGCGCTGTCGGCGGCGGCCCAGGCGCGCGGCATCCCGGTCAACATCGTGGATAAGCCGTCCCTGTGCAGCTACATCACCCCGAGCGTGATTGACCGCGCGCCGCTCAGCATCGCCGTATCCTCCGGTGGCGCCGCTCCCGTGCTGGCCCGGCTGCTTCGCGCGCGGATCGAGGCGATGGTGCCCCCTGCCTACGGCCGTCTGGCCGCGCTGGCCGACCGCTACAAGGAACGATTCCGCGAACGCTTCCCCGAGGTCGCGCTGCGCCGCCGGGTGCTGGAAGGGGCACTTGGCGGACGAGTCGCCGACCTGATGCTCGCCGGGGACGACGCAGCGTCGGAGCGGGAAATGGCGCGCGTGCTGGACGGTGCCCCGGACCCGGCAGGGATCGTTTACCTGGTGGGCGCCGGGCCGGGCGCTGCCGACCTGCTGACACTGCGCGCCCAGCGCCTGATGGGCGAGGCGGACGTGATCGTGCATGACCGCCTGGTGACGGAGGACGTGCTGGACATGGCCCGGCGCGACGCCGACCGCATCAGCGTAGGCAAGTCCAAGTCCAACCACTCCATGCCGCAGGAGGAGATCAATGCCCTGCTGGTCCGCTTGGGGCAGGAGGGCCGCAAGGTCGTGCGGTTGAAGGGCGGCGACCCCTTCGTGTTCGGCAGGGGCGGGGAAGAAGCGGCCGCGCTGGCCGCGGCGGGGGTTGCGTTCGAGGTCGTGCCCGGCGTCACCGCCGCCCTGGCCTGCGCAGCCGGGGCCGGCATCCCGCTGACGCACCGCGGCGACGGCCCTGCTGGGGACGGGGCGGTGCGGACCCTGACGCTCGCGACCGGGCACCTGGTGGATGGCGCGCTGGACCTGGACTTCGTGGCATTGGTGCGCGGCGGGACGCTGGCGGTTTACATGGGTCTGGACAGCCTGCCGGCCCTGCGCGACGGCCTGTTGGCAGCCGGACTGGACCCGGCCACCCCAGCGGCGCTGGTCGAGCGCGGCGGGCGCATGGATCAGCGGGAGCTTCTAGGCACCTTGGACGCGCTGGTCGAGGGCGGGCGGGCCTGGTCCACGGGCGGTCCGACGTTGGCGCTGGTCGGCGCTGCCGTGGGGCGCCAGGTGCGTCGGGCAGCGTGACGGGGCGCGGCGGCTGCAGCCGGCAACAGGCTGCCGGGCACGGGCTACATGGCGCCGGGCTATCCGACTCAGGAGCAGTCGAGGCGGCATAGCGGCATATGCCGGCGCCGCCACATCCCCAATCCGACCAGGCCGGCGCCAACGAGGGCCAGCGACGCAGGTTCTGGCACCGCGGCGTGCGCAGCATCCGCTGGCCCAGCGGCGGCCCATGCCGGCCTGGCCAGGATCAGGGCCAGGACGGCATGACGCAGGCCGCGCATCACGCGTGCCCCGCCACCGCCATGGAGCCGGGGCCGGTCGCGCGCACGACGGCGACCAGCAGGCGCAACGCCTCTGCCCTGCCGCGGTCGGCCAGGGTGCCCTCCTCGATCTCCTCGGCAAGGCACTCCGCCTGGGCGGCGATGGTTTCTGCGGCACGATACAGCGCCTGGCAGGCCAGGGCGAGCTGGGCGTCCTCGGACAGGCTGTCCCAGATTCGGGCACGAGGGTTGGAGGCCATGGGAGGTCCTTGCGGCATGCCATCCTGGCGTTGCGAGGTGCCGCTGAAGGGCGGTCGGAGCGGATTTTAACGGAAGCACCTTAATGGCTGCTTACACCAGCACGGTCCGGCGATCACGCCTTCGTGGGACCCGGTTTCCTCTCTCCTGAAATGACAGCAACCGCGGTCTGCTCCGGCCATTATGATCTCGCACCGTCAGCGCGGGCCGCTTGCGGCGTGGCGAACGGGGACCGCGATGCCAGCAGATTGCAGTCAGCTCCGGACCCGCAGCGACCAGACCTGATTGCAAGCCTCTGCCCGCAAACAAGAAAGCTAAGCAAACCTTCGGAGGTTCGCGCGCACATGAAAAGCTAAGCAGGCTTGCGAGGCCTGGCTCCGCCGACAGCGATGCGTGTGACAGGCCGCGCAAGTCTGCTTAGACCGGATTGCATCCGGTTTGGACGCAATCCGGTCTAGTCGTTGCAGTCTTAGAAACGGCCAGGTCGCAGCACTCTCGCGATGACAAATGCGGTCGAAGCGGGTGGCAGTTGGCATGAGGTGCGTCGGACGATGCTACGCCTTCACGAGCGCGCATCCTCCCTCTCCCAACGGCCGCCATGCCTCGTTGGCGGGCGTGGTCGCCACCAGGTCCAGCAGGTCCCACTGTCCCTTGATCGCCGCGGGCGCGCGGGCCTGGAACAGGTAGGCCGGGAACAGCGCCCGGCCATCACCGCGTATGCTGCCGGGGCCGAAGGCGTCGTCCATCGTCGGCATCGCCTTCATCTGCGCCACCGCAGCCGCACCGTCCGCCTTGGCCCGCGCTGGTCCGAGCGCCTTGACCGCCTTCAGGTAGTGCAGCGCGCTGGCGTAGCAGCCGGCCTGGATCATGTTCGGCGGGCGCTTGCCGGGCATCCGGTCAATCACCCGCTTGGTGAAGCCCCGCGTGCCCTCGTTCATGTCCCAGTAGAAGGTGCCGGTCAGGTAAAGCCCCTGCGCCAGCTCCGGCCCGATGGCGTCCACGTCGGTCGGGTGGGCCAGCAGCGCCGCCATCTTCATGCTGGCGCCCAGCCCGAACTCGTGCGCCTGCTTCACCCCGTTCACCGTATCGGTGCCGGCGGAGGCGAAGCCGATCACATTCGCCCCGCTCGCCTGCGCTTGCAGCAGGTAGGACGAGAAATCCGTGGTCTCGGGGAAGGGATAGGCCGCCCGGCCCATGACGCTGCCGCCGCTCGCCTTTACGAAGGCCGCGGCGTCCCGCTCCAACTGCTGGCCGAACACGTAGTCCGCGACGATGAAGAACCACTTGTCCCCGCCGCGCTTCACAAGCTGCGTCGCGGTGGAGCGGGAGAGCATATAGGTGTCGTAGGTCCAATGGACGGTATTGGGCGTGCACTGCACACCGGTCAGGTCCGCGGTGCCGCCGCCGCTGTTGAGGTAGACCTTGTTCCGCTCCCGCACGACGTTGGCGACCGCGAGTGCCACCGAGCTGGTCGGCACGTCCATGATGACGTCCACCCCGTCCCGGTCCAGCCACTGCCGGGCGATGCCCGCGCCGACGTCCGGCTTGTTCTGGTGGTCAGCGCCGATCACCTCAACCTTGAAGCCTTGATCCCCCCATTCCTCCGCCGCCAGCTTGGCGCAGGCGACCGAGCCGCCGCCGGTGTTGTCGCGGTAGGGGCCGGACTGGTCGTTCAGCACGCCCAGGCGGATTGTCAGGGGCTGGGCGCGCGCTGCCTCCAGGGGCGCCGCGGCGGCCAGGGTAGAGCCAAGCAAGATGCGTCGGGTGACCGGCATGTCGGGCGTCCTCCAGGGGTGCCGGCGGGTGCCGGCTCCGTTTCCATGCCGGCTCGGCGCCGGCCTTGCGGCCAGCCAACACCCGGTTGCCGCCTGCCGCAATCCCCGGCATGGTCCGGCCGCATCGCAGAGGGCATCGTGCGTCAGAATGTGATCCCGGCTGGCCTGCTGCTGGTCCTGCTCGGCCAGCATGCGCTGGCCCAATCCTCCCCCACCGCGCCCGGCGCTACCCCGGAAACCCGTCAATCCGTCCCAGGCGGCGAAACCGGCGTCAAACCCGGCGAGGAAACCGCTACCGGATTATGGGACCGCGCCAACCTGTTCGGCACGCTCGGCGGCCTGCGCCCGGCGCTTGCGAACCGGGGCGTCACCTTCGGGCTGAACGAAAGTTTCGAGGTGCTCGGCAATCCCACTGGCGGCGTCCGCCAGACGGCGGTTTTTGAGGGGCTGCTGCAGTTCGGCGTCGGCCTGGATCTGGAAAAGCTGATCGGCCTGCCCGGCGGCACCTTCAACGCGACAGGCTACCAGATCCACGGCCGCGGACTCAGCGCGAACGCGCTGTTCAACAACCTGAACACCGTCAGCAGCCTGGAAGCCCAGCGCGGCACCCTGCTGTTCGAGCTTTGGTACGAGCAGCAACTGTTCGAGAAGAAGCTGTCCGTCCGGGTCGGCCAGCTCGCCGCCGACCAGGAGTTCATGGTCACCCAGTACGGCGGCTTGTTCCTGAACCATACCTTTGGCTGGAGCACCCTGCCCAGCTCCGACCTGCCGAGCGGCGGGCCGTCCTATCCCCTGGCGACGCCCGGCGTCCGTGTGCGCTGGACGCCACGGGACGACCTGGCGCTGCTGGTGGGCGTGTTCAACGGCGATCCTGCCGGGCCGGGGCGCGGGCAACCGCAGTTCCGTGACCCTTCGGGCACGGCGTTCTGCCTGGGCGACGGCGTGTTCGCCATCGCGGAGGCACAGTATGGCATCAATGGCGGGGACAACCCGACAGGCCTGCCGGGCACCTACAAGCTGGGCGCCTACTACGACTCGCAGCCCTTCCCCGACCAGCGGCGCAACGGCAACGGGGTCAGCCTGGCTGGGCTGGGTGCAGACGCCACCGGGCAGCGGCGGCGCAATACGTATGGCCTGTATGGCGTCGCCGACCAGTTGCTGCTGCGGGAGCCGGGTACGAAGGACCAGGGCCTGGGCGGCTTCGTGCGCCTGATGGGCGCGCCGGGGGACCGCAGCCTGGTCAACTTCTATGCGGATGCCGGGCTGACGTACAAGGGGCTGATCCCCGGGCGGAACAGCGACACCGCCGGCGTGGCGGTGGGCGTCGCGCGGATCAGCGACACCGCGAGCCAGCTTGATTCGGACACCGGGCAGTTCCTGAGCGGCTTCTACCCGATCCGCCGGCACGAGACGGTGCTGGAGCTGACCTACCAGGCGCAGTTCGCTCCCTGGCTGCAGGTGCAGCCGACGGCGCAGTATATCTTCAATCCGCTGGGCGGCGTGCCGGACCCGGTCAATCCGGCGCACCGGCTGCGTGATGCACTGGTGCTTGGGGTGCGGACGGGAGTGACGTTCTAGCCTGGGATTCGGACCGGTCCGGGCCGAGGAGCGACTGTTTCCCCCTCCCTCCGGGAGGGATGCCCTGCATCCAAAGCAGATGCACCACCACGAATGAAAATCGCGCACTGCCGCGGGATAGCGCAATGTGTTTTCTATTTTCATAGCAGGGAGCAAAAGCGTCCCCTGCGTGGGGACTGCCCAAGTCTATTTGGGCCTGTTACGGTCGCCGAAATGCCACGCAAGCCGCCCCGCCCGATGTCAGCCCGTCCCACTTCCGAGGGCCAAGCGGTGTTCACCATCGTGTCGGCCAACTACATCTCCTTGGCCGCCACGCTCATGCAATCCGTCCGGGACCATGACCCCGGCGCCACCCGCTTCATCGTGCTGGTGGACGCAATGCAGGACTTCCCCGGGCTGGACCTGGCGGCGGAGCTGCTGCCCGCCGAGGCGTGCGGCATCGCTGGCTTCGGCAACATGGCGCTGTGGTATGACGTGATGGAGCTGAACACGGCGGTGAAGCCGTCCGTGTTCCTGCACCTGCTCGGCCGGGACTTCGGCCAGGTGGCACCTCGACCCCGACATCCTGGTCACCGCGCCGCTGCAGCCGGTGTGGGACGGGCTGGATGGTCATAGCTGCGTGCTGACGCCGCACCATCTGCAGCCGCTGGAGGATGGCCGCCATTCCAACGACCTCGCGATCATGAAGTCGGGCATTTACAACCTCGGCTTCCTCGGCCTGCGCAATGACGAGGACGCGGTGCGGCTGGCGCGATGGTGGGCCGACCGGCTGCTGACGGGGTGCCGGGTGGACCTGCCGGGCCACATGTTCACCGACCAGCGCTGGATGGACCTGGCGCCCGCCTTCGTGCCGCGCACGCTGATCCTGCGCCACCCCGGCTGCAACCTGGCCTACTGGAACCTGCCGCACCGGGAGGTGCGCGGGTCGGCGGCCGCCGGCTTCACCGTGGATGGCCAGCCCCTGGTGTTCGCGCACTTCAGCGGCATCAAGCCGGACGATCCCCTCAGCTTTTCCAAGCACCAGGACCGCTATACTGCCGACACGCTGCTCCCGGCGATGGCGGAGCTGTGCGAGGAGTATCGCGGCCGCGTGATGCGCAACGGCTGGGCGCGCACCGGCACGCTGCCCTACGCTTACAGCCGCTTCCCTGACGGCCGCCGGATCGAGCCGCTGATGCGCCGCTGGCTGCTGCGCACGCTGGATGCTGGGGGCCTGGATCCGCAGGAGCCTGTCGGCATCCCGTCCGACTACTTCGACCACCCGGAGGACGGGGCAGCGCTGGGCGCGCCGGTCACCCGGCTGATGTACCAGTTTTGGCTGGATCGCCTGGACCTGCAAACGCATTTTCCGGTCGTCACGCCCGCCGGGGCCGCGGCCTACCGCAGTTGGTTTCTGTCCGGCGAGGCCGCGGCCAGCGGGGTGGACCCGCGCAGCATCGCCGCCGCGCGCCGCCTGGGCCTGCCGCACTCGTTCCCCGCGCGGCAGCCGCCCTGGCCGCGGGTGGCCGGCACGGTCTGGTCCGGCCCGGCTGCTGCCGCGGGAGGCTTCCTGGCGAAGGACGTCCGGTTCGAGTTGGACGGCGTCCCGGTCCTGCTGCCGCGCGGCTTTGCCCTCACCTGGGAGCGCCGGGCCGACCTGCAGCACCACTTCCCCCTGCGAGACCTCGGAAGCCTGGACGCCTATATCGGCTGGTGCCTGACCAGCGGCCTGCATGATGGCGTCGTCGCGCCGGACATGATCTCGGACGGGCTGGTGGCGTGGCTGGCTGAGGTGCCGCCGGACGCCGGGCCGGCAGGGGCCGACGTGCCGCTGACCCGGGCGCTGATGCTGACCCAGGGCTGCACGTTGGGGCGGGAGGTGCTGCCGCCGGCCTCGGGCTTTCCGGGAGACCGCACGGCGCGGCTGTCCCATGCGCTGTGGTTCGCCTATCTGGCGCCCGCGCTGCTGCGTTGGCCGGACGCTCTTGCGGCACCCGTGCGCGCCTGGTTCGCACGGCCCAGCGAGGTGTCGGCGGCGGGCTTCACCCTCAACCGGGCCACGCTCGTGCTGTGGTGGCTGCGTAGGGACGTGGCTGCGGCGCATCCGATGTTCGATGAAGCCTCGCGCCAGGATTACCTGCTCTGGCTGCTGCTGGACGGGCTGCGGAAGCTGGGCCTGGGGGTCGGCGACCTCGACCCGGCGTTGGCGCAGCAGTTGTCTCGGGACATGCCGCGGATGCCGGGGGTGCCCTGGTTTGCCAAGCTGCTGCACGGCTGCCGGGCGGACCTGCGGGACAGCTTCGACCTGGCCACGGCGGCGGGTCGCCGAGGCCTGGCGGGCTGGTGTAGCACTTTCCTGCAGGCGGAGGGTTCTCCCGCACGAAGCGTGCTGGCCTAAGCGGTGGTCGCGGGCGTGAACCCATATTGGGAATACCCCACCTCAACGACCGAGCAAAATTGTTGACCAAACGCCTTCTGCCTCTGATCCCGGCCAGCCTGGACGTCATCCAGGTCCTGCCCACCCCCGACAGCATCACGATCATTGCCGCATCACGAGCGGCCACGGCGGCTTGCCCGGGTTGCGGACAGCCATCCCAGCGAGTGCATAGCACCTACGGGCGCCGCCTGCAGGACCTGCCCTGGCAAGGCCATGCCGTCGAGCTCCGGGTCCGTGCGCGGCGTTTCCGCTGTGTGGAGGCGGCCTGTGCCCGCCAGACCTTTGCCGAGCTGCTGCCCGGGACCGCACTGCGCCGGGCAAAGCGGACCTGTAGGCTGGGCGATCTGCAACGCCATATCGCCCTGGCCACAGGCGGAGAAGGTGGCGCGCGCCTTGCCCAGCGGCTGGCCATGCCGACCAGCCCGGACACGCTGCTCCGGTTGGTCTCGAAGCCGCCCTTGCCGACTCCGGCGACACCCAAGGTGCTGGGCGTTGATGAGTGGGCCTGGCGCCGCGGCCATCGCTACGGGACGGTGCTGGTGGACTTGGAACGCAACAAGGTCGTTGACCTGCTGCCTGACAGGCAGGCTGG
>JAABUQ010003241.1_pt1 | contig 30343 bp, 30 predicted proteins | sample 5560001 | NCBI WGS metagenome assembly JAABUQ01 (sample SAMN10711888, study PRJNA513371) | rock metagenome | isolation source: Antarctica rocks | place: Antarctica: Victoria Land, Finger Mt nord | collected 2015-12-18 | reverse complement strand
CAGAAACCCAGCGCGCCGACTACCTCCAACGCTGGCTGATCCACTACAACTACCACCGAGCCCACACGGCAATCGGTAACCAGCCCCCGGCCACCCTCACCCCGACCACTATCACCAACGTCATGATGCAGAACAGCTAACACTGCTTTCCTCGAACAGTGGCCGGAGCGCCAGGTAGCCCAGTAACGCGACAGACGCCACGAGCAGCGCTACGACGGCGGTGGACCACGCGCACCGTCCGGGACACTCGGGCAGGTACACACGACGCCCGGCCTGTTCAGCTCGCCGTGTCAGGCCTGGCGGTGGCCCCATGGTCGAGCACCGCCGCCGCGTCGAGGACGATCACCGACCACCGCGTCCGGCGTCCCGGTCGGCGAGCAGGGTGTCCACGTCGACAGGCTGGTCGGGCAGGTCAGCCAGCAGTGCGGCATTGTCCACCCGGCGGGATCCCGCGGCGAGCTCGCGGACGGCGACCTCGTTAACCGACACCCCACCGCGGGCGGCCATCCGCTTCAGCCGGCCGACGACGTCGTCCGGAACGTTGCGCAGGTGAAGGGTCCGCATGGCGCGGAACGCTAGCGGTGGGCTGGCGGACGCCCAGGCGGGCGGGCCGAGGCAGGCTGAGGGCCTGGTGGCTCAGAGCTGAAGCCGCGGTGAGCGATGAATCTCGACGGAGGAGACGAATGATGGAACCGGACAGCAGCTCCGCAGGGCTCACCGCCCGACAGGTCAACGAACTGGCGAAGCGGCACCTCGTCGCCGAGCTGGCCGCCCGCGGCGTCACGGCAGCGCTGGGACCGGAAGCGCGGTGACGATCACCGCGGTGGCGGGCGAGCCTGTCCAGCTGTTCGTCCGGGCCAAGCGAGGTCCGGTTTGGCAGACAAGTACTAACTACGGCAGCCCGCGTTCCGAGCCCGATCAGCCCGAGGGCCGGTTCTGGTCCTTGTCGACCTCCGGCCCGATGTCCCGACCTTCTGGGTGGTCCCCGAGTGGTGGATGCAGAACGACATCCACCGCGACTTCTCCGCCTACCTGGCGCGCAACAGCGGTCGCCGGAAGGGGGGCGGGGACTCGACCCACACGCGATCACCGAGAAGCGGTGGTGCAGTGGCGGGGGACCGGTGGGATCTGCTAGAGCCCGAACCGGCGCGGCAGTTCGCCGCGGGCACGCCGGCCAGCGCGTCGCCGAGAAGCTGTCTGCGATCCGGGTGGTCGATGTGGGCGGGCTCAGGCCTTCAAGCACGGTGCGGAGTCCACCGACGTCGATGCGTGCGCCAGGGTGGTCAGCGGGGGAGCGGGGTGTCCTAGACCGTTCGACGGTGCTCGATGCGCAGGACGGACACCGTCGTCTCGCTCAGGTCAAACAGCACGACGTACTGCCCGCGCTTGGCGCGCCCGGTGCCCTCCAGCGGGGGGTCGAGCAGGCGTGAGCCGCATCGACGGGGGTTCACCACCAGTGGGCCCTGAACGAACTCCCAGACCGCGGGCTTGACCTTGTCCGGCAGGCGGGCGAAACCCCGTTTCGCGTGGGCGATGAGGTGGAGTTCGAAGGTCACCCGAGCCAGCCGTCGGGCCAGGAGCCGGTCGCCTTGTAGTGCTCGTAGGCGACGGGGCCGCGCCCGAGGTCGCCAGGACGCGCATCCAGGACGAGGGTGGGAGCCATGACACGAGCAGTGAGATTCGCCAGGTACGGCGGCATCGACGAGCTGAACGTCGAAGAGGTGGACCTCCCGGCACCCGGCCGGGGGGAGGTGCTCGTCGAGGTCCGCGCGGCGGGGACCAACCCGGGCGAGGCGATGATCCGGAGCGGCGCGCTGGAAAAGATGTACCCCGGGACGTTCCCGTCCGGGCAGGGCGCCGACTTCGCCGGTGTGGTCACCGCGCTCGGCGCCGGGGTCGAGGGGACCGCGGTGGGGGACGAGGTGCTCGGCTGGTCCGACCGGCGCTCCAGCCAGGCCGGCCAGGTCGTCGTCCCGGCGGGCCAGCTGGTGCCCAAGCCGGCCGCGATGTCGTGGGAGGTCGCGGGCTCGTTGTTCGTCGCCGCCACCACCGCGTACGCCGCCGTTCGTGCCGTCGGTGCCGGGCCGGGGGACACGGTCGCGGTGTCGGCGGCCGCCGGCGGGGTGGGGTCGATCGCCGTGCAGCTGCTGAAGGTCCGCGGTGCCGACGTCATCGGGATCGCGTCGGAGTCCAACGCGGACTGGCTGCGCTCGGTCGGTGCGATCCCGGTGACCTACGGCGACGGGCTCGCGGACCGGCTCCGTGCGGCCGCCCCGGACGGGGTCGACGCGTTCATCGACTGCTTCGGGCCGGAGTACGTCCAGCTCGCCGTCGACCTCGGGGTGGCGAAGGACCGGATCGACACGATCATCGCCTTCGAGCTGGCCGGGCAGCTCGGGGTGAAAGCCGAGGGCAGCGCGGTCGCGTCCACCCCGGAGGTCCTGTCCGAGATGGCCGGCCTCGTCGCCGACGGCAGCATCACCGTCCCGATCGCGGCCACCTACCCGCTGGACCAGGTGCGCGACGCCTACACCGAGCTGGAACGCCGGCACACCCGCGGGAAGATCGTCCTGATCCCCTGATCCCCTGAGCTAGCCGGGGCCGGCCTGTCCGGAATCGACACGCAACGGCTGCCGGGGCCCTTCGCACGGTCCGGTTGGCCCGTTGTGTGTCGATTCCGGACACCTACCGGCTTCGCCCGGGCTGCAGGAGGGGTCGCGGGATCCTTCGGTCCAACCTGCCGTGCACACCGGGTCGGTACTTCACGCTGCTCCGGGAAGCGCTGCTCTCGGTCCTGGGTGGTGCCCCCTGGTTCTTCGACGGGGAGCCGGGCCGCATGCCCGGCGTCGGCTGGCAACCAGGGTCGGGGAACGGCCCACCCTTGACGTCATTCATGTCCGTACTGTTCTATAGCCAGGTGGTTACCCAGCAGCGGCCGGCGGATCTCGACGCGGTCTTCGGTGCGCTGGCAGACCCCACCCGCCGGGCGATCCTGGCCCGGTTGCGAGACGGCGAGGCCACGGTCGCCGAGCTCGTGGAACCGTTCGCGATCAGCCAGCCCGCCGTGTCCCGGCACCTGAAGGTGCTCGAGTCGGCAGGGCTCATCTCGCGGACACGACGCGCCACCGCACACCTAAGTCACCTGCAGGCTCGTCCCCTGCGCGAGGCGACGACCTGGCTGGCCGACTACCGCCAGTTCTGGCAGGACAGCCACGACCGGCTCGACGAGCTGCTCACCACGCTGCAGGGACGGCCCTCGCAGCGCCCCGGACAGCCGTTCGTACGCCACCCCCCCGAGAGGAGACCCTGATGGGAACCACCGAGATCACCGTGACGCCCGGCACGCAGCAGGTCGTCATCACGCGCGAGTTCGACGCTCCCCGCGAACTGGTCTTTCGTACCTACACGGAACCCGACCTGTTCGTGCAGTGGATGGGACCGCGGAACCTCACCACGACAGTCGAGCAGTTCGACGTCCGCGAAGGCGGGGTGTGGCGGTACGTCGCCATGGCGCCGGACGGGTCGGAGCACCGCTTCCACGGTGTGTTCCACGGTGACCCGTCACCCGAGCGGATCGTGCAGACCTTCGAGTACGAGGGGGCCCCGACGCACGTGTCGTTGGAGACCGCTGTGTTCACCGAATCCGAGGGCCGGACCCGGGTGACCGCGACGGCGGTGTTCCAGTCCCCGCAGGACCGCGACGCGATGGTCGCCTCCGGCATGGAGAGCGGTGCACGCGAAAGCTACGAGCGCCTCGGCGAACTCCTCGTGACACTGCATGCCACCGGCTCCGCATCGGTCTGACCGCCGGGCCGCCGTCCGCCCCGAGGTGGGCGGCGGCCCTACGCGACAACAGCCGTCACAGCGTCGATCGCGGACCTCGTTCGCGGACCTCGTTCGCGCGCCGGACCAGGCGGCCCGAGCCCGGACCATCGTCTGCCACCACCCAGTGACGTGACGTCAGTTCTGCTCGACGCCCGACTCGTGATCCGTGACATCCGGCACTTCCGGACGTTCCCGGGCCTCGCGGCACCGTCCTGGTGCGGTTCCGACAGCACCTCGCGTCGCCCACGGGACGGGTCACAAGGCCCGGGTGGGTCCCCGGCGGACGAAACGGCCGTGGCCGGGCGCAGCCGTGGTGCGCCCATCGGAGTGCACGACCTCACCGCGGACGAGGGTGGTGACCGGCCACCCCGTCGTGGACCACCCGTCGTGCAGCGTGTGGCCGGCGCGGCTGAACCCGATCGCCCCGTCGATGGTCCGGGTGAGTTCCGGGTCCCAGACGACCAGGTCCGCGTCGCTGCCGACCGCGATCGTCCCCTTGTGCGGGAACATCCCGAATAGCTTGGCCGCATTGGTGGAGCTGACCTGGACGAACCGCTGCCGGGAGAGCCGCCTTGTCCCGACACCACGCGCCCAGAGCACCGGCAGCATCGTCTCCAGGTCCGCGACGCCGGGCCGCGCGGTCGCGACCGTCAGCTCCGGGTCGAGCTTGTGCTCCTTCGTCCACGGGGCGTGGTCGGAGCAGCAGGTGTGGACGTGTCCGGCTGCGAGTCCGCCCCACAGTGCCGCCTGGTCCGCGGCGCTGCCCAACGGCGGCTCCCCGACGAACAGCGGGCCGTCCGGGCGGGCGAAGGCCTCGGCGGTGAAGTGCAGGTAGAGGGGACGGGTCTCCACCCACACGGGGATCCCGCGTGCCTGCGCGTCCCGCGCCTCGGACAGAGCACCCGCGCCACCGATGTGCACCAGGTACACCGGAGCTCCGACCGTCTCCGCGAAGGCGACCACCCGGGTGACCGCGGCCCGTTCCGAGGACGGCGGCCGGGTCTCGGCGTAGTGCTCCAGCCCGCCGCGGCCGTCGGCGACCAGGGCGGCCGTCGCCCGCCCGACGAGAGCACTGTCCTCGCAGTGGACCATCGTGAGGACCCCGTGGCGGCCGGCCACCGCCAGCGCGGTCAGGTGGTCGGCGGCGCGGGCGTCGAAGTCATCGGCGACGGTGAAGACCTTGACGCTGGTGTGGCCGAGCCGGGCCAGCTCCGGGATCTGGGCGACGACGTCGGGCCGGGGGTCCAGCAGCACCGGGTGCAGGACGAAGTCGACGACGCTGACCCGGTCCGCGTCCGCCGCCACCCGTTCCACGCTCGCCAGGGGGAGCTCGCCGTCGGCGGGGAACACCATGTCTCCGATGGTGGTGATGCCGCCGGCCGCGGCGGCCGCGGAGCCGCTGGCGAAGTCGTCCGCCCAGACGGGCGTGGAACGGTCGACGTCGGTGGGCTCGAGATGGACGTGCACGTCGATCCCACCGGGCAGCACGAGCTTCCCGTGAGCGTCGATCTCGCGGACACCGGTCATGGGGCCGCCGAGCTGGACGATGACGCCGTCGCGGACCCCGATGTCCGCGAGGCCCTCACCGTCCCCGGTCACGACCGTCCCGCCGCGCACGACCAGGTCGACCGGGCTGTCGTTCGTCGTCATGGAGGTCACTCTCAGCCGACGGGGGAGCGGAGCAGGCCGTGGGACCGCAGCCTCGCCAGCAGGCCCGTCCCGTCGGGTGCCCGCAGGTCGTCAACCACGGCTGCCGGAGCAGCAGTCGCAGCGGGCACCAGCGGTTCCCGGGTGCCGTGCGTGAGCACCTGCTCGGTCGGCGAGAGCTGCCGGATGAGCACGGCCTCCACCCGCTCGGGCGTCGCGCGCACCGCCGCTCCGTACACCTCGGGGTCGTGCTGGCCGTCGTCGCCGACCAGCAGCCACCGCAGCTGGGGGAGCTCCGCGAACAGTCGACGGAGCTGGTCGTTCTTGTGGGCGGAACCGGACCGGAACAGCCCCTGGGTCGTCGGGCCCCAGTCGGTGAGCAGCAGCGGTCCACGTGGGAAGTCGAAGCGGGACAGGAATTCCTGCAGCGACGGCGCCACGTTCCATGCCCCGGTCGAGAGGTACACCACGAACGTCGACGGGTCCGCGGCGAGCACCGCCGCGTAGAGCTTCGCCATGCCGGGTACCGGACGGCGCGAGGTCTCGTGTCGCAGGAACGTGTTCCAGAAGGCGACCAGCGGCCGGGGGAGAGCGGTGATCACCACCGTGTCGTCGATGTCGCTGACCAGGCCGAGGCCGGGACCGTCGCCGACCACCCGTAGTTGCGCGGGCGACGGCGGCCGGTCGGCACCCGCGGCGGACAGCTGTGCCGTCGCCCATCCCGCCTCCAGGGAGCCGCTGAGGACCTCGTCGATGTAGCCCCCGCGACTGCTGGTCACCTGGTGTGTCCGCCCACCGATCTCGACGTTGACCGGGACCCCGGGGGCGGTCGCCGCGACGAACCGTCGCCAGCCACGGGCGGCACCGACGTCCCGGGTCCGCACCTCCGGCGGGGTCAGCAGCACGCGTGCCAGTACCCGCGCCCACTCCGGCGTGCCGTACCCGGTGTAGGTGAGGACCCGCGGCTCCCACCCCCGCCGACGCAGGAAGCGGTTGATCCGCAGGCTGACCGCGTCCTCCACGCGCGCCGCCCAGTAGACGTGCGGCGGCAGCTCCGGCTCGGCCTGGGGGAAGGACACACCGATGTCCTACCGCACGCGGCCGTGCGCGGCCAGAGGGGGCGGCGGGCCGGCCGCCCGGGTCCGCCGCACCTCCAGCCGACTCAGCCGAGGAACCGGGTGACGGTGGCCGACTCGGCGGCCGGCGCCGCCTCGACGTGGACGCTCAGCGGCTGGAACGAACGCAGGGTGACCAGACCGCGGACCGGCCGACCAGCGGATCGGGGCCGGGGTCCGCCCTTCCCGGCTCCTGCCGCGTCGCCATGGTGCAGGGTGCACGAGGGATCGTGGGAGTCGAGACGAGGGTGGGCGTCATGCAGGTCCGGACCGTGCGCCTCGCCTACGGCACCGACGGACTGGACCTGCGGGTCGACGCCGACCGCTGCGTCGTGGTCGAGCCGGTGTTGACCCCGGCTCCCGGAGCTGTGGGACCGCTGCTGCGGGCGGCGATGCGCACCCCGGTGGCCGGTCCGCCGCTGCGCGACCGGGTCCGACGCGGGCAGACCGTGGCGATCTCGGTGTGCGACGCGACCCGCGCCCAGCCGCACCAGGCCATGGTCCACGCCGTGCTGACCGAGCTGGACGGGATCACCGCCCTGCGGGACGTGGTGGTGCTCATCGCCACCGGCACCCACCGTGGCAACACCGACGCGGAGCTGAGAGCGATGCTCGGGGACGAGATCGTCGATTCGGTGCGGGTGGTCAACCACGACGCGCGGGACGAGTCGTCCCTGGTGTGGATGGGTGTCCACGGCGCGGGCGTTCCGGTGTGGTTGGCCCGGGACTGGGTCCAGGCCGACATCCGCATCACCACCGGCTTCGTGGAGCCGCACTTCTTCGCCGGGTTCTCCGGTGGGCCGAAGATGGTCGCGCCGGGCCTGGCCGGCCTGGGGACCGTGCTCACGTTGCACGACGCCCGCCGCATCGGGCACCCCGACGCCCGCTGGGGGGTCATCGAGGGGAACCCTGTCCACGACGACGTCCGGGCGATCGCCGCCGGCACCGGTGTGAGCTTCGCTCTCGACGTGGTGCAGAACCGTCGGCAGCAGGTGGTCGCGGCGTTCGGCGGAGATCTTCTCGAGATGCACGCGGCCGCCGTCCAGCTGGCCCGGTCGATGGCGATGCGCGCGGTGCCGTCCCCCTTCGACGTCGTCGTCACCACGAATTCCGGTTGGCCGCTGGACCAGAACCTCTACCAGTCGGTGAAAGGCATGTCCGCCGCGTTCGGGATCACCAGGCCGGGCGGGACCATCGTGTGCGCCGCCGAGTGTCGGGACGGGTTCCCCGACCACGGGTCGTTCCGCGAGGTCCTCGCCTCGGCGCCCAGCCCGGCTGCCCTGCTGGCCCGGATCGAGGAGAGCGCCGAGACCGTGCCCGACCAGTGGCAGGTCCAGGTCCAGGCGCGGATCCAGGCGGCGTGCCGGGTCGTCGTCCACACCGGCCACCTGTCGGATGCGGAGCTGGCCACCGCCCACCTGGAGCAGACCGACGACGTGTCGCGCACGGTCGCCGAGGCGCTGGCCGCGGCCGGGCCGGACGCGCGGGTGTGTGTCCTGCCCGAAGGTCCGCAGACCATCCCCTACGTCGGCTCGCTCGACGTCGCGGTCAGCGCGCGCTGATGGCGGCGACCGCCAGCCGGACCGCCTGGATCGGCTGACCGCAGGAGTCCGTCGGCGCGGCCGGTGTGATCACCTGGCCGACGGCCGTCGTCAGGTACCAGGTCGGCGCGTCGAAGCGGACGTTGTTCGCGCACACGACCTTCCGCCGCGCCGGGGTGGGCTGCGCGAGTGCGGCCGCGAGTGCCCGCGCCTGGGCCGGCGTGGCCACCGAGGGCGTCGTCCCGTGACAGACCCAGGCGCCGGTCACGGCGGCGGCGGCCTTGAGGCGTGCCCCGTCCGGTGCGGCTCCACTGCTGCCGGTGCACCTGGGCCGGGCAGTCGGTGGTGTGCTCGTCATCGTGGAGCTGCGCGGGACGGACACCGGTCCTGTCGCCGTCGGGGTCGCCGCCGTCGGGGTCGCCGTCGCCGGGGTTGCCACAGCCGTCGGGGTCGATCCGGCGGTCGAGGAGCCGGTGGGCCCCGCCGCACAGCCGGCCACCACCAGGCACCCGAGCACGGCCACCAGTCGCGAGACCCGCATGACCACACCTCCACGTCGCCGGACCACCTGACCACTTCGACGCGGCAGCCCGCCCTCCGGTTGCACACCACCTGTCCGGTCGGGACGCGCCCCGCCGGTCTGCGCTTGACTGCTCGCCGTGACACATAGCGCCCCGTTGGCGGACGTGGTGCTGGACCGCCTCGCCGCGTCGGACCTGGGCGGGCCCGCGCAGGACCTGGTGCTCGCGGCGGTCCAGGGCGACACCGAGCTGGACGACGAGGTGGCCGCCCAGCTCGACGCCGCGGGCGCCGGTGTCCGGTCCGTGACCTCCAGGACAGCCGTTGCCGGGGCGGCCCGGGTGAGGGTCGGACCGGTCTCGACCGAGGTGTTCCTGCGCTCGATGACCGTCGCAGGGTTCCGGGGCATCGGGCCGCGCGCGACACTCGACCTCGCCCCCGGCCCGGGTCTGACGGTCGTGGCCGGACGCAACGGGTCGGGAAAGTCCAGTTTCGCCGAGGCAGCGGAGGTCGCGCTGACCGGCACGACCGCGCGCTGGGCAGGCGGCGGCACCGTGGCCCGTGGGGGATGGCGGAACCTGCACGTCCCCGACCCGGCCGAGGTGGCCCTCGAGGTGACCGTCACCGGGTCCGCCACCGCGACGACGGTCCGCCGCAGCTGGGCGCCGGCCGCCGACCTCGCGGCAGCGATCGTGACCGCTCAGGTGCACGGCCGGCCGCGTGCTCCACTGAGCGACCTCGGCTGGGACGAGGTGCTGGTCACCCACCGACCGTTCCTGTCCCACGCCGAGCTGAGCACCTTGGCGGACGACAGGCCGAGCGCGATGTTCGACGCGATCCGCGCGATCCTCGGTCTGGAGGAGCTCACTGAGGCCGAGGCGCGGCTGAAGCGGGCCAAGACCGACGTCGAGGCCCAGGCGGGAGCAGCGAAGAACACCCTGTCCGACCTTCGCGGAGCTCTTGCGCACTCCGTCGACGATCGCGCGGTGAAGGTGACGACCCTGCTCGGCAGGAAGACACCGGATCTGGACGCCATCGCCGCCCTGGCGACCGGGACCGCCCCCGGTACCGGCCCAGACCTGCTCGACGCACTGGTCGACCTACGGGCGCCCGACCCGGCGGCGGTGGCCCACGCGGTCGGTGCCCTCAGGGTGGCCTCGACGGCCATCCATGCGCTGGACGGCACCCCCGCCGGCGACGCCCGTCGCCTGGCCGGGCTGCTCCGCGCCGGCCTGGAGCACCACACCCACGTCGGCGACGGCGCCTGCCCACTGTGCGGGGCGGGGGAGCTGGACGACGGGTGGCGGGCCCGGGTGCAGGCGGAGGTCGAGCGGTTGGACCGCGTGGCCACCGATGCCGAGAGCACCGCTCACGCACTTGAGCTGGCCCTCCGCGCCGCGCGCCAGCTCGTCGCACCGGTCCCCGGTGTGCTCGCAGCGCCCGCCCAGTCCACGGACGGCCGCGGTCTGGATCCGGGACCGGCCAGGCGGGCTTGGGAGTCCTGGGCGGAACTCGACGCCGTCGTCGACCACGAACTTGTCGAGGTGATGGTGGACCGGGCCGACACCCTCGTCGGCGCTGTCGCGTCACTGCAGGAGGCGGCCGGGACCGAGCTCGCCCGCCGGGACACGGGGTGGCGTGAGCTCGCGGAGATCGTCAGCACCTGGGTCATCGCCGCCCGCAACTCTGCGGCCCACGCACCGGTGGCGGCCGGTCTGAAGTCTGCCGCCGGGTGGCTGCGCACGGCGGGGGAGCAGCTGCGCGACGACCGGCTGCGCCCGTTCGCCACCGCCTCGGCGGCCATCTGGGCCCAGTTGCGGCAGGAGAGCAGCGTCGAGCTGGGCACGGTGAAGCTGTCCGGGACGGCGACGCGGCGGCGACTGGAGCTGGACGTCACGATCGACGGCGTCGCCGGTGCGGCGGTCGGCGTGATGAGCCAGGGAGAGTTCAACGCTCTCGGTCTGTCGCTGTTCCTGCCGCGCGCGACCACGGCGGCCAGCCCGTTCCGGTTCGTGGTTCTCGACGACCCCGTGCAGGCGATGGACCCGGCCAAGGTCGACGGCCTCGCCCGCGTCCTCGCCGGTATCGCGGCCACCCGCCAGGTCGTGGTGTTCAGCCACGACGATCGGCTGCCGGAGTCGCTGCGGCGGCTGCAGCTCCCCGCGACGGTGCTCGAGGTCCTGCGCGGCGCCGGGTCCCAGGTGACGCTGCGGACCGTCACCGATCCGGTCGCGGCGCACCTCGACGACGCGCGTTCGCTGGCAGATACCGACGACCTGCCCGCGGACCTGCGCGGCGCTGCGGTCGCCGCATGCTGCCGCAACGCGCTCGAGGCTGCCTGCCTGGAGGTGCTCCGCCGTCACCGGATCACCCGTGGCGCCCGCCACGAGGACGTCGACGTCGCCTGGGCGCATGCGCGCACCACCAACGACAGAGCTGCACTCGCGCTGTTCGACGACATGACGCAGGGCGCGAAGGTGTTGTCCCGGTTGAACGTCTGGGGCCGGTGGGCCGGGGACTGCTTCCAGCTCGTGCGCTCGACGGTGCACACCGGAGCCGCCGGTCCAGGTGCCGACGGCGACCTGGTCCGGGACACCGCGCGGCTCGTCGGACACCTGCGCGGGTGAGCACGGGTCCGAGCGCCGGCCGGGCCGTCAACGCGCTGGCCGTCGTCGACGGGCTGCTGACCCGGGACGGCGAGCCCCAGGCGGCCCGTCGCGCGTCGGTCTGCCTGCTCCGTCTCGCGGTCGAGTCCGCGGTGGACGACGTCTGGCACGAGGTCGGGAGACCAGAGGTGTGCCGGGTGTCCCGCCGGGCCCAGTTCCTCGTCCTGCCGCGGTTCCGTGATCCGGCGACGGCCTCCTCCGCGGCCGCGCTGTGGGGGGCCCTGGCGTGCGCCGGGCACCACCACGCGTACGAGCTGACGCCCACCGCCGGCGAACTGGCCAGCTGGCGGGCCGAGACCGCCGCCTGCCTGGACGCTCTGGCGGCCCCCGACCGAGGGTCCCAGACCGCCGAGGCGGTGGGCCACGTCAGGCCAGGCACCTAGCCCGCCGAAGGGGTCGCCTCGTCGAGGACGAACTCGCCGCCGGCAGCGATCGCCACCTCCGGTCCGAACAGTGCACCGGGGGTGTACGCGCCGGGCCGGCCTTCGCCGCGGGAGAGCCGGAGGGCCACCTCCGTCGCGACCGCGACCGTGAAGTCCATGGCGTCGTCGGCGCGAAGCCACCCCTGCCTCGACGCTCCGGAGGGCCACTCGATCCGCGCATGGGCCCACGAGTGCGGCCGCGGCATGGCACGCGCCCTCAACCGGACCTGGGCGAGCCGTCGGGTACCGAAGCGCGCGACGGCGGGGACGCGGAACACGGCCGAGACCACGGGCACCACTCGGGCGACCAGTCCGGTCGGGACCAGGTTGGAGGCCGCCACGACCGAGTCGGCCCCGCTCGCGCGCCACGCGGCCAGCAGCTCTCCGGTGGGAGCGCTCCCCGTGACGACCGCGTCCCCGTCGGGGGTCGTCAGCCGTGAGGGTTCCCCACCCACGGGACTGCGGGTCAGATGGCCGTGCTCGACCCGGCTCCCCCCGGCCGAGACGCCGTCCAGGATGCTGGAGGCCAGGGCGGAGCCGATGACGCCCGGCTCTGTCGCGACAGAGGCGACCGCGTCGACCCGTACCCGCGAGGGTGTCTCCCTGCCCTGGCACAGCCGCATCAGCACGCTCTCGGTCGCGAGCACGCCGAAACCTGCGCCGGTCACGAAGGTCCGGTGAGAGTCGGCCGCTTCGTCATGAAGGTCCAGGATCGACTCGACCGCCGGGAACTCGTTGGCCACGTCGACGTAGTGCGTTCCGCGGCGGCACGCGCGGGCCGCCTGCGTCGCCGTGACGGTGAACGGGCCGATCGTGTTGACCACCACGGCCGGGGAGCTGCGCGCCAGCTCGGCCAGAGTCGTCTCGAGCTGTCCCGCGAGGACCCGTGGCCCACCGCCCAGCCCGGTCGCGAACTCTGCGGCCACGCCGGCGAGCCGCTCGGGGGACCGACCGACCAGCACCACAGGACGACCGGCGGCGTGGAGCCGGGCGGCGACCGCGCGGCCTGTCCGTCCCGTCGCGCCCAGCACCCAGATCTCTTCGTCCATCGACGTGTCCCTTCCACAGCGGCGGAACCCACCCTGACGACATCACGTGTCATGACACTAGCAGGACTCATGACACGGGATGTCACACCTACAGTCGAGCGATGAGCCGATGGCAACCGGGTGCCCGCGACCGGTTGCAACGGGCGGCGCTGGACCTGTTCACCGAGCAGGGGTTCGCGGCGACGACCGTCCCCGAGATCACCGCTCGCGCAGGTCTGACCACGCGCACGTTCTTCCGGCACTTCGCGGACAAGCGCGAGGTCCTCTTCGCGGGTGAGGAAGCCCTGCCGGCGCTGGTGGACGGCTTCCTGGCCGACGCTCCGCCGGACTGGGGCCCGATGGCCGTGGTGACCCATGGGTTGTCGACCGTCATGACGCCGATCTTCGAGGGCCGGCTGGAGTACCTGCGGACACGACGTGCCGTCGTCGACGGGGACGAGGGTCTGCGCGAGCGCGAGCTGCACAAGCTCGCCGGGTTGACGGACGCGATCGACCACGGGCTCCGGCAGCGGGGTGCCGACGAGCTGACCGCGGCGCTGGCCGCCGGGCTCGCCGTCACCGCCTTCGGAGTTGCGCTGACCCGGTGGGTCGACCGAGACGGCGAGGTGGGACTGGCCACGGTCGTCGGCGAGACCCTCGACACGCTGCGAACGATCACGGAGGACCTGCACAGCTGACACGACGTGCTCGCCGTCGCGACGGAGCCGCACCCGTCAGACGGTGTGGTCCAGCCGCGCCACCCCGATGCGGGCGTCGGCCATCCCGTAGAACACGTAGCGGACGCCTTCGACCTGCTCGATCGCCGTCGGGAACACGACGTTTCCGACGGTGCCGCTGACCTCCTCGACGGTGGACGGCGCCATCAGCGGCTCGGCGGTCCGTGCGAGCACCCGTCTCGGCTCGTCGGCGTCGAGGATCATGGCGCCCGCGCTGTAGAAGACGTCCGCCTGTGGCCCCCAGCCTGGAGCGATGCTCCCGGACACCCCGTGGTGCAGCAACAGCCAGCCCTCGGGGACCCGGATCGGCGGTGGGCCGGCGCCGACCTTGAGGGCTTCCCACGCGTGGACGCCGCGCGCGAACTCGCGGTGTTGGCCCATCGCGGTCAGCGCACCGGTGTCGGCGAGCACATCGTCCACCGGTACGTAGGAGATCCACATCGCCGGTCGACTGTCCGCGGAACCGTTCGGGGCCCGGACGCCCTCGGTGGGCCGCAGGTCCGTGAGGTCCCACGTCGGTCGGTGCAGCATCGCCAGGCACCGCCGCCCGTCCGGGGCCGTCACCGGCTCGGGGAACACCACGCAGTCCTTGTTGCCGTACAGGTTGAGGTCCGCGTCCAGCTCCGGCTCCCACCGGAACCAGACCGGTCCCAGCCGGCGCCAGGCCCGCAGGTCCGTCGACACGGCCAGTGCCGGGCGGGGGCCGAGCGGGCCGAAGGCGACGTAGGTCATCACGTGCAGCCCCAGCACCGGAACCCAGGTCGTCCGCGGGTCCTCGACGCCCCCGTGGTCCGCACCCCGCTCCCAGGCGTTGGCCGCCTCCAGCACGACCCCGGCGCGGCGGACACCGGCCGGGACCCCGTCGGTGACCACCACCTCGGCCAGCCCGACCCGGGACACGTTCCCGGCAGACACCAGACGGGGCAGCAGCCACAGGCGTCCGTCCGCGTCCCGGCCGCTCGCCGGGTTCAGGACGCCCTCGGCCTCCACAGGGTTGCCCGGCTCGGGTTCCATCACCACACCCAGCCGGGTCAGCCGGTAGGGGACCGTCGTCGTCGTCCCGGCCGGGGAGTCCGACGCGGTGTCGAGGGTCATCAGCCCTTGACCCCCGACCCGAGTTGGGTGGAGACGAACCGCTTCTGGAACAGGAGGAACAGCACGACCGCCGGTGCGGCGAGCACGCACGCGCCGGCCAGCACCGTGCCGAACGGGTTGTCCGCCGCCGCCGCGACACTGCTGACGTAGTTGGCGAGCGCGACGGCGAGGGGCTGCTGGTCCTGCTGCTTGGTGACCAGGAACGGCCAGAGGAACTCGTTCCACGGCCCGATGAAGGTGAGCAGGACCGCGGTGAGGATCGCCGGGCGGCACAGCGGCAACGCAACGCGCCACAGGATCGCCAGCTCCGAAGCCCCGTCCACCCGAGCCGCCTCGAACAGCGACGTCGGCAGCCCGAGGAAGAACTGCCGGAAGATGAACACCGCCGTGGCGTTGATGGCGAACGGCAGGATCATCCCGAGGTAGGTGTCCGACAGGCCGTAGTCGCGGGTCACCAGCACGTACAGCGGGATCATCAGCAGCTGGAACGGGATGACCTGCACCAGCAGCAACAGCGCGAACAGCGCCTCCCGCCCCCGGAACTCGAGCACCGCCATCGCGTACCCGGCCAGCAGGCCCAGCACGACGGTGCACAGGATGACCCCGCCGGTGAAGACGCCGGAGCTGAACAACGCGTGCGGCAGGGAGATCGCCGTCCCGATCGCGGTGTAGTTGGCGGTCGTCAGGTTCGAGCCCCGCGGGACCAGGCCGCCCAGGGACGTGTCCGGCGTCTTCTGCAGTGACCCCAGCACCATGTAGTAGAAGGGGAACAGGAAGAGCAGCGCTCCGAGCACCAGTGCGGTGAACCGGAGTACCCGCCCACCGCTGCCCGGCCGGGCCCGCCCGGCCCCGCCATCGCGTCGCGGGCCGGTGGCGGCACGGACGCCGCCGTCCCCGACGCCGGCCGCCGTCGCACCGAGCACGGCACTCATCGGGCACCTCCCCGTTCCACCAGGCGCCGGGAGACCAGCGCGACCACGAGCACGAGCGCGACCAGGACGATCCCGATGGCGGAGGCGTACCCCGGACGTCCCTGTTCGATGCCCCGTTGGTACATCACCAGCACCGGCGAGGCGGAGGCGTTCACCGGTCCACCGCCCGCGGTCAGCAGGTAGGGCTCGGTGAACAGGTTGGCCCCGGTGACGATCGAGAGCAGGACGACCAGCGAGGTCACCTGCCGGACGCCGGGGACGGTGATGTTGCGCCAGCGCTGCAGCCCGGTCGCCCCGTCGACCTCCGCGGACTCGTACTGCTCGGCCGGGATGTTCTGCAGTGCCGCCAGGTAGAGCACCACGAACAGGCCCAGTTGCTTCCAGGTCACGAACACGGCGATCACGGGCATCGCCCACCCGGTGCTGGACAGCCAGGAGGGATCCGGCGCCAGCGGTCCGAGGACCCGGTTGACCAGCCCGTTGGAGCTGAACAGGAACAGCCACACGGTCACGACCGCGACGCTGGCGGTCACATACGGGATGTAGTAGGCGGCCCGGAAGAACGTGCGCAGGGGGAGCTTCGCGTTGAGCGCCGAGGCGAGCACCAGTGCGAGCACGGTCGTGAGCGGCACGTTGATGAGGAGGAACTCCGCGACGTTGACGAACGCCCGCTGCACCTGCGGGTCGCGGACGAGCTCGGTGTAGTTGCCCAGTCCCAGCCAGGGTTGGGGAACGCTGACCCCCGGAGCGGTGAAGAACGAGTCGTGCAGCGACATCCACCCGGCCTGCACCAGCGGGACGGCGAACACCGCCAGCAGGTAGACCAGCCACGGGGCGACGAACAGCCAGGCGAACGGGTGCCGGCCCAGCCGGTCGGTCCGACTCCGGTTCCGGCTCCGGCCCCGACTCCCACCGGGCGACCCGGCCACGGTCCCGGTCGGGGTCAGCGCGGCCGCGCCCGGACCGCTCATGCCGTGGCCACCAGATCGTCGATCTGGCGGGCGGACGCGGCCAGGGAGTCGCCGACCGACCCGCGGCCGAACAGCACGGACCGGGACCACGCGTCCCGGAACGTCTGCCACACCTGGATCCCGTTGTCGACGCTCGGCACGTCGGTGGTCCGGTCGGCCTGGTCGGCGAACAGGGCGTAGGAGGGGTTCCTGTGGACGTAGGGCGCATAGGTGCGGGCGACATCGGCGCGCAGTGGGAACTGTCCGGTCGCCTCCAACAGGGCGCTGTCCGAAGCCGGGCTCGTGGCGTACTTGGCGAACGCCCAGGCGGTCGCCCGGTGCGGACACGCGCTGAACACCGCGATGTTCTTGGCGTCGGAGTAGGTGAAGACCTTTCCCGGTGGGGTACCCGTCGGGGTCGGGACGGGTGCCGCACCCCAGTCCACCTTGCCCTTGTAGGTGGCGACCGCCCACGGCCCGACCAACGCCATCGCAGCCTGGCCCACGGCGAAGGTGTCGAGCGTCGTGACCTCCACCGACGCCAGCTGTTCGCGGTAGGTGGTCCGCCACAACTCGGCCAGACCCCGCCCGGCGTCGTCGGCGAACGTCGCCCGGCCGTTGCGGATCAGCTGCACACCCCCGGTCGCGGCGGCGTACATCGGGTAGAAGTCCGTCAGGGCGCTGTACCACGTGCTGGTGGGCGGGGGCCAGATCGCGTACTGCGCGACGCCACGAGAGGTGATCCGCCGGGCCGTCGAGAGGAAGTCGGCGTAGGTGGCCAGCGGGGGCGTCCTGGCATCGATCCCCGCCTTCGCCAGCAGGACACGGTTGTAGAACAGCGCCACCGGGTTGGACTTCCACGGCAGCTGGTAGAACTTCCCGTCCGCGCCGCGACTCTGCTGGGCTCGGGTCCCGGTGCGCGCCAGGATGTAGGCGTCGCCGTCGGGGAAGTCGGACAGGGCGACCAGGCCACCCTGGCGTACGTACTGCGGGACCGACGCCGGGCTCATGTTCAGCACCACCCCCGGCGCGGTCCCGGCGGTGATCGCGGCTCCGACGACCTCCTCCGAGCTGTGCGCCGACGGGATCTCCTGCGCGGTGACCCGCTCGTCCGGGTGGGCGGCGTTCCAGCCCGAGACGACCGCCTTTCCCCACACCACCTCCTGGGCGTTGTTGGAGTACCAGACGGTGATCGGGCCGCGCGAGGTCATGGCACCCGGTCCCGGGGTGGTCGCCCCGCACGCGGCCGTGCCGAGGACGGCCCCGACGGCACCGACAGCGCCGGCCGCACCCAGGGCGCCGAGACGTAGGACCCCGCGTCGACTGGGCTGCCGGTTCCGCGAGGTGTCGGGTGCTCTCATCGGGTGCTCCTGTTCGTCGTCGAACGTGGACGTGTCGTGCGGGCGACTGCTGGTGCGCCCGTGGAGCCCCGGACCACCAGTCGGGCCGGAGACAGCTCGGTGAGCCGCGGCGGGGCGGGCCCATCGCCGCGAGCGGACGCGACCGCCTCGAGCAGGACTCGCGTTGCCGCGCGGCCCCATCCGACCGGGTCCCCGGCGATGGTCGTCAACGCGGGCTGGACCGCCCGGCCCAGTTCGATGTCGTCGAAACCGATGATCGACAGGTCACCGGGGACACGTAGACCCACCGCTGTGGCGACGCTCGTCCCGGCCAGCGCAGCGGCGTCGCTGGCGTAGACGATCGCGGTCGGCGGGTCGTTCCCGGCCAGCAGTGCCCGGGTCGCGGTCGCACCGCCGAGCGCGGTGAAGTCGGCCTCCACCACGCGGGTCCGGGTCAGTCCGGACCGGCGGGCGGCCGCTGTGAACGCGGCGCCCCTGCTGCGCGAGTGCAGGTAACCCCGGGGTCCGGTGACGTGAGCGATCACCCGGTGCCCCAGCCCGACGAGGTGGTCGACCGCAGCAGCGGTCCCGGCCCGGTCGTCCAGCACCACCGACGGGATGGGCGTCCGGCCTGTCGGGCGGCCGATCGCGACCGCGGCCAGCCCCAGCTCCGCCAGCAGGGCCGGTCGCGGGTCCCGGAGGCGGAGGTCGCTGAGCAGCACGCCGTCGACCCGGCCGCGCCGGGCCAGCTGGCGGTAGCGATCCACCTCGTCCGGGCCCTCCTCGGCCACCTGGAGCAGCAGCGCCTGGCCGCGGGGGGCGAGCTCGGACTCGATACCGGCGATGAGCCCGGGGAAGAACGGGTCCGAGGCCAGCAGGTCCACCGGGCGGGCCAGCACGAGTCCGATCACATCGGCACGGCGACGGGACAGCGCGCGGGCCGACGAGCTGGGGGTCCAGCCCAGCTCGGCCGCGGTCGCCAGGATTCGCTCACGGGTGGGGGCCGAGACGCCGGGCCGGTCGTTGAGGGCGAACGACACCGCGGATGCCGACACGCCGGCGGCGCGGGCGACGTCGGCGATGGTCAGCGTCGCCGTCATCGAGCCACCTCCACGTCTTCCCTCGAAGGGCCTGCTGTGCTACCCAGTACTAAAGCGCTTCAGTTCGGTAGTCAACCCCCACCGCCACCGGGGCCCGGGTCGACCGGTTCCCACAACCCCGTCGGAGAGGTCGCCATGCCCGCGGACCCGGCACTGCCCACCCATCCCGACCTCCGCGACCGCGGCCCCGCTCGCCGGACCGTCGTGCGCACCACCGGGGCGACCGTCGCCGTACTCGTCGCCGCGGCCCCGTCCCGGGCTCGTGCGGCCGGCCGCCCGGCGGCGACCCCGCGCGCCGGCCACCCGCGGCAGCCACTGACCAACCTGTCGCACTTGGACTTCCTACGGACCCGGGTCCGGCCGCCCGCCCAGCTCGGCCACACGACCATCGACCTCGACACGGAGCCCTCGATCGGGATGTTGTGGGTCTACGCCGAAGCGGACGGGACCGGCGGGTTCCGGCGGGTCGGCGGCGGTGCCCTCGACCCGGTGACCGGCCGCTACTCCCAGGGCGCCTTCGACACCGACGACGTGGCCCGGGCAGCCGTGGTGTACCTGCGGCACTGGCGCTCGTCCGGATCGGTGTCGAGCCGTGCGGCTGCCCGGGACCTCCTGCGTGGACTGACCTTTCTCCAGACAGTGACCGGCCCGAACGCCGGTCGGCCCGTGCTGTGGATGCAGAGCGACGGGACGCTGACACCGTCCGCCCGCCCGGTGGAGCTCCCCGACCCGTCCGACAGCGGACCTTCCTACTGGCTGGCCCGGACCGTGTGGGCGCTGGGGGAGGGCTACGCGGCCTTCCGGGAGGATGACCGTCGGTTCGCTGACTTCCTCGGTGACCGACTGGACCTCGCCGTCGCGTCCGGCCGGCGCGACCTCGGCCCGCTGGTCGGCCACTTCCTGGATGTCGACGGGCACCGTGCGCCGGCATGGCTGGTGGTGGACGGGGCGGACGCCACCGCCGAGGCCGTGCTGGGGCTCCACGTCCTACGTGGCGGCCGCGTCCCGGGAGCGACCCGTGGCCGCGGAAGAGGCCCGTCGGGTGCTCGCGGTGCTGGCCGACGGGATCGCACGTCAGCAGGCCGGTGACGCGTGGACCTGGCCGTTCGGAGCGGTGCTCCCATCGGCGCGCTCGGTCTCGTCCTGGCACGCCTGGGCGGGCATGGCCCCGGCCGCGCTCGCCCGAGCGGGAGCCGTCCTGTCCGACGAACGGCTCGTCGCCCGCGCCGAGCGGGACGCGATCACCTTCACCTCCCACCTGTTCGTCAGCGGCGGCCCGGACGGCGGGTGGACGCCGCTGCCCACCGACCGCTCCCAGATCGCCTACGGCGCGGACGGCCGGGTGGCGGCTCTGGCCGAGCTGGCGTCGGTGACCGGGGCGGCCGCCCATCGCCGGCTGGCCGGCATGGCCGCGGCCTGGTTCTTCGGCGCGAACCGGGCCGGGCGCGCCGTCTACGACGCGCGTACGGGCGTGGTGACCGATGGGATCGCCCCCGACGGCACGCTGAACCCCAATGCCGGCGCGGAGTCCACCATCCATGCCCTGCTGACGATGCTGGTACTGGATGCGGACCCGGTCGCTGCGCAGGTCGCCCGGGTCCCGCGGTTGGCCGGCCGGGTCGCGCAGGCGGTGCTGGAGGCCGAACGGGGCACCCTCCGTGGGGGAGCGACCGTGGTGCCGCCACCCGCCCCGCCCGCCCCGCAGCCCACCGAGTACCGACTCAGTGGAGCGTCCGCGGTCATGCTGCCCGCAGGCGCCTCGGTCCTGCTGCCCGGGACGGTCCCCGCCGGGTCGCTGGTGTACGCGGTGGTCCATCGCGTGCCGGGGGCGGCGACGGCGGTGGTGACTGTGGCCGGCCGGGTGATGGGGTCGGTCTCCTCGGCCGGAGCTCGTGCAGCGGACGACTCGCCCGACCCCGGCGTCCTGCTGCCGGTCCTGCTTGGTACCGCACCGGTGGGCGGCCGCGTCGTCGTGACCGCTGGTCCCGTCGGCGCGCCGGTGGAGGTCGACGCCGTGGTGGTCCAGCCACCGGTCGAGGCCGTCGTCCTCACCGGCTCCGGAGGTGGGTCCGTGCTGGTACGCAGCTTCGCGGTCGTCGACCGGACCGTGCGGGTCCCCGTGCCCGGCGCCGGTCCGCTCAGGGTCGACCGGTTCGGAGCGGACGGACGCCTGCGGTCGTCCTCTGTGGTCGAAGGTTCCCGGCCTCGAGTCACCGTCGCCGCCGGCGGGACGGTCGTGCTGACCCGGTCGCCGAGCTGAGCGCGACAGGCGAAAGAGCAGTGCTCTGGATTGTCGAGGTGCTCGTGACGCGCGGTGGGGGAGTGGCGCGGCCCGCGACGACCGGCTGTCTACGGTGGTGCAGCGACGACGACGGGGGGCGGAGGTGACATGGCCGGGAACACCGACGAGACACCCGTACCGTCCGTCGGCGCCGCCTCGGCGGGGAGCCGGCGGGCCGCCCGTCTGACGCGTTCGCTGATCCTCGCGGCGGCCATCGACCTGGTGGACAGCAACGGGCTTGCGGAGTTGACGATGCGGCGACTCGGTACCGCCCTGGACGTGCAGGCGATGTCGCTCTACGCCCACGTGCCCAGCCGCGAGGACCTGCTCGACGGCATGGTCGAGACGGTCGTGGACGAGCTCTACGCGGACCCCGAGGTCTATCTGGAACCGCGTCACGGCTGGGAGGACTACCTCACCCGCATCGCGCACGGCGTCCGGCGCATCGCGCTGACCCATCCCCGCCTGTTCCCCCTGGTCGCCACCCGTCCCCCCGAGGCACCCTGGGTCCGCCCACCACTTCGTAGCCTGCGTTGGATGAACTCCTTCCTGGCCGGCCTGGTGGGCGCGGGTTTCTCGGATCCGGCCGCGGCTGCCGTGTACCGGGCGTTCACCAGTTTCCTGCTCGGTCACCTGCTGTTGGACGTCGCCGGTCGTGACGTCGACACCCCGGTGGTGGCCGACGGTCCGACCGGCCCGGCGGCCGGTCGGGAGTCGGGCGACGGCGCGGACGCCGTCGAGAGGCCGGACCCGCTCGCGGACTACCCGGAGCTGCAGCGGATGGAGGCCTACCTGTCCAGGGACGACTCCGACGCCGAGTTCGACGACGCGCTGAGGACGCTCCTGGAACAGGTCGGTGGACTGTTGGAACCCGACGGGAACGGTGACCGCACCCGCGGGGGCGGTCAGGTCCGTTCCGGTGAGGATGGCCTGGTGCGGCCTTGACAGGCTGGTCTTACGGTGTAAATTCTGTGGGAACCGATGGCAATGATCCAGCCAGCGACCGCGGCGCCGAGTCGGGTGGCGTGTGGGGGCCTTCGGGGCACCCGTGGACAGCCGCGACCGGCACTGCACCACCGGCTCGACGCCGGCCCGGGAACGACCCGGCCGGTACGACATCGCGGGCACTGCCCGCGAGAGGAGATCTCCATGGCTGTCAACATCAGTGACCCCGCCGAGCTTCGCGGCCTCAACGTGATCGGCGCGAGCGGCGACAAGCTCGGCAAGGTCGACGAGGTCTACCTCGACAACGAGACCGGCAAGCCGGAATGGGTCGCCGTCAAGACCGGGCTGTTCGGTTCCAACGTCTCCCTCGTCCCCGTGGCGGCAGCGGACTACAGCGGTTCCGAGCTGTCCGTCCCGTTCGGCAAGGACCAGGTCAAGAACGCCCCGAACCACGACCCGGGTCGCGAGATCAGCGTCGAGGACGAGAAGGAACTGTTCACCTACTACGGAATCGCCTACGGCGGCGACACCGTGACCGCGACGGGCGGCCCGGGCAGCGCCCAGGGCACGACGACGGGTACCGCCACGACGGGCACCACCCGCGGGGTCGGGCACGACACGTCGGGTGTGAACACCGACGACGCGATGACCCGCTCCGAGGAGCGCCTGCACGTCGGCACCGAGGCCCGGGAGGCCGGCCGGGCCCGACTGCGGAAGTACATCACCAGCGAGACCGTCACCCAGACGGTCCCGGTCAGCCGCGAGGAGGTCCGGATCGAGCGTGAGCCGATCACGGACGCCAACATCGGGGACGCGATGTCCGGCGGTGACCTCACCGAGGAGGAGCACGAGGTCACGCTGCACGAGGAGCGGGCCGTCGTGGCCAAGGAGACCGTCCCGGTGGAGCGGATCCGTCTGGACAAGGAGACCGTCACCGAGCAGCAGACCGTCTCGGCAGAGGTCCGCAAGGAGAACATCGAGCTCGAGGACGAGTCGACCACCGGCACCACCGGGACCACGCGGAACCGTTGACCTGACGGGGGTCGGCGGCGGTTCGATCTGCCGTCGGCTCCCGCGGGCAGCCCGCACCCAGCATGGACACCGGTCAGCACGACATCAACGACGCCGGCTCCTCGGCGCTGGAGGTCATCCGGTCCGAGGAGCAGCTGCGCGTCCAGGTCGTCCGGACAGCTGTCGAGACGGTCCGCGTCACCCGCCGGATCGTCACCGAGACCGTTCAGATCCCGGTGACCATCCGTCGGGAGGAGTTCTCGTTGACCCGGACACCGGCGACCGGATCCCGACCGACGCAGGCGTCGGCGGACCGGATCGAGAACCTCGTACTCGTCCTGCACGAGGAGGTGCCTGTCGTCAGCCTCCAGGTCCGGGCGACCGAGCGCGTCACGATCGGCGTCGACACCGTCAGTACCGACCAGGTCGTCTCGGCCGATGTCCGGCGTGAGCAGATCGAGGTCGACGCGCCCGACCTGGCCCCCCGACGCAGCTGACCGTCCTGACCCGACCGCCCGGTCGAGCCATCCATCCACTCAGCGAAGGAGATCCCGTGCACACCGTCCTGTGGATCATCGCCGCGATCCTGGTGATCGCCGGCGTCGTGTCCCTGGTTCGTCGCCGGATCGTTCCCGGCATCGTCCTCATCGTCGTCGGGCTGCTCGTCGGCCCTGGTGGCGTCAGCGTCTTCAGCTGACCCAGGCCCATCCCCCGGAGCCCACGCGCACCGGAAGCCCTCGGAGCCCCGCCGACACGCAGTCGGTGGGGCTCTGGTCTGTCGTGGCCGCCGAACGGTGAGGACGGAGGGAACACCGCACCGCGGTGACTCCTTGACCGCGGGGGGCAACGGGCACAGCAGCTCGCCCCGCAGGGCTGGACCAGCGCAGCACGTCGACTCCCGGGAGCATCTGTTGACCGCCGCACCACGGACGTCCGAGCCCAGCACGACCGGCTCCCCATCCCCGGGGTCCGCCAGGGGTGTCGGCCTGCGATCCGACCGCGGCCCGGTCCTCGCCGCGCTCATGCTCAGCAGTGGCCTGGTGGCGCTGGACTCCACGATCATCGCCACGGCGGTGCCGTCCATCGTCAGGGACGTCGGCGGGTTCGCCCAGTTCCCCTGGCTCTTCTCCATCTACCTGCTGACGCAGGCGGTCACCGTCCCGCTGTACGGGAAGTTCGCGGACATGGTCGGACGCCGGCCGGTGATGTTCGCCGGCATCGTCGTGTTCACCCTGTCCTCGGTGCTGTGCGGGTTCGCGTGGAACATGGGCGTACTGATCGGCTTCCGCGCTCTGCAAGGGATCGGGGCCGGCGCGATCCTGCCCATGTCCATCACGATCGTCGGGGACCTGTACACGCTGGAGGAACGGTCCCGGGTGCAGGGTTACCTGGCCAGCGTGTGGGGGGTCTCGGCGGTGGTCGGCCCCGCGTTGGGAGGCGTCCTGGCCCAGTACGCATCGTGGCGCTGGATCTTCTTCGTCAACATCCCCCTGGGTGCCATCGCACTGGTGACCCTGGCGCGCAAGTTCAGTGAGCGCGTCGAACGGGTGTCCCACCGGGTGGACTACCCGGGTGCGGCACTGCTCGCCACCGGGTGTTCCCTGCTGATCCTCGGCCTGCTGGAGGGCGGGCACGCGTGGGGGTGGACCTCACCGACCGGCCTCGCGGTCTTCGGGGGCGGGGCGGTGGCGCTGGTGGCCTTCGTGGTCGTGGAACGACGGGCCGCCGAACCGGTGCTGCCGCTGTGGGTGTTCCGGTACCGCCTGCTCAACGGCGCCAACCTCGCGGCGCTGACCATCGGGGTCCTGGTGATCGGCCTGACCAGTTACGTGCCGACCTACGTCCAGGGCGTGCTGGGTACAGGTGCCCTGGTTGCCGGGTTCGCCGTGGCCGCACTGACGATCGGGTGGCCGCTGGCGGCCACGTTCTCCGGTCGGCTCTACCTGCGCATCGGGTTCCGTGACACCGCGCTGATCGGTGGCTCGATCACCGTCGTTGGAGCACTGCTCTGTGCGGGGCTCTCGGCCACCTCACCGGTGCTCGCCGTAGCCGGTGCCTGCTTCGTGGTGGGGGTGGGGCTGGGGCTCACCGCGAGCCCGACGACCGTGGCCGTCCAGTCGGTCGTCGACTGGGACCACCGCGGGGTGGTCACCGGGGCCAACCTGTTCGCGCGGTCGGTGGGCTCCGCCGTCGGCGCAGCGATGTTCGGGGCGATCGCGAACGCGACGCTCGCCGACCGGTTCCGCACCCCGCCGGCCGGTGTGGCCGGTCAGCTGCCCGCCGGCGCCGACGCCACGGGCACTGTCCTGGACGGAACCGGCACCTCGTCGCCCGCCGTCCTGCAGTTCGTCCGATCCGCACTGGCTGACGCCGCCCACCACGTGTTCCTGGGCCTGGTCGTCGTCTCCGTCCTCGGTGTGGCCGCGGTGCTGCTGATGCCCCGCCGCACCGCGCACCTCGACCTGGACTGAGGCGGCCCACCGCCGCCGTCGAGCCCGTCAGGCGGCGGTGGCCCCGATCCATTCCTGCACGGCGCGGTCCAGCGCCGGGAGCGGGATGCTGCCGTGGTCCAGCACCGCGGAGTGGAAGGCACGGATGTCGAACCGGTCACCCAGCCGGGCCCGGGAATCGGCGCGCAGGCGGAGGATCTCCCGCTGGCCGGTCTTGTAGGCCAGCGCCTGGCCGGGGTAGGCGATGTACCGGTCGATCTCGGCCGACAGCGCGTCGACGGGCAGTGGGACGGCAGCCGAGAACCAGTCCAGCGCGTGCTGACGGGACCAGCCGAGGGCGTGCATGCCGGTGTCGACGACCAGCCGAGCGGCCCGGAAGACGTCGGTGGCGAGCATCCCCAGGACGGCGGTGTCATCGCTGTAGAGGCCCATCTCCTCGGCGAGGACCTCCGCGTAGAGGCCCCAACCCTCGGCGTGGGCGGTCACGACGGTCTGGCGCTGCAGGTCTGGAACCCGCTGCAGCGTCAGCATCCGGACGAGCTGGGTGTGGTGGCCGGGGACCGTCTCGTGGTACGTCACGGACTCCAGTTCCGGGCCGGTACCCAACCCGGGCCGATCCGCGTTGAACCAGTAGGTGCCGACACGGGAGCCGTCCTGCGAGGGCGGGCTGTAGTGGGGGGCCATGCCCGCGCGGGCCAGCAGCGGGGACATCGGCTCGACGGCGCACGGGGGCGGGGCGGGCGGGGCGAACCAGTCGCCCGCCGCCTGCTCCGCGCGCCGAACCGCTGCACGGGCCCGAGTCATCGCGGCCGCCACGTCAGGGTTCGCACCGGCCGTTCGCAGCGCGGCTACGACCCCTGTGATGTCACGGACGCCGAACACGCGAGCACCGATCTCGACCATCCGCTCGTGGTCGGCGGCGACGTCGGCCAGTCCCTGTTCGTGCACCTGCTGGGCCGACAGCGGCAGCGTGGTGTGGACCTGGACGGCGAGCGCGTAGCTCGCCGCCCCACCGGGCACGGACCCGAGCCCGACGCGGTCGTCGCCCCGGGCGGTCGGCAGCAGTTCATCGCGCAGCGCATCGCGGTACCGGGCCAGCGCCGGCTCCAGCGCCATGCCGATGCGGGCCACGACCCGGGCGCGGGTCTCGCCGAACCAGGTCTGCGACTCCTGGCCGACGAACGGCTGCAGGAACGGGCTGGGGCCCTCCGCCGCCAGGAGCCGGTCCAGTTGCTCGACGGCGGTCTCGACGAGGGTCCGCACGGGCGTGCGGCCCTCGACCGCGCCGGTCCGCAGCCGGGTGAGGCAGGTGTCCAGGTAGTCGGGGAAGGCCGTCACCCGCGCCAGCCAGTCGTCCGCGGCCTGCGCGTCGGGCAGCTTCGTCCGGGAGGCCAGGGAGATCAACTGGGCCGGGCCAGCCCCGAAGGTCGCGGACACCGTGTACTCGATGGACGCGGCGTCGGCCTCGGCGATCCCGGCCCGCGCGGTGCCCTCGATGGTGGCGAGCGTGACCGTGTCGGCGGCCGACAGGTCGACGGCGTCCACGGTCTGTGCGCGGGTGAGGAAGGCCTGGTAGAGCTCGCGGTTGGCGCGGGCGGCAGCGGCGCTCACGTCGGGGACGTCGGCGTCGTGGCCGGGCAGTCCGAGGTCGGTGGCGCCGAAGGGGTCGGCGGCCAGGCGGGCAGCGTGTAGTTCGTCAGCCAGGGCGTGGATGTCGGCGCGGGTCATGCGCCTGAGTCTGACGGGGCCACGCGACCGGATGGGGTGTGGAGCGCAATCTGTTCGGTGGGAGGTCACCGCACCGGTCCGGCGCCTGGACCGGTGCGCGTGAACCGAGGCGCGTGAACCGAGGCGCGTGGACCGGGGCGCGTGGACCGGGGCGCGTGGACCGGGGCGCCTGGGTGGGTGTGGATCAGTGCGGGTCGAGCAGGACGGCGCGGTGCTGGTCCACCGGCAGGTCGGCGGCGGCCCGGAAGACGAGCGGGTCGAGCTCCACGGGTGGGACCGCCTGGACGGTGACGGTTCCGGTCCAGGTGGCGGTGAGGGCGATCTGGCCGGTGCCGGAGTGCTTGAAGGTGGTGGTCAGGTAGTACCCGGCGGGACCGGTGCGAGGGCTCGTGCCGTCGTAGGTACGGCCGGTGCCCTCGGCCGTCGTGGTGGCGCCGTCCGGGCTGCCGAAGCTCCAGCTGTAGGCCGGATGCACGGTGACGATGCCGGGCAGCGGTTGAGTGATGGCGAAGGTCTGCTGGCCGGCGTCCGGGGTGGACACGATGTTGGGGAAGTTGACCAGGGTGCGTTCCCCGGGCTGGATCACCGGTACCGCGGCCGACAGGTGCTTGCGCAGGTACTCGCCGGCCGCGTCGGACACGTCGGCCACAGGGATCGGCTGCCGGACGACCTGGCAGAACCGGCCGGCCGCGGTGAAGACCGGCTCGGCCACCGGAGCGACCTGTTTCGTCCAGACCACCATCCAGCGGCCTTGGTCGGCTCCGTTCTGACAGGCCGCGCGGATGCAGTCGAAGCCCTGGCGCCGCGCGCCCTGAGGGTCCTCCGGCGGTTGGGCCTGTCCGCAGTCGATGACGTACTGCGTCGTGTAGGTCGCCCCCGGTGCCCCGTTGACCTTTGCCCGCCCAACTCCGTTGAACGTCTGCGACGCCCCGTCGTAGTTGTACTCGTACCCGTCGTCCACCGTCCTCACCGGCGGCGGACACCGACGGACAGGGCAATCCTGGACGTCCGACAATATTGCCGCATCACCGATCATTGGAGCCGCCGGCGGGAGGAGGAGGATGACGCCGAGCAACGTTCCAAGCATATGGGTTATCAAGAGGGCGCCTCGGTAATAGAAACGATCTTAACATTTCCTCTCTCAGGTACGTGGACTACGTATGTCGAGTTGTACACAGTTGGCTTGGGGTTGAGATGGATAAGTTTGCCATTTCCCTCAAGGTACCGGCTGGGAGCTTCGACGATCGCCGCATTCGCAACATAATTGCCATTTAGACGACCACGTGTACCTACGATCAACTGCCTCCAGCCAGTAGAGCCATCCAGATTCTGGAAGTGCCTTCCGCTCTTGACTCGCTGATCGAGTAGATTCGCATCGTCTTTGCATTGCCCGCAAGTCGACGCGGAGAGACTTCTTAGAGTCGCTGACGAGCCTGAAGCCAGTCCACTTACCAGTTCGAGGGAGTACTGCTGTACCGCTAGAAGGGCTCGCATTTCGTCGACGCTCGCTGGCGCCGCCGGATTGGTGACGATTGCAGTGGCTCTTGCTCTTGTAGCGTCCGGTAGCGTCAGAGGGGAGTTGGTAGGGATGGCGGTCGAGTGCGCCTTCGATTGGGTCGCCGATGGAACTGGGGTTGCTGTTTGAGTGGGCAACGAGGTCATTGCGGCACTGGTCGAGGGCGTCGGTGCGGCGAAGGGCTGAGGATCCGAGGACGAGCAAGCGGTGAGCGCGCCGAGACTCAAGGTCAGGGCGAGAGCGGTCACGGGCCGTGGGTGTCGTGCCATCGGTCACTCCTCGGGGCCGGGCCCGGCGGCTGACGCCGGGGGTGGGCCGAGGATGGCAAGGCCGCAGACAAGATCGCCACTTCCGCACACAATCCCACCGAATCAACGGCCTGCGGTGACGCTCTGCTTCGGACGGTCACTCTTCGAGCTCGCTTCCGGGGCGGGTCTGTGGACAACGGCCACGACAGCCCCCGCCCCGACCCCAACTGCTCAGCGCGCGGTCACGACCATCGCCGAGCCGCCGCCCCCACGGACCGGATCGGCGGCCGCTTGGACGCGCCCATCAGGCAGAAAACTGGTCCCGTCGCGTTCCCGATGAACCCGCCGTCCGGTAACCGGGAGAACCGCTCGCCGTACCGGGAGGTCAGTTCGCGACGCAACGAAGTGTCGGAGAGGCTCAGCTCCGCCCTCGTCACTGCCGCATTTCGCTGGGGAGCCCGCGGCGCCGCGATCGCGTCAGGCAGCGATATTCCGAGGTCGACGTGGGCCAGGAGCACCTGGAGGACTGCCGTGATGATCGGCGCGCCACCCGGGGTACCGATCGCACGAGCCGGCCTGCCGTCGCGCAGCGCGATCGTCGGACTCATCGAGGACCCGAGGCGCGTGCCCGGCGCCGGGAGGTTGGGGTCGTCTACACCGGGCGCGCTCGGGGCGAAGTCGACGTCGGTCATCTCGTTGTTCACAGGGAATCCGTACCCGGTCACCGTCATCCCGGAACTGGCGATCTGCTCGATATGTTGGCGGAGCTGATCACATTTCCCAACGTGCCGTCCGTCACCAGGTGATTGGTCTGGTCGCGTTCCTGACGGGTCGGTGCAGCGACACCGCTCGATGCGTAACTCGGCGCGTAGGGGTTGCCGGCGTCGAACGGCGGGGCGAGTGCCTCGACCCGATGAGACAGCGACGCGGTGCGGCGGACGCGGGGGAGCGCAGGTTTCGGAGCGGGACGTCCTCGTCGTCGATGTCACCCACGTAGGCGTTGCGGTCCGCGAACGCAAGCCGGGACACCTCCAGGTAGCTGAACGTCGACTGCGCGAGCAGCTGCCCGCCCGGGTCGTGGCCGGAGAGGACGTTCAGTGCCTCACGGACCGTGGAAGCACCCGAGGACGAGGGCCCCACCCCGTAGACGTCGAGTCCGCGGTAGGTGACCTTCGTCGGCTGGCGCGCCCCGGTCGTGTAGGGCGGCGAGGGCTGCGGTGCCCATGTCCCGAGCAGGACGGTGAACG
>JAABUQ010003240.1_pt1 | contig 30348 bp, 25 predicted proteins | sample 5560001 | NCBI WGS metagenome assembly JAABUQ01 (sample SAMN10711888, study PRJNA513371) | rock metagenome | isolation source: Antarctica rocks | place: Antarctica: Victoria Land, Finger Mt nord | collected 2015-12-18 | reverse complement strand
CGCCTTCACCACCATGAAGCTGAACGCAGTCGTCGCGCTCACGGCCGCAAGCAACATTCGATCACAACGCGTGATGCAGCGCCTCGGCATGACGCACGATCCGCATGATGACTTCAATCATCCGCACCTCTCGGAACCTCGCTCCAGCGCTGCGTGCTCTATCGGATCCAACATCCATAACGGAATGACGGAGGACGCAACTATGCCGCCGGCCTCGCTCAGCGGATGCCCATGTAATTCCGTCGCGACGAGGCGCTCGGGCGCAAGGCGAGCGCGCAAGTGATGCTCGGCCGGACGCTTCACTTGCGCAGCGCGGGTAAACGCGCGTTCCGCAATGGTCGTTCTAGCGATCAGCACTTGCGGGTTTCCCGATCAACTAGACTGAAGGCACTTTAGATGCGCAATAAAGCAATGCTGTGCTTCGCAATTCTGGGTTGCGGCACCTCATGGGCGCGCCCTCCCGCGGACGTATCGATCGGCTCCGCGATTACGAATCCGCGGCCGATTACGGGCGCCTGGGAACAGCGATCGGCGCTTGGTCAAGCCGTAGGATTCGACGTAGAGATTAGCACCGAGGCGTTGGGCGCTCCAAAAAGTCTTGCCGGTGTAGAGCAGCACGTGGCGTAGATCTGGATCACGCCCTACGTGCGGACGAATGGACGCTCGCAACGGAGCTTTTGGAGCAGCGGAAGTGCGGGAAAGTTCAGCTGGCAGAAAAGTCATCTCGTCCTGCATCAGCCAGCGAAGGGAGATGCGAAGACCGTGGATCTCGACGTCGTGTTCAATTCGCGAAAAGACACCTGGCGCGGGACACTGCAAAACGAATGGTTTTCGGGCACGGTGGCGTTGCAGCGTCCCTTCGTGCCGCACATCGGCTTTCCGATCATCGGCGATTGGATCGAGGGCACCGCCGGCAGCGGCGGCTTCGCGTGCCACCACGTGGCGCTCGGCGCCGACAGCGCGCTCGTCGTTTGGAGTGATTACATCGACCTGCCGGGCTTTATCATTTACGGGGCGAACGGAACCGTGCCGCCGTCATCGACCCGGGAGTGGTACGGCGGTTTGGACATGGATCCCGAGCTCAAGTCCGTCGGCTCGAATATGCTATTTTTTACCGGCACGGACATGAGCGGCGATATCGTTCTGGGAGATGTTGCCGCTGGGGGCACAACGTTCGCCGGTTCGTCCGCACACTTCGGAAACGGCCTGTCGAACGGAGCGTTCAATCCGTTTACTTGGCGGCGCAGCACGGCCGATTGCAGTACGAGTACGTAAATCCTGACATTAGTTCACGCCAAGATCGTGTCGTCCCGCTACTAAGTCAATCGTTGGCTCGCGAGGTCGAGATCGTTCTCGATCTTGCGGAATATCTCATCCGGGATTTCTCCGCGTCGCGTAGCTGCGCGACTTGTGAACGCTCGGCATCGAGTGCCTTCTGCGGCAGCTTGTGATCGACCGCCACGTCATGGCCACGACGACGATCGCCGCCAACAGGACGAGAATCAGCGACGAATCGTGCACCGGCCGCCAGTTCTCAACACAGTTCGAAGTACGGCAGCCGTAACGCCTTTCGATCGCAGTCAGCGTGCGCGTGCATCCCGCTTCGGCACCGAGTGCTCCGATGAGCGCATCAGCGAAGGAACCGTGCCCATCCCTAAGCGCGATCATGGCAGCGAATACGTCCTGCTCGCGCTGTACGATGAGGACGCTAGTTGCGAGTATGCGTTCGATCGCAGCCGCAATTTCGCGGTCGGACAAACCGTATGCCCGTTCGAGGACCCAAACGGTCTGCATCATGGCGACAATGCTGATGAACCCGACGTCGCGTTCGCTCAGCGATTGTTCCATCAGTTTCGTCGCCTTGGCGGCTTGAACCGGGTCGTCTTGTGCAAGGTAGCGGACGAGAACGTTGGTGTCGAGCCCGATCATCGCCGCTTGCCGCGCAGCGTATGGGCTGCGGCGCCGGCGGCAGCCGCAGCGTCCATCTCTTCGATCGTGATCGGCCGTTTAGCTGCAACAATGCCTCGTAATGCAACGGCGGGCACCTTCGGCAAGAGAACAACACTGCCGTCAGGATGCACGAAGAATTTTACCCGATCACCGGGCGCACGATTTCATCGGCGGGCTGTCTCCGGGTAGCGATGAACTGGCCCGCAACCATGGCCGTCCTTGGTCGAGCGACGCGCGGTTTGTTGCCGCCGCTTGTGGTACAATCGACATTGCCGGTGAGAGCCGGCGGTTCACGTAACGGCCATGGGGCTGAGTAGCTTCGACGGGTCAGACCGTGGGCAGTGTAAGCAGGCGGAGTTGCGAGCCCTCCTAAAACGATCGCAACGCGTATACACGCGAACAACAACTACGCACTCGCTGCCTAATCTAAGGTAGCGACGGTGCGCGAGGGGTCGCCGGAGCCGCCTCGCTCACCGTCAACAAGTCCGGCTGGGACGGGAAGTCCGCTCTGCGAACCGTCCGAAATCTAGGGAGCTGCCGCCGCCGAAAGTTCGGTTTCGAAACGCTCGACGGCCTAAGACAAAGTCGAAACTGAGCCTGGAGAAAGCGCTGGTCCGGCGATTCGGACTCGGGGGGCAGTTCCCCGACAGCTCCACCAATCTTGTGCGTGGCACAGTAGCCCCGGCGATTGTGCCGTTCTCTCTGCAGTTGTGTGCGGGGATTGGAGGCCTTTTCTCCGCAAATTATGCGGGGAAAGGCTTTGCGCATGCGGCGAATAAATACCATAAACGCCGTAAAAAACGCGGCGATTATGACCAGCTACATTTATGACCGCAGGCTCTGGCCCAATTTTCGCCTAGACCGGGGAAGTCTAGCGGAGCGTTTAGCCTCGGTCCGGTACGTCCAAGGGCGGTTACTTGGACGTATGGAGGGACTTGGATTTTCGCTGCGGGCTGAAGCGACGTTGCAAAGCCTCACCGAGGAGGCCCTCAAATCGAACGAAATCGAGGGCGAGTCGCTAGACAGGGACCAAGTGCGGTCGTCAATCGCGCGGCGTCTCGGCATGAACATCGGCGCGCTAACCCCATCCGACCGCAACGTCGATGGCGTGGTCGAGATGATGCTCGACGCCACGCAAAAATTCGATCAGCCGATGAGCAAAACGCGGCTGTTCGCCTGGCATGCGGCGCTGTTTCCTACGGGGCGCAGCGGCATGAATAAAATCACGGCCAGCGCCTGGAGGAAGGATGTGCGCGGACCGATGCAAGTCGTCTCCGGGCCGATCGGCCGGGAAAAAGTGCACTATCAGGCCCCGGCCGCACCACGCGTCGATGAGGAAATGCGCGCCTTCATGCGCTGGCTCAACCGGGTTGAAGACACAGATCTTGTGAAGGCAGGGATCGCGCATCTGTGGTTCGTGACTATTCATCCTTTCGACGATGGTAACGGCCGCATCGCGCGTGCGCTTACCGATCTTCTGCTCGCGCGCTCGGAGCAGAGTTCGCAACGTTTCTACAGCATGTCGGCGCAAATCCGCAAAGAGCGTAATGACTACTACGATGCTCTTGAGGCGACGCAAAAAGGCGATCTTGACGTCACGTCTTGGATGGACTGGTTCCTGGGCTGCCTCGGCCGGGCTTTCGCGGGTGCCGAAGCGGCATTGGCCGCCGTCTTGGCCAAAGCGCAATTTTGGGAGCGACATCGGGCGGCGACGCTGAACAACCGGCAACGGTTGATGGTGAACAAGTTGCTCGACGGTTTCGAAGGAAAGCTAACGTCGTCGAAATGGGCTAAGGTCGCCAAGTGTTCGTCGGACACCGCCCTTCGCGATATCGACGGGTTGATTGCACAGGGCATTCTCAAAAGGGAAGCTGCCGGGGGGAGAAGCACCGGCTACTCGCTGCCGAACATTCCTCCGTGCGTGCCCGCAATTGCGGGTAACGTTCAGGTTAGGTGAACCTGCGCGACGTCGACAAACCAGCGGGTCCATCGGCTCCGCGGCGGTCGCAGCGGCGTTGGTGGCAGTCGAGGTTCTTACCTCAGGCTCCGCTCGGGACGGCGCTGGTCGTCGGCGGGCTCATCAACATCATCGCGGGTCTGCGCGGCAGCCACCGCACGCTGACGGGGACGTTCGGTTCGCTTTCGAGTATCGGCGAGTCGCTTGCCGTGTTGGGAAGTTCGTCGCAGGTACTGCTCGGTGCCGGACTCGCACTCGTCGGCATCGGTCTGTTTTGGCGGTTGCGCGCCGCGTGGGCGTTCGCGCTGCTCATCCTCGCCGTCACGATCGGTCTGAACGCCGCGCGCGCTCACTGGGATGCCACACTCGCGCTGCCGGTCGCCATCTTCGCCACGTTAATCGCGACACGGAGGTCATTTCGGCGCAGCACGATTCTCGCCAGTTATCTGATCTCGCTCGTCAGCATTCTCGGAATCTTGGCGTACGGGACGTTCGGCACGTATTTGCTCGGCGCCGGCTTCGCACCTCAGGTCCATGATTTTTCGACGGCGTTCTATTACACGATCGTAACCTTGGCGACCGTGGGCTATGGAGATATCGTCCCGAAAACGGCAGAGACGCGCTTGTTTGCCGAGACGCTCATCATTGTCGGACTAAGCATCTTTGCGACCGCGCTCGCGTCGACGCTCGGCCCCGCGCTATCGGGTCAACTGGCGCACATCTTCGGAACGGAGAGGGAGGCAATGAAATACAAGAATCACGTCATCCTTGTCGGCGACGGGCATTTTGCTGAAAATACCGCTCGCGAGTTGACGCACCGAGGCGTGCAGTTCATCAGGATCGTGTCAGAAGGAAACAATCTTTCCGCATCCGACGGTACGGTCGTAAAGGGAGATCCCCGGGACGATGAGGTGTTGCGTAAAGCCGGCATCGCAGATTCGCGCATGCTCATTGCCGCTCGCGACGATGACGGGGCAAACGCCTTCATTACGCTGCTGGCGAAAGATCTCAATCCGAATGCGTCCGTCCTCGCCGTAGCGAATTCCGTCCGCTCGATCCGGCCCTTGACGCTTGCCCACGCCGACGTCGTGTTTGCGCCGGCCGTAGCAGGGGGGCGCCTCTTGGCCGATCTCGTGGACGGCGTCGCCATCCCAAAAGATTTTCACGACCTGCTGTCCGAGCGATAGCGTCGTCCGAAGCGTACGCTCCCGATCTCATAAGCGATCGGAAGCGCACGTATCGGTGCCGGGAACGAGACTTATACGCGGGCGCCGCGCCCCGTAAGTAGGTTGATCGCGACGAGGATGATCGCGATGACGATCGCGATGTGGATCAAGCCGCCGCCGATATGCACGGCGAGACCGATGATCCAGAACAGGACCAAGAGGGTGATGATCGTCCAAAGTATTCCGGCCATGGTGACTCCTTTATGAAACGGTGTGTGAGTAAAGTGGTTGTCGTGACGGATCAGCGTACGCGACGCGACGCGTCCTCGTCCGCGGTTGTGTCGATGCCCGTGTCCTCGACGCGAAGTTCCTCGCGCCGCACCGTGTCGCTGACGTGCTCCGTGTCCTCGACCCGGCGCTTGCCGATCGTGACGTCTTCGCGCGCTACCGTGCGCTTCTCAACGTTGACGCGCTCGCGGGTGAGCGGAATGCGAATCTCTTCCCCTTCACCGATCGGTGTGTTCGTCGATTCAGCAGCACCGCTGGCCGGCCGCCGCTGGACGTAGACTTCTTCGTGAAAAACGGGCACGTCCACGGACTGCTGTTCCGAAACGACACGTTTGCCGATGCGCGCCTCGCCGCTCTCCACGCGCTCTTTGTCGGCGGAAAGCCGTTCTTCGCGAAGTTGCAGCCGGCGCGCATCATTCGCATCGTCGGCGGTATCGCCGACGCTGGGTACACCGGAGCCTTCGAAGCGACCGCCGCTTTGTCGCAGAATGCGCATCGCCTCTCCCGGGTCATCGTTGCCGTCGACGGTGACGACGGCGTTGCCCGGCTCGATAGTGGCGTCGATGCGACGCGCCTGTTGTTCGCTTAGGCCGTGATGAACGAGCGCCTCGTGTAACCCTCGAGCATGCGATCCTTCACCGCTGAAAAACCGTCCAACCGATTCAAAAAAGCCGCCGGCGCCCCCGGATTCGAGGGAAGGCTCACCGGCATCATCGAGGTTGAGGTGCGTGACGCCGAGCCATACGCGGTGGAAACCGGAGTCATGGAGTTCCGCCAGCGCGTCTCGCGCGCTTTCACGGTCTGTGAAAACGGCGGCGACGGTTGTTGCGTCGGCGTACGTTTGATCGTAGGTTGACATAGTGCTCCTTGTGATCGTGCGTAAAGAGGGTCGCCGTGAAACGGCATGCTTGCGCCAGCGCGGTGCGCGCTGCAGCCCGGTTGAAAGGACGCTCCGTCACGTTGTTCGCAACGTGTTTTGCTGGCGTATATCCGTCCGCGGCTTAGCGGCGCCGCGTGCGCCGGCTCCGTTTCTCGGTCACCGACGTGTCACGAGAGTAAGACACATGACGCCTGCATTCGGTCACACGCCTTGTTGCCGCAAGCAGGTCGATCGGAGCCGGACTTTCTATTTCGCTTTTATGAGGTTGCGTTTACCACGTGCGGTCATCGTTGTGTCCCTGTGCTTCGGCGTGGCCGAAATGGTGGGCGCGGCACGGCCGTCGCTTGCCCAGATACCGGAACCGAACGCGAGCGCCACGTCCCTTGCGACCCAGTCCAATCCCGAGACGCTCGTGCTCGACGCGCGCGACTCGGGTCGGGGGATCATGCAGAGCCACATGACGATCCCGGTCAGCCCGGGATCGTTCACGCTCGTCTATCCGCAATGGGTGCCCGGCGAACATGGGCCGACGGGGCCGCTCGGAAACATCTCGCAGCTCAAGGTTTCCGCGGCCGGTCGGACCCTCGTTTGGATGCGCGACCAGGTCGATCTGTACGCATTCCACATCGACGTACCGCGGGGCGTCTCGTCGCTCGACGTGTCGTATACCGTGCTGCTCAACGGAGCCGGCGACATCATGGCGACGCGCAACGTGGCCGTCGTCAACTGGAACCGCGTGCTGCTCTATCAGCAGAACACCAACTCGCACGAGGTATTCTTTCGGCCGAGCATCATCTTACCGAACGGTTGGAGCTACGGCAGCGCGCTGCCGAACCCGAATCAAAGCGGAAGCCGCGTGGATTTCGGCGAGGTCCCGCTCAACATGCTGGTTGATTCGCCGCTCGATTGCGGACGCTATTACAAGCACGTCCAGCTATGGCGCAACGGCAACGCCGTGCAGATGCTCGACGCGTTTGCCGACAAGCCGCAAGACCTCGACTTTCCGGCGGATATCATCAGCAAATACCACCACATGGTACCGCAGGCCTTGGCGTTGTACGGCGCTCGGCACTGGTACGATTACCATGCGCTGCTGACGCTCTCCGATGCGATCGGCTTTCAGGGTATCGAGCACCATCAGTCAAGCGACAACCGCGCGCCGGATAATTTCATGACAAAGGCAGAGCAGCAACTGGCCGGCGGCGATCTGATCACGCACGAGTTTTCGCATTCGTGGAACGGTAAATACCGCCGGCCTTTCGATCTCATACAGCCCAACTTCCAGCTGCCGGAGCACACGGAGTTGCTGTGGGTCTACGAAGGCATGAATCAGTATCTCGGCGACCTGCTGTCGTTTCGCACGGGCATTCGGCAATCCAAGAAATATCCCGAGTATCTTGCGACCGTCTATGCTTCAATGGACTACGAACCCGGCCGACAAACCGAACCGCTAATCGACACCGCGACGGGCGCGCCATACCTTTATCAGGAGCGGGGCGAATATCCGGAGATTCGCCGCACCGCCGGCGACTTCTATACCGAAGGTGAGCTAATCTGGCTCGACGTCGACACGACGATCCGCGAGGTGACCGGCGGGAAGAGGTCGCTCGACACGTTCTTGCACGCCTACGCCGGGCCACCGGATACGGGGCCGATCACCGTGCCCTACACCCGAGAGCAAATCGAGTCGCTGCTCGACGGTGTCGTTCACTACGATTGGCACGCGTTTTTCCAACGCGAGGTCTACGAGGTTGCGGTTCACCCGCCGACGAGCGCGCTAGAGCGTTCCGGGTGGAGAATGGTGTACAACGGGAAGCCCAACGAATTCATGGCGGCTCGCGACGGACTCGAGCACGGCATCGACGCTTGGTATTCGCTCGGGCTGACGTTCACGAGCGACGGCACGGTGCGCGGCGTTCGCGAATACTCGCCGGCGTGGAACGCCCGGATGGCGCCCGGCATGAAAGTCGCCGCGGTTGACGGCCAGTCGTTCACGAGCGACGTGCTCGACTACGCGCTCAAGAACGCGCAGCATGCGGGCGCACCGCTTCAATTTCTCGCCGAGCAGAACGGCTATTACGTCACCTATGCCGTCAACTATCACGGCGGCCCGAAGTTCCCACACCTTACGCGCATCGCCGGCAAACCCGACATGTTGGCTCAGGTCATGGCCGCACACTAAGGCTTCGGCGAATGACGAAAACGCTTAGGCGGGCGGCTGGCTTTCAAAGGGTCGCGTCCCGGCCTCGACGACGGACTGTGCGAGATATCCGTTTGGAAAGATGATCGTGCGGTCTTCGCTCGTGCGCACGATGGTGCTCATTGCATCGAGCCGCTCGATCGTTCCGGTCTGCCCTTTCACGCGGATGAAATGTCCAACGTCCAGGTGGCGCTCGATGTAATGCGCCGCGACGAGATTTTCGGCGAAGGCCCGCGCGCCCCAGCCGCCCGCGATGGCGACGGCCAAAGCCGCCGAGCCGAGAAGAACGAGCAGAACGTAAAACAAAAAGGCCGAGTCGACCGTCAACTGCTGAAGCGCCATCAGCACGAAGAGCACGATGATGGCAGCGCGTAACACGCCGCCGGCAAGGTCGTGGTACAGCACGCCGGCGCGCGACATCGCCCCGGCTGCGCCCCGTCCCACCGTGTCTCCGACGATGATGCCGACGAGCACGAGCACGACGGCCAGCACCGCGTGGGGCAGATACGTCAGAAACGTTCCGAGCGTTTGGGAGATCGGTGCAAGTTCGAGGCCGTTGACCGCCTGAACGAACGCGGCAGCGAAGATCACCCAGAACGCAATGCGTCCCACCAGACGCGCGGGCCGCAGGCCGATTCCGACCCGTGCCAGATCATCGATGAGCCCGGTACGTTGCCCGAGATGGTCGAAGCCCAGGCGCGTTAGAAGCGTCGCGATGAAGCGCGCCACCAGCCACCCGATGATTGCGCCAAGCACCAAGATCGCAAGCGCCGCGAGGACGTTCGGCAGGTAACGACCCGCCGCATCGAAGTTTTGCATGATCGCACGTCGTGCTTCATCCACGGAAGTCGCCCTCACGCGTGCGGTTCAACCGCGGCGCCGTGTCGTTCGATGTCAGCTCCTCGACCGATACGAACGTCGTCCACCCGCGCATGACGGTCATGAGTGCCCCGAGGAACTCGTTGACGTGGACGATGGCCGTACGTCGGGCACGAAGCCGTTTGACGGCGCCCCTCACGACGTTGCGCTCGGGGACCTCTTCGTGCTCTGCGACTTCCCCGAGCAATGCACGGACGCGGCGAAGCTCGGACGCGGAGGCATGACCGGAATCTCGGCGCGACACGTTATGCTCCCACCGGTTCGGGCGTCGGCGCTTCGCTCAGCAGGCGGCGCAGATGCGCGCGACCGCGCGTGATCCGCATTTTCGCTGCCGAAAGGCCGCACCGCTGCAGCTCGGCGACCTCGGCGACATCGTAGCCGTACATGTCTCGCAGAACGACCGCCACCCGTTGATCTGCGGGCAGCCGACGAATGAGCTGCTCGACTTCGTCACGCAAAGCGGCGTTCAACGCTTCATCCTCCGGGCTCCGTTGTTGCTGATCGATGAACTCGCGGGGCGCGGGATCCTCATCGCCGTCTCCTTTGAGACCTTCGAGCGGCTCGAATCGTAAGATGCCGCGCCGCCGCAAGGCGTTGAGGCTGAGATTGACGGCAATACGGCGCAGCCACGCGCCGAAACTGATTCCGTCTGCCAGGTCCGACAGGCGTGTGTAGGCTTTGACCAGGGCATCCTGAGTGACGTCTTCGGCGTCGGCTTTTTCGCCCAAGAGGCGGAGGGCAGCCGTATACGCGCCACTTTGATGGCGCGAAAAAAGCTCTTCGGCCGCGCGTAGATCGCCGCCCTTGGCCCGCCTGACGAGGCCATCGTCGTCGTCCATGCCGCAGGCTCAATTGGATAAGCGCTCACGGTTTCTTCCGTCACCTCACCTCCTCTCTCTCGTGCGTGACACCCGGGAACCCGGTTCGGTCACATCGGAGGCTTCGATTGGGCGAGTGGCCCAGGCCGGCGGCTCGTGTGCTCGCGTGCCCGTTATCGCCGTTTAGGGCCAGGGTAAGCGTGGTGCACATGCATTGCAATCACGGGAGGTCTGCTTGGACGCACTAACGTTACTCAAACAAGATCACCGAAAAGTCGACGAGCTGCTCAAGGAAGCCAATGCCCTCGGCCCCGGCGCAGCTGCCTCGCGACAGAAGCTCTTCAAAGCGATCGACCAAGAGTTGACGATCCATTCAAAGATCGAAGAGACGGTTTTTTACCCGGCACTCAAAGCGAAGGCGAAAGCAGAAAAAGAAGAGGACGCCAAGCAAGAAGTGCTCGAGGCGTACGAAGAGCACGGGAACGTCGCCGCCATGCTCAAGAAACTGGAGGCGACCGAGCCGAAGGACGAAACCTACGCCGCAAAGCTACAAGTGCTCAGTGAACTCGTCAAGCATCACGTGCACGAAGAGGAGCACGAAATGTTCAAACAGGCAAAGGACCTCTTCGACAAGGCGGAACTCGAAGAGTTGGGCCAACAACTGGAGCGTGCGAAAAGCGAACAGAAAGCCGTCGCGGCACGCTGACGTGATGCCATGCGAACGCCCGCTGCCCGCGGGCGTTCGCGAAACCGTTCAGATTTGAGTGTACGCGGCGGTTCTCTGCGCCGCGGCGAGGCTCGAAGGATCGCGCTCGCGGCGCAGGGCTTTGGGGCGCGACAACCTTCCACTGTAGGCCGGCCGCAGATCCTTGCGGCGATACGCCGGCTTGGTCTGTTGCAGATCGACTCCGTTAACGTCTTGGTACGCGCTCACTACCTGCCGCTGTTTTCTCGCCTGGGTTACTACGATCGCGCCCTGCTCGATAGACTCGCGTACCGTCGGCGGCGGAAGCTCTTTGAGTATTGGGGCCATGAAGCGTCGCTGTTGCCGCTTGAAACGTTTGCGCTCTTGCGCTGGCGGATGGAGCGCGCGCGGCGACGCATCGGCATCTGGCGCAGCGTCGCCGGTATCGCCGTGGAACGTCCCGACCTCGTCGCCGCCGCCGAAGCGACAATTCGCTCCGATGGGCCGCTGGCGGCGTCCGATTTCGAGAATGCCGGTCCGACGGCGAGTTGGTGGGGCTGGTCCGACGTCAAACGGGCGCTCGAATTCTTGTTCCGTTCGGGCACGTTGACCACGGCGGCTCGGCGCGGCAGCTTCGAACGGGTCTACGATCTCACCGAGCGAGTTCTGCCCGAAGCGTTCGCCGCTCCGGCCGTCGGCGAAGAACCTGCGCAACGTGAATTGTTGCGCATTGCCGCGCGGGCGTACGGCATTGCGACGGAAAGCGATCTGCGCGATTACTTCCGGCTCGACGTCACCGATGCGAAACGCGGCGTGGCCGCGCTCGTGGCCGAAGGCGCCTTGATTCCGGTGAGCGTTGAAGGTTGGAAACAACCGGCATATTTGGACGCGGCCTATCGCTTGCCCCGGCGAATCACGACGAGCGCGTTCTTGTCGCCCTTCGATCCGCTCGTTTGGAACCGCGCGCGCGCTCGGAGACTGTTCGATTTCGATTATCGTTTGGAAATCTACACGCCGTCACACAAGCGCGTTCACGGCTACTACGTGCTACCATACTTGGTCGACGAAAAATTGGCGGCACGTGTCGATGCCAAAGCAGACCGCGCGAACGGTGTGTTGCGAATCCACGCCCTCCATTATGAACCCGGCAGTAACCGGACATCGATATTCGAACGGTTGCAGGTCGACGTTACGCTGCTTGCGGCGTGGTTAGGACTGGAGCGGACGTCCTTGCCTAAGCCGAAAACCCTCGACGTTCCCTTGTCGTCTTTGTCAATGATGCTATGATGATTAGCAAATGACACATGCGGGGATGATCGCGGAGATGCTCGGTGGCCGGACGGTCTTCAAACAGCGGGTGTCTGAAGACGCCGAACTCGAGGAGATCGTTCGCGCGGGGATTCCGGCGCAGGCGCTTTATGAGCTTGCGGATCGAACCGACACAACGTTGACCGCACTTACGTCGGTTGTCGGCATCGATCGCGGCACGTTCGCCCGGCGAGCGCGCATGAAGGCCCGGCTGAAGACGGACGAGTCCGATCGCGTCGTGCGCGTCGCTCGCATCGCGGCGCTGGCGGTCGACGCGATGGGCGAAGAAGATGGCTTGGCGTGGCTTCATGAGCCGAACTATGCGCTGGGCGACCGCGTACCCATCGAGCTTCTCGAGACCGAAGTCGGCGCACGTCAAGTCGAGCAGGTCATCGGGCGCATCGAACACGGCGTCTTCAGCTAACATGTTACGTGCTGGCGTATCGGATTTTACAGCGTAAGAACGAGGCTACGGCCTTCACGGGGGAAGCTGCGCGGCGTTTCGGCGGCCGCTGGAATTCGGTTGGAGTGCCGGTGGTCTATACAGCCTCGTCGCTTGCACTCGGTGTACTCGAAGTCATCGTCAACGCCCGACGCCGGATACCGCCCGGGAGCGTCTACGTCGGACTCGTTATTCCGCAGACGTTGGAGATCGAGCGTGTCGATGTCGGCGCGTTGCCATCGCGATGGTACGCTGCGCCGGCGCCCGCCGCTCTGCGCTTGATCGGCGACGCGTGGGTCAAGCGCGGCGCCAGCGTCGCGCTTCTCGTGCCGAGCGCCATCGCTCGCATCGAGTTCAACATTCTATCAATCCCCGGCACGCTGACTTTTGCAAAATTGAAAGAGGCGAAATGCACGATCTGCAGGTTGACGAGCGGTTACAACGGCCATCGCGTAGTCGCAGACCGCTGACCTAACGAACGAGCGGCTACGACGCAAGAGTGCCGATAGCATCGATGAGGCGTCCGATTTCATCGGACGTGGTGTAGATGCTGATACCGGCCCGAACGACGCCGTCGGCGGCGTCCGGGACGACCGTACGAACGGCGGTGGCGGCGTAAAAGTCTCCATGTGACACGAAGATACCGTGATTGGTGTTCAAATGCGCAGCGACGTCGCGGGCTGCACGTCCGCGGACGCTGAACGAGAGAGTGGGATGGCGCGGCACGCCGGGCGGCGGTTCGTAGAGCGTGACATTGGGAAGCGCGCGTAAGCCGTCGATGAGTCCGCGGAACTGCGTCTCTTCATCATGGGAGAGCGAGCCTAGCGACGCGGTCAAACGAGCTTTCAGCGAGCCGGTGCCCGCTGCGCCGGCGCTAGCGAGAAATTCGAGCGCGGCGCCCGTGCCGACGATACCTTCATGGTTGAGCGTTCCGCTTTCTGCACGTTTGGGTCCGAGTGGCGTCTGAGGCGCGACGCGCGGAAAATCGAAACGATCGAGGAGTTCGTCGCGCACGTATGCGACGCCGACGTGTGGACCGTAAACTTTGTACGCAGAAAATGCGAGCATGTCGGCGCCGAGCGCCCGCACGTCGAGCGAAGTGTGCGCAGCGGCGTGAACGGCATCGACGAACACGAGCGCGCCGGCACGATGCGCGCTGTCGGCCATCATGGCAATCGGATTGATGGTACCGAACGCATTAGATGACAGCCCGATCGCAACGAGTCGCGTCCGCGGCCCGAGCAATCGTTCGAAAGCCGCGACGTCGAGTTGCGGCTGTCCGTCGAGCAGCGGCACGCGCTTGACGACGGCACCGTTGTCGCGTTCGAGGGCCAGCCACGGGTCGATGTTGGCGTGATGGTCGAGATCGGTCACGATGATCTCGTCGCCGCGACGCAGCGTCCGTCCGAAGGCACGTGCGACCGCAAACGTCAACGTCGTCATGTTGTTGCCGAAGAGGATTTCATCCGGCGACGCGGCCCCGACGAAGGATGCTGCGAGCGCTCGCGCGTTTGCGAGCGCCTCATCGGTTTCCACACTCGCAGCATACGCCCAACCGTCGTTCGCGTTGTGGTACAGCAAATAGTCGTTCATCGCCGCGACGACCGATTGGGGAACCTGGGTCCCGCCCGGTCCGTCAAAGTATGCGACCGGCTTCTCCGCAATCGTTCGGCGCAGCGCCGGGAAAGCGGGCCGCACGCGTTCGGCCACGGATCGATGCATCGTCGTCACGCGGTCGCCTTCGCCGCCGAGCCCGCGCGACTTTGCCTCGACACCCGTCGAGGCGGAACGCAAAACGGCCTCACGGCTGACATGCCGCCGGCAAAGCACGAGAATGCACGCATAGAATCACGTGGCATGCGCAGTTTCTCGGCTCTCGCTTCCGTCGCACTCATCGCCGGACTCGCCACGTGCGAACAAGCAGCGCACCACGCTACCGCAGTCGTTCCGCCTGCCTCGTTCAGAACGCCGAGATCGCCCGCTCAGACGGAGATCGCGAAACCCGCCTGGTCATATGCACTCGCAGCACGAGAAAACGCATTGGACGCGCACCGGACGCGACCGTTTATCGTGCTGACCGAGGACACAAGCATGGTCGTGCTCAACGCGCGCACCGGACACGCCATAGGAAGGGTCGCGGGATTGGGATGGCGAGCGGCGCTTCTGCCGAACGGATCAGCCGGCGTAGCCGCGGACGCGCAAGGCGGTGTCGTTCGCTTCACATTGCCGAACGGCGACTTGGTGTGGCACAGTGACCCGCTTTGCGCCGCCGTGCGGGGCCTTCCGACACTGCAACGGCTTCCGCTGCGATACGCCGTCAGTCTCATCGTGGCGAGCGATCGTGACCTATTCGTTGGTTGTCGCGGCGGACGGCTGTGGCGCCTCGACGCAGAGACCGGTCGTGCGCGTGCATCCCGTGTGCTTTTTGACGTCAACGACTTCACACAAATACGCGCGTTGCCCGCGAAAACAATGGCCGTCGAAGGATTTTCTTCAGGCGCTCTGATTTTTTGGCACTTGGCACTTGTGCGCCGGGCCGACCTGCGGCCGCTCATAACGCCGCTCGAAGATACGCAGCTCCTGAGCGTCGTGGGTAACATAGCAATTCTCTACGATACCTGTTGCTTTCTGGCCGACGCCGATTGGCCTGGAGCGATACTCCGCGTCGACCTGCGCAGCGGGTCAGCATCCCAGCCGCTCCATCTGCGTCCGCTGCCCCATCGCTCGACCGACCGGCGTCCGAACGGTATCGGCGCGGAAGCGGCGGTAATTCGGTCACACCTGTTCTTGGGTGTCCCGCCGATGCTCTACGATCTCGGCAACGCACGGAGGTCGGATGATACGCGCAAAGCGATTCTTTCAAATCTCGACGAGCCGCCGATGTTCTTCGCTGACGGGTCGGCGCTCATAACGCGCCGGAGCCCGGATGGAACGGACACGCACGACCTAATCGATCTGGCCTCGCACGTGATGCACGTCCGCCGTCGCTTTGCCTCCATGATCGCCCCCGTGTTCGGCTATGATGCCAAAACGGCTCCCGGTGCGTTCACCGTGGGGGATACGAGCGCTGTCCCGATGCCGCCTCAGTTCGTGCGCAGTACTGACGGCGCCGCCATCGTCGTGCCGTACGGCTGCGGGCTTATCGCAGCGACGGACGATGATGCGCTCGCTTCATGCACGTCGCGCGTCGGCGCCTCGGTCGCACAGTCCGTTGCAAGTTTCGCGTTTGCTCCGAAACGGGGTCGACAAACGTACGGCCATCATAGGTGAAGCGCCGATCGTGGAGGGCTCGTCTCTCCGCGTTCCCAGTCGAGAAGTCTCACTCTCACGCCTGCATCAGGAACTGAGCGTTGCGTTCTGGCAAGCGCGGGAACGATCGAGGTATGACGATGGAGTGCTCTTGATGCCGCAGCTTTTCGGTCGTGAGTACACGCGCGCCGAGGTGGCGAGCCGGGTCGGGCGGCTCGATGCCGTAGCGGGCATTACGCCACTGACCCTGGCAGCCGGGCGGGAGCTGGGCGTACGCGCGCTAGCCTTCGAAACCGGCGGCGGATTTTCGTTTATGGCGGTGGTCGACCGAGCGCTCGATGTCGCCATCGCGCGCTACGACGGCATTCCGCTGTGTTGGCGCTCGTGCAATGACATCGCTGCGCCGGCGTACTATGATCCGCATGGCGAGGAGTTCTTACGTACGTTCGTCGGCGGCCTGTTCACGACGTGCGGTTTGGAGAACTTCGGACCGGCGGGCAGCGATCAGTGGGGCAGCTTCGGCTTGCACGGCCGCATCGATTCTACGCCCGCCGAAAACGTCGCGTATAAAACATGCTGGCAGGGCGACGACTGCATATTGGAAGCGCGCGCAACCTTTCGCGAGACGCGCGTCTTTGGTGAAAATCTTCGGCTCGAACGGCGCCTGCGCGCCTGTGTCGGCGGACGCCGCTTAGACGTGCACGATGAGGTAAGTAACGACGGCGGCACGAGTCGGCCGCACATGTTGCTGTACCACTGTAACGGCGGCTTTCCAATTCTCGACGACGCTGCAGAACTTCACGTTTCGCACTCGTCGATGCGTGCTCGCGACGCGCAAGCCGAAGCGGGTCTCGCGCAGTGGTCGCGCGGTGGCTCACCCGATCCCGCCTTCAAGGAACAGGTCTTCATCCACGAGCCGGTCGTCTGCGACGACGGGCTGGCAGCGGCCGTACTGACCAATCCGACTTTGCGCGACGGCCGAGGACTGGCATTGGCCATTCGCTTCGATCCGACGCAGCTACCCGCGCTGTTCACATGGCGCATGCTCGGCTACGGCACGTACGTGATGGGCCTGGAGCCGGCCAACTGTCCGACGATCGAAGGCCGCGTCGAAGCGGGAAAGCGCGGAACGTTGCCGTTTCTCGAACCCGGCGAAACACGGTCGTACGACCTTCGCTTCGAAGTGCTCGAGTCGCGCGACGAGGTCACGACGTTGCTTCACCGCTTTCCTGGGTAGGGCGTAGGGCATGCCCCAGCGCGTCGTGATTCTCGGTGCCGGTTTCGCCGGTACGGCCGTTGCGCGCGCACTCGAGCGTCGCGCCCGGCCCGGGGAAGTATCGGTGACGCTCGTCAACCGCGAGAACTATACGCTTTTCACACCGATGCTGCCCGAAGTGTCCAGCGGCGCGATCGAGCCGCGCCACATCGCGCCGCCGTTGCGTGCGCTCTTGCACAAATCACAGTTCGAGATGGGTGAGGTCGAGTCGGTCGATCTGGAGCAGTGCGCGGTCGTCGTCCGTAACAAAAAGGCCGCCCGCTCGAGCCGCCTGCCCTACGATCACCTCGTCATCGCGCTCGGCGCAATCACGTCGACCCATGGTGTACCGGGGGCCGACTCGCACACCTTTCCGCTCAAAACGATGGACGACGCGATCGCGCAACGCAACGAGACGATCCGTTCGCTCGAAGCTGCGGCGACGCTTGATGACGATCGCGAGCGGCGCGCTTTCTTGACGTTCGTGGTCGTGGGCGGCGGCTTCACCGGTGTCGAGGCGGCCGGAGAATTGCTTGGATTTTTGCGTTCGGCGGCGCGTTTCTATCCGCGCGTCGAGCGGGATGACGTACGCGTCGTGTTGGTAGCCGGTGGCCCGCGCTTGCTACCGCAATTGCCGCAATCACTTGGTGACGGTGCGGCCAAAATGCTCGCGCAGCGCGGCGTCGAGGTCGTCCTCAACGATGATGCAGCCGCGGTCGATGCGGCGGGGTCACGCTCGCGTCAGGCAGGCGCTACGAATCCAAAACGATCATTTGGAGCGCCGGCGTTGCGACACCACCGCTCGTCGCCCACCTCGACGTCGAGCACTCCAAGCACCACGCGATCGTGGTCAATCCGGATTTGTCGGTACCGAATCGGTCGGGCGTGTGGGCGGTGGGTGACTGCGCGCAGATTCCCAAACCCGGTGGGGATTTCTACCCGCAGACGGCGCAACACGCGTTGCGTGAAGCGCCGGTGCTGGCGCGCAATCTCCTGGCGACGCTGCGCGGTCGCCCCACGAAGCCGTTCGCATATAAAACGCTCGGCATGATGGCGTCGATCGGCGGCCGCGAAGGACTTGCCGACATACGCAACCGCTTCACGCTCACCGGACTGCCGGCGTGGCTCCTGTGGCGTGCATACTACCTGTCGCGGCTTCCCGGCCGCTTTCGTAAGACGCGGGTGGCGCTCGACTGGGCACTCACACTTCCCTTTCCTCAAGATATAGCGAGTGTAGGATGAATCTGGAGAAGAAGGTCGCGATCGTCACCGGCGCGGCAACCGGCATCGGGCGCGCAATCGCAGCGCGTTTCGTCAAGGACGGCGCCAGCGTCGTGATCGACTACGTCGGCAACAGCGAGCCCGCTAAAGAGCTGGTTGCAGCGCTGAAAACGATCGGGGGCGATGCCCTCGCCGTCGCAGCCGATGTCAGCGATCCGCAGCAGGTCGCGATGCTCGTCGATGAAACGGTCAAGGCGTTCGAGCATCTCGACGTCCTCGTCAACAACGCGGGCATCGAGAAGAAGATACCGTTCGTCGACATCCCCAAAGAGGAATGGGATAAGACGCTCGCCGTCAACCTGACCGGCCCTTTTCTGTGCGCGCAACAGGCAGCCAAGAAGATGATAGCGCAAGGCGGCGGCGGCCGAATCATCAACATCTCGTCGGTTCACGAAGACTTGCCGATGCCGACGAATGCGGCCTATTGCGCGACCAAAGGCGGCTTGCGCATGCTGATGCGCACGATGGCGGTGGAGCTGGCGCCGCACGGCATCCTCGTCAACAACATCGCGCCCGGTGCCGTCGATACGCCGATGGACGCGCCGCTCAAAGCGGACCCGCAGGAGATGAAGACGCTGCTCGGCGAGATCCCGCTAAACCGCATGGGTACGCCGGACGAGATCGCCGAGCTGTGCGCGTTCCTGGCCTCCGACGGCGCCTCGTATTCGACCGGCTCGACCTTCTTCATCGACGGCGGGATGATGCGCCAGTCTGGGTCACTGTAGTGGCGTCAACCATGCCGGCCGCGTCGTTGCACGCCGCCGAATCGATCGGCACCGGCGAGGGCGTCGGAACGTACCGCGTCGCCGACGACCAGATGGCAGTCGGCAGCACGCTTGGAGCGCCGCGCATCTGCATCACGATCAAAGCCAGCGGCGCGATTGAAAAAGTGTACTCGCCGGACGCCGGTGCGACCCTCTTCGGATCGTTCGTCGTCCACTTCTGGGATGAGCGGTCGAAAGCGCGCTTGGCGCCGCTGCCCGGCCATTTCATTATCCATCCCGAACATCAAGAGCACTTCTATTCGCTGCCCAACGGCGTGTCGGTCCATGAAACGCTGTTCGTTCTCAACTCCGAACCCAAGGACAAAAACGTTGCCACGCCCGCCGCCTATTATCGGGTGCAGCTTTCCAATGACTCAGCCGAACGCGTTGACCTGAGTTCCTACGCGACGTGTCAGTTACGCGGCGAGACCGACCACGATGTGGTCGTGGCGTACGATCGTAAGCGCCGCGCTTTCGTGGCATGGAATCAGAGCGCTCCGGACGCAGTGCGCCTCTTCGGCGTGTCGGAGCGGCCGGCCAGTTATGAGACGACGATCGATCACGGCAAGGCCGTCGCACTGATCTCGCCCGGCAAACTCTCGGGCACTGCCGACACGCCGCCCGGTCAGGACACGCTGGGCGTCTTCGCGCTGGACCACTCGCTCGAGCCGGGTGCGACGCTCGACTTTTGTTATACGTTCGCGTTCGCGCACACGGGCCGCGGCGACGCCGAAGCAAACTACGATGCCGCGCCGGACGTTGACGCGGCGCTCGCGCGTACGAAGGCGTATTACGACGAAGTTCTCAGCCGCTCGATGGTAATGACCCCCGATCCGGAACTCAATCGCGGCGTGCTCTGGGCCAAGGCCAACATGCTGCGCACGATCCTGCGCCCGCAGAGCGGGTGGTGCTTCGTCAACGATCCGACTCGTTCCAACAACAGCGTCGGACGTGACACGGCGTGGTTCGGCTACGGCGCGGATTACATGCATCCCGAGGTGTCAAGAGACGCGTTGCTTGCGTACGCGCGCTTGCAAGAGTCCTCCGGCATGATCGTCGAGTACTACGATATCCGCAACGAGAAAACGGCCGACTACGGGCTCAACGTCAACGATAACACGCCGCTCATGATCTTGGCATGGTTGCATCACTACCATGTCACGGGCGATCGGGACTTTCTCGAACAAGTCTATCCGGCCGCCTGTAAAGCCGCCCGCTATCTGCTCTCACAACGGAACGATCAGGGTCTGATCTGGTGCACGTCAACGAAGACCTCGGACTGGGGCATCGTCGGTTGGCGCAACGTCATCGAGAACTATCGGCTCTCCGGAGCAACGACGGAACTCAATTCGGAGTGCTACGCCGCTTTTCGAACGATCGAGAAGATGGCGCTCGAACTCGAGCGCCACGATGACGCGGCCGCGTTCGGCACCCATGCCGATGAATTGCGCGCCGCGATCAACGCACATCTCTACAACCGCGAGAACGGGCTTTATTACCTCAACATCGACGTGGACGGTCGTGCTCGCACCGACGTAACGGCCGATCTCGTTTTTCCGGTAATCTTCGGCGTCGCCGACGAAGAGACGGCAGCAGGCATCATCAGCCGCCTAAGCGCCGATGATTTCTGGACCGACGCCGGAATTCGTACCGTCCCGCGCGGCGCGCCGAATTACGGGCCGACGCATGGCTATGGCTTGCTCGGGGGGGTGTGGGTCGGGGTCACGTTCTGGTACGCCTTCGCGGCGGCGCGCTTCAACTCCGAGTTCATGGCCTATGCGCTCGGAACGAGTTTCCGCTTCTATTCGCGCGACCCGCGTCGCAACAACACGGTTCCGGGGCAGTTTTCCGAGTGGCTGCACGGCGAGACGCTCGTCAATCAAGGTATGATGCTCTCACCGTGGTTCCCACCGCGTTATGTCTGGGCCGCCGTCGAGGGCGTGGCCGGCCTCGATATCTCAAGCGATCCGCCCGCGCTCGATCCGCGGCTTGCGCCGGATTGGAAATGGCTCGGCGTCCGCAATGTTCCGTTCCGTGGGCGTTCGCTGACGTGGTTCGTCGTTCGCGCCCCCGACGTGCGCATTTACGCGAACCTGCCGTTCCGTTACTCGGGCGATCTTGCCGCGTACGATGAAGACATCACGCCCAGCCTGTCCGTCAGCGGGCACGCCGCGGTCGCGCTCGGACTGCGCCGAGAGAACGAACTCGTCTTGTTCATCGGTAATACGGTCGAACGGACGGTGACGACGGCGCTACGGGTCGACTTGCCGCTGCGCGGCACCTACGCGCGTCGCGAATACAACACCCTACGTCACGCGTGGAAGGACTTCGGCACCGTTTCGGCCGCCGATTTGGCAGCGGGCATTCCCCTGGAACTCGATCGCAAAGGCTTCAGCGTTCTGGAGTTGACCGGCCAGACCTGACTACCGGACGTTTACGGAAGCTTCGGTGCTAAACCGTTGCCGGACCTGATCGAACCGATGCCTGAAGCCTGATCGTAGCCGGTTTTGGCGCGGTAGCCGAAGTTATTGCCCACGGTGATGTCGCGGTAGTACGTATAGTGCGTGTTCCTCAAGGTGCCGTAGATCGACGGGTTCACGAAGCCCGCACGCCGGCTACGAACCTGCGCGACTTGAGTGAGGTAGGCGGTGAAGATCGGGGAGGCCCACGATGTGCCGCCGATCGGACCGTCCCAGGCCCCGTTGAAGTAGAGTGACGTGCCGTAGCTCGGGTCGGAAGAAAGCGCGATGTCGGGTTGGTTTCGACCGCTCGTGATCATGCCGCCGATGCCTTGCTGGTATGACGGTAGTGCGAAGACCGTCGACACGCCGCCGCCGCCCGCGCCGCCGTTCGAATTCCAGACCGTCTCGCTGCTCCAGACGCCCTTTGACGTGACCCGCAGCGACGTGCCGCCGATCGACATGAATTCGGAGTCGCCGGCAGGCTCCGAAACACCCTTTGCACCGTTGCACTCATTCGAGCCCGAATCGCCCGAGGAGGCCGCGAACGTTATGCCTTTGGCAGCGCCCTGGGTCGCGATGTGGTTGGTGGCCTTGGCGAAATTGGGATCGCCGCTCTCGCAGCCGCCGAAGCTCGAATTCAGAACGTCGACCGTGTTGGCCGACACGGCGGCGTTGTATGCGTCTTCGATGTGTTGATCGGTGGGAGTCGGGAACTCGTAGACGACGATGTTTGCTCCGGGGGAATTGCCTTCGATCGTTTCGACGTCCAGTTCGGCTTCGATCGACGCATTGGTTGGATCGTTGATGTTGCCGTTGAACGAGGCACCGCCGTCGACCGCCAGTTTCGAGGTCTTTCCGGTCCGCCTGATACCGAAGTACCGTTCGTAGCCGGTGATGTCGCTTGCCAGGTAATCGGCCCAGATGATGACGCCCGCCGACCGACCGGCGCCGTTGTAGCCGTGCTGGACCGGCAGATCGTACCCTTGTGCAGTTGCGAGCGGTCCGTAGCCGCCGTCGGGCCCGTAGAGCGGAGCACCGATCGGACTGCTGCTTTCCGGCATCGGCATGCGGGCGCGCTGCTGCGCCGCGAGCCGTTGCCCAGCGTTGGGAAAGCGATACAGTGGCTGTACGACGGCGAGATCGTTGAGACCGGCGACTGCAACGACGATGCCGCGCAGCTCGGCGGGTAATTGCGCGGGTTGAGCATTTGCGTAACGGACGCCGACGCCGGCTTGCACGACGCGATGGATTTCCGTTGAGAAGTAGCGTTCGGCGACGGAAGCCGGTGCGGCGGCATCGATCACGGTGCGATTGGAGAACCGCTGGGTGATCTGAAAACCCGCCCTCTGTAACGCCGTAGCCGTTCGCTCGTAGTCGGCGGACGTGGGAGCAAAGTAGGCATCGAATTGCTCGTCGGTCAGATAACGTTGGTACAGCGGAGAACCGGGATCACTTTGAAGCTGTACGAGGCGATCCAGTTCGGCGGCGTGCCGGTAGTTCAGCGTAACGGCGATCGATACGGGCAACGTCGGCTGTGCACGGCCGAGATCCCGCACATCCGATCGTTGCGGCACGTCGGCTGCATAGCCGCTGCGAAGCGGAGCTGCCCCGCCGGCTGCTGCGCTCGCCGCAAAAGCGACGGCCGTAAGAACGGGAAACAGGCGCTTGCGTTGTCTCACGCGGACCTCCAATGCATATCGAATAGCGCGACTCGTAAAGTGAAGCCGTTGCCGGTTAGGCTTTGGAGACTTGCACTCGCGTCCCTGTGGCTTGCGGCCATAAAATGAACCTACGGCTCCCTCAGAAAAGGTGGATTATGCCCGAGCCGGGCGAGTTGAGGTGAAGCTTGATTGACGTAGCGCAGCGTGTCATGGCCGGCGCTATGGCGGCTGCGTTGAGCGGCGTTTCAGGCGCCGCTTTTCCGAGTGCGCCGCGTCCTAATGCGGAAGGCATCTTCTCGCGTGTGCGTGATGCGGCGTCCTCGCAGCGTTGTCCGGCCCGTTTGGAATACGTGATCGGGGTTGCCGCCGAAATCAATGGCCGCGTCGAGCAGAAGCACTTCCGGGCGACGTACCTCTTCGATCTCGACTACCTCCACGTTGCGGCGTTGAGCGAGGAAGAGCAGCGGTCCCCGTATGTACCGCGCGGCATGAACATCGCCGTTGTTCCGTTTATCCCGCTTGTGGGTCTTAGCCGCGCGCTTACCGCGAAGGTCAATCACGACGGGCCGCCGTCGGACCTTCTTGGCGTACCGGAACTCGAGCCGTCGTACACCTTCGGGATCAGAAGGCGCCGCGCTCCGGAGGATGCGCCGCAGCCGCAGAACATACAGTCGCCCTCACCGCTTCGTCTCATAGCGTCGACGAGTACACGCACGCGCGACTATGACGTGGAACTCATAGCGATCGAGAAATACCAAGGCGGCAACGCCTATCATCTTCGGCTGATGCCTCTCCGTGATCCGGCGCGCTACCGACTACGTGAACTGTGGGTTGACGCCGATTCGTACGCTGTCTTGCAAGCGGTCACGCAAGGAAATTTCAGCGACGGTCCGCCAACCAAATCGAAGTGGCTAACGACGTACCGTGACGTGGACGGCTGCCGAGTGATCGACCGCGAAGTCGCTTTAGAGACGCTCGACTACGGTCGCGGCCGCAAGTACGAGAAGACGACGATATCCTTCGACGTCATAGACGACCCCGAGGCGTATCGCGTGCCCGTGCTGACGTTTCGGCGTCCGCAAGGAGACGATGACCTCATTGAACCGGCGGAAGAACCTACGCCGTTACCGCCTCCGCCAGCGCAGCCGTAATGCGCGGTGGGGCGGGATCGAAGCGCTCGTGGCGCCATGCGTAGGTTCCCAGACCTTGCGCGAGCGTGCGTAACTCCGTGACGAAGTTTGACAGTTCGGCTTGTGGCGCGTGGGCGACGACGCGTGCGAAGCCGCGCTTTTCCGCCGGCTCGAACGCCAGCACGTGCGCGCGCCGTGCGGCCAGGCCGCCGACGACGGCGGACGCGCTCTCTTCGGGAACCAGCGCTTCGACGTAAGCAATCGGTTCGAGCAAGATCGGCTTGCACTTGGGCAAGCCGTCGCGGATTCCCATTGATCCTGCGGTCTTGAAGGCCTGTTCGCTTGAGTCCACGGCGTGATACGCGCCGTCGGTTAGTGTTACGTGCAGGTCGACGACGGGATAGCGCGCGAGCGGCCCGCGTGCGAGCGCTTCACGGACGCCTTTCTCCACAGCAGCGTGGAACTGCCGCGGAACCACGCCACCGACGATCGTTTCCGAAAAAGTTATACCGTGGCCGCGTTCGCGCGGTTCGATGCGCAGCGTGATGTCGGCAAACTGACCGTGGCCGCCGGTCTGGTGCTTGTAACGGGAGTGTATGTCGGTTGCATCACCGATCGTTTCGCGGTAGGCAACGGCGGGTTCGTGGGTCTCGAGGGCAAGATGGAATTTGCGCGCCAGTCTCGCGACGGCGGTCGTCACATGCACGTCGCCGGTTCCGAGCAACTGCAGCTCGCCGGTGAACTCGGCGCGTGCCACGCGCAGCGCGGGGTCTTCCTCGATCAGTCGCGCTAGCGCTTGGGAGACTTTCGCTTCGTCCAAACGATCCTTCGGTTTGATGGCGACAGCATACAGCGGCTCCGCAATCTCGGGCGCAGGACGGGCGCCGGTTCGCGCTTCGGTAACGAGCGTGTCGCCGGTGCGTACGCCCTCGAGCCGCGCAATGGCGACGATGTCGCCGGCGACGGCGGACGTGAGCGCTTCCTGTTTTTTCCCCTGCAGCCGGTACAGGCCGGCTGCGCGTAACGTCGTGCCGTTACCGAGCGATGCGTCGACCAGCGACGCATCGGCTGCAAGCGTTCCCTCCCAGACGCGCACGACCGAAAGTTTGCCCGACTGAGGATGTACGAGCGTCTTGCACACTTGGGCCACGAGCGGCGCATCGGGGTCGCCCGAGGGCGCCGGAAATTGACGCTCCATGATCTCCAGCAAAGCGGTCGCCGCCACGCCGATGTCGACGATCCCCGCGCCCACGAGCACCGGAATGATTTGCTTGCCGCAGGTCTCGTCGTGGAGATCGCGCCGTACCTCGTCGAGCGGCGGTTCGATTCCCTCGAGTAATTCTTCGAGCAGATGATCGTCGAAGTCGCCGAGTGCTTCGAGCAACTGCGTGCGCGCCTCGTCGACCGGTGAGGCGAGTTCGCGGTCGATCGGAACCTCGTGCGGCGTGCCGTTCTCGGCGACGTAGGCATGACGTTCCGCCAGATCGATGTAGCCGCGGAATTCGCCGGCACCCCCCAGCGGAATCTGTTCGGCGACGACGCGGCGTCCGTAGGTCTGAATCAACGCTGCAAGCGTCGCTCGGAAATCGCTGCTCGGTTTGTCGAGCTTGTTGATGAAGAACGCGTATGGCGTGTTGCGGGCATCGAGGTGTTCGACGAGTTGACGCGTCTGTTTGACGCGCGCAGGGTCGGCGTCGATCACGATGACGGCGGCGTCGGCCCCGAGCAGCGCAAGCTTCGTTTCTTCGAAGAAATCGATGAAGCCGGGACAATCGATGAGCGTCAGTTCGAGCGCCGCCGTTTCGGCATGCGCGAAACCGACGCTCGTGGATTGTCCGCGTTCGACGCATTCCGGCTCATAATCGGTCGTCGCCGTACCGTCGTCGACGGAACCTCGTCTCGGGATCGCGCCGCACGCAGCCAGCAGCGCTTCAACCAGCGTCGTCTTCCCCGAATGGTGCGGGCCGACGAGCGCGACGTTGCGGCGGCGAGCGAGATCCCTCATGGTGGAAGCTCCTTCGTGCGGAGAAACGGATGAGGCCGCTTCTCCGCCGAGGCTCGATTTCCGCCACGGTCACACGTCGCTCGGTTCGCAGGAACATCGAACTGCGCGGGGGAGTGTTCCCCGCCATGAATTATGGGAAGCTGACGTTCGCAGGCTTAATGCTCGTGCTGGTCGCGTGCAGTGGAGGCGCTTCCGGCGGTTCGCCATCCCCCGAGGCGCCGCGACAGCCGGTCAGCGGGAACAACGCAGGGGCCGCGTCACCCGCATCGCTTGCCAGCAACCCACCAGTCGCGAACTCCGCGATTACTGCGCCGCCGGGTTTCACCGTGCAGGTCATCGGCAACGTCAGCGGCGCGCGCGAGCTTGCGTTCGTATCGACGGCGACTTGATCGTCGGTAGCGGCGGCGGCTCGGTTTCGCTTGTGCCCCATGCCGACGCGTCCGGTGGGGCCGGCACGGCTAGCACGTACGCGAACGTAGGCGACAATCCGGCCGCCGGCGTCGCTTTCGGAAACGGATACGTGTACATCAGCACACAGCATGCGCTGTGGCGGACGCCCTATCACAACGGCGACCAGAAGGCGTCCGCGCTGAAGAAGATAGCGCTCTATCGCCAAGGGCAGGTCGCGCCTCATAGCGACGGCGACGTCCATACGTCGGCGTCCGTGACGCTTACGACGACGCACGCATTCATCGGGATCGGCTCCTCGTGCAACGCCTGCACCGAAGTAGACCCGACGCGCGCGACCGTGCAGCGCACCTCACTCGACGGCAGCGGAATGTCAACGTATGCAACCCGCTTTCGTAACGCGATCGCGCTAGCCGCCAATCCCGCCACGGGAACCGTGTGGGCCGGTGGAGCGGGACAGGACAACTTGCCGATTGGTCATCCTTACGAGTTCATCGACTCACTTACGATCCATACGGCGGTGGCGGATTACGGATGGCCCGTCTGTGAAGAAAATCGGCACACCTATACGCCGGGCGCCGATTGTTCACATACCGTCATCCCGCGGGTCGAATTTCCAGCCTATTCCACGTTGATCGGCGCGGCGTTCTATCCGAATTCGCAGAGCGGACCGTATGCATTTCCGAGTTCCTACCGCGGCGGCCTGTTCGTTACCGCGCACGGTAGTTGGCATGTGATCAACGGCCACCATATTCCGCCGCACGTCGCCTTCGTCGCGATGAACGGCGACAATCCCGTCACGCCCGTCAACTGGAGCAATCCGACGACGCAATGGCACGACTTCTTGACCGGCTTCCAAAACAACGCGAACAACGATGCGCGCATCGGTCGCCCCACCGGCATCGCGGTCGGACCGCAGGGCAGTCTGTTCGTCGCGGACGACCTCTCCGGTAATATCTATCGTATTCGTCCGACGGGCGACTAAGTTCGCGCGCGCGTGCCGATCCTGCCGCCTCCTCAACCGCCGCCCCTCGTATCGCCATCACCGTTCATCTCCGCAGCGCCGGCAACACCGTCACCCGCGCTGACGCCCACACCCCCCAAGGCAACGACGGCGCCGAGCGCCGTCCCGTCGCCGGGAGCGTCACCGCAACCGTCAACTAGTACAGCGCCCCTCGTCCTGGGGAAAACGCGGTTGCAGTTGAACACTGGCGCGTCGACTGCGCCGATCGCGATCCTTGGCGGCGTACCGCCACTGCGTGCGACGCTCTCCGCACCGGTCGCCGACGTACGGTTGGATCCCGCTCGCAATACGCTGGTCTTGCGCGGGCTGATGAACGGTACGGCGACGTTGACCATCGGCGATGCTAGTGGCGCGACCGCAACAGCAAGCGTCCTCGTTGGACCCAATGCGGGCTTTACGCCGAACGACGTAACGATCGCGTTGACGGGGAATCCGACGGATGATTTTGCGGCCGCGCAGATTCACGCTGCCCTTTTGCGCGCCGTGCAACCGCTGCCGGGCGCTGCGGTGATTCCCGGCAGCGTGCTACTCCCTACGTCTCTTGCCGCGGGCCAGCGCATTGACGCGCCGTTGCGCTTCCACGTAGACGGAAAGAACCGCTACGTCGACGCCGATGGCGTTGCGACGGTTCACATCAGCGTCGCAGCGCCCATGCCGATCCCACCGACCCTGCTGTTTTACAGCGACGATCCCGAAGAGCTTACGCAGGACGGCGTGCTCTTTCGCGGCACGCTGACCCGCGCTCAGCCCGTACGGCTCTATTACTATCATCAAACAAAAGTACCGAACGAATCGGTCGTCATCGTCCTCGATGCGCCGACGGGAAGTTCACGTGTCAACGTGATCGGACGCGGCGCGGGCCCGAATCCAGCGATCATGTACGTCGGTCAAAGCGCGACGTACCGCTACCTCGACGACCACGCACGCAACGCCGGCGTCGACCTCGACGTAGCAGCCGGCCAGCCGCTCCTGATCTTTACGAGCGATACCGCGATGAAGACGGGCGATCTGGTGGCGGGCGTCCTCGACCTGGCGCTCACCGACGGTAGTCCCGTGCGCGCGAGCGTGCTGGCGCTTTCGGCCGCCACTGACGTTGCCACGCTCTTAGGCAGTGAAGAACTGCTATCGGACGGCAAGCAACGTCGTGGTGTGTACGATATCGCACAGCCGTTCTCGCTTACGCTCGCATACGCGGCCGGCGGTCCCGAGCCGGCGCCCGTCACGGTGGGCGGCGGCGATCCCCCGATTGCAAACCTGCACGCCGGCGGCCGCCCGCTGGCCGGCGACTACGGTATTCTGCGCAACGTGAACCTCGCGCTGTCGAACGCCACGCAAGCGCCTGTGACGGTGTATTTGTACGAAAAGCCGATCGGCTATCCGGTCACCACGACGATCGCCTTCACCGGGGATGCGGCGCCGACGCGTTTGCAGTGCGCGAAACAGCCACAGCGGTATCTCGTGCGCGCCTTCGACGTTCCGGCCAACGGCTACGCCACGATCACGGGAACCTACATGACCGACGGCGGCTCGACGTACCCGCTCGACTTCGGCCTGACGTCGACCCCGCCATCGCCGCTGCCGGCCTCGATGACCGCCCCCGATGGGTGCTTCCCGAAACCGCCCGGCGCGCCATCGCCATCTCCGTTTCCGTTGCCGTCCACGGCACAATCGCCATCGCCCTGAACGTGGCTGTCGTTCGGGATGTTACGACGGGCCACCTCAAGCAGTCGTCGTCTCGTTAGACGTGGCAGCCCGCCACACCCGAGCCTCCGCATCTCTAAAGGAAAAGCTCGCCTGAGCCTTATATCGCGGATCAATGCAGCGCGAACCAAGCGAAATCGCGGGTTGCTGGCTGGAACAGGCGCGCGCCGAACTGGAAGCGGGCGAACGCAATCTCGACCGGCCGTTTCTCGCATGCTTTCTCGCACAACAGAGTGCCGACAAAGCTTGAAAGCGTTGGTGTTTTGGCGTAACGGGCAGTTCAACTCGAGAGACTCAATCGCTACACTCCTTGACCAGCTGCCGAGCAACAGCAGGGACGTTTCGCCTATGCTTTTAGGACAGAATTGCGAGCGCTGGACAAGTATTACGCTAAGACGCGCTATCCCGATCCGCCTGATTATGCAGTGCCGGCTGCGTCGTTTTCGTCAGAAGAGGCAGGCGATGCGCTGGGAACTGCATGGTGTACCGTTGCCCTTGTCGCGGTGGTGTTGAACTCAGAATCTGCTGAACCAGGCGAATCCTAAGAGTCCTGAGTCGAAATTGTACCAGCTAGTTTACGCGAGTTCTCCGTTGCCTGAGTCGGCGTGGTCGGTCTAACCAGTATTTAGCCAGTCCATATTTCGCCTTAGGATGACCGTCGCCAGCGGCGGCAGCGTGATGTTCAGCGAATACTGCTTGCGGTGCATGCCGTACTCCTCGGACGCTAGCGCGCCATTGCGAACGCCGCTGCCGCCGTAGCGCGGATCGTCGGTGTTGAGGACTTCGACGTACGTACCGGCGCTGGGAACACCAAAGCGATAGTTGTGGCGCACGA
>JAABUQ010003239.1_pt1 | contig 30348 bp, 23 predicted proteins | sample 5560001 | NCBI WGS metagenome assembly JAABUQ01 (sample SAMN10711888, study PRJNA513371) | rock metagenome | isolation source: Antarctica rocks | place: Antarctica: Victoria Land, Finger Mt nord | collected 2015-12-18 | reverse complement strand
CCCAAACCTATTCAATTGGGTAATGGAACAGATAGGTGAGTTACCTCGACCCAGAATCTCCAAAAAATCAGCAATGGCTAGAACCCTGACGCTGCAAAGTGTCCCGTGTTAAGTTGGTAGCCCTAAAGGTACTTATATTGATAGTAACTCCTGGATTGAAGATTTTTTCTGTGGCGCTCATGGCAAGTTATGGATGAAAGTCACCAGGAAGAGTGGCGGGAAACTAGTCACGGCTCTGGCCACCAGCAAGGACTGGCAACAAACTACACGTACAATCCAGCCAGATATACCTAATCCTTCCGTCAGTGAATTCACTTACCGTATGAGTCGGCAAGCTGGGACGAAATACTATGAAAGTTTGTAAATATTTATAACTGAACCTTTCGCAATTTCTTTGTCCGGCTTCGTTAGAAATTCACGGTTTCACCGTTAAAGCAGTGTTTTCCAAGGGATTCCTACTGTTCTAGAGTGTACTTGTCATCACCATAGGTCCATCTGGCTTTTGAGGCGCGAGGGACTTTTCTACGGTGACGACTAACGCTGTCATCTTAAAACTAGCCGGAATCGAAAGTTTAACTAAAACTGTGCCCCGATCGCTGGCATTAAACTGCCCTGCAGGGAGCTTTTTTCCATCAGCAACTGACCAAAGCTGATACAACTGACCTTTAGGTAAAACGGGCAGGTTTTGTAAGATTAAAACAGCTTTTGGTTCACCTGGAGTCATTACCATACTTCCAGAAGCGGCAGATGCACTATCCATGCCTTTGAGAGAAACTAAATGAGTATGGGGATTTTGGAGCATTCTAATCACATCTTTTTGCTTTGCTGCTTGAGCCTGCATAACATCCAACTGTTGTTGCAGGCGGTAGTTATCTAAACCTACCAGAACCAGCAGAGCAGCAAAACTGACGGCAATCTTACTCCATGCTGAAGGAAACCGCTTTGTTGTTGGCTGGTGTTTGATAGCAACATCTGTAGCTTCAAAGATGGCTGAACGCAGGTGTGGTGGTGGAGCAATTTCCGGTAGGGCATAGGGCATAAGTTCCAGCACTTCCTGCAAACGATTTACCTCTGTACTCAGTTCAGGATGTTCTGCAAGGAGATACCTCAATTCCTCAGCTTCTTCCGTGCTGAGGTCGCCGAGGACATAACCAGCTATCAATTCTTCTAATCTTCCAGGAAGTAAAGGGCTACTCATAGTGCAGTTAATTAATATAAAAGTCTTGTAAGTTTTTTCTCAGGTTCAATAGACCTTGGCGAGCCCAAGTCTTAATCGTTCCCAGAGGTGTATCTAGCTGTTTAGCAATTTCTGATTGGCTGAGACCGTCGTAGTAGGCCATCTCTATTATTTGTCGCTGTTTTTCTGGTAGTTGTGCTAAGGCATCGCGAACGTACTGGGAACGCTGACTTAAAGAAGCCAAGTCGAAAGGTGTTGGGGGGGGTGTTTCTGTCGCCATCATTTGACTCCATCGCTGGAGGAGTTTCAGCTTCGTGCCGCGAGAGCGAAGTTTATCAATGGCTCGCGAGCGAGTCAGGGTTGTTAAAAAGCTGCTCAGAGAACCACGAGCAGGGTTGTAGGTGCCACGACCCCAGAGAGTCAGAAAGATTTCTTGGGTTAGGTCTTCTGCTTCTTGAGGATTGGCAAGGATTCTGAGGGCCAATCTGTAAACCAGACTGGCATAGCGATCGTAGAGAACACCCAAAGCAGAAGCTTGCCCAGCTTTCAAGGCGCAATACAACTCTGCATCAGTTGGCAAGTGCAGGATATTCGATCTGGAATCGGCAGGGTCAAGAGCCATAGGTTTTCAAGGATAAGCTTGAGCTTGTCGGCTCAAGCTTGATTCCAGTTATAGCTCGGCAGTGTCTTTAGGGATAACTGAATCTTATCTATTTTCAAATACGACCAACAGAGCCGATTGGATGTCTCTCACTGAGTTTAGTGTCACTACTGGAGCCGCTTTATTATGGGCATATGCTTTCAATTTCTTCTAGGGTGAACGTCGATGGATTTTAGTGCCGCTCTACCTACTTTTGTGATTACGCTCCGAGAAGGAGTAGAAGCTGCCCTAGTTGTGGGCATCGTGCTGGCTTGCCTGAATAAAGCTCAGCAAAGCCGGTTGAACCAATGGGTTTATGCTGGTGTTGGGGTGGGAATTGCCGCTAGTGTACTGGTAGGTGTCCTATTTACTTGGGTGATTCAAGGACTGGGCACTGCCAATCCCGAATACACTCCTGTCATTGAGCCACTGCTAGAGGCGGTGTTCTGCGTCATTGCGATCGCCATGCTTAGTTGGATGCTCATCTGGATGACTCAACAGGCAAGGTTTTTAAAAACTGAAGTTGAGGATTCGGTAACCGCTGCCTTGAAACAAAGTGCCAATGGTGGTTGGGGCGTCTTCACTTTAATTTTGATTGCCGTTTTGCGAGAAGGTTTTGAAACGGTACTATTCATCGCTGCTAATTTTCAACAAGGTTTAGTTCCAGCGTTGGGCGCTCTTGCCGGTTTAGCTGGCGCGGTCGGGATCGGCGTCCTGTTGTTTAGGTGGGGCGTCAAGATTAACATCCGCCGATTTTTCCAGGTCATGGGCATTTTTTTGCTGCTGATTGTGGCTGGATTAGTAGTTTCTGCGTTGCGAGATATTGACGGCGCTGTTACCAGCTTGGCACAGGTAGATCGGGCGTCAGCAGCTCTCTGTTTCTATTACGATCGGTTTGCCGAAGACCCCTCTTGCCTATTGGGGCCAAGGATTTGGGATACCTCCAACATCCTGCCCGATCGCAAGTTCCCTGGTGTTGTTCTCAAAGCTCTGTTTGGCTACAGGGAAAAACTCTATTTCGTTCAAGCAGTAGCTTATGTTGGGTTTTTACTCACTGTCGGTAGCCTTTATTGGCGTAGCTTAGGCGGTGGAGCTACCAAGGAGCAGGGAGCCTAAGCGCCTCTAGTAAGGTTCAGATTTTAGCTCGTTACCAAAAACCGAGTTAGCATAAATGGCCAACTGAGATCGATTGCGCAGATTGAGGCGGTTCAGGAGGTGGGTGACGTGGGTTTTGACTGTCCCTTCCGAGATGTAAAGTTGTTCAGCAATTTCACGGTTAGGAGAGCCTTGGCTAATCAAGTGCAACACATCTCGTTCCCGCGGAGTCAGTTGCTTCAATAACTCCTGGCCTGGCGCTGGGGGGACAGCCTCTGAGTCCGAGACGTTAGTCATCAGCTTTTCCATTAACCCCGGTCCCATTTGGGTATACCCCTGATGGACCAACCGAACTGCCTGCGCCAACTCCTGAGAAGGCATATCTTTAAGCAAATAGCCCTTCGCTCCCGCACGCATGGACTGAGCAATGTATTGGTCGTCATCGAACGTACTCAGGACTAAGACTTTGATGTCTGGAAACTGGGCAGCGATCATCCGTGTGGCCTCCCTCCCATCCATTACGGGCATCCGTACATCCATTAGCACCACATCCGGTTGTAAAGCCGTCACCTGCTCAATGGCGGCTTGACCATTATCAGCAGTTCCTACCACTTGCAAATCCGGTTCCAGGGTGAGCATCGCCTTTAGCCCTTCGCAAATCAGGCTTTGGTCGTCTACTAGTAGGAGGCGAATCATACGAACACCTCAGTTAAGGAAGCTCAACCGTTATTCGACAGCCAGCTCCGTTTAGTGGGCATAGCAGTACCATAACAGACTACAGCCCTCTAACCTAATCGTACGTCCCTAGTTCAGCTTCTCCCAAAAGTTATAACTGCTGGTTTACCACTTCTTGTAAGGCAGAAATTTTCCAGACATAATGACTTTAACGCGATCGCCTTTGGGGTCTTCCTCTTTCTCGACATCTAACGTAAAGTCAATCGCGCTCATAATTCCGTCACCAAACTTTTCGTGGATCACGGCTTTGAGCGGCATGCCGTACACCTGCATAATTTCGTAGAGCCGATAAACTAGGGGGTCAGTCGGAACCACGGGACCGAGTCCTTTGACGGGAAATTCTGTCAGTTCTTTAACATAGCTCGGGTCAAGATCTAGGGCGTGAACCAGTTTACTTGCCTCATCTTCAGAAGCACTAGATTGACGGTAGATTACAGATGCAATCCATACCTCATCACGTCCAAGCATCTTTTCTAAACTGGCAAAGCTTAGTCCCTTGTTTTCTTTTGCAGCCAGAAGTATTTGAGTAATTTCGGGAATAGACACTTAAAGCTCCTTTGTCTAACTAATAGGGATCGCGCAATTAGTACACGTAGCCACTATGGTTAGGATACCCAAATAAATTCAGTAAATTTCATATCTAGTGTGTCAGTCGCGCTCGTTGCGGAACCCATTTGTAAAGGTTTTTGGCTACATAAGACCCTACCTATCTTACTTGCAACTACATGCACAAACTGTGCTAGATAATACATTAAGCCAGGATAAAGCTCATCTCCATGAAGAATCCCCCACCTCAAGGCAGGGGATTTTCTCGTATCTAGCTAAGCGCTAGCTTTAGCCGAACTTACCAGCAGTTGAGGCGATGAGGAAAGCCGCGAAAGTGAGGACGTAGCCGACCGTGAAGTGGGCTAAACCAACTAGACGACCTTGGACGATGGACATGGCGACGGGCTTGTCCTTCCAGCGAACCAGGTTCGCCAGTGGAGTGCGCTCGTGTGCCCAGACCAGAGTTTCGATCAACTCTTGCCAGTAACCTCTCCAGGAGATCAAGAACATGAAGCCAGTTGCCCAAACCAGGTGTCCGAATAGGAACATCCAGGCCCAGACCGCCAGGTTATTCATGCCGTAGGGGTTGTAACCGTTGATTAGCTGAGCCGAGTATAGCCAGAGGTAATCGCGTAGCCAGCCCATGAGGTAAGTAGAGGATTCATTGAACTGAGCTACGTTGCCTTGCCAGATGCCTAGATGCTTCCAGTGCCAGTAGAAGGTAACCCAACCAAGGGTGTTCAGCATCCAGAACATAGCGAGGTAGAAGGCGTCCCAAGACGAGATATCGCAGGTGCCGCCCCGACCAGGACCGTCGCAAGGGAAGGCATAGCCGAAGTCCTTCTTATCGGGCATCAGCTTAGTGCCACGGGCATCCAACGCCCCCTTGACCAAGATCAAGGTGGTGGTGTGCAGACCTAGAGCGAATGCGTGGTGTACCAGGAAGTCACCAGGGCCAATGGTCAAAAATAGGGAGTTGGTAGTGTTGTTGATAGCGTCCAGCCAGCCGGGCAGCCACACGTTAGCGTAGTTGGGCCAGGCGGTGGTAGCAATACTGTCTGGGTTAGACAGCAGAGTGTTCAACCCGTACAGCACCTTACCATGAGAAGCCTGAATGAACTGGGCAAACACCGGCTCAATCAGGATTTGCTTTTCCGGTGTACCGAAGGCGACTACAACGTCGTTGTGGACATACAGACCCAAGGTATGGAAGCCCAAGAATAGCGACACCCAGCTGAGGTGGGAGATAATCGCCTCTTTGTGCTTCAGCACCCGATCTAATACGTTGCCCTTGTTTTGCTCGGGGTCGTAATCCCGGACCCAGAAAATTCCAGCGTGGGCAAAAGCTCCCACCATTAAGAAACCAGCGATGTACTGATGGTGGGTATAGAGCGCTGCCTGCGTTGTGAAGTCCTGCCCGATGAAGGCATAGGGAGGCATCGCGTACATGTGCTGCGCCACCAGGGAAGTAATGGTTCCCAGTGCTGCCAGTGCCAGAGACAACTGGAAGTGCAAGGAGTTGTTGATTGTGTCGTACAGCCCTTGGTGGGGCAGGTTGAACTGCCCTTCGGTCTTGGTGCCAAAGAAATTTTTGGCGTTCAGCATTTCTTTGATGCTGTGACCAATCCCGAAGTTGGTGCGATACATGTGACCAGCGACGATGAAGAGTACCGCGATCGCCAGGTGGTGGTGAGCCATATCCGTCAGCCACAAGGATTGAGTCTGAGGATGGAAGCCACCTAAGAAGGTGAGAATTGCCGTACCTGAACCCTGAGCGGTACCAAACAGGTGTTGAGCTGTATCCGGGTTAGCAGCGTAAGCACCCCAGTTACCTGTGAAGAATGGTTTCAATCCTTCTGGGTGTGGCAGGGTCGTTAGGAAGTTATCCCAACCCACGTGCTGTCCGCGAGATTCAGGAATCGCAACGTGGACCAAGTGACCCGTCCAAGCTAGGGAGCTAACCCCAAACAGACCTGCTAGGTGGTGGTTCAGCCGAGGCTCAGCACTCTTAAACCAGGACAGGCTAGGACGGAACTTCGGCTGCAGGTGCAACCAACCAGCGAACAAGAAGAGCGCTGACAGTAGCAGCAGGAACACTGAACCCGTATACAGGTCATTGTTCGTCCGCATCCCGATGGTGTACCACCAATGATAGACACCAGAGTAAGCGATGTTAACTGGATACGTGGCGCCACCTTGAGTGAACGCATCTATTGCCGCATCACCAAAGTGTGGGTCCCAAATCGCGTGGGCGATTGGACGGATGTTTAGCGGATCTTTGATCCACTGCTCGAAGTTACCTTGCCAGGCGACGTGGAACAGGAGACTGGAGGTCCACAGGAAGATGATTGCCACATGACCAAAGTGGGTGGCGAAGAGCTTTTGGTAAAGATTCTCCTCCGTCATGCCATCGTGGCTTTCAAAGTCGTGAGCCTGGGCAATCCCGTACCAGAGCCGACGTGTGGTCGGATCTTGGGCTAGGTCCTGGCTAAACTTGGGAAATTTAGTTGCCATGTGTTTTACTAAATCCTGCATTTAGCTGTCAGCAATCAGCTCTTGGCTGACCGCTGACAGCTAGAATCCTAACCTACTGAAATGATTCGCGCCTCGAAGAACGCCCATATAGTGACAATGGCTCCCAAGAGGTAGTGAGCTACCCCGACAGCCCGACCCTGAATAATACTCAGAGCCCGAGGCTGAATTGCTGGTGCCACATTTAGCTTGTTGTGAGCCCAAACAATCGACTCGATCAGTTCTTGCCAGTAGCCACGACCACTGAACAGGAACATGAGGCTAAATGCCCAAACAAAGTGAGCGCCCAAGAACAGCAGACCATAAGCCGAGAGTGATGTACCGTAGGACTGAATCACTTGAGCTGCTTGGGCCCATTGGAAGTCACGCAACCAACCGTTAATGTTGACTGCACTTTGAGCAAAATTACCACCAGTGATATGAGCTATGGTGCCATCTGGATCTATCGTCCCCCAGACATCTGACTGCATTTTCCAACTGAAGTGGTAAACCACAACTGAGATGCAGTTGAACATCCAGAACAGACCGAGGAACACGTGGTCCCAACCAGATACTTGACAGGTACCACCGCGACCAGGACCGTCGCAAGGGAAGCGGAAGCCTAAATTCGCCTTGTCTGGAATCAAACGCGAACTCCGGGCAAACAGCACACCTTTGAGCAGGATCAGGACTGTGACGTGAATCGTGAAAGCGTGGATATGGTGGACCAAAAAGTCCGCTGTACCCAGCGCTATGGGCATCATAGCAATCTTGCCGCCCACCGCGACGATTCCACCACCGAAGGCATAGCTCACAGGTTCCAAAGCATTGGGAGCGGTTGTACCGGGAGCCAAGGTGTGGAGATTTTGCACCCACTGGGCAAACACTGGCTGCAACTGAATCGCTGTATCCGAGAACATGTCTTGGGGGCGACCCAATGCTTGCATGGTGTCGTTATGGACGTACAAGCCGAAACTGTGGAAGCCCAGGAACAGGCACACCCAGTTCAGGTGCGAGATGATCGCATCGCGGTGACGGAGCACCCGATCCACCACGTTATTTTGGTTCACGACTGGGTCGTAATCCCGCACCATAAAGATGGCAGCGTGAGCTGCGCCGCCAACGATGAAGAAGCCGCCAATCCACATATGGTGGGTGAATATGGAAAGCGCAGTAGCGTAGTCGGTTGCCAGGTACGGATACGGTGGCATCGCGTACATGTGATGGGCAACGATGATACTGATCGAACCCACGGCTGCCAGGTTAACTGCTAGCTGAGCATGCCAGGAGCTCGTAAGGTTTTCGTAGATTCCCTTGTGGCCTGTACCTGTGAAGGGGCCTTTATGGTTCTCTAGAATTTCTTTGATACTGTGACCGATCCCCCAATTGGTGCGGTACATATGACCGGCAATCAGGAAGATTACCGCGATCGCCAGGTGGTGGTGAGCCGTATCCGTCAACCACAGACCACCCGTCACTGGGTTCAATCCCCCCTTAAAGGTAAGGAAGTCAGCATACTCACCCCAGTTCAAAGTCCAGAAAGGTGTTAACCCTTTGGCAAAACTGGGATACAGCTCTGCCATCAAGCCACTGTTCAAAATAAATTCTTGGGGTAAGGGGATGTCCTTTGGGGCTACCCCAGAATCTAATAGCTTGTTAATTGGTAGAGCAACGTGGATCTGGTGACCAGCCCAAGCCAAAGAACCTAAGCCAAACAGTCCAGCTAGGTGGTGATTGAGCATTGATTCCACGTTCTGGAACCACTCCAGTTTGGGAGCCCGTTTGTGGTAGTGGAACCAACCAGCAAACAGCATCAACCCCGCTGCTACTAGTCCACCAATTGCCGTGCAGTAAAGCTGGAATGTATTTGTGATGCCAGCAGCACGCCAGATCTGGAAAAGACCAGAAGTTATTTGAATGCCGTGGAAGCCACCACCGACATCCGCGTTCAAAATGCCTTGGCCAACAATTGGCCAAACGACCTGAGCACTGGGCTTGATCCCTATAGGGTCAGTCAGCCAAGCTTCGTAGTTTGAAAAGCGCGCCCCATGAAAGTACATCCCGCTCAACCACAGGAACACCACAGCCAAGTGACCGAAGTGGGCGGCGAAGATCTTGCGGGAGACTTCTTCTAGGTCGCTAGTTTGACTATCAAAATCGTGGGCGAGGGCGTGAAGGTTCCAAATCCAAGTGGTGGTTTTGGGACCTCGGGCTAGGGTGCGGTCAAAGTGACCTGGTTGAGCCCACTTCTCAAATGAGGTGGGAACCGGGTCTTGATCTACTACAACCCTTACCTTTTTTTCCTCTCGCTCCGGAGGACTAATCGTCATTGAGACTCTCCTCTCGAGACAAGGAATGAGGAACTGTCGATCCCATCAAGTTGTCTTCGGGCCTATTTAGCCAGATTCGCCAATCTAGAACCGGGCTGAACCAGCGATGAAGACCGCCTGTGGAAAGTTGCTTTCTGATGAATTATAGAGTCTTAGAGACCTAAGAGTTGGAACCTTGTTAACAATACTTCAAATTCGCTGGATTGCCAGCAGATCCCGGTCTACAAGTTCAAATAACTGGAGAAAAAGTCAATAGCACCTTCACATTCTTTACAAACCTCAACACTTTGTTAAATTTTATTTGCAGTAATTAATAAAAATTATTGGTACCGAGACTGGTAAGGTGAGCACATCTTTATTTAACCTTTATTTAACTAGGATGATTGAAGATCTCACCTTTTGGGATATAGTTCCCTGTGAACAGTTCAGGCAGACTGAGCTGTCAGTGGCTTAGGAGCATTTTTGGGTGATAAATAAAACTTGGTGGCGGACTACCCTCACATCCCTGATCGCAGTAGTTCTGGTTTTGAGTCTATTGAGCTGTGGTGACCGCGCTGTGAGTCAGACCGGATCACGTATTGTCAGTCCTTCTCCACCCTCTGGAAACATATCAGAGGTATCTCCCCCGGAAGTGATTCAAACGCTACGCGAAGCCTTGGAAGGTTACCAGCCGCAAGTGACTATTTTGAGTCCTCAACCTGACGCGGTTTTCCAAGACAATACAGTGACTGCCCGCTTCCAGGTTAAGGACCTTCCCATCTTCAAGAATCCAAAACTGGATCTAGGTCCCCACCTGCATGTGATTCTGGACAACCAACCTTACATAGCAGTTTATGACCTGAACCAGCCCTTGGCATTCCCAGACTTAGCTCCTGGAACCCACACGCTGCGCGTCTTTGCCTCTCGCCCCTGGCATGAGAGCTTCAAGAATGAAGGCGCTTATGCCCAGACAACATTTCACATCTTCACCAAAACCCAAGACAACAACCCCAACCCAGCCCAGCCACTGTTGACCTACAGTCGTCCCAAAGGTAGCTATGGTGCGGAACCCATCCTGCTGGACTTCTACTTGACTAACGCCCCCCTCCACATCGCTGCCCAAGAAAATCCCAACGATGACATTGCCGATTGGCGGGTTCGCTGCACGATTAATGGCAACAGCTTTGTCCTAGATCGGTGGCAGCCGGTTTATCTCAAAGGCTTCAAGCCAGGAAAGAACTGGGTGCAACTAGAGTTTATTGATGAACAAGGAAACACCGTCAAAAATGTCTTTAACAGCACAATCCGGCTGATAACCTACGAACCCAAGGGTAAAGATACTCTATCCAAGCTTGTGCGCGGAGAACTCTCAGCAACTGAAGCTCGCGGCATTGTAGAACCCCAATATGCTACCGAAACACCTGCCCGTGTCTCACCCACTCCGGCTATCGAAAAAACACCAGAAAATCAGGTGGGTGAAGATAGACAAGCAAAGCCTGAAATTGAATCCAAAGAACCAACTGAAACCAAGGAAAAAGAGCCAGTCCAGTTAGAAACACCGAAACCAGGCGGCTTCTTTAACCGCTTCCGCCGTCCATCTGCCACACCGACTCCCAGCTTGTCACCCACACTACCAGAGATCATTGAGTCCCCGACTCCAGAACCAATTGCTCCTCCACCAGAACCGCAACCTTTGGTCGCGCCATTGGATGAAGCTCCAGCAGTGGCACCGGCTCCATTAATGGAAGTACAGCCAAAAGATTCCAAACAGCCGGAAGAACCAAAACCAGGTGGCTTCTTTAACCGCTTCCGACCCAAAGCTGCCGCTCCATCTCCCCTCTCGCCACCTACACTGCCGGAGATGATCGAGGAATCGGCACCAGAAGAAGTTGTTCCAGAGACAACCAAATCGCAACCAGAGCCGTCTCTTTCTCCTACGCCTTCTTTGGCACCGACTACCTCCTTAGAAGCAACACCAACAGCAAAAACACCTAACGAATAGCGACTACAAAAACAAAGTCCGCGTAGGCGGACTTTAAGATTTGGCATTTGCAGGGGTTGCCCGTCTGGGATTGCAATCCCAGACGGGCACCTCCTCGGCAATTTCTACTCGGAATCTCCAGCAGCTTCCTCAACTCTGCCTTGAGCTTTATCCAGAGCACCCTTTGTGGCTGGTCGACTTGGATCGTAAATATCACGCTTCTGGCGGACATTCAGGTCAATGGTTTCGGGAATTTTTTTCCCAAGCTGTTTGATATTCTCCAAGCCAGTATCACCAATGCGCCTTCCGGGAGCGTCACCAAGGTCTTCAGCCTTTTCTTGAATTCTCTTGACAGTATCGCGGTCTACTGTTGGAGAATCTGCCCGACTAGCTGATGTCGCAGCTTGCACTTGAAACGCTTCGCTATGACTAAAAGCAGGAACGACTAGAAATGTAATGGCTGCCAGAAAAACAGTAAGAACCTGGCGTATACCGATGTTTTGTAGCCAATAAATGACTCGCTTCATTTGAATCCTCCATACTTCTTCTAAAGTTTGAGGGCAACCTGGAATGAGTCACCCCCGTATATGACAATACCTCAGTAGCAAAATCCGATCTCCGTCCAGAGGATTGATTTTCAATGACAGCGATCGCATCTAAGCTGCTCAGTCTTCAACCTGTGTCTTCTAGTCCGGCAAAATATCGCTAAGGTAAAGAAGTATTAAGTACCCTGCTGAGTAGACAAGGAATCTATTACGATGCTCTGCGTCCGAGCGCCAGAACTGCATCAGCATCAACCCTGGCTCAACACTGTTACAACATTGCAGTTTCCGGGATTATGTGCTCCAGTCTTTAATACCATTTGAGGTATCAAGTCGCTTCACTTTTGGTTAATGCGATCTAACGGGGGCTAAGACAGCTAGACCATCGACTTGTTCCCCTTCAGCCGTCGCGGAACTTGTAGCACTAATGCTATAAATCGTACCAATAAACTGTTTGAAGATCCGGAAGTACGGGTCGTTGAGTTGGCTGGGCGGCACAAAACCGTATGCCCATGACAGGAAAGACCCCATATTCAGGTAGAAATAACCTTCGTTAGGACTGGGGAGGGAATTGGTAGCAGTGGTAAAGGTATATGACCTAGGCAACGACTGATAGGGCGATGGCACTAAGTCTGCCATGGCTCCGAACCCAGTCGCTATCAGGAGGGTATTGTTGTCTATCCAACTATAGGCAAACAGGCTCTTAGAGGGACTTCCCCCCTTCGCCTCCCAACTGGTAACTGGCTCGCCTTTGATGCTACGACTGGTTGCTTCAACCGACCCCTGCGAGAAGGACTTGACGAACTGGTCTAGCCGCTTCAGAGTGGCTTCTGCCGCAGCACGGTTGCTCGTTTGCACGAGAAAGCCTAAGCCAGAATTGAACTTGGGGCTGACTAAGCTAGATATTCCGCGCTTGGGATACGCGAAGTAGGCATAATCACCATCCATCCAATCCACAATGTCCCGGTCAACATCTAATCCGGTGCTGGTGCGGACAAAACTGCGGAACTGGTTGAGATTAGCTTTAAGTTTCGGGTCAGCATTGAATACTGCTACTAGTGCTTGCCACTGCTGCTTTAGATTCTGGCCTGTAGCGGCAGAGTAGGTAGTACCAGGAATCCGAGCGAGAATTTGATTTGCCTCGGAGGAAAGAATGTTAGCTCGGTCAGTTCTAGGCGTTTGGCGGTAGGCGTTGAATTGAAAGTGCAGCCCCTCTGGTTGTACCAGCAGAAAGCCATCCAAGGTGCTGTAGTCTTTCAGTTGTTCTAAACTAACTGAGTTAGGAGCGAGGGGAAAGGGCAGACGTGGATCTTTTGTCAGGGAATTGAGTAGGGGAAGAAACTTAGCTGGATTCTCGTAAAGCGTCAGCAGCTTCGGCCCAACTTGGGGACGCTGGATTGTTCGCTGGAACTGTGGATTTTGCGCTAGCGTGTCTCTGCCCTTGGGCAGATCGAGCAACTGCTTAATGGGTTTAACTGTGTTAGCGGCAACAACGTAGCCAGGGAGAAGGGCGATCGCAAACTCCTGTCCCGGCTGGTTCGGGTTTGGCTGAGGTAAATTAGGCCGAGACGACTGAACTGGAGTCAGTGGTCTGGGCTTTTGAGGAGGAATGGGGGTTGACTGAGGCGGCGGGACGGGTGGCAGAGTTTTAAATTCTAGGATGGTGACACCTTTATAGTGGTACTCTGTCAATCTTTCCTGTTTGCCTGGCTTAATTTGAGACAACAACTGTTGTAAGCGACTGTCATCTTTCACTGGCGCTATCATCAGGAAATTAGAGTCTAGCGTCACTTCAGATCTGCCCACTTTAGGCATGAACGCAAGTGCAACCTGGTCTCCCAGCCAGGAATCAACATCTTTAGCGTAGTCAAATTGCATATCGGTGGGTAAAAATGACTTGACCCCGGCATAGGCTGCTTGAAACAACTGAAAGCGGCTTAAAGTCTCACAATCTGCTGCTTTTGTGTTGACTAAAATTACCACTGGTGCATCGGCTGGTAAGATAGTTGTGACAGCTGGGGTTGGGGATGGCTGGGTAACTTGAGGATTTGGTGGAGTTGTTACCGACAGGAGTGATAGTGCCGCTGGTAGAAACACGCTTTTTCTTTCTGGAGTTTATATAATTTTACACAGTAACATTTTACACAGTCAAGGCGGTGTTGTCATGACTACACAACCTAACAATGTTGAGCAGCGGATAGAACGACTAGCTGAACAGCAACGGGAAACGCACGCCCAAACAATGGCTGAATTGGGAGAACTCAACGGTTCGCCGGAGGTAGCTCCGGCGACTGCGTTGAGCAAGCTCAAGGCAATTAGTCAACAGCAGTTAGAAACTGCCAGAGCGCAAGCTGAAAGTATCCGTAGCCTAGCCAGTGCCTTTGTTGAGCAAGCCAGAGCTTACCGTGAATTCAGCCGAGGTTTGCCGGATGTGGTGGAGACAGCACGGCGCTCGGCACAAGCAAGTGAAGGGGCTGCATACATGGCACAGCGGACGCTAGAGGCGATGCGAGACTTGATTGAGGAATTAAGGCAGGAACGCGGTTAGAGCGCTGGTAATTATGAACACTCAACCAAAAATTATTGTCCTAGATGATGACCCCACTGGTTCTCAAACTGTCCATAGTTGCCTGTTGCTGACGCGCTGGGATGTGGACACCTTGCAGTTGGGGTTAGCTGATGCATCACCGATTTTCTTCGTGCTGACGAACACCAGGGCGCTGACTCCAGACCAAGCAGCAGCTGTGACTAGAGAAGTTTGCCACAACCTCAAAACCGCGATTGCCTCCTGTGGCATCCAAGATTTCCTGATTGTCAGTCGTTCCGACTCCACCCTGCGCGGGCATTACCCCATCGAAACAGATGTGATCGCTGAAGAACTTGGCCCCTTCGATGCTCACTTCTTAGTCCCAGCTTTCTTTGAAGGAGGAAGAATCACCCGCGATAGTGTACATTACCTGATCGTCGATGGCGTCCCCACCCCAGTTCATAAAACTGAGTTTGCCCGTGATTCAGTCTTTGGCTACCAGCATAGTTACTTGCCTGATTACGTTGAACAAAAGACCCAAAGCCGGATTCCAACTGAGACTGTAGAAAGGTTTTTGCTAAACGACATTCGTGCCGGTAGCTTGGAACGACTACTGCACCTCACAGGCAACCAGTGTGCAGTCGTTGATGCCGAAACCCCAGATGACCTTAACCACTTTGCTAAGGATGTCCTCATAGCAGCAAGTCAGGGTAAACTCTTTTTGTTCCGCAGTGCTGCTAGTCTGTTAACTGCTCTAGCTGAATTACCTCCTCAACCCGTCCCGGCAGAGGAGATGGCGCAGTATGTGCGGGACGGAAAACCAGGTGTAGTCCTCGTGGGTTCCCATGTCGAAAAGACTACCCAGCAGTTGCAAAACTTGCTACAAGAACCTGCTACAGTCAGCATCGAAGTTGACGTAGTGCATTTGCTTGAAGAGTCAACAGAGCAAAAAGATCAGCTTCTAGCCAATACCCTCAAAAGAGTTGATGCCGCCCACAACGCCGGAAAAACCCCAGTCATTTATACCAGCCGTCAGGAACTAGCCTTTGCGGATGTGCAAACGCGACTACAGTTTGGAGCAACTGTTTCATCCTTATTAATGGATATCGTGCGCGGTCTACCAGTTGATATTGGATTCTTAATTAGCAAGGGGGGTATTACTTCCAACGATGTCTTGAGTACTGGTCTAGCCTTGACTTCAGCGCGGCTACTCGGTCAAATTTTGCCCGGATGCTCAATCGTACGTACCCCAGCCGACCATGCCCAGTTTCCTAACTTGCCGGTGGTGCTGTTTCCCGGCAATGTAGGAGATGCCAATGCCCTGGTCACAGTTTACCAGCGGCTTAATAAAAATTCTTAAAATCCCCCCCTCTCCCCCTCCCCCCCCTCCAGAATGCCCCAACTAATCTAATATGAATACTTAACCAGCTCACTGACCCGTCCGGCATGACTTCTGATTCTGCCCTCCCAGATCTAGTGACAACTGTGACACCGCCGCCAGCTGAAATGGTGAATGGCGACACCCAACCCCGCTTTAAAAGTGAAGCGGGGCGGCTGTTGTTAATCTTGCCAACAGAAGCACAGATGCTTGCCTCTGCAACCAATTGGAATGAGCTTTGGCAACAGCTGAAACAGCGTCTCAATGGTGGCGATCGCTTTTGGCAGCCGCAGACAGTAGTGCATCTCATGGCAGCGGATCGGTTGTTAGATGGACGACAATTGCAGGCGATCGCTGATGCCCTGTGTGAAGTCCAACTTCAATTGAAGTGTGTCTACACCAGTCGTCGCCAAACTGCTGTTGCCGCTGCCGCATCTGGCTATTCAGTTGAGCAACAACCGTCTTTTCCTGCCTTGAATCAAACGCTAACACCCACGCCTCAGCCTGTAGCAGAACCTCTTTATCTGCAAATGACAGTGCGTTCAGGGGTTGAAATTCGCCACTCTGGCACAGTGATCATTTTGGGAGACATCAATCCCGGCGGTAATGTTGTGTCAAATGGGGATATCTTAGTTTGGGGGCGTCTGCGCGGGATTGCCCATGCTGGTGCCGGTGGTAATCCCAAGTCTCTGATCATCGCGTTGCAGATGGAGCCTACCCAGCTACGAATTGCAGATTCTGTAGCTAGGGCACCACAAACGCCGCCAACTCAGTATTATCCTGAGATTGCTTACGTGACGCCGGAAGGGATTCGCATCACCAAGGCCGCCGATTTTTCTAAGTCCCAGTTCTTATCAAAGTCATGAGTCGCATTATTGTCACAACCTCCGGCAAAGGAGGGGTTGGTAAAACCACAGTTACAGCCAATCTGGGCATGGCTTTAGCCCGATTGGGGCGTCAAGTTGCCTTAGTCGATGCGGATTTCGGCCTCAGAAATTTGGATCTGCTGCTAGGGCTGGAAAACCGAGTAGTCTACACGGCGCTGGAAGTTTTCTCTGGCGAGTGCCGGTTAGAACAAGCATTGGTGAGAGATAAGCGGGAATCAGGACTAGTACTCCTCCCAGCCGCCCAAAATCGCACCAAGGAGGCGGTGAATCCAGATCAGATGAAGCAGCTGATTGGCGACTTGACCAAAACATACGACTATATCCTGATTGACAGTCCCGCAGGGATTGAGATGGGCTTCAAGAATGCGACGGCAGCAGCTGAAGAAGCGCTTATTGTCACCACCCCAGAAATTGCGGCGGTGCGTGATGCTGACCGAGTGGTCGGTTTGCTAGAAGCTCAAGGGCTCAAGCGCATCCAACTCATTGTTAACCGGCTGAGACCCGCGATGGTGCAGGTGAATGACATGATGTCAGTGGATGACGTGCAGGAATTATTGTCAATTCCGCTGGTTGGAGTGGTTCCTGAAGATGAGCGTGTTATCGTCTCTACCAATCGCGGCGAACCCTTGGTATTAGCAGAAAACCCCTCAATGGCTGGGATCGCGTTTGACAACATTGCTCGCCGATTGGAAGGGGAGACGGTCAAGTTCCTCGATCTAGATGCTGCCCACAACAGCATTTTCTCCCGCATCCGCGACTGGCTATTCGGTTGAATTTGAGCTTAACCACCCCTGCACAGCTACCATGATTAGCGAACTTCTAGAACGGCTTTTTCCTCGCACTTGTGACGACAACAGTCGTGCGGAAGTTAAGCGGCGGCTGCAATTAGTGATTTCCCACGATCGGGCTGACCTTAGCCCGCAGATGATGGAGAAAATGCGACGGGAAATTCTGGAAGTCGTCTCGCGTTATGTGGAACTTGACACCGAAGGTTTGGAATTTACCCTGGAAAACAACCAACGGGCAACGGCGTTGATTGCCAACTTGCCCATCCGCCGAGTTAAAGAAGTTGAGTCTTAGTTGTGGGAGCGATCGCTCCTGTCCACTCAGCTGACAAAACTAGACAGTTTAGTTAACTAACACCACAGGAAGAAATGCTAATTAACGATTCTCGTTGCATGATTCCAGTTACCAAGTCCCCCAAGGACTACCAGGCTTTTCGCATTAGTCCGGATGATACCAACAAATTAGCGATCGTGTTCGATACGGCAACTGCTGATATCTCCTTAACTTTTTGTGTAGAAATTTTTGATGTGGGTGGCAAGACTCCTGCCAACCGACATCAGTCAGCAGTGGAGATGTTTTTCATCCTCCAAGGAGAAGGACGGGCAACTTGTGATGGTAAAACAGTACCAATTAAAGCTGGAGATAGCCTTTTGGTGCCAGCCACAGCTACCCATGAGATTGAGAATACTGGACAAACTCGGTTGTACGCTCTGTGCATCATGGTGCCAAATGAAGACTTCGCCGAACTGATACGCAGTGGGATGCCGGTGGAACTGGATGAGGAAGATTTAGCTGTTTTGCGTCGCTAAGCTACACCAGTGTTATGTTAACGGTGCATCCCAAAGAGACGGTGTCAATGCTGACACGCGATCAGGTGCGGCTAGATGCAGATATTTACCACCCAGCGGTTGAGGGGAATTTCCCCGTGCTATTGATGCGACAACCTTATGGAAGAGCGATCGCTTCCACCGTCGTTTATGCTCACCCTAGCTGGTATGCTGCTCACGGCTACATCGTAGTGATTCAAGACGTCCGGGGACGCGGTTCGTCTGAGGGCAAATCCAAGCTATTTGTCCACGAAACTGAGGATGGCGAGGATGCGGTGAACTGGGCGGCGGAGCTACCTGGTAGTACTGGACAGGTGGGGATGTATGGGTTTTCTTACCAAGGAATGACCCAGTTATCCGCAGCAGCAGCTCGTCCACCAGCCCTTAAGACTATCTGCCCCGCCATGATTGGCTACGACTTGTATACAGATTGGGTGTATGAAGGGGGAGCTTTCTGTCTGCAAGCCAATCTCAGCTGGGCAATTCAATTGGCGACTGAAACGGCTAGGTTGCAGGGTAATGTCATCGCTTATGAGACTCTATTTGCCGCATCGCGCAATCTGCCCTTATATGAAGCATCACCCAACCTTTCTGAGTGCTTAAGAAAATTTGCACCGAATGCTTTCTATCACGAGTGGCTTCAGCACGGAAAAGCAGATGAGTATTGGGAACAAATTTCACCTAAGCACCACTTGCAAGACGTTGACTTGCCTATGTTCCACATTGGGGGATGGTTTGATACCTACCTACGCGGCACTCTGCACTTATATAAGGACATGGCAGCCCGTAGTCGCAATCGCCAACAGTTATTGGTTGGACCGTGGGCACACTTACCTTGGGGGCGCAGAGTTGGCGCACTCGACTATGGTCCAGAGGCGGTAAGTCCTGTAGACAGGCTACAACTGCGGTGGTTCGATCGGTTTCTGAAGGAAATCGATCTGGGTTTGCCAGACGAGGCACCCATTCGCCTGTTTGAGATGGGCAGTAACCGCTGGCGCACCTTTGCTAGCTGGCCAGAGACAAACCACAAATCTTATTTTTTGTCAAGTACTGGCCTTGCTAGTATCAGTGAGAGTGAAGGCACTCTCAGCGTCACTCCTTCAGATACCTGCCTCAATGATGTCTTGGTACATGACCCTTGGCGGCCAGTTCCGGCGCTAGGTGGTCATGCAGCGGTGCCAGCTGGGTCATTTGAGCGATCGCATCTAGATTGCCGTTTAGATGTATTAACTTATACTACTGAACCGCTAGTGGCAGACCTGCATTTGGCTGGGGATGTAGCGGTTGAGGTCTGGTGTACATCTGATATGCCCAGTCATGACCTGTGTGCTGTACTGTCAGAGGTATGCTCAGATGACAGTATCTACAATCTGACGCAGGGTTATATCCATGTTGAGTCTACTCGACGTTCCGCCGGAGGTAGCTCCGGCGGCTGCGACGAGCAAGCTCAGCGTTCCGCCGGAGCTACTTCCAGCGGCGTCGAGCAAGCTCAGGCCCAACTGCTGCGGGTTTCACTCCAGGCAACTTGTGTTCGGATCGCGAAAGGTAATGCTTTGCGCCTCAGCTTGAGTGCAGCATGTTTCCCAGCCTACGCGATGAATCCGGGTACGGGTTCGCTGCCCAGCACGACCCACTTAATAGAGGCTCAGATCGTGACGTTGACGGTGAGCTGTGGTGGCGATTGCCCTTCTCAAGTGTTGCTACCCGTGATATCACAATTGTAAAGTTTTCAAACATGAGCACGTTTGCACAAAACTTTGATGAACGCTAATCAACACTTGCACTACAGTTATAGATAACCAAACAAGAAGCTGAAAGGCTTATAAGAGAGAAGCATGAAAACCCTGCGGCTTTAGCCCAGGGATGAAAGGCTGTAGCAGGCTTAAGCCTGCCGTACACCTATTCCCAAATCCCCGGTCATACTGAGATACTTGGTCTTGCTTGACACTCTTGCTTGTGGTAGTATGAATACATAGTACAGGCTGAAAAACCGCTAGCACGAGACAATGAAAAATCTGTGGAGACCACACTCGACCGGCTAGAAAGTAGTAATGCTAAGAGGGTACGGAAAATCCTCTCTAAAAACCCAGTCATTACCTAACCGTATTGCGTGAACCTGGAAAGTTCAAAATTCAATATAAAAAAGTACCGTGGGGCACACGGAAACTTGAGGAAAGAAAGCAACAGTTTCTCAGGCACTTTCAGAAGTACTCGAAAGCTTAGGGAGAGGGAACCTCCAGGTCTTTCTTGAACTTAGCTCGATATTTCGTAATATAGTACGAGTGTTTGGTTAAGGTATTGCCTCGTGTACCAACGGCGTTGGGAATAGGGGACTCGAAGGTTTGCGTTTTCTCGATGAATTAAGAATCCCCTCGGCTTCAGCCAGGGGAGTGTCAAACTATCCTTCTCTATCGGGTTTAGTGATAGGCTGGTAAGCCCTTGAAATCGTTGATAAAACCTGCGAAATTGTGTCTCTTTCGACAACTAGCCACAGCAGCTTAGGGCTTCAGTGCGGGCAGTTTTCATGTCCGACTACGACTGAAAAAGACAGCAGCTATAACAATTAAACCTAAAAGCGCCAAAGGTACCCAGAGGTTAGGGAGATCTGACAGACCCATTGCCGATTTGGTCAAGTGTACTTGAGCTAGGAGTGGCGATTGCAAGGTAGACTCCCTTGAAAGGTGCGGAGGTCGGGAGACGAAGTCTGAAGTCCTCAGGATGAAATGTGAATTCAACCTTTAGCTTTTAGCCTTCATCTTCCCATGACCTCACCACCTAACTGTTGTATGTACTTTCAACTTACTTGAGAGTTGCAGCAGAGACGCGGCTTGTCCTCAAGTGCCAATTGTTGAGCAGTTGAGCACGGTTTTGCCGCAAGTCGGTACGGCTACGTGCCGTTGGGTAGGGAACGCGATCGCCCTTAATCCCAGCCCAAAGAATCCGGTTAAATTCTTCGGCATCGACCTTATCTTCAACTTCAAAGTTAAAGCCCTTGGTTGCTGCTGCCCACCACTTGCCGTTATGCAGGGGAGGAATAGCTGCTGTCTTGGTCACACTGGGGTCGTTGCAAGCAGGTATCAGGTTGGGGCCTTCTGGCAAAGCGCACAAACTCCCTGGCACAATGGCTTGATAGGGAGTCAGGTCGGGCGTTTCGGTAAATACATCTGACATCGGCTCGGCATTAGCATCAGTGGTACTGATGTAGCCAATTCCCAGCAAATCCTCCATTGTCCGTAGCATGCTAACGGTGTTGTAGTTAGTGCTGACAACCGTAGTCCGCTTGGTATAGGGCGAGATAATATAACCTACCGAGCGGTGGGAATCGATGTGATCAGGACCGTTCTGAGAGTCATCTTCAATGATAAAGATGGCTGTGTCTTTCCATGCTGGGGAATGGGAAATGGCTTCCACCACCTTGCCAACGGCGTAGTCATTATCAGCTATCTGCAGTTCTGGAGTATTAATACCCAAGATTGCATTGCTGGAGGGACCTAAATTGCCAAAGTGGTCGTGTGCCAGGCGCAGCAACGTTAAGGCAGGCATGCCGTTCTGTTGCATATCGCGCAACCACTCGTTAAATAAGTAGATGTCTGAGTTCTTCTGGTCGAAACTCCGGAAATAAATGTCAGTCTTATCTCGCAGGGCAGGCTTGACAGGTGGGGCTTGCGGGATATTATCGGCAAATGGAGTTGGAGAGATAGGAATGTAAAATGGGTTGGTTGGGTCAGGCTTCGTTGGGTCTGCTTGATTCGTGCTGTAATAGGCCAGGTCGATGAAGAAGCCGTAATTACGGACAGTCTTGCCTCCACGTAATGCCACGTCCCACAAATAACCGCCAACCGCATTCTCTCGGAGGTCGTCATCTCCAGCTGGGGCGTTAACGTCTTTGGAACCAGGCAGGATAGAGGAGTTGCCGGTAGGATCTATCAGTCCAGTTTCCCGTACAGTGATTTGTGGGGAGTTAGCAGATCCAGGTGGTGGAGGTGGTGGCGTTTGCGCTCCGCCAAGATTTATATTGCGGTTCATACCCTCGTAGTCGTAGGTGGTCCAGTTACCACCATTGCCGTAATCAACTGACTGGTGCTTCTCAGTGAAGTCAGTTGTCCGGGCTTGGGTAGACCAGTTCCAGCCCACTCCGCTCGATTCGCCACTATCGTAGAAGTTATCCAAAGTCACGAAGTTCAGAGCTAGCTGGTGATGATTGGGTGAGATGGCTTGCGGGAACAAGGTCAGTTGTGGGTCACCATTGCCTACAGGCAAGTCGCCCAGGACCTGGTCGTAAGTGCGGTTCTCTTTGACGATGTAGACAACATGCTTGATCTTCTTACGCAAAAAGGTCATCATTGGATCTGGCACTCGGTTACCATAACCAACATTTTGATCTACCCGTGCGGAAAGGGCAGCAAGTGTGCTGCTATTGGGAACTGGAATCGTAGCAATCCCAGCTTTTTCTAGAGCCCAGTCGTAATCGTTTCTGTAGTTTGTGTTGCGTGCGCTCCCTGCAGGAGTCGTCAGGCGATTCGAGGGGTTAGGACCGGAAGTCCCCTTGGCATTGACAACGTAGAGTCTCCTGCCGTTTTGACTGACACTTACGGAGTTGGGGTACCAACCAGTAGGGATGCGTCCTGTCACTCGACCCGACTTGAGATTCACAACAGCGACAGAATTCTCACCTCCTAGGGTGACGTAAAGTGTCTCCCCATTAGGACTGAGTGCTAAGGAGTTAGGATTCGCCCCTTTGTATTTATCTCCAGGGCGAGATAGGGAGATGGTTTGTACCACCTTGTCGCTACTTGTATCGATGACAGACACCGAGTCAGTGTCACCATTAGCCACATAGAGTCGGCTTTCGTCAGGTGAGAGCAGGATCTTGTTAGGCTGGACGCCTACAGGAATGCGGGTGATAGCATTGGTAGTCAGGTCTACAGCCAGCACTTCGTCGTCCCGCTGACTGCTGACATAGGCTTTCGCCGCCGCACCACTGTCTGTGTTCTTAATCGCAACGTAATAGGGATATTCCCCTGTGGCTACCTTACCACCTGGCACGAAGAACTTAATTTCGTTGATCACCTTGCGGGTGGAAGTATCAGCAACTGATATTGAATCATTCGCGAAGTTGGCAGCTACTAAGGTCTTACCGTCTTTACTCACGGCAACTCCCGCCACGATTGCACTACTCCCTACCAGAGCTGCTGCTGGAGTCCCCTTCAGGATGTTGCCATCGTAACCAGAAAAAGGAGCAGTCTGGTTCGAGTTATGACCTAGTACGATGAAGGGGGCATCTGGGGCAAACTGAGCATTACTGTTGAGGGCGTAAACATAGATCCGGTCATCTCCCCCGGCAGAGACATAGAAGCGCTTGCTGTCTGGTGCCCAAGCTATGCCGTCGTAGGTATTGGGAATATTAATCTGCTGCTTCTTGACCAAGCGTCCAGTGCTGACATCATAGACAAACACCCACTCTGCCTTCCTAGTTGTGACGCTACTCGGTGCCCCTGTTGTGGGGTCAAGGACTGGGTAGGTAATAGGTGCCCCAGTTGTCTCGTTATTGAAATTCTGGTTATAGCCACTGGTGAGGACTAGCAGGGTTTTGCCATCTGGACTGAGGGCAGTCGTCACTGCTTCAGCAGCGTCAGCAGTCCCGTCAGAGCGTAAGCCCGTGGCAAGGCGTTCAAACGTAGAGCCTGGTGCTGCTGCAGGTGTGATTGTCTGACCTGTGGCTAGCAATGACCCGCCGTTAAAGTCACCCACAGGGTCAGTCGTTCGAGCACTAACCGATTGCACATTCACACCCAAGACAGCTGCCAGCAATAGGCTCAGCAGATTTCCTTTCTTCTTGCAAGTTTTCATTAACTTTACTGATAGCAAATTGTGCCAACGATATAGATAATGATGCTTAATAGTTAAGGAAGCGCTAACAATAGGTTATTATTTCCAGTCAGGATATTAATTTTAAGTATTGTTACGGCAAACGAAAGTACGTTAATACACTTCATCGGTTTTTGCAACACAACTGTTTGTTCAACTGGTGCGAGTTTGATTTACCAGAATACTACCGAGGGAGTACGCAACTACCTGAGGCTGATTGCTAGTCTAAAGCCGATTTATCTGTTGCGGGGGGTTGTGAAACTGCCCCTTTTTCTTCTTTATTTTCGTCTATTAGATACCAGCATTTCCACCGAGAAACAATTGGATGTGCTTGACAACGGACAAGGTTTCTCCGCGCCAATTCCGGTAGTATGCTCTTAACCGTAGCGTTACTGAGTCCAGAGGCTCTAGCTATCTCGCTGGTTAGAGATCCATCTGGGTGTTTCCGCACCTCCTCTAGTACCCTCTCCTTGCGCTGGGTCATTTTTCTGAGGCCCATTGTCTTTGTCAACAGTATCTACAATTCCATGATGGATAATTTTATAACTAGACACCTCAAAAAATCTACTAAATTGTAGTTGACGATATTCTCAAGTAGCAGTGATGCCTAAGGCACACTGCGCGAACCCAAGTAACGCTGCAACAGACCGATCGCCACCTCTGGCAGCTCCAGATGAGGCAGCACTCCTACTTGCGGTATGGGCTGAAACTCTCGAATTGCTTGGGGATTTAGCTGTGCCAGACGCCGCCCCAGATTGACGCTGGTAAATTGTGCTTGTTCGCCCCAAAAGATGACTGTAGGCACTGTGAGTTGTTGAATATACAGAGCCAGGTCAAAGTAAAGGTCTCCTCGCAAAAAGGCTAGAGCTGAATATTCAGCATTAGGTTGTTGCGCTGATGCCAAATAAGCCTCTACCATCTCTTGAGACACTCGCTCTGGCATGGCAAAGAGAAACTGCTGCAAAAAGTTACGCACAGCAACTTCATTTTCAGCACCGAGGGCATAAATTAGGCGATCCAACAGTGGCGTACTTATGATTTGAAGCGGGAGTCGGCGACCAGCCCCCTGCCCAAAGTCATCGAACCCAGATGGACAAACTAAAAACAGAGATTGGAATAAATCGGGTTGTTGAATTGCGAGACGAATGGTGAAAGCAGCTGTCAGGGAGGACGCTACGACTGTCACCGGCGGACGACAAGCCTGTTGGAAAAACTCTGTCAGTGTCGTCAGATAGTCAGAAATTTGGTAGTCCCGGATGGGGTGAGCTGACTGACCCCAACCGATTAAGTCTGGGGCTAACACGTGATAATCATTAGCAAAAGCGGGGTAAACCCTAGACCATTCGTAAGCAGAAGCACCGCCGCCAAAGTTGTGCAGGAAGATTAATTGGGGTAACTCTTCTGTGTCAGCAATCGACCACGGTGTCGTCATTTGGGTATAGTAGACCATCGACCCCAAGGATGTTCCTATAACTCGTTGCCCAAAGCCAGAGGGTTGAAATTGCAGCATATTTGCCAATTTAGTGCCTTCACAAATTTGCATCTGTCTTCGGAGCCAAGTCAATAGCGATCGCAGTGGCGAAGGGGTCAATGACGGATTCTGGAACTTGGATTGTTAACTCACCAAGCGGATCGGGATTGAAGAAAGAGTCTATGATGGCACAGCGAGTGGTGTATGAGAGTTCTGTCCCACCAGCCAAAACACGTACAGATTTTACCTGTTTAATTGGCAGACCGCGAACAGAAATTGTGTCGTAAGGCTTCATTAATAAGTGTAGGTAAATGCAGTTGCCCTTACGAGTAGAAGTTCCATAAAATTGCCACGGTTCCAGTCCTGTCTGAGTGCCAATGATACTTTCATGATTGCCAGCCATCCAAGTTTCCAATATTGCTAGAGGTCCGAGCAGCTCTGCCTGAATTTGACCGTTACCCATGGGACTGACGTTCAACAACAAGTTACCGCCTTTACCTGCGACTTCACATAGCGTATGAATTAATTGGCGAGCCGACTTGAAATCGGTGTCAGCCGGGTTGTAACCCCAACTTTCGTTGATTGTCATGCAAGTTTCCCAGGCACGAGCGGGCGGTTGAGGTGGAATGAATTGCTCTGGTGTATCAAAGTCGCCATACCCAGGCAAGCGATCGTTGATCAGAATCTCTGGCTGCAACGAGCGAATCGTGTCGTGTAGCGCTGACGCTTGCCACTGTTCTGGTGTGCGTTCCCAGCCCCCATCAAACCAAAGCAGGTCAATTTTGCCATAGTTCGTCAATAGCTCCCGCACTTGACCGAACATTAAGTGGGTGAACCGCTCCCACTGCACAGACGTTGGCTGACGAAATTGACCAAAAACATAAGGCTTGTCGTCTTCGGTAAAAGCGGGGTAATCGGGGTGATGCCAGTCAATCAAGGAGAAATACAAGCCAATGCGAATCCCAACTGAGCGCATGGCATCAATGAATTCCCGGACAATATCTCTGCCGTATGGCGAGTGCTGGATGGAAAAGTCTGATTGCTGAGTGTGGAACATTGCAAAGCCATCATGATGTTTGGTTGTCAAGATGGCATATTGCATACCCAAGCGTTTAGCCAGACTTGCCCACTCATACGGGTCATAATTCTGCGGGTTAAAGGTTTGTGCTGTGCTGTGATATTCGTCAACAGGTATGTTGCCGCAGAAGGGTAGGCTGAATACTCCACCCACCAGAGGCCAAGATAATTCGCAACCGCTTTGAGAGCTGTGTCCCCGATGAACAAACATTCCGAAACGAGCAGTGTCAAACCAAGTTTTCATCTGTTTTTCTGTCTCCAGAATTACAGGCCAATTTAACACTCGCCCCATTCGTTAGTTAGCTTCAACGGCAAGAAGCCCCACACCAAAACGAGCGTAAGCGAGGTTTTGGTGATGGGATGAATTGCCGACCGAATCGATTTGACATACTAGTTTTCTCAGTATTAACACGTACTACATGAGTTCGGCATAGTACACATAGTCAACCACTCACCCGACCGTCTCGGACAGACAGGTTTCAGTAGAGTCACGACTCTTACCACAGCAAGAGCGGCAGATCGGGGAATCTGAATCGGCACTGGAAGCGACAAGCAAACCATACGGCAAGGACGTAACAAATTAACTCCTTGGGGCGCAGGGAGTCTGCCCGGACAACACACGAGTGTTGTGGGAGTCAGGGGCACATGGGTGACCCAAACCTCCGGACGTTGTGTAAGACCATCACGGCATTTGGTTGCCGACTTGTACTTGTACGAGTTCCTAACGTGGCAACGACGGATGAAACGGGAAGCCCACACCAAACGCAGTTTGGTGCTGGGTACGTCACAAGCTCAGATTATTGGGGTGTAACATAAGGTTTGTTCTGTCCACCGGGAGCTGGAGGTGTACCGACGGGAGGGTTTGTGGTGCCAGGTCCACTCGTATTGTTGGGGGAGTTTGTTCTAGGTCCTGTCGTATTGTTCGGGGCACTTGTACTCGGTTGAGTTGTATTGCTGGGAGTTGTATTTGGTTCAGTACTGCTGCTGGAAGGGCTGGGGTTTGGTTGAGTTGTGCTGCTGGGGGCGCTTGTGCTGGATGAAGTGCTGCTGTTGCAGCGGGAATTAAGCGGGAACTCCTTACACAAAAGGGTCAGCATTGGTGGCGAAAGCTTAACCTGTGTGGGATCGCTATTTGATTGAGCAGCAGCGTTGCTGCTCGTTGCCAGAGCCAGGGCTGTACAGAAGAGGGTTAAATATTTAACTTTCATGGCCTATGCATTGAATTTTTTCTATTTAATCATAAAGAAAAGATCTTTCTATCCATCTTCGTTAATGAGCATTATGATAGTCAGTCGTGCAAAAAAAGCTTAAGCATAACCGTAACACTCACCATCTCAGTTTGGCTAATTCTCCCGCTTGAGCGCACTCTCGTGCCAACCTCGGAGTAAAAAGTCAGACAGCCAGGTCAAACAAGCAAAGATCGAGATACCCGTTAGCGTAATCAAAAACAAGGCGGCAAACATGCGGGGAATCTGCAAGTTGTAGCTAGCCATAAGAATCTGATAGGCAAGTCCTGACTGGCTACCACCTGTCCCGGCAACAAATTCGGCGACAACTGCACCAATCAGTGCCAACCCCCCACTGATTCTCAGACCTCCAAGGAAGTAGGGCATGGCACTTGGGAGGCGCAGGTAAATTAATGTTTGCCAGCGTGAGGCGCGGTAAAGCTGGAATAGATTGAGCAAGTTATGGTCAACACTGTTTAGACCGAGGATAGTGTTAGAAACAATTGGAAAGAACGCTACAATCCAAGCGCAAACGATTAGGGCAGCAAAGGTATTATTTTTCAACCATATGATAATCAAAGGAGCGACTGCCACCACTGGTGTGGTTTGTAGTAGTACAGCATAGGGGAAGAAGCTGCGCTCAATCCATTTGCTCTGAGTAAATAGAATCGAGAGCAGCAATCCTGAAACGGCAGCAGCAACAAACGCGACGACAGTAATTTTCAGAGTGATGAGCAAGGACGGAAACAGTTCACCCCAATCGTGGACCAGCGTTTGCAAAACCAGGATAGGTCCGGGCAGTAGATAGGGCGGCATGTTGGTAATCCGAACAAATAGCTCCCATGCCACGATCGCCAGCAGGCCGACAATCGTTGGAGCTAAGATATCAGGCGACAGACGTTTCTTCCGACTACGACGGGCTAACCCCTTTATCTTGCTAGACATGGCGTTCGGTTCCCTCTAGAGGGTGGCAGTTTGCAGATTAATGTTGGTGCTGTCAGCCTCCGTCATCCCTAGTGAGGCTTCTGACAGGCAGCGAGAGACTTCTCGGCAGTACTGGTTGTAGAGCGGTGAGGTCCGAAACTGCTGATCGCGGGGGTAGGGAGCATCAATTTCGATCTCTGCAACAACTCGCCCCGGTCGAGCTGCCATCACCACGACCCGATTCGACAGGTACACTGATTCATAAATATTGTGGGTGACAAAGATGACTGTCCAGCGCATTTGGCTCCACAGGTTCAGCAGTTCACTGTTGAGCTTGCTGCGGGTCATTTCGTCCAGCGCTCCAAACGGCTCATCCATCAGCAGAACGTCTGGCTTAGTCACCAGAGCACGGGCGATCGACACCCGCATCTTCATGCCACCTGATAGTTCGCGAGGGAAGCTCCGCTCAAAGCCTTGCAAGCCGACAAGAGCGATCGCTTCCTCCACTGCCGCTAGCGCCTTGTGCTTGGGAACCCCTGCCAGCTTCAGCGGTAGCCGCACATTCTCCAACACATTCGCCCAGGGCATTAACGCTGCCTCCTGGAATACGTAGGCTAACTTTTGCTGCGAGCGACTGCCGCCCCACACAACGTGACCAGAACTCATATGACCCAATCCAGCAACGATCCGGAGGACAGTACTTTTGCCACAACCAGAGGGACCAACTAAGCTAATGAATTGAGACGCACCAACTTCCAGGTTCATGTCCTGCAGAGCAACAGTACCATTGGCATAGACCTTGCTAACATGACTGAGCGTAATAGTAGAATTGTTGCTCATACCGATGAACAGGTGGTTTTGTAGGTAATAGTTAAGCTTATCTAGACAAGCTGGACTGAAGAGTAGGGATAACTACAGCAGTGACAGAATTCTTAGTAGGTTGCTGCTAACCGACTCGCCAGGTAAGCTCCTGCCGAGATCGGTGGGTAAAGGGGAGGGTAAGTGGGCGTCTGGCAGCTTTCCAGGCAAGCAATTTCTACTTCTGGGTTTGGGTCGCAGAATAGGGCGACGGAGTAACGTGAGCGTTCTGCATCTGCCCCTGTTGGCACCACCACCCGATGCGGGGTTGAACACAACTGTTTGTTAGTCCAGCGCTGCATGGCATCTCCCACATTAATGACGACGGTGCCAGGAATTGGTGGCGCAGCAATCCACTCACCTTGTCTAGTGCGGACTTCTAATCCACCAATTTCGTCTTGCAGTAGCAGTGTGATGCTGCCGTAGTCAGTGTGTTCCCCTGCCCGAAGTTGCCCCGGCTTAGGCACCGAATTCACAGGCGGGTAGTGGAGCATTCTCAAAAAGTAATGTTTACCATGCTTGTCATCAAAAAAGTCTTCGCTCAGGTGCAGGGCGATCGCAAACGCCCGGAGAACGTTAGGAGCAACAACAGTCATGCCTAGTCGATAGAATTCTGAAACCACTCGGCAAAACTCTTCCTGACCAAGAGGCCAAACGACTTGTATACCCATATTAAAGGCTTCTTTCAAGTCCCATGGGTTGGCGGGATTGAGCCGCTCTTTCTGAAACCCGATATAGCCACAGTTTGTTTCGTCAGACCGAGCAACTCGCTCTTTCACCGTCGCTGGTAGATCAAAAAACTGATTTGCTTGAGCCAGAAGCTGAGCGAGCAACGACTGAGGGATACCGTGATTGCGCAAATAGACATCTCCGAAAAATGGTAATACCGCTCGCTGACTAAACTTCAAGCTTGCAATCGCCTAGACAAGCATCAGTCAGTCTCAACACCAAAATCAGGCTTTGAGACAATTACTGTTGATAAC
>JAABUQ010003238.1_pt1 | contig 30355 bp, 38 predicted proteins | sample 5560001 | NCBI WGS metagenome assembly JAABUQ01 (sample SAMN10711888, study PRJNA513371) | rock metagenome | isolation source: Antarctica rocks | place: Antarctica: Victoria Land, Finger Mt nord | collected 2015-12-18 | reverse complement strand
AAATGGCGCCCCCACCATCCGCATAACCCGTCCAATCACCTCTCTATCCCCCTCAAACTCCACACGCTTGATAATCTCATCCAGGACCCACGATCGAGGGATGAATTTCGGGTTTACCGCCTTCATCGCCACTTCCCTCTCCCCGTCGCCATCATCGCCCCAGTCTAGCTGAACGCGCGAGCGCCATTTTTCGAGCCAGGCGGCCATGCGCTCGCGGGCGGCGGTGTCGGTGATGCCGGCTGTGTGGGTTAGACCCTCGGCGTGGAAGAATAGGCTGGCTTTTTCTTTTCGGAGATCTTCTGTGCGCAGGTCGAAGAGCGTGACGGAGGAGAGGCGGCGGAAGAAGTGGTTGAAGTCTAGTTCCAGGGCTTCGAGGGTGTCCAGCAGCTCGGAGAAGAGGTGCTCGAAATCGGTTTCCTGCTCGGAGCGCAGGCCCAGGCGCAGGCGCATCAGCCGTGTGTATTCGGCGAGGAAGAGGGTTTTGTATTCCTCGCCCGCGGCTTGGATGAGTGTTTCGGCGCGTTTGATTACTTCGGGGGCGAAGGCTTCTTCTACGCCCTTCTCAACAAAGGTGGGGTCGTCGACTTTTTCCCCGGCGCCGATGAGCTCGCCCATGCTTTCCCCCAACCGGACTAGGTTCCACCAGATTACTGACGGCTGGTTTTTGTACGAGTAGCGAAGGGCGTGATCGTCGTGATTTGGGGTGTAGGAGGGATCGAAATTGTCGAGGAAGGCAAAGGGGCCGAAGTCGAGGGAGAGGCCGAGGAGAGAGGTGTTGTCTGTGTTTAGGACGCCGTTGGTGAAGGCGTAGGCTTGCCAGGCGGCGACCGTAAGGGCGTTGCGACGGCAGATTTCCCGATAGAGGCGGTGGTAGCGGTTTTCTTCGCTGTCAGGCGGGCCTTGGGTTTGGTTTTTGGGAATTGAGCGGTTGATGCTTTGGGGGTCTTTTGTGGAGGAGAGGGCTGAAGGGAGGGACTCCCAACCCGGGTAGACGTGCTCGGCGAGGTAGTCGGATAGGATGCGCGTTAGATTCCTGTCTCCCCTTGCGCGAATGATGTCGAAGGTGCCGATTCGAAGCCAGGATTGGGCGAAGCGGGCGACTATAGCGCCGGGTTCCAAGCGTTCGCGGCGAACGCGGGAGTTGGGAAGGAGCGTGAGGGAGAGGGCACGGGTGGTAGGGATGTGGAGCGCGTTGAGAGCTGAGACAGAGTATCAGGATTGATGCCAGAAACAAGATCATCGGAGCGAACTACCTTCAGAGACAATGAATTCTCGGATGCTTGACCTCAGCACGGCTTTACCATCTGCGAATCTAGAATAGGGAGTTATGCCCGCTCCTTTCAATTGTATCTCGTACCGTGTTCTGGTCGAAGGGTTGGTAGATTCGAATAAGGAAATGGCTCGCTATTACGTGATTAGAGATACATTGTATAGACTTCTATCAACAGGGAAGACTCACACCATCGCCAAGCTGACCAGCCCAGGATCCGCTGTATCGTCGTTAGTACGTGCCCAGGTCGTTTTCGATTGATAGACCTCTTACAATTGCCAGCCTATGTGCAACAATCAGCTGCATCCCTCAATATTGAATGGTTTCTCCTTCTGTACCGCCATAGCATTGAGCCCACGGATAGATGCCTTCCTCCTTGCTGTCGTCCCAGAAGATCCTATTTCCCGCCACCATGCTCTTGAAGTCTTCTGTATCCTCCTCGCCATCTCTTAACCCAATGTCACTGATAGCCATCTTACTAACTCCTAACAGCTCTGGATCTTCCGACTCCTCAGGCCTCACATAGGTATACAACGCTCCCTTCACCGTCCGAGGTCCCAGCTCATCTCGCGGCGCCTTGTAGGAGTATGCTGGGTTCTTGAACTTGGCATCGGTTGGGAGATTGGCAGTGAAAGTGTTTGACTTAGGGAGATCTTGCAGAGAAACTCCTGAAAAGTTGCCATTTCTAGTAGTGGCGCTGCTGGATGCGCCGTTGGAAATATGTGCAGTCATTTGGGCAAGTCGCATGTATGGTATAATGGGACGATGAGAGATGGCGCGGAGAATCATAAATAGCAAGAGGTACCTGTGTTCGTATAGTCAGAAATCTAAGGATCTTACGAAAAGCATAGCGATGGGTCATAAGAAGAAAGAAGGAAATGAAACCATGCGGACGTCACCACCACATGAGGTGCATAGGGCTGACATGATGGCATTTGTCTGCCGCAACCGACCAGGTATACTTCTCTAACTACTCTCTACTTCTCTGTTAAGAGGTTGTACGATTGATAACGAGCTCAGCCTTATCTACATTCTCGTCTCTACTGGACTGATTTGGACTTGTGACATAGAATGCATTTACACAACAGCCTGTTCTCCTGAGATCGTTTGCGCGTGGTTCAACTTGAGAGGCTGATATTGGAAAGATGATCAAATACATATATACTCTCAGACAATCTTCTAAGCAATAAAGAATCATCATTCATGGAGACCCCATTTCCCTCGTTTCTCAATACCCTCCACAAGCTCCCTTCCACCAGCCCCTTCATCGTCTCCAAATGATTCGTCGAACTCATAATCTCCAAGAATGGCACATCCACCTTGAACACGCTCTGGAACAACGACCAATACTCCGCCGCGATCATACTGTCCATCCCGTATGACGCCAACGGCTTCTTCGAATCCACCTTATCCAGCGGCATAAGCAGCAAATTCGAAAACCTACTTGGAGGATTTCTTCCTCGTTCAGTGGTTGAATTCCCTTCCGAAGGAGGAGCGCTTCGATCTTGGCGTTTTCGTGGAGGTAGCCGACTTCTAAAATCATGCCAAAACCGATGGAGGTGACTGGCATACCCAGACTGTGGCGGTACCGGGCAAATGCGCCGAGGAAACCGTTGGCCGAACAGTGGTTGCTTTCGGTTGCTCCTACGAGTAGACTCATTCATCTTCGTGTTGACCAGCACCAGCTGCTGACTCCTGTGTTCAGCTTTCCGCCGCAGCTCGACGGAAAGAAGGGCGAGGTCCTCGCACAGAGACTTTGGAGCGAGACAATGGCTGAGCTGTCTTTCGCGCACGCCGAGGACATTGTATTGAAGTTGAAGGATAAGTAGACTAACGGCAAGGCGAAGGGAGACTGCTTGAGATGACGCCATCGGGGCACCTTTACATCAGTTCGTGTCAAGCCTCAGCTAGTGCTCGAGAAGCTGTGCCAATGAAAGGGAGGTAAGCCCTCGGATATTCTCGCTGTGTACGGATTGCACAATACAGTAAGGTTATTGCTACATTCGGAGGGTTTTGACTTCAGCGTCGAACACAGCGGCCGTAAGGTGCCTCACTTTGAGAATCTTGAAGAATTGCATTACCTAAATCTAGAAGTTTCCGTTCTCCAGTGTCGAGTGTAGCGGCCGTAAGCCCCTTTTCTGCTAGGCAAGTCTATCGCTATTCCTGTTTCTAAAGGAGGTTTCATCAGTCCCCTTCGAATGCAGCGGCCGTGACATGCTTCACCTTCACAACCAAAGAAACCGCATTACCTCTATTCGGACGAACATTTTCTTCCAGAGTCGAGTACAGCGGCCGTAATATGCACACCTTCCACAACATAGATGACCGCTATGCCCACATTCGGAATGTCTCATCTTCCAGTGTCGAACACAGCGGCCGTAACACTGTGAAGCAGCCTCAGCTTTCCCAATTCGGAAAATTTCCCCCTCAACCATCGAGTATAGCGGCCGTAAGAACGTTCCAATCAAAGCAATCGCAACCGGCCCCCAGTCCGGAAGTTCTCTTCTCCAACATCAAACACAGCACCCACAACTCACCCCCCCTACTCCCCCTCATACTTTTCCCCCCGCCATCCACCCACGAGCCCCCCTCCCCACCCCACCAACCCCACCTCTCCATCTCAGCCCCCCTTCTCCAACCCCCCCCCAATTAAATCCCCACAAACCCCCCAAACCCTCAACCCCGCCCCACCTCTCCACCTCCACCCCACTCTACCAATCCCTCGCCCAGCACCATCACCATCACCACAACAACAACCCCAGGTCCCAATCAAATCCTCCAACCCCTCGGGCCCGCTCGGCCAAAGCAATCCGCGCTGCTGACATCAGGATGGTTAGATCTCTGTGATGCTAATTCCTCGGTGATTACAGCGGGGAAGGGAGCGGGGGCAGAAGCGGGAGCAGGAGCGGAAATAATGTCCTCTGCGAAGCGGCATCTTCTTTGGAGATCACGCTTGGGCGGTGTGACGGATGGCTTCAGGGAAGGACGGGCGCGGGCGCGGAGGTAGGGGGGTTTGAGGGTGGGAGTATGTGAAGGTGTGGGTTAGGACTGGGAATAGAAAGCCGGGCCCGTCAAATCGCCCAGATGGATAGAGGGTTGGGTTGTGTGAGGCTGAGGCTCGAGAAAGAGGATCCGGACAAGCTCACTGAACGAGGTTGGGATTTGCTCGAGTCCTTTCTAGTGTGCTGTGGGCTGAGGAAAGGGATTGCAGGGTTTTGTGAACAGTGACCGTATGCCGGATCCGAGACCGCTTGCCAAGGATGCAATTCCCGTCCCTGGATGCGATAGACGCCGTCATCCCCCACCACTCTAGCAGCTGGGGTACATCCGCGGACCCGTGCACGTATGTGCAGAATGTCCATGCAGCAAATCGTCGGTATGCATATCCCCTCTGGCATGACATCTGACTCACACATGTTCCTTGCAAGTGTGTTGTTGGGCTGACATTGCATGCATGGGGATCATCAGGGGTGAGTTGTGGTGTGAGGATGAGGTGAGGTTTGGGATCGGCGGCTAGGCGGCCGGATTGAGGTTGTGGGGAGCGAGGGCGGGTGGGCCAGTCTGCTTTGGGCGAAAGGGGAAGTTGGGAGTTCGTGTGGCGGGGTGGAGTGTGGAGGGCGTGGGTGTTCCATACGAGATACCTCTTGTTGATTTCATGGAGGATTTGGAGATCGTGGATCTAGGGTGAGGAGAGCAGCATTTGGGGTTTTGTGGAGAGAAGAGTTAATTGGGTTGGGTATTAAGGCACGAAGCATGAAGTAGACCTAGCCAGCGCCCTCGCAGGTTTCCAACGTGAGGTGTACAAGACAAGAAATAGGATAGTGGCCTTCCAACTCATGAGATCTTTGCGCAAAGGCAATTCACAATCTTTCGGGCGACACGAAATTTCAACACGTACACTTAAACTTCCGCCAGAAATTGATCTCGATTCAAATCCATAGATGTCGAGCGCGCAGCAGCTAGAACGAGGTCGTGATCCCTGGCTGCACCTTCTCCAGCTTTTCGGAGGTTTCGGCCCACACCTTCTTTTGCGTCTTTTGGCCGTCCTGGCTGGTGACGAACTTCGATTGGCCAGTGCTGCAGAAAAGTTAGCCTCTGAATGCTAATCGTATGATATGGAAAAACTTGGGGATTCTGCTGCCACTGATAAAAACACCATGTGACTTGGGTCCGGCGACTGTAGCATAGACCTCTGTTCGGCTACCCTCCTCGGCTGTCCAAGTTAACAAAGCCTTCATCACTTTCATCGCCATGGCTGTGCCGCCATCCAGGTTACGATTCAGCTCCGTGTAGCAAAGACCAGGATTGACAGCGTTGATGATGACGAAAGGCTTGACATTTACAGTCTTCTCGGCCATTTCCCGCATGGCGAACAGCGAGAGAAGTTTGCTGACTTGGTAGCTACACGACGCTCTGCATTAGCCCCGAACCTTCGTGGAAGAAGAGCAGTGGAAAAAAGTCACAGAGGAAGATATGATTAATAGAAGGGAAAAGTGGTATCCTTACCGGTCGGATATTACAGCCGTCTCCTTGCTGTTGAGGGTAGCAAGTGAATTCGGAGACTTGCGCTCGTTGAACTTGGTCATGGCATGTACGCCCGAGTTGACAATGGTGAGAGATGGGACAGAATCTGTGTGCTTTGCTGCAGACGCACGTAATGTCGGGAGCAGAAGCAATGCAAGAAGAGTGGTGCTGATAACGTTGACTGTGATTTGACTCTCGTTGTCCTCGAGCATCTCAAATTTCTCGGTCGTCATTCCAGCATTCAAAATCACGGCGTCAAGGCGGTCCAGCTTCGCAATATTGGCTTCAAATGCTTGGCATGAGACATAACTACCGTAGTCGAGCTTCATGATCTCAATCACGTCGGGAGCCAGCTTTGATTCCGCTTCGATGTCATGTTTGGCTGCTTCGCCTTTTTTAACAGAGCGGCAGGCAATAATGACCCTGGCGGCCTTCAAGCGAACAAAATGCTTGACAGCTTCTTTCCCCAGACCAACATTGGAGCCGGTGACAACGATGGTCTTGCCCGTGAAGTCGGCTGTTGGGTGCGGGGGCCCAGTGAAGAGCTGAGTGTAAAGCTCATGACGAAGGGGCATTTTGAAAAGGCAGGGCAAGAAATGAGATGCTTGAGCTCAAGGAAGTGAAATTTGAAAGGAGAGCAAAGCTATGGAGTCGGGTAGCGGAATGCTTCAAGAAGTGAGTGGATGAAATATCAGACAGGGAAACGGTGGGATGTTTTTGGAAGTGGCATGATATGAGACTTATATTGTGGAGAAGATGTGACAAGAACGAATATTAGGGTCCCTCAGGTGGGACAAAGCACGTACTCCCCGGGGTGGAAATGTCCCGCCATCCGTTCCGTACAAGACACTAGCATAGTGCCTTTTCCCACCTCTGCAACTTTTCGAGGAATCTGTTATCGATGCCAATTCTGAAGGTGCCGGCTTCGGCTCACTGCCACCATGTCACCATCGCGGCTGATTGAATTTGTCGATCTTACACGATGGCAATAATACCAGAAATAGCGCAGTAACGGCATATGGACTACCCGGGTTCCGTTGGATCAGGCGCTGGGACTCGAATATGTGGACATTCTTGGAGACTGGGAAGATCGATTTGGAGATTGACGGGGAAAGGAATTATGCACCATGGATTAGAAATGAGTATGGGCCGTAGAGATTGGAGATTTGAAATTGATGGTGCTTAGTGACAGGACGGCAGATTGCTACGGAAATAACAAAGAGATCTATAAATTGCGGCAAACCATCAAGAAGCACTCCACATGCCACCCTCCCTACTCCAATCCACTCAATCATCAGACTGTGGATAATGTCCCTCGTCCCAATCATCTGACCAACACTCATAACCCTCATCGTCACTCTCCATCCTCAGCCCTCTCATGCTCCTCTCAAGGTCATATTCCCTCCTTGTCGTCGCATTGCCTAGAACTTCTGCCGCCGTACCAACTTTCTTCGCCGTCTCATCAATCTGTGCTAGCTGGTCCTTGGTCATGCCACGCTTCTTCATTTTATCTGGGTGCACTTCGATTCGCTTCTTCTTGCAGGCGCGCTTGATCTGGTCGGCAGTTGCGTTTGGTGAGATATGCAACATTGCATAATAATCTCCTAATTCCGTTGGAGGAAGTCGGCTGATGGGCGACGGCGAGCGGATGCGAGATGGCTTAGAACGCTCCGAGCGACGTGGCGATGGGGAACGCGCACGAGATGGCTTGGAGTGACGCGAAGAGCGAGGTTCGGAGCGACGTTCTGCTTTGAGCCGAGAGTGCTCTTTGCCGTAAGATTTCTCGGTGCGAGATGTGTGGGAAGGCTCTTCGTGGTAAGACTTTCGAGCAGGCTCTCCGTGGCGGGCCCGACGGGAGGGCGCTTCACGATGGGATCGCTCACTATACCGCTCGTCTGTGTCCCCCTGATAGCGGGATTCTGGCTCGACGCGTGGTGAAGTTTGGGCCCATGGACTGCTGCTGTAGTATTCAGTGCGGCTGGGGGGAGACCGATAAGACTCACCTCGGAGATCGCCGTCGTTCAATCGTGAGGAGCTGCTGTACGGATCGGGACGGCTTCGGCTGCTGTGCGGACTGTCACTTGAACGATACGAGCCCCCGGTCCTTGAAGAAGTGTGGTAGCAGCTACTGCTCTCACGACCTGGCTCTGCGTACGATGGGCCGCTCCTACTTGAGTAGCTGTTCGACGCATAAGGGCGGGGTTCATCATCTGCCCACTTCAACTCGAAATAGCGGCCTGGGTCAACGACTGGAGCCACTCCAGGTCTCGCTCGGTTAGAGAAACCCTCATATCCATCCCGCGCCGAGCTTGCAATTCTGGCACCGTAAGATCGATCGCTTCCATCGCGAACCACTCTCTCGGTGCGTACCCTGTGGGTGTGAACTGTCTCTGTGTATCCAGGTTGATACCGGGAATCCGGGTGTGGGACAGGTGAAGGTCCGTACCCAGAGTCATTAAGGCTTCTTGGTGGTGACCTATGTCTCGATGACTGATGAACATAGTCATAGAATCCTCCCGGATGGACTCGATCTTGAAGCTCATCGTAATCGCGCACGTCTCGGTAGCTGCGAGGTGGGCCTCGAGAAGAGTAAGCCATGTCCAAGACGTCGTTGCAAGCACTGGGGGTGTTCCAATTTCCAATAGATATTTTGTTGCTGTATTTGTTTGTGCGATTTCGAATGTTGCGATATTAGAATGGGATAGGAGGGCAGGAGATGCGATATATGTACCCAACCCGACTACAATTGTTGACTGGGGCAGAGGTCAATCAAACAATGCATTGTGCAAATCTTCTTTCAACAAAGGGAGAAAAGAGGCGTTGTTGGCAAGACGAAGGATCAAACGACTTTGTCAAAGACAAAGATCATCTTTGTCCCAAGAATACCACGACAAGGTCTCACATTATCCAAAGAAAACTTCAAAGAGCTCTAGAGAATTGAGTCACACGTGGTAAAGCGTCAAGGTATTTGATCGTCTAGAACACGGCTTTCGGAACTCTATACTCAAATCGGGAAGTAAAACCCAGTGTAAATTGGTTTCTGCTAATCTGATTTGCTCAGCTCCATTGTTCGCTCATCAGTCTGTACAGACTCGCATAGGGACAAGTTCTTAGCTTTCAGGCCAAAAGGCCAAAAGCTGCCTGCTCGGCCTCAGTAGCCTGACCTTCGATGTGTGACGACAGCCTTAGTCGAAGTGACTGGAATTTTAGCCTGCTGCAGTCTCTGCCACGTGACTTGCTCTGAAATCTCGGTTGGATTTCTCCTGCATTGACGACATACTATAGGAAGGTTCGTAATCGGTCAGTACTTTCAGGTCCCTACAAATGATTGCAGCATACGTTGACATGAAGCAGTTCCGCCTGCATCGATAGGGCATGGGGCACAAGGCAAACGTCAGTCGTCACGCGTGCAACATTCAGCTGCCTATTGCCAGTTGCACGCACGGCTTCCGCGAAGTCCGTGTCTTGCCGTACGTTCAAAATGCCTTGTCGCTTGGTACCTTTGGCCGAGGAATGTGGCTTCCTTTCGGATCCTTTCGAGAAGGAGACCTTGTATTTTTGTTTCTATGTTGTCAAACAAGTCTGCTTTGCTTTCACTTTCACAAAGATGTTTCGTGGCTTTGTTTGCAGTCTCGACGACAAAGAACCAGAATGATAGTAAACGGACAACTCAATGGACGTCAGGAAGACCGGAAAAGTGACTTGGAAGAAGTCAAGGCGAAAGGTAGCTTCATCTTAGTGGCAGAGATAGCCAAGAGCCGACGTTCTTCTTTAACAAGATCGGTGTCGGTCGAGTTTACTCAGCCTCAGGAAGCAATCTGGTGATCGATAAGGAATATGGCGGTGTCGTCAAGTTGAAAAGTCTAAAAGTTGTGCTCTTTGTCCGTAGTAGAAGCCATAATCAGAAATTTTCTGTTTCTCAAGGGAAAGCTGTCCAATTGGAGGAGGTTACAGGAAATAGCAGCTGTCAAGCTCCCAATACGCCTTCCGTTCCATCTATGTATCGTTATCCGGCTTCTTTGCGTGTCCGAACACATGTGGGGCTCGACAGTTTCCATCGCCTCGAAAAGGGATTCTTTGGTGGTGCCTGGTCCACGTTGGGCGTTGAACCGGCAGCTTGTTCTGTGCTGAGCACAGGGGCTTGAGTGGCCCAATTTGGCACGACGGGCTAGTAATTACACACCAATATCTAATATTCGATGCTGGTTTGTCATCTTGGTCAAGCACAGATCCAGCGAAAAATTATCGTTATCGAACATTAATCTTTCTTTATGTATGGTGACAGCGAATTACTGGATGCGATATCCATTGAGAAATGAAATCAGAATGTCAGATGAAAAGGAAGATAGCCAAGTACTAGCCGCTGCAGAGGAATACTCTCTCTACACACATTCCCTCTGGGGCCCCGGGTTCGCAAGTAGCCGCAGACTGCTACTCTTGGTCCTCATACAGCCACTGGTGTACACATCATTGTTAATGTTGGCAGTGTTGAGCCTCTACTTTGGATCTCTGGGGACAAATAACAACCTCCCAAAACTCACGGTTTATGCCATTGACTTGGACGGTGGATTTCTGGGCAGCCAAGTCATCGCTGGCGTTCAAATGGCAGTCAAATTATCCAATGCCTTGGATTGGCGGTTCGACCCAAACATCACCTCGTCGACGATGTCCGAATCGCTTGTGCTGGAAGAGCGCGCGTGGGCAGTGGTGCAAGGTCCAGATCTCCCCAAGCTATGTTATCACCACAATTGATCAGTCGACGAACGACCCCAGTCTCTCCAAATGCATCTGTCAAACTCGCGAACGCGCTTGCCATGGGCGATGCATCCTACAGTCCCCTCTCAGCAACCACACTTTTCTTTATCTCCGGGCGCAATCAAATATCAGCGAGCTCGAAAGTCGTTCCTGGAAGCCTAGCAACCATAAACCCAATACTCACAAAAGCGTCCGTGATTCACGCCTCTACCTTCCTCCGCGGCGTCAGCTCAAACCAACATCTCTGGTCACGGCGCAACAGTGCCCACAATGCGTTTCCTCACCTTACGCACTGAACCAAGCAGATCCCCGTGTCTTCGATATTCAGGCGGCGACAGGAACGACGATGGTTGGCATGATCTTCGTGCGTGGCCCCAACTTGCCTTTTGTTTCCCTATACCAGTGTGGAGTCCTGATCAAAACCCAGCTCCTCACCTTTGCATTCACAGTCTTCCAAATCACGCGCTCATCCGCTGTGATGGTTGGCTCGAAATTGAACCTTCGCTCGACTTTGATTTTTCGTGTTGTGGTCTCTTTGGTGGCATATTTGGTCATTTCGCGGTGGTGCACGCTGATAAATCTTGCCTTCGGAGTGTCGACACAAAGATTCCTGGGCAGAAGGGGCTTTGTGGTTCTCTGGTTGCTGAACATGTGTACAATGGGGGCAGGTGCGTTTGTTTCCGCCTCCGGTGGCTGTTTATTCTGGTGCTTGTGGAATACGTATGGGTTCGGAGAAGCTGTTGCTGACAAGATGATAGTGGGCCTACCGATGGAGAGTCTGCATACTGTTATAGGGCTGGAGTATTCAGGATATTTCTTGGCCTTCTGTGAGTCCAGGCTTTTCAGCAGCTCCTGAATATGAGTCGTGGTTGAGCTGTAATTGGGATCGTTGTCAATCTTGCTTCCGCATTCACGTCCTTCGAGCTCATGCCCGATTTTTACCTATACGGGTACGGATTTCCCTTTGCTAATTCGGTGAGCGCCCTCATTTATTTTCTATCATCATTCCCTCCAGAATACTCTAGAAAGGAAGCCCTGATTGTTTTCCCTCCCAGATTCAAAGCACACGAACCATTATTTTCGGTACGAAAAGCCATCTGGGACTGAATTTTGGTGTCTTGATTGCATGGATGGCGATCGGTCTCATTGGCATGTTGTTTTTCACAACCATGAACATGCGACGAAATGAGAAGAAAAAGGTGCATGCAGTACCGTAATGTCATCCTAGGACAAGAGTACCACGAGAATGCGCTCGAGATCCTTGAATAAGCAAAATGGTTGCTCAATCCAATGGAATATCGCTGAATTCGACATCCTCGATCCATTTGTCCCATTTGTCCCGATTGAAAGTTACTGATGCAGCCTCGTGTAACCTCCGGACATCATTAGAGTTCTCTTGTGCCTCAACCGCGTGAGAGCCTAATTTTAGAACGATCGAATTTGCTGCAGCCGGAGCGGCTTCCACCTCTTCAAATCTCTGACTCTTTCTCCCTTCCCTGTGCTTTTCATGACTCATCTTTATTCCTTTCCTGCGACTTTTCACACTCTCAAGATCACGTCTTTCATGCCCCTCGAGATCTCTGTGATCTGTGTGGCCCCTCAGAGACCGGTAAGAGTTGATTGCAGATGTTATCGAGATCCGAGATCGAGGCCAAGTTGAGTGCAGTGCCTGAATCTAGCGGTTGGGCCATACATTAGAGGAATGGCACAACGGCGCAGGTGAAGGCATAGTCTGACAAGCGGACAGGGTAGAAAGGTGGAGGCGAATCGACTATTAGAATGCTATCGAATTTACTTAGACGGCCAAGATTGATACCAAGACTCCAATATCAATTTTTACAAAGGCGGGTTGTATGGAGTAGGGACTTGCTAGTCCATGCTGTAGTAAATCCAAAACGCACGTTTGCCCTCCTCGCATTTTGTGTCCGAATGAGACCCAAGGCGAGAGTTCTGGTGGAGCCTAATGAAACTGCCATGCGTAACGCAATTTCCAGAATAGACCAAGACACTTAAGTTCTTGCCCTCGCCTGGCGATGTGGTCCCACTCGTCACGATTACAAGAGAAGCTGAGCTGTCACCATGGTCTGTGAACGTTTCAAGTAGACGAAACGAGGCAACCAGACGCTGCCTCTTGTATGTGGAGAGTGTGGTCCAATAGAGCGGGATCGCTCTGTAGAATTTCAAACCCATTTTCCAGTTATTGAACAGTATCTCTGCCAATGCGGTGAGCTGATTGGACCAAGTAGCCAAATGTTGACATGAAGGTCTACTTGGGAGACTATCCCAGCCTCATGGAATGGCTCTCAGGCAGTGTACACGGAGCAGCGGTATCACAGTATTATAAAAACCCGTATTAAAAAGGGAGCGGAAAATAAATTTGCACATACTGAGAATCGAACCCCCAACCTGATCCAAAAGGAGCAAAAAGCTCACCCCCCATTTGGAAGGTGTTGAAAACGTAATCGAATACGTTTTGCATGACATTGAAGCCGCCCAAAAGGGACTTGGCTTATGCATTACCACAGCGGGGCAATTCCCCGAGCGGTCATTTCAACAGCTGCAGCTGCGTCCCAATGGGACAACTTGGACGTCCTCATTTTAATACATAAAGGCATTTCACTCAGTCGAAGACAAGATTTCCAGCATTTGTCATAGAGAAGAAGGGGCAAGCCTTGCTTGATTAATTATTACAATACCTGTACAAATTCCAGCAGAATCAACCAGGCAATACACGCTCTCTTGCAGATTCTATATGCTTGAAAAAAGACCATCCTACCAGGTCTTCACACTCCCACACCCACTCCTCATGACTGTCGAATCGCCGCGTACCTCATAAAAATTTCCCCGCCTCATCTAAGATAACTCTATCAAGCCAGGCACGAACTATCTGTTTAGCAGCCCCCCCATTCCAAAAGAGTGCCAAAAAGCTCACCTCCCATGTAAGGGGGTGTTGAAAACCGTAATTTAATACGTTTTGCATGACAGTTCCTAACCCTCGTCAGAGCGGCTTAGGCAACTAGTTACCGCAGCGCCCGAGGAAGTGCCCTCGCAGCCGCTCGGTCTATACCGCAACGGTCGAGGAGTGCCTCGCAGCCGTTCGGCCAAGTAACAGCTGCAACTGTGTCCCCTCGGGACATGAGAAATCTGTTAAGTCTAATATATATACTTTTGGCAATTGAAGATAAACCTTTTGTTACAATACACGTCCTAGCGGAATCAACCTGGCAGGGTTGGATCAATAATTGAGAACCGTGCGCATTAGCCACAAAGCCAGATATTGCGCGCACAGGCCATCTCCTCGACGGCGTCCCCTAGTCAGTAGCGAGGAGGCAGCCTGTGTAATGATGCATATAACAAACCTCATCGTTACAACCCTATTCTATCGTGGCCACCCGTCCTTCTAGACCTGCGTACCGAAACACTGCGAGGGAAACTCCACAGGGCGTGCATACATAGAATGGAACAAGTCTTCACACATTCAAGAGGTACCCCCCCAAATGCAGCACCCTCTAATTTCAGGCCGTGGTATCGTACACAAAAGCAGTGCCTCACCGCAGAATACAAGCAGCCCCAGTTCCTTGTCGTACAAAAGCGCCAAGCAGTATGCATACAATGTATAACCTCGGCGGAACGCCCCAACGCCGCGCTAGTAATGCTGTCTAAGCTATGCCTCATGGTCCGTGCTCCCAGTCCGCCTTCCCACCGTCTCGCCATGTCCCAAGCCGGGGTGTCGAATCAAAGAATCTAATTCGAAGAGAGCCCCTCCGCAGGGCGAAGTTCGTATTGAGGGAGGTAGGTGAACCAGTCGGTTTGGTGGTTGTATTGATACGCTTTGAACTCGACGCCGTAGGGTTTCTAGTAGAAAGCGTTAGTGTGTCGTGAACGAGGGTTGGGGGAGCGATGGAATGTGAGGATAGCGTACCGGCTCGAGCATATACAGCATCCCCAGCGGCATATCCAAGTCCGCGACGTCTTCTCGCTTCAGCCCTTTGAAATAGGCAAGCAGTACTCGTGCCACGGACCGATGCCCTACTAAGAGGACGTGATCCGTCATTCGCTCCACTTCGACAATCACGGCTCGTAGGCGATTGATCACGTCAAGGTAGCCTTCTCCGCCAGCGCCGGGGTAGCGGTAGTGTAGCTTATCCTGTTTCCGAAGCCTACCTCGTGTCAGGTCACTTCTACTTGACATTCAATAGCGGAGCAGCATGGGGACTTACGCGTATTCCGCGCCGTGCTTGGACTTGATCTCCTCGTAAGTCAGACCCTCCATAGTGCCAGCATTCAATTCATCCAGCATCTTCATCTGCTTGACGTCGAATTCGTCATCGTCAAAATATTGGGCAGTTTGGATACTACGCTTCAGCATCGACGTCCAAACGGAGAAATTCTTTGCTGGCGAGTTATCGCTGTCGTCGCCATGAGTGTATTCAGGGTTTGGCGGGGTTGTGTCACCAGGCTGAGGAGGAAAATGAGTGGTGAGAGCTTTGTCTTGCTGGCGGGTATCCCACACCTCGCGCTGGTGCTTTATAAATGCTGTCAAAGCTTTCGCGTATGCCTGCCCAGTCCGGCTGAGATCTGAATCGCCACCGATCTTACCTCTCACATTGTCGAGTGACTCGCCGTGTCGGGTGATCCAGATCTGCCTGGGAGCGAGATTGAAGTTCAGAAGATAGTAGACAGTCTGCGCAGATAGAAAGCCTCGGATCTGGTGTGTGATGATCTTGCGTCCGACATCAATCATCTGAACATATGGCATGTTATTCTTTTCTTCATAGTCACCAAGCGGCACGTACTTCTTCTCGTATAATACCACGCGCTTCTTGAAATCCTCCAAAGCCACAACGGGATCCTGATCACGGTAGTCCGGTCCAGACAACTTCAATCGCATATTCGATTCGAGAAGGTTCTCATCAACGCATTTCGACTCCAGGAAAAGGATGTTAAGATCTGGTCCAGCTCTTTGGCGGACTTTCTCTATAATTGACCTGCGTCTCTCGAGCGTGCTGTTCGTAGCATCGAAGATGCCTACGGAGCCCCCTTCATCGAGAATGTAGTCCAACAGCTCATCTAAGGTCTCCATTGCAACTTGGTGGCGTATTTTGGCCGCTATCTCATTTGTTGGATCGAAGAAACTTGCGGTTTGCTCCATGGACTCAACTCGGGGAAGCGAAGTTGCTGCTGGCTCTCCCTGTACAACACCATTGGTATCTTCGAAGTACTGGCCTGGCCCTTCACCTGCCAAGTCAAGTGCCGCGGCCGGGAGCTTTTCGAGGGGTGGTGTGCCTGGGGGAGTCCTGCCATTGAGCAGAATCCTTGTAGAGGGTGTGGACGGAGGAGTAAGAATGTCTTTTTGATTTAGTACGCCGTTCAGGGAAGCTGTTTCTGATCGAATGTTGCGAGGCGCCGGTTTCTGCGGTTCTGCATGGGGACCAGAAGCCCCAGAAGAGTGCGCAGCAACCCGCCGCCTTTCGCCAACGTTGAATATCCTTGTGTCATGCTGTAGCCAATTCAAGTAGCGGGCAATTTTCTTTGTGACATAACTCTTGCCTCGGGCCGGTAGGCCAACCATAACGATGACCAATTTGGAGCCTATGTCTCTTTGAGCGATCCTGCCATCGGGTGAGACTCTAGACTTGGTCAAGCCCGGGATGTCAAGTGTCGTTGCTGCCCGTGGACGAGAGGGGGTTGAGCTGCCGGAGTCTTGGCGCCTAGGAGGACTACAGGATGTCAGTCACTCCTCATTGCCACAGCCGGCTGCGATGTATTGGCCGTACTTACATGATGGGACTGCTCGGAGCAGTAGTAGCGGGTGTGTCGCTCAATGCAGCGCCTTGGTCTGCGACGCTCTGCTTGGTTCCATTCTGCGTCGTGAATAGATGGCCATTGGAAACGCCTGTCACACTCATTTTGGTGTCTTTCATTGCCTCTTCGTCCCGGTCATCTACTGATTTTGCTCCTTCCATCAAGTGACTCGTGATTGCGGTCCTCGCAACGACTGAATGTGAATTTTGGCTCTGTCTGCGTGGAGGCGAAGTGGGCATCCGAGCGCGGTCCTTTGAAGCATGAGAGTCACTCGACACTGGTTCCCTATATTCGCCATTGCCAAGCAGTGGCATGGTACGCCGCCGCAGGCAAAAAGGCAGACTCAGTCTGGCGTTTTTTGGTCAACAACAGGGGAAAGAAGTGTGCAATGGGACGTTGGAGGCAGCTTTTGTACTCTTGGTGGTTCCAATTTGAGTTTTATCGCCGAGAGTGTGGGGAAATGATGGCGAGAGTTGGTGTGTTTGATGCGCGTTGTGGTGTAGGAGATTGTTGAAAGTGAGTAATCTCAGGGTCCCTTGTTGACGTGCAAGGCTGAGATTGAAACGGTTGGCCCTCTAGTGTTTCTAGACGGCTTCTAGAAGAATGACAGGCACACAGACCAGAGAAGAGACAGGCGGGGTTGCAAATGGAGAGACAATGTCGTACAAGCTGTTGGAGAGTTGGTGAGGCTCCGAGAAAGATTGGAAGATGTCGTGCATTATTCATATCAATCTACAACGTGGCAGGCAGATAATGTCTTGCATGTAATGTCTGAGCCAGACGGCAGATAGTCTATCATGTACAGTATCACCCTATATCTCCGGGCTCGATATCCGCCAATAGATTGACCACGCGCAAGCCCCCATCCAGCTCTCATACCCCGTCTCCCACACCGGTCGCCGAGATATCTTACCGAAGCTCTCTTTTTGAGCCTCATTCTGGTCGTATAGGTCGGATGTCCTTGGCCCAGGCGACTAGGCTACCGGTCGTTCTGGTTTTCGACCGCCGCGACTGGTGAGATCGCAGCTTGGCCTCGATGATTCATCTACTCTATATTCCTTTCGAGATAGTATTCCCTCTCCTGTGACCATGATCATTGGCTCTCTTCTCCAACCAAGCGAATCAATCCCCCAGCTTCAACGTCAGCCCCAGGAGACACCCATAAGCAGCCACCGACAGAGCCGTCAACACGACAACAACATTCCCACTCGTCCTGAACTTGCGCTGGTTGAGTCCGTCGTCGCCAATCTCGGAGAAGAACTGCTGGTTGCCTTGCTGTCGCCTGAAAAGACTGATGAGCAGGATGCCGGCGCCGTAGATAGCAAAGAGTGCCCCGATGCTGTAGAATTCCGCAGTAAAGATTTTGAGGATGACGAGCGAGAAGGAAAACTGGCCCAGCGCGGTGCGGATGTAGGCGCCTTCGAATGTTCGTTGGGCGGCTCGGATTTCAACAAGTTCCTGTTGGCTCATTAGCTATGGGGTTTTCTATGCGTGGTTTCGCGTTTGGCAAACCTCGTTGGTAAGAACGACGCTGCGTGCTCGGTGAAGGCGGAGACGGTATCGGTCTGAAGCATGTACCTGTGCACGGATAAGCGTACAAGAGATGAGTTTGGATTGATCCGGTCACCTCAAACATATCTACGGGTGAATAATTGATTGATCATGGAATGATTGTAATTTGCTTGCCTTCGTGACATGTGAAAGTCCTGTTGGTCCCCACATTTGCGGGTATTTAGATGCAATGCGGGGAAACCTGCAGCTTCTTCAACTCCATGTCCCGGGAATCAGTGGTTATAATATGTGGTATACTTGAATTCAAGGGTGGTGTATTGTGCGCTCCAAGCTACTGGGCAAAACCTTGAAAGCAATTTCATCTATGCATGTACATGAGCAAGCTCTAATTTCTCCTGCGAAGAATCATCTTCTACCCATTGCCAGGTGAGGAACTTCCAGTTCAAAGATGGCCGCCAGAACAGCCCATATCCAAGCCCCTTCAACTCAGTCCCGATTTCCGCATCGGCTGTGAGGCCTCCTGTCTTCGCCATTCGTCTGCCAAAGACAACCCGGCCAAAGCGAGAATGCAAGGTCGCCATGCAGCACATCAAGCAAGGCTCATGCGTAACGTAAAGCTCGAGATCAAGACAAAGGTATCCACCAGGTGCTAGCGTCGAATGCGAAAAGACTTCTTCCTCCAGAGCTGTCATGGTCAAGTCTGCGAACGCGCTTTGGCCCATTGCGCTGTCTTCGCCCATCGGTGTATCTCCTACGAGAGCCCTTCTCTTTCGTGCGATCAGGCCAATTGCTCTCATAGTCGCATGCACCAATGCGTTGCCATTGCCTCGCGGTTCGATTTTGGGAACATTTCTCCATCTTGCATCACCAGCCACCACCACAATTGACGGCCTATCGAGGCTGCTGCGGTCAACTACCACGGCACCTATACGTTCGCCGCATCCAATGAGAGACGAATTTTCTGCCGCTCGTTCTGCTAATGCCATGTATGATGCGGCCAGACCTTGTATCTCGTCTGTAGCATGAGCCACAATGGCAGGATGTGGACCAAATGGATTGTGCTTCTTGTAGACCGTAGGCCAATAGTCCCGACTCCATTCTTGTGCCTGTTCTACCGAAGTCGGCGCAAGCAGAGGTACACGTATTGTCGTCAGATATGGCAGAAAGCCATTCGGAAGGAGAGGGCGGAGCAGGGTCTGGAGCTTATCCATGGAGAGAACCGAGGTGGCACAGAGGAGCAGGTATAGCCAGGTTGGGTCTTGCGCGCCCACATCTTGTGCGCCGTCATCATGATCTCTGAGTTTAAGCTCATCGGAGCGATCCCCACCAAGGTCGATCCCTAAGACTGATGAATTTCTTTCGGAGCCGCATTTTGCTTGAGGGGTCTTCAACAGTGCAGGTAAGTGGTCAAACTTAACCACCCTTCGGAGATGGGACAACTCGATAGACGCCACACGTCGAATGGCATTCTCGACAGCGCTGAGAAGACGTCAGCAGCTGCGAGGATAACCCTCTTGGATCTGCTTACTCTAAGATTGCCGCGGTGCTCTTGGCTGGAACTCGTGTGATGAAGGCGTCGGTCAGCTGGCATTGAGCCTCGAATTCAGCTTTCGTACGAAGAGGGACAAGGCGCCCAGTACGAAGGTGCTCCTCAAGTCCATCGTCGCCTGTCGGGCCTCGAGCGACGACTTTCGGTGCTAACGAATGGTTCATTCAGACAAGATCTGAAATTGTGGCACAATAGTATCCCTTCAGTGCCTTCCGTCCAAGCGTTTGTCTCGGCTGTTGTTGAGTCATGGTGCCCGTTTCGAGCTGGTAAATTCGCCTTCCACTGACTTGCAAAGCGCTGAGAAGGTGTTCGGGCCGCCAACACATTCAAAGCGTGCCTTGTTGTAGTGGAGTGCCGCTTTCTGGTGAAAACGGCTCTCGTCGGAACGAGAATCTAGAGGCGGCGCTATCGACATTCCTGGCGTGCCCACGGCTTCTCTGATGTCTCTAATTGCACAGATACAGCATCGACTGACCTCTTCTTCACAGACTGCTAGCTTTTACTGTACCTGCAACGCCTGAAAGAAACTGGTCTCCTCATAGAATTACCTCGTCATCTCTCGGGGCTTTCTGCGGAAGTCTGCAGGCGATTTGCACCTGCATCTACACGCCTTCCTAATGCAGCAACTCAATGCAATGGAAATCCTCGCTGCCGGTAATGAGACCATTTGTCGCTCTAAACCCCACCTCTTATCACGCACCGGACGACTCCTGTACATGCCGTTTGTGGCAAGTGATGTCTTCTCTACTGGGAAAGATGAACCCTCGGCCCACACTCCGTGTACCACTGCTGGATCGTTTAAAAACCCAGCTGTATCTCTCTACTTCCTCATTCTACCCTATTCCTTACTACCGCCTGGGCTCTCCGAATTTTTCTTCTGCTCTTTCCCCTCCCTTTCTGTGTTAGGTATCCAAGAATGTTTCATACGGCGCTTTCAACTCTTTGTTTTGGAGCAATAGCCGCTTCACAATTCGTTCCTTTTCCCACCGATCTCAAGACTGCCAAAGGATATGCAGGCTACAACGTCCGATACAAGGAAGTTCCGACTGGTATTTGCGAGTTGGACCCTAAAGTAAAGAGCTATGCCGGATACGTGGATGTGGCGAAGGATAAAGTACCAAGGCTCAAGTCGCGGAAATCTACTTCATCTACTAACGCTGCAAGTCCATCTACTTCTGGTTCTTTGAAGCTCGTAACGAAGACCCAAGAAACGCTCCATTGACTTCATGGATCAATGGTGGTCCGGGTTCAAGTAGCATGATAGGGCTGTTCCAAGAGCTGGGGCCATGCGGGATAGACCAAACAGGCAATGTCGTAAACAACCCATGTAAAGAACCCTTCCCAAATACGAGGTTTCTCTTTCTGCTTTGATTCGAGGCTGACTGTTGAGCAGATTCATGGTCGTGAGTCATCTCCAGGACGTCTCGATTGGCTCTGTCAAGCTGACCTCGAAAAGGAATGCTTCCAACATGCTTTTCATTGATCAGCCAGCGCAAGTTGGCTTCTCATACTCCATCCCAGTCCCTGGATATATTGATCCAAACACCAACAAGGTGGTTGTCTTACCGAACAATACTTGCCCAATCAACCAGACATGCGGTACTTATTCGGATCCTCGTGTCACTGACACCGAGACTTCAACTGCTGCTGCTGCCCCAGCATTCTGGGCGACCCTTCAAGGCTTTATGGGAGCCTTTCCTCAGTACTCTCGGGAGTCTTTCAATTTTGCCACAGAAAGCTGCGGCGGACACTATGGGCCCGTTTTCAATGAATATATTGAATCACAAAATGCTAAAAATATCGATGGAGCCCACAAAATCAAGCTTGAGAGTGTGCTCATCGGCAATGGGTGGTACGATCCTCTGATCCAATACCAAGCATACTACAATTTCACGGTGTCGCCGGGCAATACCTACGATTACTTCCCATTCCCATCCAACGAATCCACCCAAATGTATAACAATCTCTACGGCCAAGGTAATTGCGTGGACCAAATAAAGAATTGCTATGCCGTTGGCACGAATGACGTCTGCCGTGCCGCAGATACATACTGTGCTGTCAACGTCGAGTCCTTGTACGATATTTATTTGAACAGGGACGAGTACGACTTTGCCGAGCTCATGCCCGACCCATTTCCGTACATATCCTACGTCGCTTATCTCAATACGCCTGCTGTACAGTCCGCAATCGGAGCAGCTACCAATTTCACCGAGGCTAATCAAGCCATCTCGGACGCCTTCAACACTACAGGCGACGATGGAAGAGAAGACGGTACCGTTGAAGACATGCTCAAGCTCATACAGCAAAACATCACGGTCATGATGTACACGGGAGATCGTGACTACAACTGTAATTGGCTTGGAGGGGAGGTAGTATCGAACGAGATTGGGGCTCCAGGTTTCGCCGAGGCAGGATACGTCAACATCACCACTTCAGACGCCATCGTTCATGGCCAAGTAAGACAAAGCGCAGCATTCAGTTTCGCTCGCATCTACCTGAGGTGAGAACAAGCCCATGCATCCAATTGCCCGCTCCAGAAGCTGAAATCCCGCCAGTGGACACGAGGTTCCCTTCTACCAACCTCTGATATCTCTAGAGATCTTCGAGCGCGCAATCAAAGGCCTCGACATTGCCACCGGTAAAGTCAAGGCCAACACAGGCTATTTGACCGTTGGTACACCTAAGAGCACTTACCACGAGGGCAACTCTACCATCCAATTTAGCGTTCTCAGCCCTAATACCACTTACAACGTCAATAGTGGTGCGCCAAACCCACCAGGTCTAGGAGGACCCGCTTCAGGAAAGATCATCTCGAGCAAAGGTTCGGTGAGGAAGAACACGGGGCGGAAGCGGATGGCTGAGATGACGCGGTTTGGAAATGTGTTGAAGCCCGTGAAGGTATGGATGGGATGAGGCGAGCATTCGAGAAAATCAATGATAGATTGGCGAGAAGCATAGCGCTTCGCGTCTGGAGAAGTCCTGAACATTCATATGTTATAATGGAACAAAAGCAATATCGGCTTCCAGCCCAAAGTCTCTGTATGATAAGCTGCCACTCCTTCGCTCCAGTGCCCTTGTTCCAATGTGACATCGCCAGCAGCGGACAGCGGACAGCCTGAAAATTGCCGACATCATCTCCCTCTTCCGGTCTGGCCATTGCGTGTGAAAAGGTGGTTACGCGGAGGAGGTGTGAACATCTACACCTTCGACTACTTAGACCCCATGACGTGGGACGCGTCAGCTATGCTCTGACCCATATGTCCCGCTTGATACCTGCACCCGCGAACAGCGAAAATGGTGAACACAACCCCTTGTCAATCAGAACCACCAATTCCGGGTATGAATCTACAGAACGGACAGCTCGTAAAGTAAAACAAAATCGGTAATGGATACTGATTCAGGCTTCATAGTCAAGCAACACGATGCTGGCGCAAAGGAAGATCAAGTCCTGATGGCTTTGCTCCTGTAAAAGCAGAGTTAGAACATGTTGAGTCCAGACATTGACCGAGTGATGAGGGATAAAGCCGAGGGATTCACTGCATACTCCTTCCTATGCACCTACACCTCCCACTCTATTGATTGCTCTGACGTAAATGCATTCAGGCATATGAAATTCATGTCTCAGTATAGTGTGCTAGCATGTCAGATGGTCCAAAGAAGAGGAATGAAAGCCATAGAGGTGCAAGCGAATTGAACGGAGCCACGCTTGTTTGCAGTGTCTCTGCTTCAATAGGGGACTCCACCTTAAAGACCAAGCCTCCAATCATGAAGCCTATAAGTATAGATCTCCTGGATCGGGCGACGGCTTCGCTGGAATATTCGGGTCAAAGGTGTGACACTTCGACAAACGTATAGTGACATGAGGAAATTCCAACAGCTCCCGTTGGAATGAGATGGTCGTTGGATCTTTGAGTAGTTCATCGACAGGACTGTGTGGCTTGTGAATCGTGCAGGAGTGCGGTCGAGCTGAGGTTTAGTTGCCGAGGGTAGAGGGCTTGCACTGTTTCGTCTCTAGTCGGCATAGCAGTGTCCCATCTCATTGCCAATCTGATGGCATCTCATCATTCTCACGATGCCTTGGTGTTGAATCAAAGGCTACTAACGTATATCCCCTTCGGGTAAGGTGGCCGGAACTCATAACACTCTTTTTCACATTTATCCGAGATGTTTTCATGACACGAGACGTACTCCACCCGCATCATAACAAACGAAGTATTCGGCCATGGATTCAACAGAGCATCTGATACAAGACCACCCTTTTGCTACAGAAGGAGGGCAAGATGATGTGTCTTTTTTGCAAACTCAGCTACCGAGTTATGACCAATTCCTCTACGTTGCCAATCTTGCAGGTATGACTAGATGAGAAGATCGGCTGATATTCAAGGAAACAAGACCACTGACTTTAATACAGAAATCACATTCATCGATAAAGACCATGCGGAGCGTATGTACCAATTCCATGTGAGGATGCTCGAGTAAGTAGGGCTTCGAGATTTGCTGAACGCACAAATTAATATAATAACAGGTTCTCAAATCCGGTTCCTGCTCCGGATACTCAGGAGCATCCTGGTGTCTCTCAGGATGTGCTTGATCCTCCGCTGTAAGCTTCTTTGTCAGATTACAATGAGTCAACACATTAATACTGTAACAGGTTTTCTGACTCCAGCTCTGCTGATTCGACTCAGCCATCTTCCATAGCAACGCAGACCATGCCAGCGTCTACAATGTAAGCTCATGTTGCGAAGGGAAAGTTGATATACTGACCGATCTCTAGCGAAGTGAAGGCTGGTGCGAATAGTCAGGGGAAGGGAGGCTGCATGCGCAAGAGGCGGGGGCGCTGGACGCGAGAAATGCTGATCAACGAAACAACGTCTGTTTGCAATGTATACTCGCCTTCCTGCGGAAGTCCTCGCCCTTGGCCGGAGCCTTTATTCAAGGGTGCACCCTCCAAATATGTGCACAAATTCGAGTGTCCTCGCTGCTTACACAAGTACACTCGGAAATTCAGCGTTATGGCCCACTTCGCAAATTGCGTAGCTAGATGGGGCAATCCGCACAGTCTGCACTGGGCCGACAACATTGTTGACCGTACTGACATCTCAATGGAGGACGACGAACTGAAATCGGGGCTAGGAACGAGACGGAAAGCATGAGGTGACGGTCTAGCCTAGAGAACACAGCAAAAGAATGTGGTCGTGGCATGGGAAGCATAGCATACATCACCATAGCCATTTACCATCGACGTGCTTCAATTCAACTCAATACTTTTTGACTCTTCAGATATGTGTGAACCTCGGAATGGAACTCTCGTCGGTTGAATTTCAAACCAACTAGGACCAGAGTAGATTAGCCTGTCTCCGCAACTGCGGTCGAAGCCGCGGGACCAAAAGAACGACTGCCTTGACTTTCCAAAAACCCGCAAGCCAGCTTGCCAACTCTTCTATTTTTTGAAGGAGTCTTTGCTGCCATATTGCTCCATTCACAAAATCAATCCCTTCCCTCCTCTTCCAGTGACTTCAATTGTCGTTGTAACTACGTTCCTGCAGCCAATTGTGCGATCTTCACACAAAATCCTTCCTGAGTGCGGAGAAGTGCCATTCCACCACCCCGGTTATCTATCAGAAGCAATCCATTCTCCACCCTTTTCGACCTCTGGATCGTCTCCATTGTCCTTGATAAAATGGAACCCTCGCTACCGTTAGCCTCTTAAACACAAACAAGAGCCGGGCGCAAAGCAGCCTCGACCGCAATATCACCCCCGGTGGCCCGACTCATGGACTTCTCCCACGATCCATTCCCTCCTTCACTGCCAAACCACGAATCACCAGTCCAGATTGTCGACTCGACCATGACTGAGGCAATGGATCAGGGGGAACTCGATTTCCTAGACTCACCAGGCAACTTCTTCTCAAGCGCCAATTACGCAGACTCTCCGAATAACAAATCGACGGCCACGGGACCAACACCAATAACAATTCCTGCTGGTCCTGACTTCTCTCCAGAGAGCTCGCCGCAAGACTCTTCGGGCGATTCCAAACGCAACAGCCTGGAATCTTCGGATTCGTCGTCCATGGATGTGGACGTTACGAATTCCCAAATTGCGGGTGCCACATATATTGGGGGAGGACCAGTTGATAATCAAGAAAATGGAAATGATCTATTTGATTTTGACAGCGCTGCCAGCAGCCCCAGTCCATTCTTGTCAGAACCCAAGTCTCTTCCTTCAGCGCTGCCAATGAATGCGGTCAAAATGCCATATCGATCATCTCCTCATCCTGGATTGGCCACAGGAGTCTTTCGTCCTCCATTTATGAGTGGCTCATCTGTAAGTATCTTATCAATGATGGGGATCCTATTCTAGTATCGTTGGCTAATTCACTCCTTTACAAAGGGCTCTGTTGACGGCTCCCCCTTATCGGGAATGATGACAAACGAACAGAAATGGCGTTCCACCGTTGGGCAAAATGAGATCATGAATGCGCCTAGACAGTACATCAGTGGATCCATGCTGGGAGAGCCTTCCCAACTCAATTGGCCCTCTAGTGGGATATCGAGCAAAGGCGGTATTGCTGCCGTTTCGCGACAGCCCAAGCTCCATCAGTCATCTTCGTCCATATCCTATACATCGCCCACCTCCGCCCAATCTCCTGGACACCCACCAACCATTCATGTCAACTCGCTTCCTGCCAAGTCAAGAGTAGAAACTCAGATACCCGTCAAGTTGACGCTGTACCCTCTTCCGGACGGAGTGGAGAACTTGCATTTGCAAACATATACGATCAGCAAGTCAAAGCTCACGGCAAAGCCTCCACCGCTGAAGTCATCTGATATGCTAGAGCTGCACACTACACTTGTATGCACAAGTGCAATGAAGGACCCTGCTAAAAGAGAACGAGCAATGGCCCTTGCTGGTACGGTCGGGCCCGATGACCTCGAAAGTATTGAACCTCGCCTTCCTTCAGCAGAGCTACCCTGGGCGGAGGATGACGAGAACAGGCCTACTAATGGGGGCCCGGTCCACATTTGTCGGTTCCAATTTTCCTGTGTCATCTCCAGCGTCGACATCACAAACACTAATCCGCTTATAGGCAGAAATTGTATGATCAGAGAGACGAAACGAGCCGCTCGTAAAAAGACCAAGAACGTCGAGGAGGAGGAGCTCTGGCGGAAAGACGAAAAGAAGCGCATTATAGTTTTCAATACTCAAGAGATCCAGAAGTGGCAGCAACCTTCGCAACCCAAGGTTGGCAACGGGAAAGATCGCAACACAGTGGCCTATGGTGATGATTCTACGCTCCCTGAGGGGGCTATGCAGGTGGAGATTCCTATGCGGATTGCTTGTTATTGTCGACATCAGGAAGAAAAGATGGGATTTCAGTAAAACTGCTCTTCCTCTTTTGTCGGGCTCTACTAACCCATAACAGGGTCATATTTACAATCAAAGATCATGAGGACACTATCGTTGCGCAGAAGATGACCGCTTCTATCATCATCACGGATGATCACAAAACTCATGCACCCCCTAACACCATGTCACCTCAAAACCCTCTCTTTCCTGAGCAAATACCATTCCCAGGATCGGGTGTATTTCAGCAGGGACCAGGATTGCCGTTCTTGCCTAGAAATGCCGTTTCGGCGACTGATCTACAAACCATGCATCACCACTATCACAGTCAGAGTTCACAGGATATACCTCTCACAAGGCCCCAGCAGTTCTCACACACGACTTCAACATCCATGACTCCACGTAACCTTTCTCGTCAGGTATCACCTTCCGCTCCATCGGGACCTCAAAACAAGAAACGAAAGGGTAGTGGTTCTACCAGAATGCTCAGCGATCTGACCATGACCAAACTTGACCCCACAAGATCCGAAAATCTACCGAGTGCTGGCTTTCCATCAGTTGGCCAATCTATCGCTCCTTCGATGGGCGGTGCTCCAGGATTCTCGCCCAACTACGCCCCTCCGCACGGACTCTCTATGCCCTCAATGCCACCAATGCCTTCGCAATTTGGGACCAACCCGCCCACTCCATCAGCAGCAAGTAGCATTCTCCTTTCTGCTGCCCAAAGATCACAGAGCATGGAGAATTTACAAGGCCTGCCAAACTTTTTCTCTGCACCAACATCCGCACGCCCAAGCCGAGTGCCGAGCCCCACGGCTTCTGCACAGGCCAACAGGATGCCACAAAGTCATGCGCAAATCCTTGCAAATTCACTCAGTGCTGTTCCTGGGTCCTCGAACAATCAGCGTCTACCAGTGATACATAAGTTGACGCCTGGCGAATGCTCCAAATCTGGAGGCATTGAGGTGACTTGTCTGGGTAGTGGCTTCCGTCAGGGGCTCGAGGTCATGTTCGGCGACTCTCGCGCAACGACGACGACTTTCTGGGGCTCGAGTGCCCTGGTATGTCTCGTTCCACCTGCTGTTCAGGCCGGCGTTGTTGCTGTCACTTTCAAACACAATTACGAGCAGAATCTCCCCTCACCGCCTAAGCAACAACCGTATTTTCGATACAACGATGACGATGAACAAGAACTGATCAAGCACGCATTGGCCCTGCTCAATCGTCAATTCGCGCTGGCTCCGGGTGAAACTAGTGATGTGGCGCGTCAAATTATTCAAATTTATGGGAACAACTCCTCCTACATGGGCGGAATGTCTAGTGGCAATGAATTGGGAAACCAAGGATCCACATACCACGCCAGTTCCTCAGGAGAGATGGATGTGCAATCAGCCGTGGTACGATGTCTGGAAATGGTTGACCTAGATGACCGCCCGTATCAAGCTAGCCTAAACTACCAAGGACCGACTGGTCAGAGCATGCTGCACCTGAGTGCCTCTCTTGGCTACTACCGCTTGGCTGCTGCACTATTAGTTCGAGGTGCTGATGTTGACTTGCGCGACAACAATGGGATGGCACCTATCCATTTCGCATCCCTCAATGGTCATGTCCAAGTTGTCCGAAAACTCCTCTCGGCCGGAGCTGATCTGACGCAGAGGAGTTTGAGCGGCCTCAGACCTGCTCATATGGCGACCTCGCCGCAAGTCCTTGACTTTTTCGACAGCATTGATTATGAACACCGCTCGAGAAGCAGCATGGCCACTCCTATCTCCCAGCGGAGCCGCAACAGCAGTGTAAGATCTCTACGATCAAGCCACAGCGTGTCTCGAATAGCCCAGCTCAATCGACACAGCACTGGTCCTCTCGTCAACGATCCTTCGGACGACGAGGGCCCTGTCGGCCGTCCTCTGACTCCGTCCCACTTGCGAGCCTTGTCAAGGCGTGCAAGCTTCACTGACGCGGTCGGCGCACCCAATGATGTGTCCAAAAATAGCTTGACTGCCGAAGCCTCAGTGTTCGCAAGTAACGTGGCACTGTCGGCATGGCTCGACCAAGCCTTGGCGCAGATCCAGCAGCTTCAGCAAAGCGTACATAGAGCACTGCCACCGATCCCGAATTTACCAGATTATCAGGCAAATCCAGTGGTCCGACGGATCAGTTCCCTCGTACCACAGCGCTCTCCACGGCCCGACACAGATGATGCCGCTCCATCCAAGTTGAAGGAGGCCGACTATCGCTGGTGGGAGCTGCTTACTGGCACCGCCTCTTCGCCTCCTGCTTATGAGGATATCTACCCGGACAAGTCCCAGCAAGATAGGATTGAAAAAGAACCGTCTGCGCTACGTGCAGCTGGCGAAGCTTTCATGGATCAAAAGTGTGAGGCGGTCTACGAGCAACCTGAAAGCTCTTCGGTCATGGAAACAGTCAACATAGGTCGTGGTGGCTTGACAAAGCAACAGGAAGAGCGGCTGAGGAGTGCTCATGCGAGGAAGGTCAAGAAGCTGAGAAGCGATAGGAAATTATTTTTTATTTGGGTCAGTTCAAGCCTCGATCCCTAGCTAAATCATCCCAGGCTAACACATGCGCAGATACCATTACTCGTCCTTATTGTCTTTGCAATGCTCCGGGACCGCGCTCCCCAGATCTTCACGGCTGCGAAACACATATATACATACGTTGGAGATCGCTTCCAGGATCGGGTTGTGGAAGTGGCGTAAGCGAATTCTGATTACAGGAGTTCTGTTACGACTACCTGAGCCGAGAAAGTGTTCAGGCCTTGGAACAGTCAAGGCGTACTGAATGCCTGAACGCGATTACGACAGCATCGGCGTCGGTGTCCTGTTACATGTTTTGGCTGGGACTGCGGCGTCGGAGGTCGTCATTAGGCATGGGCGGCAAGTCCAGGCTGGAGCTACAGGACAGGGTGTACATTCTTTCAGGCTTCAACCTAGCGCACCCATGAGGGGGCGCTTACTCCTTTTCATATCTGTCTTCTTAGTAACACCAAACCTACAATGTTTGGATTGATGTCACCTCAGTAGCATTACCGTCCACAATGAGCTTTCCACACTCCCCGCATCCATCTCACCGCTATCGCCTCTCCTTTCTCCCCCTTCTACTTCCACCCTCTTTCCTTACCCCAGTGACCTCACCCCCCCCACAACCACTTCAACCTCACCGCCTGCCCTCCTAGCACTCCCCCCATCCAGCACCTAATCCCACCCACCGGAACCCCTCCATCCTTCCCCACTCCCAGCTTCCATACCGCCGCGTCCCAGCCTCCCCATCGCAACGTCCCCACTCGCCTATCCACCTACCTCCCTGCATCCCTGCTCCGCCATCCTTATACTACCCCTCCATATACCACCCCTCCCTACCTCCCCTCCCTAGTCCCGCCCCTTCCTCCCGCGCTGATGATAACGAACCTTCGTGCATACAGAGGAAGGTTGGAGAAAAGATTATAAAAGATGAAAGTAAATAAAACGAGATAGAGCTAGATAGAGCAAAATACTGCGGCGGAGGGAGTTGGTTAGAAGGGAAGGGGAGGGGCTGAATATTTTCTTGAGATTGGGGGGGGGGGGGTTAGGGGAAGGGT
>JAABUQ010003237.1_pt1 | contig 30360 bp, 31 predicted proteins | sample 5560001 | NCBI WGS metagenome assembly JAABUQ01 (sample SAMN10711888, study PRJNA513371) | rock metagenome | isolation source: Antarctica rocks | place: Antarctica: Victoria Land, Finger Mt nord | collected 2015-12-18 | reverse complement strand
CGATCCTGGGGTTCCTGCGTGAGGAGGTGCCCAGAAAGTGGAATGCCTATTGCGATGCGGTAACCGACAACTTCCGCATCATCTCGCCCAAGGATTTTCGGGTTCTGACCTGAACAGGGTATAGATGACGCCAAGTGCTTCGCCTTTGTGCGCCAGCATCGCTGGCCAGAGGGCGTGCGCTGCCCCGTGTGTGACAGCGGCGCCGTCATCCGGGACGGCCACGACGACACGCAGCCCTGTCGCCAGCGCTACCGGTGCAAGGCGTGCGATGGACGCTTCAACGACCTCACCGGAACGGTGCTGGCCGGGCACCACCAGCCGCTGCGCGCGTGGGTGCTGTGCCTCTACTTCATGGGCCTGAACCTTTCCAACCGGCAGATTGCCTTGGAGCTGGGCCTGGACAGTTCGGATGCGCAGGCGATGACGGAGCAGCTGCGCCGCGGGCTGGCCGCCAAGACGCCGGCGGTGGAGTGACGGGCGAAGTCGAGATTGACGAGGTCTACGTGGTGGCCGGGCACAAGGGCCAGCCGGCAGCTATCGCCAAAAAGGGCGGCTCGGACGTCGTCGCAAGCTGGCAGGCGCGCCGGGCCGCGGCACGCTGGAGAAGGACAAGCCGCCCATCCTCGGCCTGATCCAGCGCGGCGGACAGGTCATCCTGCACATGCTGGCCAACGTGCAGCAGGCCACGATCGAGCCGATCATCAGCGCCGCCGTCACCCCGGGCACCCTCGTCCACACCGACGAGTATGCCATCTACACGCGCCTGCCGGCTTGGGGCTACCAGCACAAGACGGTCTGCCACGGGCGCGGCGAGTATGCCCGCGACGAGGACGGCGACGGGTTCTGCGAGGTCCATGTCAACACGATCGAAGGCTTCTGGTCGCTGCTGCGCTCCTGGCTGCGCCCGCACCGGGGCCTCTCGCAGGACAAGCTGCCGCTCTACCTCGGCTTCTTTCAATTCGTGCACAACGCACGCCGACGCGGCAAAGCCTTGCTGGGCGCCCTCTGTCAGGCGACATCCGGGGAGCAGACTAGGGCGTGTCGTCATTTAGTGGATTTCCCTATGAGCGAGGGCGTGATTCATAGCGTGTCAGCCATGATGAGGTTGACTGATGCGGCGTTACGGCCTTCGCGACGACCAGTGGGAGCGCATACGGGACCTTCTTCCTGGCCGGGAGGGCCATGTGGGGGTGACAGCGGCGGACAACCGCCTGTTTGTCGAGGCGGTCCTGTATCGCTACCGGGCGGGCCTGCCGTGGCGCGACCTGCCGGAGCGGTTTGGGGATTGGAAGAACGTCCACCTCCGCCACAGCCGCTGGGCCAAGTCCGGCGTGTGGGAGCGGGTGTTCCAGCACCTGGCCGGGGACGCCGACAACGAATATGCGATGATCGACAGCACGGTCGTGCGCGCGCATCAGCACAGCGCGGGCGCCAAAAAAAAGCTGGCGAGGACCAGGCCATCGGGCGGTCCCGCGGCGGCTTGAGCACCAAGATACACACGATGGTGGACGCGCTGGGCAACCCGGTTGGGTTCTTCCTCACCGGCGGGCAGGCGCATGACCTCGCAGGCGCCGACCACCTGCTGCCACAGATGGAAGCGGACATGCTGATCGCCGACAAAGCGTTCGACGCCGACAAGCGCGTGCTTGAGCCGCTCGCCGCAGCCGGCAAGTCCGCCGTGATCCCGCCCAAGGCCAATCGCACCGTCCAGCGAGACTACGACCGCGCTCTCTACAAGACCCGGCACCTGATCGAGAACTTCTTCGCCAAGCTCAAGCAGTTCCGGGCCATCGCCACGCGCTACGACAAAACCGCACGCAACTTCCTCGCCGGCATCCACCTCGCCGCAGCAACCATCTGGCTCAATTGAGGACACGCCCTAGCATTACAGTTGCTGTTTTCGTTTCAGATGTGAGCGTTGTGCGACGGCTTGGTGCGCCCTGCGCCAGAGCGACCAGGCGATGACGTGGGCGGGCTGGATGCGGGCTTGGGCCAGGCGGGTGGCGATGCGGCGGATTTCCTGGACCGACCAGCGGATGAGGGTTGGCGTGCCTGGGTCTGGGGCAGGCGTGTCCGGGGCAGGCGCGGCGGTGTTTTTTGTGGGGCGGGCTGGTTTGCGTGATTGCGTATGCTGGCCATCATGGCGAACGCCAGCATGACCAGGCTGACGTGCCGGTGCCAGCCGTGCCAGCCGTGCCAGCTTCGGGTCTCGTTGTGGTCCAGCCCGAGTTCCGTCTTGGCGGTCTCGAAGCTGTCCTCGATGGCCCAGCGGCAGCCCTCGACCTGGATCAGCTTGTCTGCGGCCGTACCGGCCGGGCACCACGTGGTGAAGAACGCAAGCTTGCCGTCAGCCAGGCTGCGCCGGATCAGCAGGCCACGCGTCCAAGTGCCGCTCAGCGCCTTGTTGAATTCGGCCGCATCAAGGTCGGCCAACTCCAGATAAGCCCAATCGTAGAGCCGTGCGCCCTTGGTGCCCTCGCCGGCCGACAGGCGCTGCCAGGCCGAGGCGTCGAGGCTGCCTGCGATGCTCTCGGCCGTGCCGGACACCGCCGGCGTGCGGCCCCAGGAGTGGAACTGGTGCGTCGCGCTCACCCCCAGCACGTATCCCTTGCCGGCCCGGCGCAGCGCCGTCTCGACCTCGCCCACGCCGTAGACGCTGTCGGCCGCAACCCAAGCGAATGGCACGTTGGCTGCGACGGCACGCCCGATCATCTGCACCGCCAGGCGCGGCTTGGTGGCAAACCCAAGCTCTTTTGGCACATGCGCCGCCGCAAGCCGCGCCTTATCGTCCGTCCAGGCCTTGGGCAGATACAAGGCACGGTCGATGAACGCATGCCCATGCCGGGACACGTAGGCCGCGAACATCCCAATCTGGCAGTTGGTGACCTTGCCCGCGGAGCCCGTGTATTGCCGCCCCACGCCGCACGACGACTTGCCCTGCTTGAGAAAGCCGGTCTCGTCAATCACCAGCACCGCATCGGGGTCAGCCAACGTTTCCAGCACATACTCGCGCACCACGTCGCGCATCGCATCCGCCTCCCACCGGCCGCGGCCCAGGATGGCCTGTTGGCGCCACGGACCGGGGTCACCCGCCGCCTCGGCCCGCATCCAGCCGGTCTTGCGCCGCTCCGGCCCCAGCAAGCCATCCAGGAACAGACCTGCCGACTGCGCCACGCGCTCTTGCGTGAACAACGGACGGATACGGCCCTTGACCTCCCGCAACGACGACGCCCACAGCTCCAGCGTCGCCTCCATCGAGGCACCCGACATCCCACGTACTCCAAATTGCCAGGACATACCGGATTGAGGATGGCCTTGCAACTGTAATGCTAGTAACGACACGAGAACCCATCCACCCGGCCGCCCCCTTTTTCTTTAAACCTTTGTGGTGTTTACCCAATCTGGGTGAAACGCGATCCTAAGTGGATGGGTGCCAGATGTCGCCTGCGGCTGGTTCCCCGGTGTCGCCCGACACCTCATCGCCGGCCTGCTTACGTAATGAAATCACCACCACCCCGGAACCCAATAAGAGCCATACCGGAATACCAGGGCTGCCCGTCCGGGGTCGTGCGCGGCGCCGCCCGCCAGGCCTCGATAGCTTCGTCCGTGAACCTGACCGTCAGGCTGCCGCGCTGGCGTAAGCTGGCGTCATACTCACGCCAGTTCATGACCTTATGCTTCTGCTTAGGAATGTGGTGACGGCGGTCTTGGTTCAGCTTGAACGGCAAGGTGGCATCCAGGGATCAGAGAAGGAACAAACCTCCTACATTGCCTCTGGCTGCGGCACCACCAGCAGAATCCATGCAACATCGCCCTTTGCGCTGCTCCCGCCAAGCTGCAACGAGGCGAGACAACGCCACACCACCGCCCGCCGGCATGGATTGAAAGAGCATGGTGGTCCGACTGTGCCACTCCATGCCTTCTAAACTTATGGCCCTTATGGCCGTAGCCGCGACGCTCAGGGTGGCTTAGGTGGTTGGAATGGCAACAACGCCCCAAGCCGCCACACAGTTGGCGTTCAAGCCGATTCGGACACGTAGGGTGTTCGAGGAAATCTGCGCCACCATCCGGCAGAAGCTGGTCTTGGGAGAACTCAAGCCAGGCGACCGCCTGCCTGCCGAGCGCGACCTGGCCGAGAAGTTCGCAGTCAGCCGCACGGCCGTGCGCGAAGCGCTACGCTCGCTGGAGATCGCGGGGCTGGTGGTGCTGCGCAATGGCCGGCACGGTGGTGCCTTCATCACCGAAAGCGGGGCCGGGCAGGTCACGCGCTCGTTCCAGGACATGCTGGATTTCGGCCGGGTGTCACTTACGAAGCTGCTGGAAGCGCGACTGCTGCTGATGGACGTGGTGGTGCGTGCGGCATGCGTGAACATCGGACCCGGCGACCTGGCGAGGCTGGAACGCAACATCTCCGAAACCGTTGCCCTGACGGAAGCCGGAGAATATGAGGCCCGTACCCTGAAGGCCGTGGAGTTCAGCACCCTGCTGGCCGACGCCACGGGCAATCCGGTGATGTCGGCGATCATGGAGGCGATGGCGTCCGTGATCCGCGGCTTCGTTGTCGCCGCCGGGCCGCCGCCGCACGATCCCCTGGTGGCGTCCCGGCGGCGATTGGTGTCCCAACTGGCGGCGCGGGATGCGGAGGAGGCGTGTCAGACGATGCGGGAGTATCTCACCAGCCTAAACGAGCACCTGCTGCGGACGGAGCGGGAGCGGGTGACCTCGCCACCAGCCCGCAACCGATAACGCCTTCCGGCATCGGCGGAGCACTTGCACGTGCAGCCGCCGCCCCAAGCAACCTCGTGACATCGACTGAGCTGTATCCGGGCACATGGCGCTTGACAGCGCCGGAGCAAGCGGCTCAGGATTAATGGTCTGTCCATTGGACCTATGGCTGGACCAATTGGGGAAGCGATGCACAATCAGGCGAGGACCCTCTACACCGCGACCGAACTTGACCGCCTGATCGACCCCAAATTGGTGGCCGTGGTCGGCGCGTCGGACACACCGGGCTCGTTCGGCCAGCGGACGCTCGCGAACATGGCTGGGTTCACCGGCGAGGTGTTCGGCATCAACCCGAAGTATCGCACGCTGCTCGACCGTCCCTGCGTGCCCAGCCTCGAAGACCTGCCGCGCTCCCCCGATTGCGTCGTGGTGTGCACCGCCCGGCCAAGCGTGAAGGGAATGATCGAGGCCGCGGGCACCGTCGGCGCGGGCGGGGCGATCGTCTACGCGTCGGGCTTCAGCGAAACCGGCAAGTCCGACCGCATCCTTCAGCAGGAGGATCTGGTGGACACGGCCCGGCGCGCCAACGTGCGCCTGGCCGGGCCGAACTGCGTCGGCATCGCCAACACCCGCACCCGCGGCGGCATGAACTTCATGCCCGACTACGCCGGCATGGGCCACCGGCACGGCCCGGTGGCGATCGTCTCGCAAAGCGGCGCGCTCGGCTACACCGTGCTGCAGGCGATGGAGCGGGGAGTCGGCTTCTCCCACTATTTGGCCGCCGGCAACTCGTCGGACGTGGATGTGGCCGACTACATCGCCTACCTGGCCGGGAACGATGACGTCCGCGCGATCATCGCGCTGTTCGAGGGCGTGAAGGACGGGCCGCGCTTCCTGCAGGCCGCGCAGTTGGCGCGGGACGCCGGAAAGGCGCTGATCGTCTACAAGGCCGGCAACAGCGAGATCAGCGGCCAGGCCGCGCTGTCGCACACCGGCACGATGGTGGGTGCCGCTTCCGCCTACCGCGCGGCGTTCGACCGTGTGGGCGCGGTAGCCTGCGACGACCTGGAGCTGGTGCTCGAGATGGCGTCGTTCTTCGCCCGCTCCGGCCCTTACGCGGGGGGCGGGGTCGGCGTACTCTCCACGTCAGGCGGCGCGGCCGTCATCTGCGCCGACAAGGCCGAGGCGCACGGCGTGGCGCTGCCGTCGATGGCGCCCGACACCGCGGCCAAGCTGCACACGGTCGTGCCGGATTTCGGCTCCGTCGCCAACCCGGCCGATCTCACGGCCGAGGTGCTCAAGGACGCCGCCACTTTCTCCTTCTGCCTCGACGCCTTCCTGGACGATCCGTCGTTCGGCGGCGGCATCGTCGTGCCGATGGTGTTCAGCCATGCCACCTCCTCCGTCGCCCGCGCGCCCATGGTGACGGAGGCCGCGCGGCGCACGGACCGGCCAGTCGCGGTGGTATGGATGAACGACTGGCTACAGGGGCCCGGCACCGAAGCATTCGATCGGGACGACCGCGTGTCGATCTTCCGCTCCGCCAGCCGCTGCTTCACCACGATGCGCGCCTGGATGGACTGGCACGCGCCGCGGTTCGCGGACGCCGGACGCGTGTCGCCGCCCGGGGCCGCGGAAGAGGCGCGCAAGCTGCTCGGAGGCGCTGGCCAGGCCCTGCCGGAAACCGCGTCCAAGCGCATGCTCGCGGCCTACGGCGTCCAGGTGCCGAGCGAGGCGCTGGCCCGCGACGGCGCCGAAGCGGCGGCAGCGGCGGCGCGGATCGGCTTCCCGGTCGCGGTCAAGGTCGCGTCGGCCGACATCCTGCACAAGACGGAGGTCGGCGGTATCCGGCTCTCCCTGAGCTCGCCGGATGCGGTGCGCGAGGCAGCGGACGCGGTCCTGGCCAGCGCCGCCCGGCACCGGCCGGACGCGTGGATCGACGGCGTCAGTGTGCAGCAGATGGTATCGAGCGGCGTCGAGATGGTGGTGGGCGTGAAGCGCGACAGCCAGTTCGGGCCGCTGGTCGCGGTCGGGCTGGGCGGCGTAACCGTCGAGCTGCTGGGGGACACCGCGGTGCGCCTGGCACCTGTCACACTGGCGCAAGCGCACGCGATGCTGGCCTCGCTGAAAGGCTACCGGCTGCTCACCGGCTTCCGCGGCTCGGCGCGCGCCGACGTGGACGCGTTGGCGGGGCTGGTGTGTCGCGTCTCGGAGCTGGCGTACGACCTGCGCGATGCCATCAGCGAGGTCGACGTGAACCCCGTCATCGTCACGCCCTCCGGCGCGGTGGCAGCCGACGCGCTGGTCGTGACCTGATGGCGGGCAAGTACGTCGAGGATTTCTTGGTTGGCGAGGTGGACCACTCGCCGGGCCGCACGGTGACGGAAACGGACGTGGTCGCGTTCTCCTGGGTGTCGGGCGACGCCAACCCGATGCACACGGACGCAGTCCACGCCGCCGCCTCGCCGCTGGGCCAGCGGGTGGCGCACGGGATGCTGGGCATGTCGATCTGCACCGGGCTGAGTGCGCGCATCGGGCATATGGAAGGCACCGCCATAGCCCAGTTGAGCGTGGACGAGTGGCAGTTCCACAAGCCGTTGTTCATCGGCGACACGGTCACGCTGCGCACGACGGTGCTGGATGCGCGACGGAGCGCCAAGGGCGGGCGCGGCGTGGTCCGGCGCCGGATGGAGCTGCTCAACCAGCACGGCGAAGTCGTGCAGGGCGGTATCACGGCGGTCATGGTGCGAGCTCGGGAGGACGCATGAACAGATTCGTCAACACATACGGCTTATCGGACGAGCAGAAGATGGTGCGCGAGAGCGTGCTGGACCTACTGGACCGCAAGCTGCCGTGGCCCCGCATTCGCGAGCTGGACGAGGCATCCGAGTTCCCGCACGAGGCGTATGACGCGCTGGCGGAGGCGGGCTATCTCGGGCTCTTCTACCCGGAGGAGCTCGGCGGCGCGGCCGGCAGCCACAAGGACTTCACGTCGCTGATCGAGACGCTCGGCTACTACTACACCGGCATCGCCCAGGCGGTGATGACTACTGTGGTGTACGCCGGGATGCACGTGGTGAAGTTCGGCTCGCCCGAGGTGCAGCACGAGTTCGTGCCCAAGATCATCGACGGCCGGTGCAAGCTGGCGCTGGCGATGAGCGAGCCGGGCACCGGGTCGGACGTGGCGGGCATCAAGACCCGCGCGGTGCGGGACGGGGAGGACTACGTCATCAATGGGCAGAAGATCTGGATCACCTGCGCGCACGTGGCCGACTGGATCGTGCTGGTGTGCAAGACCGACCCGGATGCGCAACGCCACCGTGGCATCAGCATCATGCTGGTGGACGCGAAGGCACCGGGCGTCACGATCCGCAAGCTGAAAATGCTGGGCCGGCGCACGACGCACGCCAACGAAGTGTTCTTCGACAACGTCCGCACCCCGGCCGCCTACGTGCTCGGCGGCGAGAACGCGGCTTGGCACAACATGATGAAGTGCCTGGCGTTCGAGCGGCTGTGCCTGGCATCCATCTCGGCCGGGCACAGCTTCCGCATCACGGAGTACGCCACCGACTACGCCCGCAACCGGGTGCAGTTCGGCCATCCGATCACCGACTACCAGGCGGTGTCGCACAAGCTGGTGGACATGGCGATCATGTCGGAAACCGCTCGTCAGTCGGTCTATCGGGTGGCGGAGCTGATGGATGGCGGGCAGGACGCGATCAAGGAGGTATCGATGGCCAAGATCGTCTGCACCGACAACAATTTCCGGTGCGCCGACCTCGGGATGCAGGTGATGGGCGGGGCCGGGTACTCGACCGAGTACGACATGGCGATGTTCTTCCACGACAGCCGGGTGGGGCCGATCGGCGGCGGGTCGAACGAGATCCAGCGCAACGTGATCGCGAAGCAGATGGGCCTTTAGATGGAGGAGGGCTGCTTCGACGTCGTGGTCCTCGGAGCGGGCGCGGCCGGCATGTCGGCCGCGCTGTTCGCGTCGCTGCGCGGGCTGTCCGCGGTCGTGGTCGAGAAGGCGGCGACCGTGGGCGGCACCACCGCCATCTCCGCCGGCACCGCCTGGATCCCCGGCACGTTCCACGCCCAGGCGGTGCAGCCCGTGGACAACAGGGAGCGGGCGGAACGCTACCTGCGCAGCGTGGTCGGCAACCGCCTGGACGAGCGCAAGCTGGACGCGTTCCTGACCAACGGCCCACTGGCCGTGGCGCAGCTCCACGAACGCACGTCCGTCCAGTTCCGCCCGCGACCGCACCATCCGGACTACCTGTCCGACCGCGATGGTGCGTCCTTGCGGGGACGCGCACTGGAGCCGCTACCGTTCGACGGCCGGGAGCTCGGCCGGCGCGTGCAGCTGGTGAAACCGCCGCTTCGCAGCCTGACACTGTGGGGCATGATGCTCACCGCCGACGACATCAAAACGCTGCTGCGGGCCCGCCGCTCGCCCCGGGCGGCATGGGGATCGCTGCGGCTGGTGGCGCGGCAGGCAGCGGACCGCGTGCGCCACGGGCGTGGCACAAGGCTGCTGATGGGCAACGCGCTCTGCGCCCGGCTGCTCCATTCGCTGGACCGCGCGGGCGTGCCCGTGTGGACCGGCGCGGCCGTGACCGGACTGGTGATGGAGGATGGCCGGACTACGGGCGCGACCGTGGTGCGGAACGGGCAAACGATCCGCGTGTCGGCCCGGCTGGCCGTGGTGCTGGCGACCGGCGGCTTCGCGCACTCCCCCGCCCTGCAGGACGTCATGCTCCCGCACCCGCGAAGCACGGTGACCGCCATGCCGGCGGAGGTGAGCGGGGACGGCATCGGCGCCGCGCTGGCCCACGGCGCGTCCCTGGGCGAGCACAATGGCGATGGCGCGTTCTGGGCGCCCATCTCCGTGCACCGCCGCCGGGACGGGACGAGCACCGTCTACCCCCATTTCTTCCTCGACCGCGGCAAGCCAGGAGTCCTCGCGGTCGACCGGGCCGGCCGCCGGTTCGTGAATGAGGCGACGTCCTACGACGCGTTCGTGCGGGGGATGTACGCCGCCGGGCCGGACGCGGTGCCGTGCTGGCTGATCGCCGATGCCCGCGCCGCCCGGGCCTACGGGCTGGGCCTGATGCTGCCCGGCTTCGGCCGGCGGCGCCGGCTGCTGGCGGACGGCTACCTGCGCCGGGCGGGCACGCTGGCCGAGCTTGCGGGCCAGCTCGGGATCGACCCGGCCGTGCTCGGGACCACCGTGGACCGCTTCAACGCCGGGGCCGCCACCGGCCAGGACCCCGACTTCCGCCGCGGCGAAACCGCCGCCAATCAGGTCCTGGGTGATCCGGTGCGCACGCCCAACCCGTGCCTCGGCCCGCTCGACCGCCCGCCTTACTACGCCGTCGAGCTCCATCCCGGCATGAACGGCACCAGCACCGGGCTGCACACGGACGAGCGCGCCCGCGTGCTCGGCGCCGGCAGCGCGCCCATCCCGGGTTTGTATGCCTGCGGCAACGACATGTCGTCGCTGATGGAAGGCACCTATCCCGGCCCGGGGGTCACCATCGGCCCGGCCATTGTGTTCGCCTACACCGCGGTAGAGGACATGCTGCCCGCCGCCGCCCGACAGGTCGCCTGACGTGTTTTCCTTGCACCCTGGCCCACGACGGCATATTACGTATACGAAGCACTGTTTCTGGGGAGGCGCAGCGTCATGATGGCCCGATGTGCCCGTTCACGTACTTCGGCGCTGGCATTGCTGGCACTCGCGGCCTTGGTGCGGCCCAGCCCGGCAGAGGCTGTCAAGATCGGCGTGCTGACCGATATGAGTGGGATCGTGGCCGATGCGACCGGCGCCGGGTCGGTTGTGGCGGCCCAGCTAGCGGCCGAGGACGTGGGCGGCACCGTGCTGGGCCAGCCGGTCGAGATCGTCAGCGCCGACGACCAGCTCAAGCCCGACGTGGCCGGCGCGATCGCCCGGCGCTGGTTCGACCAGGAGCATGTGGACGCGGTCGTCGACCTCATCGTGACCCCGATCGCGCTGGCGGTTCAGCAGCTCGGGCGCGATAAGAACAAGATCGTGCTGATCACAGGGGCCGGGTCGCAGGTGCTGTTCGGGACGAACTGCACGCCGACCAGCTTCATCTGGGTGTTCGACACGGCGCTGCAAAGCCGCACGGCCGTCCTGGCGGAGCCGGGGCGGGGGATAAAGTGGTTCATCCTCGTGCCGGCCTACTCCTACGGTGTCGAGATGGAGGCGCTGCTGCGGGGCGACATCGCCGCCCAGGGCGGCGTCGTGGTCGGGTCGATGCCCGTGGCGTTCGGCAATGCCGACTTCTCATCGGCCATCCTGTCGGCACAATCGTCCGGGGCCAACGTCGTCGCGTTCGCCCAGGCTGGCCACGACGCGAGCAACCTGGTCCGGCAGGCGCATGAGTTCGGCCTGGCCAGCTCGGGCCAGAAGCTGGTGGCGGCCCTGCTGTTCATAACGGACGTCGATGCGATCGGCCTGTCCAGCATCGACGGCCTGTTCGTGCCCACGACCTTCTATTGGGATGCTGACGACGTCACACGGGCGTTCAGCAAGCGGTTCGCCAACCGTGTCGGTCGCCCGCCCACCTCGCTGCAAGCCGGCGTGTACAGCGCGGTGCTGCACTACCTGAAGGCCGTGAGGGCGTCGGGCACGGCGGACACGGCAACGGTCGCGGCGGCCATGCGCGCCGCGCCCGTGAACGACGCCACGGTCCAAAACGGCCATATTCGGGCCGACGGGCGCCTGGTGCGCGACATGTATTTGATGCAGGTCAAGGCTCCGGAAGAGTCGCACGGGCCGTGGGATTATTACCGCGTCGTTCGGCATGTCCCGGCAGGCGAGCTGCAGAGCGCGGCGCCGAATGCCGATTGCAGGCTTAATTGACGTTGGGCGTGAACAGCCGGGCGGTGCTGGTGGATGGTCAGGCCCGGCCGATGGAGGAGGTTCGCCTGCGCGCCCGCCGGGCCGCCACGGCCCTGGACGCGCTGGGCGTGCGGGAGGGCGACGCCGTCGGTTTGCTGCTCCGCAACGACTACGCGTTCCTGGAGGCGTCGCTGGCGGCCGTGCATCTCGGCGCGTACGTCCTGCCTTTCAACTGGCACCTGACGGCCGGCGAGATCAGCTACATCCTGTCCGACGCCGCTCCGCGTGTGCTGGTGGCGCATGCCGACCTGCTGGCGGCAGTGCGCCACGTGATCCCGCGGCACCTGGACGTGGTGGCTGTGCCTGTCGGCGCCGGGCTGCGCGAAACGTCACGCCTCGCCGTCGTGGATGTCGCACCCAGCGATGTCGTCTGGGACGCCTGGTGCGACGCGCACGCTCCCTGGGACGCGCCGCCCCGGCCGTTGCACGGCACCATGATCTACACCTCCGGCACCACCGGCCGGCCGAAGGGCGTCCGGCGGGAGGCAGCGACCCTCGCACAGCAGGCGGCCAACCGCGCGCTGTTCTCGGCCGTCTACGGCGTCGAGGACGGGATGCGCGCCTATATTGGCGGCCCGCTGTACCACGCATCGCCCAACGCATTCGCCCGCATGGCGGTCAACATTGGCGAACTGCTCGCGACCGACTCCCGGTTCGACGCGGAGCGCACGCTCACGATGATCGAGAGCGAGCGGATCACGCACATGGTCATGGTGCCCGCCATGTTCGTCCGCCTGCTCAAGCTGCCGTCGGAAATTCGCGGACGCTACGACGTGTCCTCGCTCCGCTGGGTGACGCACACCGGCGCGCCGTGCCCGGCGGAGGTGAAACGGGCGGTCATCGACTGGTGGGGGCCGGTGCTGCACGAGACCTATGGCGGCACGGAGACCGGCGCCGCGGTGCACTGCGACTCGGCCGAGTGGCTGGCCCACCCCGGCACGGTCGGCCGCGCGATGCCGGGCACCACTATGCGCGTGCTGGACGATGACGGGCGGGAGGTGCCGGCGGGCACGCCGGGCGAGGTCTACATGCGCTGCGCCGCCTACGCCGACTTTACCTACCACAACCGCCCGGACGAGCGGCAGAAGGTGGAGCGGGACGGACTCGTGACATCCGGCGACGTGGGCTACGTCGACGCGGACGGGTTCCTGTTCCTGTGCGATCGAAAGCGCGACATGATCATCGTCGGCGGCGTCAATATCTATCCGGCCGAGATCGAGTCCGTGCTGGTGCAGCATCCCGGCGTGCGCGACTGCGCCGTGTTCGGCATCCCGGACGATGAGCTAGGCGAGAGCGTGATGGCTGTGGTGGAACCTGCCGGCCCCGGCGTCACTGTGGACGATATCCTGCGCTACCTGGACGGCCGGCTGGCGCGGCAGAAGCACCCGCGCCGGGTCGAATTCCAGGACGCGCTGCCACGAGAGGAGAGCGGCAAGCTGTTCAAGCGCAAGTTGCGGGACCCGTACTGGGCCGGCCGCGAGAAGGCGATCTGAGGGAGGATGCGATGGCGGCAGGACTTCTGGACGGCAAGGTCGTGCTCGTGACCGGCGCGGGCCGCGGGATCGGACGCGAACTCGCACTGGCCGCCGCCGCAGCGGGCGCGAAGGTGGTGGTCAACGACTTGGGCGCTGGTCTGGACGGCAGCGCGGCGGACAGCCCGGCGGACGAGGTCGTGGCGTTGATCGAGGCCGCGGGCGGGCAGGTGGTGGCGGACGGGCACAGCGTGGCCGACGAGGCAGGCGCGGCCGCCATGGTGGCTGCGGCGGTGGACGCCTTCGGCCGCATCGACGGCGTGGTGAACAACGCCGGCATCCTGCGCGACAGGATGTTCTGGAAGATGGATCCGGGTGACTGGGACGTGGTGTTGAAGGTCCATTTGTATGGGGCCTTCAACGTGTCCCGCGCAGCCGCCCCCCACATGCGCGCGCAGGGGGGTGGCGCGTTCCTGCACATGACCTCGACGGCCGGGCTGGTGGGCAACATCGCCCAGGCGAACTACGCCGCCGCCAAGCTGGGCCTGGTCGGACTGTCGCGCTCGCTCGCGCTGGAGATGGCGCGGTCGGGGGTACGCTCCAACTGCGTGGCGCCGTTCGCGCTCACCCGCATGGTCACCTCCATCCCGGGCGCGGACGACCCGGCGTTCCTGGCCAAGCGGAAGGAGATGACGGCGGCCAAGGTCGGCCCGCTCGCGGTGTTCCTGCTGTCGGACGAGGCGCAGGACGTGTCGGGCCAGGTGTTCGCCGTGCGCGGCAACGAGATCATGGTCATGAGCCAGCCGCGCCCGGTGCGCTCGATCCACCGCAGCGACGGCTGGACGCCCGAGAGCGTGCGCGACGGGGTGCTGGGCGCGCTGCGGCCCAACCTGGTCCCGCTGGAGACGACGATGGACGTGTTCAACACGGACGTGATCTGACCATGGAGCTGGCGTTCACGCCGGACGAGCGGGCGTTCGAGGCGGAGGTGCGCGCGTTCGTGGCCGCCAACCTGCCTCCGCGCGTGAGAGCGATCGTGGAGTCCGGCCGGGCGCTTTCCAAGGACGACCAGGTCGCGTGGCAGCAGGCCCTGGGCCGCCGTGGCTGGGCGGCGCCGTCCTGGCCCGTGGAGCTCGGCGGACCCGGCTGGACGCCCGTGCAGCGCTACCTGTTCCAGAAGCAGCTCGGCCTGTGCGGCGCGCCGCCGTTCATGGCGTTCGGCATCGGGATGGTAGGGCCGGTGCTCTACACATTCGGGACGGAGGAGCAGAAGCGGCGTTACCTTCCGCCGATCCTGGCGTCCACCGAATGGTGGTGCCAGGGGTTCTCGGAGCCGAACTCGGGGTCGGACCTGGCGTCGCTGCGCACGGCGGCGGTGGTGGACGGGGACCATTACATCGTCAACGGTCAGAAGGTCTGGACCACCAAGGCGCACTACGCGGACCGCATGTTCTGCCTGGTGCGCACCGCGCCCGGGAGCAAGCCGCAGGAGGGGATCTCGTTCCTACTGATCGACATGGACACGCCCGGGATCACGGTGCGGCCGATCTTGTCCATCGACGGGTCGCACTCGCTCAACGAGGTGTTCCTCGACGACGTGCGGGTGCCGCGGGAGAACCTGGTGGGCCAGGCCGGGCGGGGGTGGACATACGCCAAATTCCTACTGGGGCACGAGCGCATGGGCATTGCCGCGGTGGGGCGCCTGTGGAACCGCATGGAGCGGCTGCGCCGGGTGGTGCGCGATGAAAGCGCGCGGATGGCGGCGCGGGACCCGGGGTTCCGCCGCAGGGTGGCGGAGTTCGAGGCCGACCTGCTGGCGCTGGAGTTTTCGGAGCTGCGCGCCCTGTCGGCGGAGTTGGCCGGGCACCGATCGGACCTCGCACCGCCCATGCTCAAGATCGCGGGCACGGAGCTGCAGCAACGCGTGACGGCCTTGCTGGTCGAGGCGCTGGGAGAACGGGCGCTGGTGCTGGACGGACCGGAGGCGGGCGACAACGCCTTCGGCCAGCTGCCGCCCGAGGACACGGACGGGGCGATGGCCGACTACCTGTACAGCCGGGCCTCCAGCATCTTCGGCGGCACCAACGAGGTGATGCGCAATGTCGTCGCCAAGCACATCTTTGCTGCCGCGTAGATGGATTTCACGCTGTCCGAGGAACAGGCGCTGCTGGGGCGCAGCGTCGACCAGTTCGTGGCGCGCGAGATGGCGCGGCCGGGCGGCGACGTTTGGCCGGCGTTCGCGGAGTTGGGCTGGCTCCGGATCGGGCTGCCGGAGGAGGCGGATGGGATCGGGGGCGGCGTGGAAACCATGCTGGTCTGTGGCGGGCTGGGCCGGGCGCTGGTGACGGCGCCGTTCGTGCCAGCGGTGGTGCTGGGAGCGGGGCTCCTGGCGCGGCTGGGCCGAGTGGAGCTGGCCTCGGGGGTCGCGGCGGGCAGGCTGAAGGTGGCGGTCGCGCTGTCGGAGCCGCCGGACGGGTTCGCTCCGTCCCGCCCTGCGGCCAGTGCGGCGCGGCGCGGGGCCGGGTTTGTCCTGCACGGCCGCAAGAGCACGGTGCTGGGCGCGCCGGAGGCCGACCTGCTGCTGGTGCCGGCGATGCTGGACGGGCGCGTGGCCGTGTTTCTGCTGCGCCCGGCCGCACCGGGGCTGACGATGCTGCCCGCCCGGCTGGCGGACGGGCGGGGCGTGGCCGACTTGGTGCTGGACGGCGCGGAGGCGGAGCTGCTGGCCGCGGACGCCGCGGACGCACTGGACCACATAGCTGACCTGGCCGTCGCCGCCACCTGCGCCGACGCGGTGGGCGCGATGGGCGCGGCGGTGCGCATTACCGTCGAATACCTCAAGACCCGGCGCCAGTTCGGCGCGCCGCTGGCGAGCCTCCAGGTTCTGCAGCACCGGGTGGTGGACATGCGCATGGAGCTGGAGCACGCGGCCAGCTTGACAGAGGCGGCGGCCATGGCCTGTGACGGAGATCCGGCCCAGCGCACCCGCCTGGTGTCGGCCGCCAAGGCCCGCGTCGCCAAGGCCGCGCGCTTCGTGGGCGAGCAGGCGGTCCAGCTCCATGGCGGCATGGGCATGACGGCGGAGCACGTCATCGGCCGCTACTACAAACGCCTGCTGGGTGACGAGATGTTGTTTGGCGACCGTTTCTTTCACCTCGACCGCCTGGCGGCGGCATGATCGACCCTGCTGCCGTGATGGCGCATCGCTTCCCTGACCTGGCGGTGGAAGTGACCGAGCGGGACGCCATCCTGTACGCGCTCGGCCTCGGCCTCGGTGCAGACCCGCTCGACCCGGCGCAGCTCCGCTACACCTACGAGGCCGGATTGGAGGTGTTCCCGACCATGCCGGTGGTGCTGGGCAGCCCCGGGATGTGGTTCCGCGCGCCGGGGCTTGGGATCGACGCGGCGCGGGTCGTCCATGCGGAGCAGGCGCTGAACAACCACCGTCCGCTCCGGGTGGGGGAGGCGATGACGGCGCGCAACAAGGTGGCCGGGCTGGTGGACAAGGGCGCCGGCCGCGGAGCGCTGCTGACGGTGGAACGCACGCTGTCCGACGCGGCGGGCGCGGCAGTGGCGACCGTGCAGTCCATGTATTTCCTGCGCGGCGATGGCGGGTTCGGTGGCCCGCCCAAGGAGGCGGCGCGGCCGGCGCCGATACCGGACCGGACGCCGGACATCGAGGCCGACATCCCGACCCTGCGGCAGGCCGCGCTGATCTATCGGCTGAGCGGCGACCGCAACCCGCTCCACGCCGACCCAGCCTTCGCACGGCGCGCCGGTCTGGACCGGCCCATCTTGCATGGGCTGTGCACCTTCGCGGTGGCCGCGCGGGGGCTGTTGGACGCCGGCGCGACGGTGCGGGCGTTGTCTGCCCGCATGTCCGCCCCCGTGATCCCCGGCGACACCATCCACGTCCGTGGCTGGCGCGAGGACGGCGTCGTGCGGTTCGAGGCGTCGGTCGGCGGCAAGGCCGTGCTCGCAAACGGCCATTTGGAGGTTGCACGCGATGCCTGACCTGGTGCGGCTGGACCGTCAGGGCGCCGTCCGGATCATCACGCTGCACCGCCCGGAGAAGCGCAACCCGATCGGGACGGCTCTGCGCGCAGCTCTCGCCGCCGCCTTGGACGAGGCGGAGGCAGATGACGCGTGCCGGGCCGTTGTCCTCACGGGCGCTGGCGGGCATTTCAGCGCGGGGGGCGACCTGTCGGACATGCCGTCGGGCAACGCGCTCGCCATCCCGCGCGGATGCGGCTGGCGCACGGGCCGCTGCTACGCATCACCGACAGCTCCAGGCCGTACGTGGCGGCGGTGGAGGGAGTGGCCTACGGGGCTGGCCTGTCGCTCGCGCTGGCCTGCGACCACATTGTGGCCACGCCGGACACCCGGTTCTGCGTGCCGTTCGTGCACGTTGGCCTGGCGCCTGATCTGGGTCTCCTGTGGACGCTGCCACGCCGGGTCGGGCTGGGCCGGGCGCGGGACATGATGCTGGGGGCGGAGCCGGTTGACGGGGCGGAGGCGATGCGGATCGGGCTCGCCGACCGGCTTGCGGCGCCGGGCGAAGCGCTGGCCGCTGCCGTGGGCCGGGCGGAGGTGTTCGCCCGCGGCGCCCCGGCGGCGCTGGCGGCGACCAAGGCCGCCCTGCGCCATGCCGGCGCCAGTCTGGCCGCGATGCTGGACTTCGAAGCCGCGACGCAAACGATGCTGCTGGGCACGCAAGACCACGCGGAAGGCAAAGCCGCTTTCGTCGAACGCCGCCCAGCCGTGTTCCGCAACGGCTGAGGGAGGAACAGGATGGACAGCGCAGCCTATGTCGTCGGCGCATTCGAGCACCCGGCCCGCCGCGCAGAGGATAAATCCGTCGCGCAGTTGCATGCGGAGGTGGCATGGGGGGCATTGCAGGATGCGGGACTGACGCGCGACGACGTCGACGGCTACTTCTGCGCCGGCGACGCGCCCGGGCTCGGGCCGCTGAACATGGTCGAGTACCTGGGCCTTGACCGGCTGCGGCACTTTGACAGCACGGATGTGGGCGGATCGTCCTATCTCGCGCACGTCGCGCACGCGCACGAGGCGATCGCGGCGGGAAAGTGCTCGGTCGCGCTGATCACGCTGGCCGGGCGGCCGCGCTCGGAAGCGTCGCGCGGGACAGTGGTGCGGCCGGTGGGGCCCACCGTGCCGGACGACCCGTTCGAGGGGCCGTTCGGCCGCACCACCGTCAGCGGCTACGCGTTGTGCGCGGCTCGGCACATGCACGAGTTCGGCACCACGAGCGAGCAGCTGGCCTGGGTGAAGGTTGCCGCCTCCCACCACGCCCAGCACAACCCGAATGCCATGCTGCGAACCGTTGTGACCGTGGAGGAGGTGCTAGCCTCGCCGATGGTGAGCGACCCGCTGCACCGGCTGGACTGCTGCGTGGTGAGCGATGGCGGCGGCGCGCTGATCGTGGCGCGGCGGGAAGTGGCCCGGTCGCTGGGCCGCCCGCGCATCAAGGTGCGGGGAGCGGGCGAGGCCATCAAGCACCAGAATGGCGGCTACGTGGACCTGACGTGGAGTGGCGCGCGCTGGAGCGGACCGGCGGCGTTCGCCGAGGCGGGCGTGACCCCGGCCGACATCAAGTACGCCTCCATCTATGACAGCTTCACCATCACGGTGCTGATGCAGCTCGAAGACCTCGGCTTCTGCGACAAGGGCGAGGGCGGGCGGTTCGTGGCGGACGGGAACCTGATTTCCGGCGTGGGCCGGCTGCCGTTCAACACGGATGGCGGCGGGCTATGCAACAACCATCCGGCCAACCGCGGCGGCATCACCAAGGTGATCGAGGCAGTACGCCAGCTTCGCGGCGAGGCCCACCCTTCGGTGCAGGTCCCCAACTGCGACCTCGCGCTGGCGCACGGCACTGGCGGAATGCTGAGCGCTCGCCATGGCAGCGCGACCCTGATCCTGGAACGGGAGTGACCAGTGGCTGACCTATCGCCCGATGCTGGGCAGCGCGCGTTCGATGAGGCAGCGCAGGACGGCAGATTGCTGCTCGGCCTGTGCCGGGACACCGGGCGACACTTCTTCTACCCGCGCGCGACCTCTCCGTTCACGCTGTCGCCCAACGTGGAGTTCGTGACGGCGGCCGGCACGGGGACGATCTACAGCGTGACCGTGGCGCGCGGGAAGCAGCCCTATGCGCTGGCGCTGGTGGAGCTGGCGGAAGGGCCGCGCATCCTGACCAACATCGTCGAGTGCGACCTCGACACGCTGCGAATCGGGCAGGCGGTCCGGCTCATGTGGCAGGAGCGCGAGGGACGCGGGCCGGTCGCGATGTTCACGCCCGCCTGACCGGTTCGCTCAACGCATCTGGTCAAGCGCGCAGCCGCCTGCGTCAAGCGGCCGGAACGCCTGCTCGCCCGTGATCGTCTCCACCCGTTCCAGCAGGTCGTCCGGCGCCTTGGACTGCGCCGGGTCCTTCACGCGGAACAGGTACATGTTGTGGGTGGCCCGGCCATCCGGGCGCACGAGCACGTCCCCGAACACCGGGTCGTGGACCCTGGCTGCCTTCATCGCGCGCACCACCGTCCGTCCGTCCGCAGAGCCGGATGCCGCCGCCGCCTCCAGATACGCCTTGGCGGACGAGTAGACGCCGGCGTGGAACCCAGTCGGCACTTCGCCGTGGGCGCGCGCTTCGAATCGCGCGGCCCAGGCGCGGCTGGCTTCGTCCATGTCGGCGTAATAAGGAGCGATGATCAGGAGCCCCTGCGCCGCGTCCAGCCCGGCCGCCTTCACGTCGTTGGTGGTGGCCAGCAGGGCGGCGAACATGCGGCCGGGCTTGCGCAGCCCGAACTCGGCCGACTGCTTGATCAGTGCCACCGTGTCTCCGCCCGCGGTCGCGAAGGCGATCACGTCCGGGTTGGACGACTCGCTGGCCAGGAGCACGGAGGAGTAATCGCTGGAGTTGATTGGCATGTAGGACGCGCCCAGCACATGGCCGCCGAGCTGGCCGACGGAGTAGGTCGTGTCCTCGACCAGCGACTTGCCGAGCGAGTTGTTGCTGGCCACCATGTACCAGCTGCGCGCGCCCTCGCGGCCCAGCGCCTGCGCCAGCGTGTGGCCGACCGCCCAGGTGTCGTAGGTCCACTGCACCGTGTTGGGGGAGCAGTATCTGCCCGTCAGGTCGGACGTAGCGGCGCTGGACGCGATCAGGGCCGTGTGGGTGCCGCGGACGACGTCGTTGACCGCGAGCGCGACGGCGGAATTTGCAATGTCGAAGATGGCGTCCACACGGCCGGCGCTGACCCACTCCCGGGCGGTTGCCGAGCCGATGTCGGCCTTGTTCTGATGGTCGGAGGTGAGGATCTCGACCTTCGTGCCGGGGTGCAAGGCCTCGAACTCGTCAGCCGCCATGCGCGCCGCGACCACCGAGCCCCGGCCGGCGTTGTCGGAGTAGGGGCCGGACATGTCGTTCATCACGCCGATGCGGATGACGGAGGGTGCGTCCGCCCAGCTGCTCGTCGCCAGAGGAGGGGCTGCCAGCGCCGCTGCCAGCAGCGCGGCCGCGATCTTGGTGCGTGTCATCTTGTCCGCTCCCGGTCGTTCATCGCCGTTGCTCCGCTGCATCGGCCAGTGCCGCGCGGGCAGTGCGTACATTGTTGGCGAGATGGGCTGTACCGGCGCGCCCGGAGAATATGGCGCCCACGGCCTGGCGCCCGTCGATGCGCGTGACGCGGCCGCGCCAGCGCATCGGCCGCTCGAGCGTGCCAGCATCCGTCATACATTCCGCCAGTGCAACAGGGAGAACGGGGGCGAAGCGTCCGGATGGTGCTCGAACACGCCCTCAACGGCGCTGCCGATGACCACGTCCTGTTCCGGCGGGCCCAGCAAGTTGCCGAGCAGGCGAATGCCCGCCTCGTGCTCGACCAGCACGGCCACGTACGGGGTGTGCCCGTGCAAGGCCGGATGGACGGGGTGCCAGACGCGCTCCCAGCTGTAGATGTGGCCGCGGGACGGGAGCTCGGTCCATCCAAGGCGGAAGGAGTGGCAGTGATGGCAAATCCACTCCGGCCCCCACTGCACTCCGCCGCAATCGTCGCAGCGCTGCACGCGCAGGACGTTCTCGCGCAGGCCGGACCAGTAGGGTTCGCTCAGGCCATCGTTCTCCGGGACCGGGACGGGGAGGCCGGGTGGCAGGTAAGTCACAGCGTCGCTCCGGAACCAACGATCAGGCTGCTCACGGGCGTCACCATCGGCCCGGCAATCATCAGCGACACGTCAGCGCCCGGCACTTGGTTAGGCGAGTCGCCACGCACCTGGCGAACCGCCTCGATCACCAGGTTTGCGCCGTGCATGTAGCACTCGGCCAGGTGGCCGCCGCTGGTGTTAAGCGGCAGGCCGCCACCGGGGGCGAGCAGGTTGGGCAGCCGCATCGCTTCGTTCGCGTCCTCGGGCTTGAAGAAGCCGTGTTCGGCCAGCCCCATGACCACACCGCCGGTGAAGTTCTCGTAGGCCTGCACCGCGTCCACGTCGGTGGGGCCGAGCCGGGCTTGCGCGTATACCCGGCCCGCGACGGTGGCGAAGGACGAGGAAGCGTAGTTGGGCGCGTTGTGGCCGGAGGCGCCGGCCCGGGCGTCGGAGCCGGACGCGACGCCCAGCACAAAGGCGGGCGTGCTGCGGAAGGCGGCCACTTCGTCCGCCGGCGCCAGGATCATGGCGGCCGCGCCATCGTTCTCCTGGCAGCAGTCGAATAGGCGGAACGGCTCGACGATCCAGCGGGAGGCGTCGTACGCCGCCTCGTCCAGCGTGCGGCCGCGCATCACCGCGCGGGGATTCTGCTGGGCGTGATGGTAGGAGGCGAGGGCCACCGCCCGCAGCGCCGATTGGTCCACGCCGTGCTCGTGCATGAAGCGCCGGGCCTTCATGGCGAAGCGCTGGGCCGGAGAGATGGCGCCGTAGGGCAGCGAGAAGGCGTGGTCGCCCGAAACCGTGGCAGCGCCGGCATCCGCCTGGCCGCCCAGCCCGTAGCGCGCGAACTGACCCTGCGCCAGCGCACGGAACACGACGATGCGGTCCGCCAGCCCGGCGTGGATCGCGGATGCAGCGAGGCCCACCGCGCCGGCCGTACCGCCGCCGCCGCCGCCCCATTGCATGCCGGAGTAGCGCAGCTCCTTGATGCCGAGCGCCGCGGCCAGGCGGGACGACTCGTTGCGGTCGTTGCTGAACGAGGCGAAGCCGTCGATGTCGCGCGGGTCCATGCCGGCATCGGCGCAGGCGGCAAGGATCGCCTGCAGCGCGAGCTTGAACTCGGGGTCGGGCGACTTGCCGTGACGGTAGTACGTGGTCTCGCCCAAGCCCACCACCGCCACGCGGCCGCGCAGGGAACGGCCAGTCAACGAACGTCCCGGAACAGCGGGCAGGCGCTTTCCTGCGCGGTCGGGTAGAGGTCGGCCGCCTCGAGCCTGGCCAGAACATTGAGCGCATCGGCCCCCGCTTCCGGCTTGGCCGCCTCGGCACGATAGAGCGGGTCCATCACGCGGCCATCCGGCCGCACGGCCATACCCTGCAGGAACAGGTCGTTGATCCTCGTACGTGCATGGTCTTGGCGACCGGTTCGTTCTCCGTCGTTCCCACCGCTCGCACGGCCGACAAGTATGCCGACACGGCGCTGTAGGTCAGCGCGTGGACCATGGTGGGATGCTGGCCCTTCTGGAGGCGCTTGAACCGTTCCGACCAGGCCCGGGTCTGCGCGTTGCGGTTCCAGTCCACGGCCGTGGTGAACAGCAACCCTCGCGCGAACTCCGGCCCGAGCGCCTCCACTTCCGCCTCGCTCATGAACAACGCCACGACCTTGACCGGCCCCGGCATCAGGCCGAACTCGTGCGCCTGCTTGGTGGCGTTCACGAGGTCACCGCCCGCGTTGGTAAGAATGATCCCCTGTGCGCCGGACGCCTGCGCCCCGAGCAGGTAGGACGACATGTCCGTGGTGCCGAGCGGGTGCTTAGACGCGCCCACGACCTGCCCGCCATGCGCCTTGATGTACGCCGTCGCGTCCGCCTGCAGCGTGCTGCCGAACGCGTAATCGGCGGTGATGAAATACCAGGTCCTGGTGCCCGCCACGACCGGCTGGCGCAGCCCGGCGATCGTCAGACCATGCGTGTTGGGCGAGAACTGCAACGTGGTCGCAGTGCAGGATGCGCCGATGAACTCCGACGAGACGGCGCCTGTGTCGAGGTAGAGCTTGTCCTGCTGCTTGGCCAGAGCCTGAAGCGCGAGGCCCACCGAACTGGCCGAGCCGTCCAGGATGACGGACACTCCGCGGCGGTCGAACCACTCCTTCACGAAGGTGGTCGCCACGTCGGCCTTGTTGAGGGTGTCGCCAACGACGACCCCGATCGGGCGTTCGAGGACCGTGCCGCCGAAATCCTCGACCGGCATGCGAGCCGCCAGAACGGAGCCGGGCCTGCCCAGCGCGGAAAACAGGCTTGACTGATCCTTGGCGACACCGAGCCGCACCGGGTCGGCGGCTCGCGCAGCGGCCCCGTACCCCGCCCATATCACCGCAGCCGCGAGCGCGGCCTCAAGGGTCCTCAATTGTCGTCTCCCGGTCATGCCAACTGGAACCGCACGGGCATGCGCTTCATGCCCTGGACGAAGTTGGTGGCGACCCAGGCCGGCTCGCCCGCCAGCTCCATGTCCTCCAGCCGTGGCAGCAACTCGCGGAAGAAGGCCTGGATCTCCATCTTGGCCAGCGCCATGCCAAGGCAGACATGCGCGCCGAAGCCGAACGCGAGGTGCGGGTTCGGACCCCGGTCGACGCGGAAGGCGAAGGGATCGGGATAGACCGCCTCGTCGCGGTTGGCCGACGGGTAGGCGAGGAACAGGTCGTCGCCGGCGCGCACCGTCTGGCTGCGCAGTGTGTAATCGGCGGTGGCGGTCCGCATGAAGTGGCGGATGGGCGTCACCCAGCGCAGCATCTCGTCCACCGCGCCCGGCAGCAGCGCCGGGTCGGCGCGCAGCTTGGCCAACTGGTCCGGGTGGCGCAGGAGTGCCAGCATCCCGCCCGCGATTGTCGAGCTGGTCGTGTCGTGCCCGGCCGTGGCGATGGTGATGGTGATGTAGTAGCCGTTGGCGTCATGCTGTGCGATCGGCTGGCCTTGCACGATCGCGTTGGCGATGACGCTAGCCAGGTCGTCGCGTGGGTCCTTGCGGCGCTCGGCGGTGAGGGCGGCGAAGAAAGCGTCGAACTCGGCGACCGTGCCGGCGTAGTGGACGCTGTTGTCGGTGCGCTTCGTTTCCGGGTCCTGCGGTCCGAACATCTCCTGTGTCAGCCGGGACATCGTCGCCTCGTGCTCCCGCCCCATGCCCAGGATGCTTAGGATCACCCGCAGCGGGTAGGGATTGGCCACGTCGCGGGAGAAGTCGCACAGGCCTCCCATCGCCGCCATGCCGTCGATCGCCTCGCGCGCTAACCCTGCTACCTGGTCCTTCAGCCTCGCCACGGTCGTGGGCAGGAACCAGTGGCTGGTGATGGCCCGCAGCGCGGTATGATCCGGGTCGTCGATCCGGACCATGGAGCGAATGATGTGCTTGGCCGTGCCGGCTCGCTCGCGGATGCCCTGCTCCGCCGCGGTGCTGATCAGCACGGCTCGCGGCTCGTTCAGGAACAGAGCGGGCCTGCGGCTCACCTCCTTGATGTCGGCGTGGCGGGTGAGGGTCCAGAACGGGCGGTAGCCCTTCGGTTCCGTCCAATGCACGGGCGACTCCCGGCGCAAGGTGGCGAACACGGCGTCGACGTCCGACGGGTTGGCGTAGAATGCGGGATCCGCGACCGAGAGCGCGGCTGGAAGTTCGGCGGTGAGCGTCTGGGCTTGCATGTCCGTCCCCTTTTTCTTTTTTTGAGTGCCGTCAGGTCATCGTGCCGCCACCGTCCACGCTGATGGTCTGGCCCGTGATGAACGAGGAGTTGTCGCCGCACAGGAACAGCAGCGTTCCCACGAGGTCTGCCGGCACCTGGTCGCGCTTGATCGAGCGGCGCGAGAGGCCGAGCGGGCCGAGCATCTCGCGTTGGCGGTCATGGCCGAGCACGCCGTCCGTGAGCGTGTAGCCTGGCGCGATAGCGTTCACGAGGATGTTGGACGGCGCCAGCTCCCGCGCCATGGCCTTGGTCATGGCCACGACCGCGCCCTTGCTGGCGGTGTAGTGCACGAATTGCGGCAGGCCGGTGTAGGCGACGGTGGAGGCGATATTGACGATGCGCCCGCCACCGTTCGCCCTCATGGGCCCGACCGCCGCGCGCGATGCGAGGAACGGCCCACGTACGTTGACGGCCATCATGCGGTCCCACTCCTCCACCTCCAGGGCGTCGAACGGAGTGGGCACGAGCGACGTGAAGATGGCCGCGTTGTTGACCAGGATGTCCAGCCGGCCGAACTTGTCCACGGCATGGTCCGCCATGCGCGCGACGTCGGCCTTGGACGAGACGTCGCCCTGCGACCATTCAGCCCGTGCGCCGTCCGCACGAAGCCTGGACGCGGCCTCCTCCGCTCCCCGCAGGTCCTGGACCAGCACCGCGCAGCCCGAGGCGGCTAGGGCGACGGCGAAATGAAAGCCCATGCCGCTCCCGCCACCCGTCACCACCGCGGCCTTGCCGTCCAGTTCCATCCCGTTCGGGATCATTCGTGTCCTCCCCCTCTGTTGCGGCTGCTACAAGTCCAGCACCAGTTCCGGTGTACGGGAGCCGGAGCAGCAGATCATCACCGTCTTGTTGGCGGCCCGCTCGTCGTCAGTCAGCACCATGTCGCGGTGGTCCGGGACGCCCGACACCACGACGGTTTCGCAGGTGCCGCAAATGCCCTCCGAGCACGAGAACGACACGGCGGCCCTCGCCTCGAGCAGGGCAGCAAGCATCGTCTGCCCCGGCGCCACTGCCACCCGGCGACCGCTGCGGGCCAGCACGACCTCGTAGCCGCCGGCGGTCGACGCCTGTTCCCGGGCGGTGAAATACTCGACATGCACATGGCCATCCGGCCGGCCGCTGGCGGCGTCCGAAAAGGCATCCAGCATGGGTAGCGGGCCGCAGCAGTATAGGTGCGCCTCCGTCGGGAGGCTGTGGACGAGGGCGGCCATGTCCAGCGCCCGCCCGCCGGGTTCGCCGTCGTGGTAGAAGCGCACGCGGCCGGGCATGTCGCCCGCGAGGGATGCCAAGCGGTCGGCAAACCCCGTGCGGGCCAGGGTACGGGCGGCGTAGTGCAGCTCCCACGAGCGGCCCAGCGCGCTCAGCCGCTCGATCATGGACAGCAGCGGCGTGATGCCGATGCCGCCGGCGATCAGAACGGAATGCGGGGCGTCTTCGTGCAGCGGGAAGCTGTTGCGGGGAGCGCCCACGGTCAAGACCGTGCCTGGCCGCAGGACATCGTGCACATAGCGGGAACCGCCGCGGCTGTTCGGGTCGTTCTGCACTGCGATGACGTAGCGGCCCCTCTCGCGCGGATCGTTCAGCAGCGAGTAGGACCGCACCAGGCCATCCGCCACGTGCAGATCCAGGTGCGACCCGGCGGTGAAGGGGGGCAGCACCGTGCCCCCTTCCACTTCGAGGACGTACGAGTTGATGCCCTCTGCCTCCCACTGGACCGCGCGCAGCCGCACGGACAGGAGGGCAGTGGCAATGGCGCCGCCGTCCATCAGAGCTCGTAACCGAACCCGGCGCCCAGCTTGGCCGTCATGTGCGGCCGGCCGGCATCGGCCCACGGCGTGCCGTCCGGCAGCCTCATTGACACGGCGCGCACCATGAACGTGTCCGGCTCCGTCGCGCCCGCCGGGCGCGTGCCGCTGTCGCGCAGGGATCTTGTGCTCTCCAGCAGCAGGCGCCGGGTCATGACGATGCCGGTATCGCTCGCGCACAGGTTCTCCTGCGTGCGGTCGTAGATGGGCTGGATGCCGGTCTGGCACGCGCCATCCTGCACCCAAAGGCCGGGCAGGCCGCTGAACCAGGTCGTGCGCTGCGCCTCGTAGTCGATCTGGAACGCCGCCTCCGGCGTGAACTTCGTCCAGTAATCGGCATACGGCGTGCTCGGCGGCTTTGGTGCGTAGGCATGGCGGCTGGCGTGGCCGGTCTCACGCCCTTGATGGCCCTCGATGAACAGCTGCCGGGTCTTCGGGAGCAGCGGTTCGGACGGATGGTAGGAGAACATCAAGCACAGCGTGTGCTCGTCATCCATCGGCAGCCAGGCATGGCCGCTCAGCTCCGGGAACTTCGACTGCGGCGGCACGAGCGAGTAGAACGGCAGCACGAACTGGTTGACGCGCCAATACAAGGTCTGCTCGTCCAGCCGTCGCTTGGCGGCGATGCTCATGCCGAACTCCTGGCGCAGGCACTCGAAGGTCGGGCGCAGGTCGCGCTTGGCGATCCAGTCGTTGATGGCGCCTCCGTTGTCGATGCGGGCGTGCAGGATGGGCGCGTGGGCGCTGTCGATCTCGCCTTCCAGCGCCTGTAGCCAGTTGCACTCCTGCACGCGCATGGACAGGTGCACGTTCTCGGCCGGCACCAGGTTCCACTCCATCTCCGGCAGCGGCGGCGGCACGGCGTCCGGGCCCATGTAGGTCCAGACGACGCCGTTGCGCTCCTGGCACGGGTAGGCGGTGATGCGGACCTTGTCCTTCAGCCGCGAGCGCGGCGGCTCAGCCGGCATGTCCACCACCGCGCCGGTCACGTCGTACTTCCAGCCGTGATAGATGCAGCGGATGCCGCAATCCTCGTTGCGAGCGAACAGCATGGGCGCGCCGCGGTGAGCGCACGCATTGGCGATCAGCCCGGGGCGGCCCTGCGTGTCGCGAAACGCCACCAAATCCTCGCCCATCAGCTTGACGCGCTTGGGCGGCGCGTCCGCGAGGAGATCCTTCGAGAGGAGAAACGGCAGCCAGTAGAGGCGGAACAGGGAGCCGGTGGCAGTGCCGGGACCGACGCGGACCAGGGTTTCGTTGTCTTCGTGCGAGAGCATGGCGCGCTCCTTCAGGGTTCGTACATCAAGCGTCGTGGTCGAGCAGGACGCCCAGCTCGGCTGCAAGCGCAGCCGGGTCGACGCCGCTCAGCGGTGGGCGGGGAATGGGCGGGGTGCGGCCGGCGCGCACGGTGGCGACGATGATCTCCAGGCGCCGCCGCTCCAGCTGGCGGAGCGCATCCTCTATGGTGGGCGCCTCCACGGTGCAGCCCGGCAGCTCCGGATAGGCGGCACGGCGCACCCATTGGCCGGACGGGTCCTCGGTGGTGGACGCCTCGATCCGGTAGGGGACGGAAAGCAGCTCGCGGAGCGAGAGCGTGCGTTCGTCCGGTTGCTCGATGTCCGCCATACACCCCTCCTTTTCCGCTGTTAGTCCAGCTTGTGTTACGTATACCAAGTAAATCGTTGTGGGCCGGCTTGCAAGCTCTTTCCGCAGCGTTCATCGAGGCGGCAGGAACAGGTGGGCAGGCAGAAGCACGTGACGGGGCAGAGGGACAAGGACCGGATGCATCGGTTGGCGGACATGCTGCGGCTGCGCGATGGGTTGGGTTTCCAGGTGCGGGTGGTGACCACCCGCGCCAACCAGCTGTTCGAGGAGCTGACCGGGCAGAACGCGATCACGGCGCGGCAGTACGGGGCGCTGCTGACCCTGCATCAGCGTGGATCGATGACGCTCACCGAACTGGCGGACGCCATCAGCGTGGACCGTAGCACCCTGACGGAAATGGTGCGCCGCCTGCAGCGGGCAGGGCTGATCACCCGCGCGGGCAACGGGCAGGACCGGCGGTCGGCGGTGGTGGCGTTGTCGCCGGAGGGAGAGGCGGCGGTGGCGCAACTCACGCCGGGTGCGGCGAAGGTGCAGGACTTGCTGTTGGCGCCGCTTGGCCCGGCGGAGCGGCGCCAGTTGATGCTCTGGATCAAGATGATTGCAGCAGGACCAAGCACGGAAGGGAAGTGACGAATGGAAGAGCAGGGTGGGCCGCTGCGCGGCGTGCGCGTGCTGGAGATGTCGGCGATCGGGCCGGTGCCGTTCTGCGCGATGTTGCTGGCCGATCTGGGCGCCGACGTGCTGCGCATCGCCCGGCCGGGGCAGGAGGCGTCGCCCTATGACGTGACCGCCCGGTCCCGGCCCGCGCTGGAGCTGAACCTGAAATCTCCCGGCGCCGCGGGCCAGGTGCGCGCGCTGGCCGGCCGCGCCGAAATCCTGCTGGAGGGCAGCCGGCCCGGCGTGATGGAGCGGCTGGGCCTCGGCCCGGACGAGTTGCTGGTCGCGCACCCGCGCCTGGTCTACGGCCGCATGACGGGCTGGGGGCAGACCGGGCCGCTGTCGCACACGGCCGGCCACGACATCAACTACATCGCGCTGTCGGGGGCGCTGCACGCGATCGGCCCAGCGGGCGGCCGGCCGGTGCCGCCGCTTAACCTGACGGGCGACTACGGCGGCGGGGCGATGTTCCTGGCGCTGGGCGTGGTGTGCGCCCTGCTGGAGGCGCGCACGTCCGGGCGCGGCCAAGTGGTGGATGCGGCCATGACGGACGGCAGCGCAACCCTGATGTCGCTGTTCACCGGCCTGCTAGCGCGCGGGACATGGCGGCTGGAGCGGGGCCGCAATCTGCTGGACGGCGGCGCGCCTTGGTACGACACCTATGAGGCCGCGGACGGCCGCTACGTGGCCGTGGGCGCGCTGGAGGATCCGTTCTGGCAAGCGCTGCTGAGCGGCCTGGGCCTGGACGGGGCCGCCTTGCCGTCACGCGCAGACCCGGCCCATTGGCCCGCCTTGCGCCAAACACTGGCCGCCGCGTTCCGCACGCGCACCCGCGACGAGTGGGCCGCCCTGTTCGCCCTCACCGATGCCTGCGTCACGCCGGTGCTGGACCTGCACGAGGCTGCTGACCACCCGCACAACCGGGCGCGGGGCACCTTCACCGAGCTGGACGGAGTGATCCAACCTGCGCCGGCACCCCGGTTCAGCCGCACCCCCGCCCGCTCGCCGCGTCCTGCCCAGCCACCCATGCCGGCTGTGCCGCCAAGCTGGGACGTCTGACAAGACGAGCGCAATCTGCTCGCATCCTTTTTGCAGCCTCATGCAGTCGATCGCAGGTATCTATGGCATCGACTGGCGCAGGCTATTACGGGCGCTCGGCAAGGCTGGATCGCCCCGGTGTGTGGATCGGTGCCGACCAATGACCCCCTCCCTATGCGATGCAAGTCATTGATCGATAATCTAGAAATGCAAAAAGGGCGGGGTCACAATAGG